>Ga0265342_10001107_pt1 | contig 25846 bp, 20 predicted proteins | sample 4CB327metaG_FD_203125 | JGI IMG/M metagenome (GOLD analysis project Ga0265342, IMG submission 203125) | Rhizosphere microbial communities from Carex aquatilis grown in University of Washington, Seatle, WA, United States - 4-CB3-27 metaG | ecosystem: Host-associated > Plants > Roots >... | reverse complement strand
CGTCATCGGCGCCGAGCACGGAAAGGGCCGCAGTCGTGCCGGTGACAGGGCTAGGATTCGCCGTAGCTGCCGTCGCGATGGTCGGGGCGGCGTTGAGCTGGGTTACAGTCACGCTGGCTGTGCCGCTCACACTGCCGCTCGAGGCCGTGACCGTGTAGGGCCCACCCGCGGTGGTCCCCGCGGTCAGCAAGCCGCTCGTGCTCATCGTCCCACCGCCGCTCGCCGTCCATTGGAAGGTCGGCTGCGTGGCCAGGCTGGTCGCGAACTGGTCGCGCGCGGAGGCGGTGAGCTGCTGGGTCGCGGACGTGTTGACGCTCGCACTCGACGGAGCGACGACGATGCTGGTCAGGGTCGCGTTCACCGTCACCGCGACCGAGCTGGTGGCCGTCAGAGCGGGCTGGTCCTTAACCGTCACCTGGAAGGTATAGCTTCCGGCCTTGGTGAAGCTGGCGGTGGTGGCCTTGGCCGCGTTGGTGCCGTTGGCGCTGAAGCTGACCGCGGCCGGCGGCGTGCCGGTGGCGGCCCAGGTGTAGGTCAGGTTCGCTTCGCCGCCGTCATCGGCGCCGAGCACGGAGAGTGCGGCAGTCGTGCCGGTGACAGGGCTAGGACTCGCCGCAGCCGCCGTCGCGATGGTCGGAGCAGCGTTGACCTGGGTCACAGTCACGCTGGCTGTGCCGCTCACACCGCCGCTCGTGGCCGTGACAGTGTAGGGCCCACCGGCGGTGGTGCCCGCGGTAAGCAACCCACTCGTGCTCATCGTCCCACCGCCGCTCACCGTCCACGTGAAGGTCGGCTGGGTTACCAGGTTGGTCGCGAACTGGTCGCGCGCGGTGGCCGTGAACGGCTGGGTCGCGGACGTGTTGATGCTCGCGCTCGACGGCGAAACCACGATGCTGGTGACGGTCGCGTTGACCGTTACCGTGATCGAGCTGGTGACGGTCAGGGCGGCCTGATCCTTCACCGTGACCTGGAGCGCATACGTGCCAGCCTTGGTGAACGTCGCCGTCGTGGCCTTGGCTGCGTTGGTGCCGTTGGCGCTGAAGCTGACCGTGGCGACAGGAGTGCCAGTCGTGGCCCAGGTATAGGTCAAGTTCGCCTCGCCGCCGTCATCGGCGCCGAGCGCGGACAGGGCCGAGGTGGTGCCCGCAACCGGGTTGGGCGAGGCCGCGGCAGCCGTCACGATCGACGGCGCACTGTTGGGCGTGCTGGTCAGGATCTCGATGCCCTCGATGGTGGCGTTATCGGTCACGGTGGTGAGGTTGATCACGATCTGGCCCGAAGAGTTGGCAGTCGCAGTAAAGTCGCGCACCACGGCCTTGTAGGTTCCGCCGGCCGCCGCGTAGATGTCGAAGTTCGACAGCACCGTCGTGCCGTTGATCCCCACGTTGAAGACGCGCTTGCCGGCGGCGGTCTGGTACAACTCCGCAAAGTGCAAGCGCACCGTGTACGGGCTTCCAACGTTGAGGCTGGGCAGGGTGTAGGTGCTGGTGCCGTAGCGTTCGGTCTGGTACACCGCCGCGGGCGCCGCGTTGGTGACGCCGCTGACCGTGATGGTGTTGGTGACCGAGCGCTGGGTACCGCCGCTGCTGTACTGGTCGGCGGCAAACGGCGAGACCGCACTGGTGCTGCCGCAATTGATCCGGTAGACGGCGGTCGGCGTCGAGCTCACCGTGACGCTGGCGGTGCCGGTGACACTGCCGCTTTGGGCGGTCACCGTGTACGGTCCGCCTCCGGCCGTGCCAGCCGTGAAGAGGCCGCTTGCGCTGATGGTGCCGCCACCGCTCACACTCCACGTAAAGGTCGGCTGGGTAGCCAGACTGGTCGCGAACTGATCGCGCGCGTTGGCGGTGAATTGCTGGGTAGCCGAGGCCGCGATGGTGGCGGCGGTGGGCGCGAGCACGATGCTCGTCAGGGTTTGGTTGACGGTGACAGCAACCGAGCTGGTGGCCGTCAGGTTGCCCAGGTCCGCGATAACCACCTGGAAGGTATAGCTGCCTGGCTTGGTGAAGGTCGCGGTGGTGACCTTGGCCGCATGGGTGCCGTTGGCGCTGAAGCTGACTGCCGCCGGCGGTGTGCCGGACGTGGACCAGGTGTAGGTCAGGGTCGACTCACCACCGTCATCGTCTCCGAGTACCGACAGCGAGGCCGCGGCTCCCGTCACCGGGTTGGGGGTGGCGGCCGCGGCGGTGACGACGGTCGGGACGGCGTTGGAGATGGTCACCGAGACCGTCGCGCTGCCGCTGACACTGCCGCTCTGGGCGGTCACCGAGAAGGGACCGCCCGCGGATACCCCGGCGGTGAACAGGCCGCTTCCATCGATCGCCCCGCCGCCGCTCACGCTCCACGTGAAGCTCGGCTGGGGCGAGAGTTGATTGTTGTTCTGGTCGTAGGCAATCGCGGTGAACTGCTGGGCCCCCGCGGCGTTCACCGAGATGCTCGCCGGTGCTACAGTGATGGAGGCAAGGACCGGCACCACCTGGAAATTCGCCGTGATGGTCTTCTTCCCGTTCATGGTGACGCCAAGCGGGTTCGCGCTTCCCGAAGCGCTGCCGCTCCAGCCGGTGAAGACATAGCCGGCGTCAGGCGTCGCGGTCAGCAACACCGCCGAGCCCGCGGTGTACGTCTCCTGGTCTGGGCTCCTCGTGACTGTGCCGTTGGCCGCGACCGTGGTCAGCGTGAAGGTGAGAGGCGCATAGAGGCCGCCTGGCGGATCGACGTAGGACATGCCGGTCTTGATGGGGTTGGTCTCGATGTCGCTATCGGTCGCATTGTTCCAGATGAGCTTGTGGTCGACGGTGGAGGGACTGTTGTCCGCATCGTTCAGGGCAACGTTGATGCCCAATTGCCGATATTGGGTGTATCCACCCGACATCGAAACGGGAGTCACCGTGGGACTACCGAAGTTGCTCCAGGGGATCAGGGCCTCGATGATGTAACCGTCACTGGTGTCGACCTTGCTCAGGACGGCGCCGGTGAGCGCCCGGCTGTGCGAGAGCATGTACGCCTGCGGGGCATCGGCATAGCTGATGGCCAGGTGATAGTCGTAGGTCGAACCGTAGGAGGCACTTCGGGTGGTGTTGTACTGCTCGGTATAGGTACTGAGATAGAGCTCCACACTGTCGCCGTTGACAATCGCGGAGCCGGCGTTTTCGTTGGCCAGCTTGACATTGTCCTTCACCGTCACGGCCAAATAGAGGTTGTTGGTATCGTACAGGACCTGAGAGGTGAAGCTGCTGTCCGTGGCTCCGCCCCAGACCGAGGTGGAACCCTTGACCTGATAGGCGGCATTGGCGGCCATGGTATTGGCGTATCCCCATTCGCTCAGATCGCCATCCATCGTCATGGCTGCCGGGGCAGTCCGGATGACGGTGGTGGCGCGGTAGGGTATGACGCCTGGCTCAGTCGGCCCCTGAAGGGCTCCCGGGGTCGCGCGCACGAAAGTGTGGATCGCGGAGGCCGCCGCCAGGGTGATGTTGCCCGCCGTGGTGATGTTGTTGAGGTCGATGACGCCGATATTCTCGTTTGCGGCGAACACCAGGTGGGTAATCAGATAGGGAGGGATCCCCATGATGGTAGCAGCCACCGCATCGACCGCGACCGGATCCTTGCTGGCGAGGACCAGATTCATCGTGACCAAGGTGCCGCTCGCCGGTCCCTGGCCTTCCATGCCTTGGAGAGCATCCATCACGGTCAAATCCGGCACCCGGCACGCAATGTGATCCACGATCTCGGATCGGATGTCGTGGTGCAAACCGGCCTTGGCACTACCGCCGGTGATGGTCCAAAGCGGCAACGGCCCCGTCCCGATACCCAGATTCTTGACCGCACCAGTCATGCCGGCATGGTAGTGGGTCTTCATCCTTGGCATATCGATGTAGACATCGGCGTCGGTGATGAGTGCAGGGATCTGCTCGCTGGCGCCCGTCCTGCTGTCCGCAAGGACATAGGTGTTGGTGGGATTGTTGGTGGTGTCGTTGAAGTTCGCGAAGGTGACGCCAGGGAAGTTCGCAGTCGTAAATCCATTCGCGGTCATGATGGCGAAGGTGTCTTGGGACGCGCTGCCGTCCGCGATGGTGATGCTGGCCCCGCCATTGACGGCTTGGACCAAATTGACGAGGGCTTGGACCACATGCCAGTCGGTGACCGCACTGGCCTTGTTCGTCACCAGGTTTGGCTTGATGAGCACGGTGTTGCCACTATGGACGAGGTTGGCAATACCGCCCGGACCGAGCGCGGCCGTGAGCGCTTGCGTAACCATCGAGCTGTAGTTGAGGCTGTCGTCCTTGATGATGGCAACCGTGGCCGGTGGCTGTGGCGGACGAGCGGGAACATTGATGGTCTGGCCGCCGCTGGTGGCCTTGATGCGCGGCCGCATGGCCTGCGGTTGCGGAGGAGCCACCGCAGTCGGACTGGCGGGGCACCCGCTGCCAAGCAGGCCTACCAGGGCTACCCAAAGGGTAGCCAGAACTTTCATCTGGAGCTCTCGGCGCCAACTAGATTCGCACTGCCGGTTGCAGCATTCTTCGACTGCCCTACTTGCCCCCATTGCGCCACCGGTCTTTTTCATTTTCATCCTCATAGATTAAATTCTCAAGAGCCGCGGACTGTAGCGCCGGCGGTGGCAGATGGGTCAAGCGAAATCAGCATTCAGGACCCTGTTTAATAGAATCGTTTCAGGTGTAACTCGCGCGCGGACTAGCCGTCCCACGCAACTATTCAACTATTCTGGACTGCCAGACATCTATGACTTGCGCGGACGACTTGCGCGTCAGATCGCCGCGGGAGCGACGACGACGGCCGGCTGTGGCAAGCCATGCACGCTAGAGCGGGGGTGCAACCATCTTATTGGGGGGCGCGACCACCTTGTAGATCGCATACCGCTCGTCGCCCGTGACATCGTCGGCGAAGCGCGCGAGGAATTGGGTGCTGGCCTGCCAGGAGCGCAGATCTTCCCGCGACCAAGAAAATGTACGACCGAAGCTGTAGCGGATCGGCTGGGAATCATCGCCACCACCCGAAAGCGGATCAAGATTCTTCAGGTGACCGAGAGCGATGAGAACCTCTCGGTTCTCCAAAGCGTGAATCCTCCACGCCTCGGCCAGGAGCTTGCCCAGATCAAGATGAAGCTTAGCCCGACGCGTAAACTTCACCGTGTCGCCGAAGCGTTGCTCGCGTACGATGTAGATGGGGTTATCCGCGTAATAGGGCATCGATTCGATATAGAAATCGGGCTCACCGATGAGAATCGCACCTTTGTGCTCGGGGTGCGCTTCTAGATAGGATCCGAAGCTTTGGCCCGCACTGGTTTCGTGGATGACGTCCATGGCAACCTTGTAGATGCCGCTCACCAGTGAAGTCACCAGGAGCGCCGGCAGACAAAAATAGCGCCCGGCACGCGCCAGCGCCGAGGCGACCCGCCCAGAAGGAAGCACCTGGCCTGCTTCGAAGTCCATCCAATACAGGGTCAGCAAGAAGATGATGAACAACCCCTGATGGCGATAGCCCCCCGCATACACCACGGTGAACAGAACGCTGAGGGCGAAGATGGCCGCCCACGCGACGGCGAGCAGCGCCGGCCGGCCCCCGAGCCCGAGCGTGGAACCGATGAAGATGAGATTGATCAGCACCGCCACCAGTCCCGGCAGGCGCGGCGCAATCGAGCCGAACTGTTTTGCGGGATCGCCCAGGGTGGACCAGATGGCGCCTATCACATTCCATGGGGTGTATTGCGCGGGATGGGATGGAACCATCTGGTCCGAAGGCCACATGGTCAGCACCGCAGCGATGGCGCCTGCGGCCAGCAACATCGCCGCGAAGTAGAGACCGCGGGCGGCAGGACTCGCCAAGGGGCTTCGCTTGCGCCCCAGCTCATCCCAGAGCCAGAAGGACATGAGCAAACCCGCGAGGAGCAGCGAGTGAATGTTGGTGTTGGCGAGACAAGCCAACACGACCCCCATCCAGATCGGATGCCGCCGGGGTTCGCGGTAGAGCCAAGCAAACGTGAAGAGCAACAGCATCGAGAGACCGTAGTTCCTTGCCATGACGGAGCACTCGAAGAGCGGCATGCGCCCGAAGACGAACAGAGCCTTGAGCCAAAGGGGCAGGGGCGACCGGAGGATCAGAATGGCCACTGCGGCCACGGCGACGGCCAAGCTGATGAGCGGCAAAACCAGCTTCGACGACGTCACGGCGTATCCCCAATGGAGCAGGAGATACCAAAGCAAGGGATGCCCCTCATCCTTCAAGAGCGCGAACAGCTCAGTGAGCGACGTCGCACTTCGGGCCAGAGTGAAGGCCCGCACCTCGTCACGCCAGAACTCGTGGCGTAGGGTGCCCAGGGCGACGACCACGAACCACAGCAGGAACAACAGCCAGCCCAAGCGCCGCTCTCGCTGCGCGTGGGCATCCGCTACTGGGGAGGCCTGACCAGTGCTCGAATCGATCGGAGGCAAGATGTTCGTCTCTCGGGTCCAGCAGCCTTGGGCAAAAACCGTGGTCGCGATCGACAGCATGGCTTGTGGCGCAGGCAGCTAATGCGAATTGCGGAGCGAGTCTACTCCAATCTGACCTGCGAGTGGAAGCTCAGGATTGGTTCTCAGGATTGGTTCAGGGTTGGCCAAGCGACTGCAGCAATTTGGCGCGCGCGGTGGCCAGGTTGAAGACGGCTTGGATTCAGTCCTTCCGACCTAAGGCCTTCACGAGCTGCGCGCGTGCCGTGTAGAGCTGGTATTGCGCCTGGACTTTTTGCGCGCCCGCCGTCGTGACGGCGAGCTGAGCATCGCCGAGCTCGATGATGCTGCCGACGCCAGCTGCGTAGCGCCCCTCAGCCAGACGCAAGCGATCGCGAGAATTGGTGAGGGCGTCGTCGGCAGCGGCAATGGCTGCCTTGGCCCCTCGGATCCCGAGACGTGCCTGCTCGACGTCGAGCCGGATTTGAAGGCGCTGGGTGCCGACCTGTGCCTTGGCCTGCGCAAGTTGCCCTTCGGCCTGGCGGATCTGCGCGTTGATAGCGCCGCCCTGAATGATGGGAACGCTCAGCGAGAGCACGCCGCTAAAATTCCACGCCGTGCGGTCGAAGTCAGGGCCACTGTCGCTGAGGACACCGCTCACATTCAGATTGGGCCAGATCATGTCGCGCGCCGAGCGCAGGGTCAGTTCTTGGCTCTGCATGCTGAGCCGCAGGTTCACCATCTCGGGACGCCGGCTCTTGGCCTCGTCCACCAGGGTCTCAACCACGCCATTCTCGCCTTCCACCGGCGGGAACTCCTCGTCCGACAGGTCATAGTCGATCGAACGCTCGACGCCCATGGCCTGAATGAGCGTCGCCCTGGCCACGGCGTAGGTGCCCTCGGCGTTGATGAGCTGGAGCTGCGCGGTGGCACGGTCGGCGCGCGCTTGGGTCAGATCGATTTCGGGATGGGTTCCGGCCTCAACGAAACCCTTGACCTGGCCTAGATGTTTTTCTTGGTTGGCCAGAGCCTCGCGAGCGACGCCCACCATGTCTTTGGCGGAACGCGCGGTAAAGAAAGCTACGCGGGTGTTGTAGTCAATCTGGGCTTCGGTCACGCGGACGCTCTCGGCCATGGCGTCGGCACTGACCTTCGCAGCTTTCCACTTGTTGATGCTTTCGCCGAAGTCGTAGATGAGCTGGTTTGCGGTCAGTTGTGCTCCCCATTTGGAGTATGTCGTGAACGACGAAACGGGAGCCAGCGAGCTATTCGGATTGCCACCTCCCGGCGACGGAACGTAGTTGTTCGTGCCCCGCGCGAAGGACGCACTGCCGTTGAGCTGCGGCAGAAGCGACGCCCGTACCTGTTCCGCTTGTCCCACTGCCGTGGTCAGGTTACCGCGGGCGAGATCGAGCGCGGGCTGATGCACGCGTGCGGCCCGGAGCGCCTCGGCGAGGTTCAGGACTTGAGCGGAGGCAACAGCATCGGGTGGCTCAGCGTCGTCGGCTCGCGCCGAGGGCGCAGCTGAGAGCGAGAGCAACGTGATGGTCAGTGCGACGAGAAATCGAAGCTTCATGATGGCCTCATTCGAACCTCAGGGCATCAATGGGATCGAGACGCGAAGCCTTGAGGGCCGGATAGAGCCCGAACACCACGCCCACGAGCCCAGAAAAGGTGACCGCAATGACGATGATGTCGGGACGAATCAGCACCGGCCAGCTGAAATGATTGGCCAACCGATTGGCGGCGAAGAGTCCCAGAAGCACGCCTATGATGCCGCCGAAGCACGAAAGGGCAAGCGCCTCGACCAAGAACTGGGCGAGCACATCGCGCGGTCGCGCGCCCACGGCCATCCGGATGCCGATTTCCCGTGTCCGCTCGGTCACGCTGACCAGCATGATGTTCATGATGCCGATCCCTCCCACGAGCAGCGAAACCAGCGCGATGCTGGCCAAGAGCGAGGTAATGGTATTGAGGCCTTCTTGTTGTGCGGTCATCATCTCGGTCAGATTGCGGATGGAGAAGTCGTCATCGCCGCCGATGGGAATGTGGTGTCGGTCGCGCAGCAGGTTCGTGATTTGCTTCTCCGCGCGCGAGACATCTTCACTGCTGGAGGCGCTGACCATGATGATACCGGGGATGAACTTCTGCAAGCCGCCCTGGATCTTGGCCTGAAAGGTGGAATAGGGCATGAAGACCACGTCGTCCTGGTCCTGCCCCATGGCCGTTTGCCCTTTGGGTGCGGCCACGCCCACCACCTGAAAGGGAAAGTTCTTGATACGAACGGTTTGCCCCACGGGATCGGCGCTGGGTCCATAGAGCTTCTCGACCACGGTCTGGCCGAGCACGACCACTTTGGTTCCGCCTTCGATATCCGACTGGGTAAGTCCGCTTCCGCTCGCCACCGGCCAGTCCTTGATCAAGAAGAACTCAGGCGAGACGCCATTGATGCTGGTGCCCCAGTTCTGGTCCTCGCTGATCACCGAGGCGGTCGAGCGCAGCTGCGGGGCCGCGTAGCGAACCGCGCTAGACTCAGCGCGCATGGCCTTGAGATCCTCCCAGGTCAGGGTGGGCATGCTGCCAAAGCCGCCGCGCGTTCCCCCCGAGGTGGTGCTGCCGGAGAGCACGATGAGGATGTTGGAGCCCATGGAGGCGAAGGACTCGGCGACGCGCGCCTTGGCGCCTTCGCCGATAGCCACCATGGCGATCACGGCCGACACGCCGATGATCACGCCGAGCGTGGTGAGGAACGAGCGCATCTTGTTGCGCAGAAGCGCCCGAATCGCCACACGTAGGACCTGGATCGGATTCATGGAAGCCCCGCTGCGGCCGCTTCGGCGGCGGCTGCCGCCACGTCGGCCACCATGGGCGGTTGTTGCCGGTCGGTTTGCACGCGCCCGTCGCGCATGACCACGACCCGCGAGGCATAGCGTGCAATGTCGGGCTCGTGGGTTACGAGCAACAGCGTAATGCCGCTGCGGCCAAGCTCTTGGAACAAGGCCATGATCTCCACGCTGGTGCGCGAGTCCAGGTTGCCCGTGGGCTCGTCGGCGACCATGAGATGCGGCTTGGTCACGAGAGCGCGCGCGATAGCGACCCGTTGCTGCTGTCCGCCCGACATCTGATTGGAATGGTGGTGGATGCGATCGCCGAGCCCCACACGCTCCAGCGCTTCGCGCGCACGCTTGTGGCGCTCGCGCCCGGACAGGCCAGCGTAGAGGAGTGGCAGCTCCACGTTCTCGAGCGCGCTCGTGCGCGATAGCAGATTGAAACTCTGAAACACGAACCCGAGGGTACGGTTGCGCAGCCGGGCCAGCGCGTTGCGGTCGAGTGTCGAGACCTCTTCCCCCACCAGGTGATAGGAACCCGATGTGGGCCGATCCAGGCACCCCAGGATGTTCATCAGCGTGGACTTGCCCGAGCCCGACGGCCCCATCACCGCGACCGATTCTCCTTCGGAAATGGTCAGCGAAACGTCGCGCAGGGCGTGAACCTCCACGTCCCCCATTCGGTAAACCTTCGAGATATGGTCGACCTCGATGAGCCGATTGGCCATGATCGTACCTAGAAAGGGCGACGCCCCGGGCCGCCAGCAGAAGCGCCCGGCAACGCCGGACTGGACGACTTGCCGGCTTCGGTGGGCGTGGCATCAGTCAGGACTTGTTCACCTTCCGCCAGCGGGCCTTCGACCACCTCGGTCTTGGTACCATCCGTGGTTCCGGTCTTGACGCGAATCGAGCTCGGCAGGCCTCCTTTCAGCACCCACACCACCTTGCGATCCGGCGCATCGTCGGCACCGGCCGAAACACCGCCGCCCGAACCGGCATGCTGGCGAGCCCCCATGCCTCCGGCCGCCCTCGCTCCGCCACCGGCTTGGCCTTTGGCCCCGTCCGCACCGTCGCCGCTGCGCGTGCGTTTGGGCGGCTCGAGCTTGAGCGCGGTGAATACCTCCGTGCTCGGACGGAAGCGCAGGGCCGCGTTGGGGATTCGCAACACGTCGTCCCGGTTGGCGAACACGAAGTTCACATTCGCGGTCATGCCTGGCCGCAACTTCAATTCGGAGTTGTCCACGTCGATCACGGCATCGTAGGTGACCACGTTCTGCAGGGTCTGGGCTGCGTTTCGGATCTGGCGCACCTTGCCCTTGAAGCGTTCCCCCGGATAGGCGTCCACCACGAAGGTCGCGTCCATGCCCGAAGTCAGCTTGCCCACATCGGCCTCGGCCACGCTGGTATCCACCTGCATCTTGCGCAAGTCCTCGGCGATGACGAAGATGATGGGCGCGGAAAGCGATGCCGCCACGGTCTGGCCCACGTCCACGTTGCGCGAGATCACGACCCCATCGGTGGGAGAGATGATGTTGGTGAGTGCCAGGTTCACCTCGGCCTGATGAAGAATGGCCCGAGCTTGCTGGACGTTGGCCTTGTCCGCCTCCACCTGGGCCAGCGATACCCCCGCGGCGGATTCTGCGGTGTCAAAGTCAGCCGGAGCGATGAGCTTGTCCTTGACCAGAACGCCCTGGCGTTTGGACTGTCGCTCGGCAAAACGAGCCTGGACTTCGTCCTTCATCAAGGTTGCTTTGGCTTGCGCAAAGTTCGCGCGTGCATTTTCCAGCGACGCCTGGAACAAGCGCGGATCGATCTTGGCGATGAGCTGGCCCTTCTTCACCGGCGAATTGAAATCGGCGTACAACTTTTGGATGGAGCCCGAGACCTGGCTGCCGACCTGCACCGTGACCAGCGCAGACAGGATCCCGGTGGCCGTGACTCGGGCGATGATGCGACCGCGGTCGACCGCCGCAGTCTCCCATTGAACGGGCGGCCTGGCAGCCCGGCGCTTGAGCACGACTTTCGTCGTGCCAGCCCCGACGCCGGCCACAACCACCATTGCCCAGAACGTCTTCGATCTTAACCATTTCATCTTTTGTCTCGGTAGCTATCACCCGACCGCATTTTCGCCAACCTCTTCCGCCGATTCCGGCCGACGGAGTGTCGCTACGGATCCATGACGAAGCAAGCCATGTGCCGCGGAAACCATTCCGTATTGGGCGCGCACGGCATCTGGCGGCTGCGGATTTGGCAGTGTTGGCTGCGGCTTCTGCTACCAATGCTCTCTGTGAACGAGATCCTCGATTCGCTTGCGCGCAAAAGGCCGAGGCGACGCGTTGGGAAAGCCGAGCGGAGTCATGGCTATCACCCGGACCTCCGGCGGAATACCAAGGATCTCCCGGGTCTTCGCTTCGTCGAAGTTGCAAACCCAGCAGGTGGCCAGCCCCTCCTCGGTAGCGGCCAGGATGATATGGTCCATGACGATGCCCATGTCGATCTCGGCGGCGTTGAAACCATCGGCCCGCTGCCAGGCCTTGGCGGGCTCAACGCAGCCGACGAGGATGACCGGCGCGGTGTAGAACCACTCGCGCACGTAGACGGCCTTCATGCGCGCCCGGATTTCCGAATCGGTCACGACGATCAAATGAAACGGTTGCAAGTTGGCCGCAGTGGGTGCAATTCGGCCGGCCCCGAGCACGCGACACAGAACATCCTCGTCGACGGGATCCGATTTGTAACCGCGCAGGCTACGGCGCACGCGAATCAGCTCCTGGAAGTCCATGTCCAGACTCTCCTCGCTTGCCCCGGGAGAATCAAGCAAAGACGTTGCCCCGTGCGCCCTGGGCAATGCCGCAGTGTCACATCGTCATTGTGGGGCGCCGTTGTCTGCCCACTTTTGCAGCATCTGGTACCCATTGGGGCCGACGCCATCACCGCTTTTGGCTCCAAGAGGCATCTTGTCGATCTTCACGTCGTATGCGGACGATCCGGCCATATCCTTTGCCCCTGACACCGTGCTGGTACTATCGTAGACGTCGAGCCGAAAGTAGCTGGGCGCGTTCCGATCAGGGGGGGAGCTGTGACAAAGCAGACAGTGATCCCTGAACAGCGGATAGATATCCTTGTCGTAGGTCGGGTTGTCCGGGACGGTGCTGATATCAGCCACACCGTAGTGACAGGATCCGACGAGGGTAACCATGACGAGGCCGGCCAGGAAGAATTTCATCGTTTTCGCTCCAGTTCGCGGCGACAACTCACAAGTCGACTTCGCACGAGTCCGAGTGTGACACGTACTACGATGACGGTCGAATCGGGATGGTTTCGGTGTGCCTGGTTGAAACCTTCCCATGGCACTAGGTATCAAAGGGATGCGCCTCACACTCGTGGACGACACAAATGGGTCTTTTAAGCTCTGAATTGAGTCTATCGGGCGGAAATCCACGTGCAAGGCTCGCGACTGGCCGAGGTGCTCACGATGATCCAAACTCACACTCCTGGAAGCTCATGAAGCGACTGTCTGCATTGGTATCCCTCCTAGTGGTCCTTGGCGCGTCCAATCAGGCAATCGCTGGGAAGAAAAAGGCCCACCGACACCACCAGCCGCCACCGGTCGATGACACACCGCCAGCCGAAAAGATAGAGACCGCCGAGGAGGGGCCAGAGCAGGACACGCAGCAGAGCAAGCCCAAGGAGGACAAGCCTGGGAAGGACAAGACCGCGAAGGACAAGACGGCCGCGGCCAAGCCGCCGCTCGACTTCGATTTCTTTGGGGACAAGGCCGCTGACGGCGGAAAGGACGAGTCCTCGGGCGAAAACGCCGAAGGTCTCGCCTCTGAGCGCGAACAACAGTCGCAAACCAGACGCTGGATGCTGAAGACCCACCAGACCCTGGGTATCGCCACTTGGGCCCTCATGGCAGCGACGGTAACGGTCGGGCAGCTCAACTACAACCAGCTCTACGGCGGAGGCGGCGGCACCAACAAGTGGCAGACTCCGCACCAGATTCTGGTCCTGTCGACCAGTGTGGCCTTTGCCGCCTCGGCAGCCTTCGCCTTGTTCGCGCCCACGCCCTACAAGAAACCGCTGCATTTCGACACTGGCCTCGTCCACCGCATCGCCGTGATTGGAGCCACCTTGGGCATGGTGACCGAGGGCTTGCTCGGGTGGTGGACCACCCATCAGGGCAACGCGGGAAACCCCAACAACCTGCGCACCATGGCCCGCACCCACCAGATTGTCGGGTACAGCACGTTCGGCTTCCTGACCATCGCGGGCACCGTCTGGCTGTTCTAGGGTAGCCCAGAGGCTAGGGCCGACGCAGTGACGCCAATGGCCCGGATCTGGTGGCTTGGCGACTTGGTGGTAAGGTCTTGTCCCGAACGCGGTCAGCCATGCGCGAAACTCTCTGGATTTCCTTCGTTCTCAGTGCTGCCAGCTACCTGGCTGCCGGTCTGCTTTTTCTCGCCCAAGCGCGGCGGCGCTCTGCCGTTGTCCTCAGGCCAAAGTGGGCGCCACGCGTCCTGGGAATCGGAGCGGTTCTTCAGTTCGTCTACTTGATCCTCTTCGCGGTCATGGATCGGCGCTGTCCGGTCTATTCCCTGCACTCGGCCTTAGGGATTGTTTCGCTGGTTGGGGTCGCCAGCTACGCCGTGCTCAGCCGGGGCCGCCATCTCGAGGCCTTGGGCGGATTCGTGGCCGGCTCGGCGGCGGTCTTCCTCGTCGTGGCGCGTTCGCTCGCCGCCAATACCCCTGTGCCCAATCAACGATGGCTCATGGCCATCCACATCACCTCCAACCTGCTCGGCGGCGGCATCTTGCTCGTTGCAGGATGCGCCAGCGCCTTCTACCTCGTGAACGAGCGCCGCCTGAAATCCCGCCGGGTTCTGGGTCAGGGGCCGAAGCTGCCTCCACTCGAATCGCTGGATGCCGTCGTACATCGCCTGCTGTGGATTGGCTTGCCCTTGCTCACCATTGGCCTGCTCACCGGCCGCATGGTGATGGGGCAGGCCGAGGTGATCACCGTGGGTGAAAAGTTCCGCGCGGCGCTGTCGGGCATAAGCTGGCTGCTGCTCATGGCGGTCTTGGTCTTGCGCCAAGCCGCGAGTTGGCGCGGGCGTCGTCCCGCGTACGCCACGCTGGGAGGCACGCTGGGAATCTTCATCGTCATCGTCCTCTACGTCGCGCGCGCCCTTTTGGGGGAAGGTCTGTGATCGTCGTCGTGGGGCTTTCGCACCGGAGCGCTCCGGTCGAGGTGCGCGAGCGCCTGGCCGTGGCACCTACCGACCTGCCCCAGCGCCTCGCCGAGCTCAAACAGCGTACGCGCGCAGGGGAAATGGTCATGCTGTGCACCTGCAACCGGGTGGAAGTGATGGCCGCGACCCAGCCGGGGGGCACCCAGACGCCGAGTGAGCTCGGCGCCAGCATCGTGGAAGCACTCGAAGCCGCCGCCCCCAAGGTCCGCCCGCACCTCTACGTACGCGAGGATCGCGCCGGCATCGAGCACCTTTTTCGCGTGGCCAGCTCGCTCGACTCGCTGGTGGTGGGTGAGCCCCAGATCCTGGGTCAGCTCAAGGACGCCTTTTCATGCGCGCGCAGCGCTCACGCCGTGGGTCCCTGGCTCAACCGCGCCTTCGAACACGCCTTCCGCGTGGCCAAGCGCGTGCGCAGCGAAACCGCGCTCGGTGCCGGCCAAGTGAGCATCCCCACCGTGGCCGTGGATCTGGCGCGTGAGATCTTCAGCGAGCTTAGCGGCCACAAGGTCGTGATGGTGGGCACCGGCGAGATGGCCGCCCTGGTCGCGACCTTGCTCGGCAAAGCCGGCGCGCAGGTCTTCGTGGTTGGGCGCACCATCGAACGAGCGCGTGAAGTGGCACAAAGGCTCGGCGCCGAGCCCAAATCCTGGGAGGATTTCCCGAGCCTCCTTGCCATGGCCGACATCGTGGTCAGCAGTACCAGTGCTCCGGGCTACGTGGTCACGCTGGAGCAACTCGCCCAGACCCGGCGCCAGCGCCACGGTCGAAACCTGTTTCTGGTCGATCTCGCGGTACCACGCGATGTGGATCCGCGCATCGCCGCTCTCGACGGCGTGTTCCTTTACAACGTGGACGACCTGTCGCACGTTGCGGACACGGCCCTGGCCGACCGCCGGCGCGAGGCGGAAAAGGCCGCCGCCATCGTGAGCGAGGAAACCGAAAGTTTCCTGCGCCGAACCCACGCCGAACGCATCACCCCGACCTTGGTGGCCTTGCGCGAGCGTTTCCGCACCGCGCTCGAGGCCGAGCTTGAACGCAGCCTGCGCGGGCAACGCGTGACCCTGGAACCGGCGCAGAAAGAAAGCCTGCAGCGAGCCCTCGGCTCTGCGGTCGAGAAGATGCTGCACGCGCCGACCGAGCGCCTGCGCGAGTGGGCCAAGGACGACAACTTCGGCGATTGGCACACCGACCTCCTGGTCAGCGCCATCGAGGAGCTTTTCCAGTTGCACGAACAGCCCACGGCTGCGCCGGTGGAGAACGAGCGAGCTAAGCAATGAGCACGTCCGATGCCAGGCGCGACATCCAACGTTACCTCGCCAACCGGCAGGCCGAGGTCGACAGCACCGAACAATACTTGGCCATGGCCGCGCACGAGCCCGACGCAGGCACCGCGCGCGTGTACCAGAACCTCGCCGAGATCGAAAGGAAACACGTCGAGTTCTGGGAAACCCGGTTGCGCGCCGCAGGTTACGATCCAGGGCCGCGCAAGCCAAGCTGGCGCGCACGTGTGCTGATTTTCTGCGCGCGGCGCTGGGGCGCCAAATCGGTGCTGGAAACTGTCGCCTCGAGCGAGTACGAGAACCGCAACGACTACGTTCCGCAGACCGAAACCACGGCCACTACCATGACGAGCGAGGAACACGCCCACGCCCGCGTGCTACGCACCATCCTGGCCAAGACTGGGCTCGGCGCGGCCAGCTTCGTGCGCACCGAAAAGGGCCACCAGCGCCTGGGCGGGAACGCCCTGCGCGCCGCCGTGCTCGGCTCCAACGACGGACTGTCGTCGAATCTTAGTCTGGTCATGGGCGTGGCCGGCGCCAGCGTCGACACGCGTACCATCTTGCTCACGGGTATTGCCGGCCTGCTCGCTGGCGCCTGCTCCATGGCCATGGGCGAATGGATCTCGGTCACCAGCTCACGCGAGCTGGCGGAGCGCGAAATGCGCACCGAAGGCGACGAGCTGGAGGCCAATCCCGAAGAGGAGCGACACGAGCTGCAGCTCATCTACGAGGCCAAGGGCCTGAGCCCGGAGGAAGCGGCCGAGCTGTCTGCCAAGCTGCTGGCAGATCCCAAAGCCGCCATCGATGTGCTTGCACGCGAGGAACTGGGCATCGATCCATCCGAGCTGGGAGGCTCACCCTGGGTCGCCGCCGGCACTTCCATGTTGCTCTTCGCCCTGGGCGCCCTGGTGCCGGTTCTTCCCTTCATGTTCCTCAAGGGTACGACGGCTATCGTGGCCAGCATCGCCGCAGGCAGCGCCGGGCTTTGCCTCATCGGCACGGCCATCGCTATCTTCACCGGTCGTTCGGCGCTGTACTCGGCGGCCCGACAATTGCTCCTCGGCCTGCTCGCCGCTGGCGCCACCTTCGGCATCGGCCGCCTCATCGGCGTAGCCATCGCGGGATAGTCTCGCCCCAGCTACTCATCGAGAATTTCTTCGATTGAAGCCTGGCCTGCCTCGCGTGGCGGTACTATAGGCCGAATGATGATGTTCTAAGTCCCGTTTTGCGGAATCTGCAGCTGGTCCTTTCCTGACGGCGCGGGCGGATTTCTGTTGGTAGTTTTGCATCATCCTGAGCTCGGCCATTCTTCTCACCATGTTGCGACCGTTTGGTGCATGCGCACGAACATCGAGGCACCTCGGTCGGAAGGCACTGCTCGCATTCCTGTGCATGGACTTCGTGTCCATCTCGCCGGTGCAAGCGCAAGAGTTGGTCGCGGAAAATGCAATCCCGAAAAACACGTTGGATAGCCAACTGGTGCTGGCCCGGCCCGCCGCACTTCAAACAGGAATGAGCGCGGGCGTCGGAGCCGGCTTTTCCCGTCGAATCACGGCAGGGGGCGCGCTGGCCTGGGGCGCGCGCGCCTCGTGGTCCACCGCGACGGAGTACACCGAGATCGATACGGTTCGCAACGACGACATTCGGCTGCGCTTGTGCGGCAGCGTCCAACACAACGCCGGGCGCGGTTCGTTCGGACTGCGCGTGGGCGCCGGTGCGACCGCGGTCTACGAAGATCGAACGCGTGCACAAGGAACGCGCGTAGGTCTTACCGGGAGCGATCTCGAAAACACCTCCTGGCACCTGTTTCCAGCGGCGGATCTCGAAGCCGTGGTGGTGCTGCGCGTGTGGAAATCCTGGGGCATGAGCCTGAGCGGTGGCCCGACCCTGCATCTCATCGAGAGCAGCGTCCGCGCAGGCTGGAGCAGCGCTGTGGGGGTAGCATGGCAACCCTGAGGCATTGTCTCCGATGGCTCGCGCCCGCAGCCGGCTTTTTGTCTCTTGGGTGTGGCAAGCCACTCGGACTCGGAGGCACCGTGACGCCTTTGGAAAAGATTCAGGTTCAGACGACCGGGGATCCCGCCGCGTTTACGCCAGCGGGCGACACACCCAGTTTTCGCGTTGCCCTGGTGTGGGGCCTGCAATGGCAGCCGGAACCCTTCTGCTTCCTGCCGCCCGAATCGCCCGAAGCGGCGGCCGTGATTGCGGCCGGCTGTCCGGACAGTTTCGGATTCGTGCCCAACTCCGTCGGCGCCGACATCCCGTTCCAGCCAGGGACGCCTGCGACCTTTGCGCTGAACAGCGTGCCGGCCGCGGGCGTGATGGTGGGCGACCTCAGCGGGCGCGTCGCCTATGCCAGCCTGATGGTCTACGACGATCACAATGGCAACGGCATCCTCGATCTGCGCATGCCACCCAGGCTTCGCCGCCGCGGCAATCTACCCGAAGTCCCAACGTACAACGACGGCGGACCAGCCGGGCCGGCCGACTTGGTGTACGGCGCCAGTTTCATCTCGATGACCCTGCCCGACCAGCGGGTGTCCTATCTCGAGGCCAAGTTCAACGAAAATGCAGCGTTCTATCCACGCTGGGGCTGCCCGGACGACCCACCCACTGGCTTCGCTATTCTTTCCGCTGGCGGATTCCTGCAGGGAGATAGCGAATTCTTCCAGCCCGACAGCGGAGTCGTGCAAGCCGGGACCTTGGCGGGTTTGCTAGCTGGAAAGGTTACCCTAGAGGATCCCTCGACCTGCTCGACTGGCAGCCTGCAGGACACAGTGGTGACGATTGCGCTGCAAGAGCCGGCCAATCTCACCCAGCTTGCGTGCACCGTGAACGAAAACGGCGACGCAACCACTTACCACGAAGCGCCGACGAACCTGCCCGACTTGACCGGACGCCAATCGGCTTGCGTTAGTTTTCCCTACATTCCTGGTGACGATGCAGGCGTCGCCCCGGGGAAGCAATTCGTGATTTCGAGCGCGCCCAGCGAGCCCTGCCGATACACACTCCACTATACCCTACGAGGTTGCAACAGCGACCCATCCTGCTCGGCGCCGAGTTGGGATATCACAGCGACGCCCCCTGACTGGTGGCACGAAAAGTGCCCCACCTGGCCATGAATCCACGGCGCCCGCACATCGTCGTCGGCAGCCTCGTCATCCTTCTCGCGGTTGCGCATGACGACTCAAGCTGGGCAGCAGCCTACACTCCCCTTGGCCTGGATGCCCCCGGCGTAGGACGGCCAGTCAGCTCCGCGCCGATGGCGCCCATCTTCGACGAGGACGCGCCACCGCGCCTCTCGCTCGCCACCGAGAGCGACCGCGCGCTGTGGAAGAAACCCGGCTTCCGCATGGGACTTGGCCTCGTCTACGGGCGCTTCTACGGCATCGGTGGGCCGCCGGATGCCCACCTCATCGGGCCGAGCATCCGCATGGGTCTGCGGCTCGACGAGGACTGGTCGCTCATGAGCTCGCTCCAGTATCTCTACGCCACGGGCGGGATGCGGGGCCTGCGTTTCGCTGGCACCATCGAACCCACCTGGCACGCCACGCAGCACCTATCGCTCGCCATCGGCATCGGATTCGGCGGCATCCTCGAAACCGGGAGCACGCGCCCGGATCCCGATCCGAAAGCCAACTCCCTCACGTCGTCCTATACCTTTCCCAACGCAAGCACGCCGATCCCGAATTGCAACGGCGTGGGCGTGGCGGGGCTTGTGCGCGCCGAGTGGATGGTGGTCATGGGCCCGCGCTCGGCGACGGGCTTGGCCTTCGAGATGGATGGCCAGTGGACCGGTTGCGTGGATGATAGTGGTAGTTTCGAGCCTGACACGGCTACGCCCATCGTGCGCCGGCAATGGTGGCCGCACCTTGGCGGCTCGCTCATCTGGGGGATCCTGTGGCGCTAGCGGCTCGCCGTCGTGCCGGACTAACTTTCGCAGGATGTTTCCTGTTGCTGGCGTCACGTGCCCACGCCGAAGCGATCGATGCGGGGACTTCATCGGACGCGCAACCAGCGTGGGACATGCAGTCGGATTCCGCATCCGAAACAGCTGCGCTGGCGACCCTTGAACCCCCGCAGCCCTTGCGCCCCGCCACGGTCCCCTATCCCGCGAATGCTCCGGCGCACGAGCAACCCATCGTCGTGCGCATCAAGATTTCGGTCGGTGTGGATGGAGCGGTTCACAACGTCGAGCTACTCACCCATTCGCTGCCCGTATTCGACGATGCGGTGGTGGCCGCGGCCAAGGGCTTCGCGTTCGAGCCCGCCCGCTTCGGAGGCAAGCCGGTGCCGGTCGAAATCGCCTTCACGCATACCTTCGAGCCGCCACCGCCGCCACCACCACCGGCCGAGGAAGGGCCGCCGCTGGTATCGGCGTTGCGTGGCCGTCTCATCGAGATGGGCACGCGGCTTCCTGTAGCGAGCGCCACCGTGGTCGCGCTGGTCGGCGAACGACACTATTCGGTCGATTCCGATGCCAAGGGCCACTTCCGACTGCCTCTGCCCGCCGGCGACGCGCGTGTTACCGTGCACGCCCCGAACTGCAACGCCTTTCTCCAGCAGGAACGACTGGTGCCAGAGCAGGAGCTCGCGGTCACCTACTACATCGAGCGCGAGCGCTACGACCCTTACGAAATCGTCATCGTGGGCGACCAACGGCGCGAGGAAGTGTCGCGCATCACCCTGCGAGGTCCCGAGATCCAGCAGATCCCCGGAACCTTCGGCGATCCCTTCCGCGTCATTCAAACCCTGCCCGGCACGGCGTCCGTCATCTCTCTGCTTCCCTATTCCGTCATCCGAGGGGCCAGCCCCAGCTCGACCGGCTACCTGCTCGACGGCACGCGCATCCCCCTGCTCTACCACTTACTAGTCGGCGCCAGCGTGATCCACCCCGAATTCATCGACGAGATTCAGTTCTATCCCGGTGGCGCGCCAGTGATCTATGGCGGGTATACCGGCGGCATCATCGACGGCCGCACCAAGCGCGCTCGCTCGGACGAGCACCTCATCGATCTCGATGCCAACTTGACCCAGGCGGGCGGCTTCGTGCGCGAACCTATTCCCGGGCTCGGCGTCACGGCGACTGCGGCTGCGCGCTACGGGTATCCGGGCCTCATTCTCAGTCTGGCCACCAATCGACTCTCGCTGTCGTATTGGGACTACCAGTTCCGCCTCGACGGGGGCAACCCGCGCAATGGCTGGACAGCGATGTTCTTCGGCGCCAAGGACGAGCTCGACACGCCCGCACCGAACGCATTGGCGAACGACCCCAACCCGCCACTCGCGCCGGCACTCATTCTCGACTTCCACCGGGCCGATCTGCGCGCCTACCACGGCAGCGGGAATTTCGACGGGCTTTATCGATTGGTCCTGGGCTATGACCACACCGACAGCGCGGGCAGCAACGTGGCCACCTGGGTCCTCGAACCGAGCCTGCGCTGGAACTGGCATCCCAGCCCGAAGCTGACGCTGGTCTGGGGTCTGGAGGGCAGCTTCCACGATTTCAATCAGGGTCAAGCTTCCTCCGCGACCTCCAACGTCTTCAGCCTTAGCACCTTCACGCAGGATCTGCATGCGCTCTACCTCGGCACGGCACTTGTCGAGACGCTGTGGCGACCGACCTCGCGTTGGCTCATTCGGCCAGGCATCCGCGAAGACGTCTACTACGATCGTAATACTACCAAGTCGGCCACCGATCCGCGACTCACCGTACGCTACAAGCTGGCCGAGCGGCAGCTGCCCGAAATGACGGCGGGTAGCGATGACAGCGCGATCTGGCTCAAGGGTGCGGCGGGGATCTATCACCAGCCGCCGCGCTTCGTGCTGCCCTTGCCCGGATTCGACACCATGCCGCTCAGGTACGGCTTGCAGGAATCGATTCAAACCAGTCTTGGCGTCGAGACGCCTCTGCGCGAGCACTTCAGCCTGACCCTAGAGGGCTACTTCGCGTACATGAACCCGACCCTTTTCGACCTCTCGGTCAATTCGCAAAACCTCAATACGGCAGGCAACAACACCCTGTTTCCCCCCACCACGGCCCCGGGCCTGACAACTGCCCAGGACATTCTGAACCGTCTGACGACACCCACCACCGGCCGTGCCTATGGGATCGAGGCGATGATCCGCCGCGAATCGAAGAGCGGCGTATTCGGGTGGCTATCCTATTCGCTTTCGCGCTCCGAGCGGTATCGCGACGGCTCCTGGGTTGCCTACGATTTCGACCGCACGCATCTCGTGAATTTGGTGACTGGACTGCGACTTCCGCGTAACTGGGATCTCGGTGTGCGCTTCCAATATCAAAGTGGGCTCCCCGCGACCACAACCTCCGGATACAACGCCGCCCGTGCCAGCGGCTACACCCGCATCGATCTGCGGATCGACAAGCGCGCTGTCTGGAACAAATGGATGCTCGATTTCTACATCGACATCCTCAACGCCGCCCTCTTGCCGGAAGAGGTCACGCCCGGTACCTACATTCGTTATGTCCTGCCCACCGCAGGCCTTCGCGCCCGACTCTGAGGAGACACCATGAACCATTCCATCGATTCGCAAGCCCTCGACCTCATGTTGCGAGCAGGGTCGCGCTGGGTGCTGTGGCTGCTCATCGGACTCAGCATCGCGGCCACGGCCGTGGTGCTCGAACGTCTGTGGTTCTTCGCGCGCTCGCGAAGGCAGCGGCAGCGCGTGGCCGACATGCTGGCAGCCTTGCGAAAGTCCGGGCCCGAGGCCGCACGCAAGGCGCTGGGCGACGCGCGCTCGGTGGAAGCCACGGTGGCTCGCGCGTGCCTTGACCACATCGCTGACGGGGCCGAGGCCATCGAGGAGCACATCGCCGCGGTGGTTGAAGCCGATCGCCTGCACTACGAGCGCGGCCTGGCCTTTCTTGGAACCCTGGGCAGCAACGCGCCCTTCGTCGGTCTTTTCGGCACGGTGCTCGGCATCGTGCGCGCATTTCACGATCTCGCCACCAGTGCGGCCATGGGCTCGCAAGCGGTGATGGCCGGCATCGCGGAGGCGCTGGTCGCCACCGCCATCGGTCTCTTGGTCGCGCTGCCGGCGGTGGCTACTTACAACGGGCTCATGCGCCACGTGGAAACCGCCATGGCGGCCGCCAGTACCGTGGGCCATCAGATCCTCGCCTACGTCAAATCTCAGAAACCCGCCGCAGCACCTTCAGCTGGAACTCGCGAGGCGACGTAATGGCAGCGACGAGAAAGCGCGGGCTCATCACCGACATCAATGTCACGCCCCTGGTCGACATCATGTTGGTGCTGCTCATCATCTTCATGCTCACCGCGCACCTCATCGCCAAGCAAGCCATTGAAGTGCAATTGCCCAAGGCTGCGCAATCCACGGCCGTGCCGACCACGACGCTGGCCGTAACGCTGACGCGCGAGGGACGCATGTATCTCAACGGAAGCGAAACCACGCCCGCGGATTTGCGTGCCGCCGTGCAATCCGCGGTCGCCAAAGACGCGAAGACCCAGGTCATCATCGCGGGCGACAAGAATGTTTCACACGGCCGCGTGGTGTGGGTCCTTGACCTGGTGAAATCCCTTGGCGTCACCTCGTTCGCGATCCAGATCGATCCGGCGGGCCTGACCCCGCCGCTGGAAAAGGAATGACCTACGCAAGGCGCCTCGGGATTTGCGCGGTGGCCTCGATCGCCAGCCACTTTCTGCTGGCGCGAGGCACGGCGCATTTGCCGGCGCGCGTGGAAGCGGCCCAGCCCATGATCCTGAGTGTGAATCTACGGCAGACCGCCCCCGAGCCCGAGCCTGAACCCGTCAGACCCGAGGGCGCGGAGCCGAGCAAACAGCCCTTGCACGAGGCGCCGGTGCGCCGCGCGCGTCGGGCGGCCAGCGATGAAGCGAAGCAGACCGCGCCCACCAAGAATGTCACCCCTACCGAGCGTCCCACCGATTCGGACAGCGCGAGCGACACGCCGGTGTTCGGCATCTCGATGGAATCGACCTCGGCGGCCGGGACGGGCCCGAGCTTCCGCGTCGGCAACACCCTGCAGACCAGGCCACGCGGTGAGGCGGGTGACTCTGAAGGAGGTGCGCGCAAGGGCCTCATGGCCCCCGTTCCTGTCTACGAAGTGACCAAGATGCCGCTGCCCAAAGGCGAGATCACCGGGCACTACACGGACGAGGCGCGCGAAGCCGGCCTGGAGGGCGTAGTGATTTTGACCTTCGTGGTCGACGAGCACGGCTGCGTGCGCGACATCAAGGTGTTGCAGTCACTCGGCGGTGGCCTGACCGAAGCCGCCAAACACGCGCTTCTGGGATCGCTGCATGGATGCCCATTTTCACCCGGCGAGCGCGATGGGAGGCCCGTGCCCACCCGTGTACCATCTTTCAAGATACGCTTCAGCCTCAGAGAAAACGAATAGACGCGTGGGCTCGCGGAAGACAGGAAGAGCAGAGCTTTCTGCTACTTCAAGCCCTTACCGGCAAAGAACAACTTGTAGGCCATGTCCTGCTTGAGAATGTGGTTGGTCAGCCAATCACGCAGGAAGTCCAGAACCGGAGCACTGATCACGGACTTGCCGGCCTTGAGGTCGGTCTGCAGTGCCAACGCCTTCTGGGTCAGTGCCGAGTGTTCCTTGCCATGCGCGTCCGCTTGGGGATAGCTGTGGGTGCGGAAGAGCATTTCTTCGTACGAGAAATGGCTCTTGGTGTAGGCGATCAACTTGTCAAGCACGACGCCTAGGGCGTCCTTGCTCTTGCCGGCCAGCATTTCGCCATGAAGCAGGTTGATGAGATCAATGAGCCCCTTGTGCTCCTTGTCGATCTTCGCCACGCCCACGCTCATAGTGTCGGACCAGGAGATGAGTGCCATGGAGCTAAACCATCGGCAGGACATCGGAGAAATTGAGGGCTATCCGCGGCGTCGCAGGCGGGCGAGCAAAGCGTGCAAAAACATGCGTAGCGCAAACGGTAGGTCCTCGATCAGGTAGCGTTTAGCGAGGCGCCGGGGATCTTGTAGCATGCGGTGAATCCACTCGATGCCCGCCTTGCGCATCCATACCGGTGCCCGCTTCACTTCGCCGGCCACGAAACTGAAGCTAACTCCGACGCCAATCATCCACGTGGCGGGCAAGTGCTCGCGCAGGGCGAGAATCACTTGCTCCTGCTTGGGCGAACCTAGACCAACCAAAAGGATGTCTGGACGCTCCCCGGCCAGCAGGGCAAGCACGGTTGCAATATCGCCCGTCGAAGGCGGGCTGCCAACGACGGGACTCGCCCCTCCGCACAACCTGAGATCGGGGTGCTTTTCTGCCAGAATCCTACGTGCCCCCTCGTTGGCGCCAGGCGAGCCCCCGAGCAGATACAACGAACGGCCCTCGCGCGCAGCCCGCGCGGACAACAGCCAAACCAGCGACGAGCCAGGCACGCGCTCAGGAAGTCGGCTACCTTGCAGCCGACACGCCCACACCAGAGGCATGCCATCGGCCACGCGAATCTCCGCCGCATCGTACAATTTCCGCACCGCCGAATCGCGAACATAGCGACGCAGGAAATCCAGATTCGCCGTGACCAACCAGCCACCCTGACCGTCCCGCAGCGACGAGAACAAATGGTCGAGCAAAGCGTGTCGGTCGATGCAAGCAAGCCGGAGGCCCATGAGCGAAACCGTGGTGTCGTCCTTTTGGCCGGCGTCCGGCGTGGCGCTGATTGGCAGAGTCATCCGATCTTGCGTTTCCTTTCCAGTAGGTAGCGATTCAGGCACGAGCATGTACCACGACCAATAGCAACCGATAGCGCGTGGACTCGAGCCGAGCAACTCGTTAGCGCGACAGGACCAGTTCCGCGCGGATTGCAACGCAGACGCCCGCAGAAAACCCTCTACGAAAAGTTCCAACACACATGAGTAACATTCGACAATGGTGTGCACCATCTCCGTCCAATCGGCATCTAGTACGATGTGAAATCAGCTGCCTTCAATTGGATAGGACCCGGTAGTCGAGATGGTCCACATCCCTTTGCGTCGCCGCGCCTGATGCACACTGCGTGTATGCCCTGGTCGCC
>Ga0265342_10001106_pt1 | contig 25862 bp, 24 predicted proteins | sample 4CB327metaG_FD_203125 | JGI IMG/M metagenome (GOLD analysis project Ga0265342, IMG submission 203125) | Rhizosphere microbial communities from Carex aquatilis grown in University of Washington, Seatle, WA, United States - 4-CB3-27 metaG | ecosystem: Host-associated > Plants > Roots >... | reverse complement strand
GGCGCGGGGCGCGGAAGCCCGGTGCGATTGAGGAGGGCAACATGAGAAGCGTCGAGTGGAGCGGTGCTGCGCGTCTCGCACGCCGGATTTCGATCGCCGGGGCGCTCGGCGTGCTGGCTTCGTTCGCTGGCGGATGCACGGTGGGCGGCGGCAGCGGCGCGGCCAGTGGTCCGATCTACGTCCTCGGGTGCTATCCCAACGGCAGCGACTACACCAGCGACAGCACCGACAAGGGCGGGCCGAAGTTCTTCGATCTGCAGCCGACGTTCTTCGCTGGAGATCCGACCGAGGACATCGGCGATGTCGCCGTGTCGCAACCGGCAAACCTGATATCCATTCACGTGCAGCGAAACGGCAACCGCATCGAGATCAACGATCTGCTGTCCTTCGACATCCAGAACAGCTACGAAGTCGCGCGCTGCGTGCGCGGCCGCACCGTGAACGGCGTGCCCGACTGGGATCAGCGCACGACGACGTCGATCTTCGGCGAGATGCCGACCAAGACACCGTGGTGCGATTGGACGGGAAAGGCGACGGTGGGTGACGGCGGCGCCAGCGATGCCGGTGACGGCGGCGGCAGCGATGCTGGTGACGGCGGCGGCAGCGATGCCGGTGACGGCGGGGTGACGGCTCCGCGAGCGGTCATCCACCTCACCACGGAGGACATCGTGCAAGCGTCGCTGATGCTGGCGTTCACTTGCCACCAGGCGAACCTGATCGGCGTTTCTTTCGATGGGACGCTCGAGTTCCTGGATTTCGGCAACGCGGCGCAATCCAACATCACCTCGCCCGACATGCGTGATCCGGTGCCCAAGGACTTCAAGATCAACTTCGGCGATCGTCTCCGCGCCCGGTTCCACGTCGTGCTCAACGACCAGCGCATCGCCGGTGCGATCAAGATGCTGATGCCGATTCCGAAACCGCTGATGGGCGGCACGATCGACGGCTACTTCGATTTCGATCTCGAGCGCGGCCGCGGGGCCCAGCCGTTTCCGTGAGCGAGGTAAAGAGCTCCTCGCTGGTGCTGGTGGAGATCGACTCGCTGGCGCCTGGCGGCGACGCGGCGGGCCGCCAGCGCGGAGGCGACGCGCCCGGCGGCGATGCGAGCAGCGACGGCCGCGTGGTCTTCGTGCCGCTCGCCGCTCCGGGCGACCGCGTGCGCGTTCAGCTGGTGCGCGAGAAGGAGCGCGTCGCCTGGGGCGAGCTGGTCTCGATCGAGAGCGCCGGACCGGATCGGGTGCCGCCGCCCTGTCATCTGTTCGGGGAGTGCGGCGGCTGCCAGTGGCAGCACGTGAGCATCGAGGCGCAGCGGCGCGCGAAGAAGACCATCGTCGAGCGCGCGCTCGGGCTCGCCGCCATCGAGCCCGTCGTCGGTGCGGGGCCGCCCTTCGGCTATCGCGATCGGGCGAAGCTCGCGGTGGGTCCGGGAGCGGCGCCGCGCCCGGTTGGTTTTCGCGCGCGACGATCGCACGAGATCGTCGACGTGCCGAGCTGTCCGCTGTTCTCGTCGGCGCTCGACGCCGCGCTGCCGGCGGTGCGCGCGTTCGCGGCGCAGCTACCGGCCGGGGCCGAGATCGACCTCCAGGCGGGCGCCGAAGGCGTTCACGCCAACGTCGCGCAGCTCGACGCGAACGGTGCCGCGCTCGCGCGTCGCGAGGCGGACCGCCTGCTCGCGGCCGGAATCGTCGGACTTTCGATTGGTGGCAAGCCGTTCGTGGGCCGGCCCGAGGTCGATGTGGCCGAGCGCGGCGGCTCACCGCTGGCGATCCCCGCCGGTGGCTTCGCCCAGGTCGGGCGCGCCGGCAACCGCGTGCTGGTCGACCGCGTGCTCGAGGCGGTCGGTGCGGCGCCGGGCGCCGTGCTCGAGCTTTACGCCGGGTCGGGCAACTTCACGCGTGAGCTGGCCGCGCAGGCGGCGCCCGACCGCGTTCACGCATGTGAGGGCGATCCGGCGGCGGTCGCGCGCGGCGCGCGCGCAGTGCCGGGGGCCACCTGGAGTGCGCGGATTCCGGACATCACCGCCGACGTCGTCGTGCTCGACCCGCCGCGCGAGGGCGCCGATGCCGCTCATCTGGCGGCGGCCACGCGCGCGCGGCGGCGGATCGTGTACGTCTCGTGCGATCCGCAGACGCTGTCGCGCGATGCGCGCCGTATCGCCGCCGCCGGCTTTCGCCTCACGCGCGCCCTGGCCATCGACCTCATGCCGCAGACCTTCCACGTCGAGGTGGTCGCCACCTTCGATCGCGGTTGATGTGTGCCGATCCCCGCCTCGGGGGGAGACGTCATGCCTCGCCCCGATTGAACTCTCGGCGCTTTCGGGAAACAATAGGGCGATGCGCGATCTCCACGCCTCAGACGTCGCCCGCCACCGCGTTGTCCGTTTCGCGCGTGGTGCGCGCGGGTTCACGCTCGTCGAATTGATGATCGTCGTCGTGATCATCGGCGTGCTCGCTGCGATGGGATCGTTCGGCTACCGGAGGTGGATCGGCCGCGCGCGCTCCGCCGAGGCGATCGCCATGCTCGGCGAGATGGTGAGCAAGGAGCAGAGCTACAAGCTCGAGTTCGCGGCGTACTTGCCGTTGCGCGCCGACAACAAGACCGATTTGCCCAGCCCCGACGAGGTCGAGACCGCGTTTTACCCGGTGTTCGCCAACAGCTCGACGTTCGATTCGGTTCGCACCCAGACCAGCATCGCCGATTCGACCAAGTGGCCGCAGGGCTGGCAGGCGGTCGGCATCCGGCCGCGCGACGTCGGTCTCTACTGCACGTACATGACCAACGCGGGTCTCGCGGGCAACAGCACGGCGAACCTGAAGTACGGTTCACTACTCATCGGCACCAACACCGCTGCGCCCTGGTTTTACAGCCTGGCGGCGTGCAACCTGTCCCCCACGACCGGCTATCCCGGCGAGGTGAGCATCTTCGCGGTCTCGAGTCAGTCGCCGGTGCTGCGCGTCTTCAACGAAGGCAAGTAAGCGCCCTGCCGACAGGTGGTGGGAAGCAAGCCTGACGATTTTCGTCAGCGACGCTGACGAATCTCGCGCCATTTGGCCGACGGCGATCACGTTTTCGTCGAGAAATGGCGGGTTTTGGGCGGTATCCGACGCGGAACGCGTGGCACGTCGGCTGCAGTTCTCCGGAGCGGGTCCGGCTCAAGCCGTCGCACCGACCGGCCGATTGCTCCTCGCAAAACGACTCGAAGGAATCCAAGGAGGTTACCGATGTTCACCCGCAAGCGTCAGTCAGGTTTCACACTCGTCGAGCTCATGATCGTCGTCGCGATCATCGGGATCCTGGCCGCCGTCGCGATCCCCGCTTTCTCGAAGTACGTGAAGCGCTCGCGCACCGCCGAGGCCGTGGGACACCTGAACAAGATGTGGGCCGGCTCGGTCACCTACTACGAGACCGATCACTCGGACTCGACCGGGAACGCCATTGCGAAGCAGTTCCCGGGCAACGCGCCCGACGAGCTCTCGACCGAGTGCGGGTGCCAGGACGTCGGCAAGTGCCCCGGCGGCTCGATCAAGTTTCAGGACCCGGTCTGGGTGGGACTGCAGTTCTCGATCCCCGATCCCCACCTCTACATGCCGCACTACACGAGCACCGGCATCGCCTCGGCCGCGACGTTCGTCGCCTCCGTCACCGGCGACCTCGACTGCAACAAGAAGGTCTCGAGCTTCGTGCGCAACGGCTCGATCGACGGCAACGGTGACGTCGTCGGCAGCCGCGCGCCGATCATCACCAACGAGCTCGAGTAGTCTCTCGACGCGATCGTAAAACCAAAACCAAAACCAAAACCAAAACCAAAACCAAACCCAAAACCCCAACCCCGGACGGCTTCGGTCTTCCGGGGTTTTTCCTTTGCGTGGCACGCGTGCGCGCCGGCAACGCGGGCCACAACTTTCTCTTGCCGTCCGCCGGAGAATTGCATAGGTTACGCCGGCATTTCGCGGGAGTAACTCAGTGGTAGAGTGCCACCTTGCCAAGGTGGACGTCGAGGGTTCGAACCCCTTCTCCCGCTCCGGATTGTCTAGTCTGAACAGCCCATTAGCGCTGCCACGCCGTCGGGGCTGTTTTCATTTGTGACCGATCCATTGGGTGCCCGTAGTCCTTCTCGAGGCATTGGCGCATGAATTTGGCGACGTCGGAAACGGACGCTGCGATTGGGCTGTCATGTGCCTGTGTGCAGAAGCTGCAAGCGTCGGCGCTCGCAGCGCGCGACAAACCGCGCCAACCCTTCGTCGGCTAAACATTCGCCGCAGACGAATGCGCTCATACTCCGCCAGCCGTGGCCATAACCCTGAGATTCGATCTTGGTGCCATCGCCCCGGAGTGAACGTGCGGTGGTGTTGACAGGCTCATTTGCCAGTCGCCCGAGGGTGTCCCACGCCGGCGTACGTGACGAGCACGATCATCTTCTCGGGGTCCGGGCAGTACCAGATTCGGCCGCCGCCCGTGACCTCGTACTGCCATTGCTCGAACTCTCTGCCACCGATCGTTCGCGTGGCTCGGTCGGGGCGAAGCTGAACCTGCCGAGCCGGGTTCGAGCGGTCGCGCGGCGCGCGCGATAGCGCCTTCCACGCGGTCCGGGTGGCGCCGCGCGCCTGCTTGCAGAGATCTTCCCATCCGACCGCGGCCTCCGCGTCGTGGAAGAAAAGCGCCCACTCACCGTCTCGAGGGGGAGGTGCTACGCGGGCGCCTCGTTTCTTGGCCACCGCTATCCTACGGACGGGGGACGCGCCTGCCAGTCGGCGCGGGCAGGGGCCCTGTGAGCTTCGCAAGCAACGCGGGGTCGGCGTAGATCTCGGCCGTAGCCTTCCAAGCGCACAACATCTCGTCGAGTCGCGCCGTGTTGGCGATAGATGCGCACGCCCGAAGGGTTTCCACGTATTCGCGAGCAAAGGTGATGCGACCATCGGTGGGGAGGAACGTGATCCATGCGTAGCGTCGCGCGAGCAACTCTGGCAGTCGGGCCGCGAGCTCCGAGACGCTGTCCAAGGCGGCCGAGAGGATGCTGGCGGCCTCTTCGGCCCGCGCGAGGACAGCGGCGCTGGCGGCTGCGGTGGAGACCTGTCTCGTCTCGAGCGAGAGACGGATCGACGGCTTGCCGCGGCGTCGCAACACGACGTCTTCCTTCCCGACCTTCTTCAGAACCCTGGCGGGCCTGTGCAGGAAGTCAGTCAGCGTGTCGCCCTCCTCGGGCGGGGACAGCTTGCGTGCGGCGGCAGTGGTCACGATCAGACCATAAGCTAAGGTACCTTGGACGTCCAAGCAGATAGACCTTGGATGAACCTAGGACAACGTGTGCTGCGCCGGTCCAGGTCCGGGCCCACCAGGGGCTGCGCCGAAGGGGGGGGCTCTAGCGCATGGAGGCGCCTTCGCAGTTGGATAGAGGAGAATATCGGACGTTGCGAGGCGAGAGCGCGCGCCGCACGGCGCCGTCGCCGCTTTCCGATAACCACCGGGAATGACACGAGAGCTCGGCGCATCTCGCCAGCGCTCCGCGTCCCCATTTCGCTGTATTCTTGATTTAAAATATTAAGCTGACGTACGTTAATTTACGATGATGGTCCCAACGCTCACCGTCATCCACGTCGGCGCCATGTGGCTCCGGTCAGTGGAGACATCCCGCAAAGGAGGACCGCATGCCCCAGTTCGACCCACCCATTCGTGATCGCCGTCGCCCTCTCGCGCTCGCTCGCCAGCTGACGTTCGTCAGCTTGGCCCTGGCAGGGTGCGGTGGCCTGAGCTTCACCGGTCCGACCGGTAGCGGGGGAGCCGCCTTCAGCGGGGCGGGCGGGGCGATGACGGGGCAGGGCGGAGCTGGCGGCACCGTGGCTGCCGGCGCTGGCGGCTCGACGATGGATGCCGGCGCGTCCGACGCCGGTGCGTCATCCGACGCGATGGCGCAGTCCGACGCGTGCGACGGTTCGCATGCCGCGATCGTCCCCGGCAACGTCGGTGCGACCGCCGCCGACTTCATCATGGCGCGTTGGCCCGAGCTCGACTACACGGCCGCCGACTGCACCGGCCCGAGCAACTGCTTCAGCCTGAACTTCCCGACGGTGCCGGCCGGCCCGTCGCCGAAGTTCTGGGAGTACACGTACGGGGTGCCGCTGGTCGGCATCCAGAAGCTGTACGAGAAGACCGGCCAGGCGAAGTACCTCGCGTTCGTGAAGAAGTACGTCGATCGCTACGTCGACGCGAACGGCGTCGTCAGCTACGCGCGCCCCTGGCCGCTCAACACCGACGGCACGATGTTGGCGCCCAACGACCCGACTATCCAGGACGTGATCCAGCCGTCGAACTTGCTCTTCGGCCTGTACGCAGCGACCAACGACATGCGCTACCTGAAGGCGATGAGCAACACGCGTCAGAACTTCCACAACATCATGAAGAACCCAGGCGGCGCGTTCTGGCACAAGCCGGCGTATCCGAATCAGCAGTGGCTCGACGGTATTTACATGTCCGAGCCGTTCATCACGCGCTACGGCGCGCTCTACGCCGACTCGCAGCTGGCTGGTGACTCGGCCGACTGCTTCAGCACGGCGACCACTCAGATCAAGATCCTCGCGAGCCACACGTTCGACCCTCAGACCAAGCTCTACTTCCACGCGTGGAACGGCGCCGCCGATGGCGTCTGGCTGGGGCTGGGCCTGCCGTCGAAGACCCCGGTACCGACCGGCACCGTGGTTTCGCCGATCCTGTGGGCGCGCTCGATCGCCTGGTTCCTCGCCGGCACCGTCGACGTGCTCGAGTACCTGCCCGTGAATCACCCCGATCGCCAGGCGCTGCTCGACGTCGTCAGCAACATCGCGCAGGGGCTGAAGACCTACCAGGATCCGACCACCGGCCTCTGGTACCAGGTCGTCAACCAGATGGACGCGCCGCCGCCCGCCAACGGCGGCTACGCAGGTGAGACCGACAAGCCTGGCCAGCCGAACTGGCTCGAGACGTCGTCGAGCGGCATCTTCTCGTACGCGCTCGCGAAGGCGGTTCGTCTTGGCTACATCCCCACGAGTTACGTCGCCGTCGCCAGGAAGGGCTGGGCCGGCGTGAAGTCGCGCATCGACATCGGCACCGACGGCTCGGTCAACGTCCGCGGCACGGTCGTCGGCATGAGCGTGGGCGGAACGTACAACGCCTATACGAATGCCGATTTCCGTACGGATCTCATGACGGGGACGCCGCCCGCGCCCTCGACGTGCAAGACCGCCGCGCAGATCGCGCCGGGTACGACGCCCACGCTCGACTGCCGCTACACCTACGTGCGCGACAACGTGCCGCAGGGCTATGCCGCCGTGCTGCTCGCGGCCAGCGAGCTCGAGTTCTAGACCGCCAGGACACGCTGACCGAAACGGGGCCGCCGAGCACATCGCTCGGCGGCCCTTTTCTTTTTGCTCCGATCCCCTCTGCCGCGGACCGGAGAGGGGATCGGAACGCGATCGCTTCAGCTCTCTGACAAAGAAAAACGGCGCTCGATCAAAAAATCGAGCGCCGTCGAGAAACGCAGTCTGTCGCGAGGATCTTAGTGTCGGCCGTGTCCGCCACCGCCGTGGCCGCCGCCGAACCCACCACCGTGGAAGCCGCCGCCCGAGTGGCCGCCGCTGAATCCACCACCGTGGAAACCGCCACCGCTGACACCGTGGAAGCCACCGCCGACGTGGCCGCCGTAGGCAGGCGCGCCACGATAGACGCCCGCACCCGCGCCGAAGGAGCGGGGCGCCGCGTAGCCCGCGTGCGGAGCCGCGTAGCCGGCGCGATAGTTGCCATACCCGGGACGATACGCGCCATAGCCGTAAGCGCCGCGGTAGCCGCCGCCGTAGCCGTAGCCGCGCCAACCGCCGTACGCGACCGCGCGGCCATACCAGCCGAAGTGCCCCGGGCCGTAGACGCCGAAGAACGGCTGCACGCCCCAGCCGAAGACCCACGGCGCGGTGACCCAGGTCCAGCCGTACGTCGGATAGTAGACGTACTCAGATGGGTAGACGCCCGCGCTCGTCGGCGTATAGGTGTACTGGTTGCCGTAGGGCATCCAGACCCAGCCATACTGCGAGGTGTAGACCCACTGGCCGGTCGCGGACGCCTGAGCCACGGGAGGCGCTGCCTGATCCGGCTGAGCGTACTGGTACTGCTGCTGCGGCACCTGCGCCTGCGGAGGCGGCGGGAGCTGTTGAGGCGGTGCGGGCGGAACGTCCGCCGGCGCGGCCGAGGGAGGCGCAGCCTGGGCCGCTTGCGCAGCCTGGTCAGACTCTTCATAGGGCTGATCCTCGGCACTCTGCGCCCGCGCGTACGCAGAGCCAAGCATCAGAACCGAGACACAAACCGTCGAGATGATCTTCATGACGACTCTCCTGCCCTGATGGACGAGCGGCCGAGGCCGATCATTCACCTGGAGATTCAACATACCACCCGAACGGTGGGTGTCTACGGGCGACCGTGTCATCCCACTTGCACGGCGTGCGCCAGATCAATTCTCCGTGCGTGTTCTGGCGTTTCCTCTCATCCGATGCGTTGGATCTATGCGTCAAGGCGCGCCGCAGCTGATCCATTGCACCAGCTGCATCCGCTGGTCAGCCGTGGGAAAAGGCGCCGACGGCGGCATGGTCGTGCTGCTCCCGGCCGCGCCGGCGATCGCGTCTCCGTCGAGCTGCGCCGACTCCTGGGTCCAGAGGTGACAGCGTCCGCAGAACGTGGCGAAAAAATCCATGCCGAAGCTCGCATACGTCAGCGCGGGATCGCAGTTCATGTCCGTCGAACGGCCGGTCTCGACGGCGGCGTCGACCGGCGCGCTCCCGCTCGAGGATGAGCACGCGGTCATCGTCGTCGTGATCGATGAGAACACGAGCCCCAGCGCGATCGCTCCCCACCGTACCGGCTTGTTCACCGCTCATCTGTATCATGCGGGTGGGCCGCTGGTCCGGCGCCGGCGCGTCCCGACAGGCGCGGCTGGACTGCGAGCAGACGCCCACCCGCCGAGTCGGCGACGTAGACGGTGCCATCGGTGGCGACGACCGGATTGCGCGCGCCGCTGGCGGTCTTCGTGTTCGTGATTTCGGTGAGAGCCCCGCCGTCGTTCACGCGCGCGACCTTGACGGTGCCGTCGACCGGCGACGCGACGTAGAGCATTCCCTTGCCGGCGTGGAAGTCGAGGTTGTCGACACCGCCACCGGTCTTGATACGCCCGACGGCCTTGCCGCTCTTCTCGAGGTCGAAGCTCACCGCGCCGTCGGTGCACGCGGCGAACAGCAACCGGCGTCGCGCATCCAGCGCCAGACCGCGCGGCCCATTGCTCCCGCAGCCGGTGGGCCAGCTCGCCACCACCTTGCGCGTCTTCACGTCGATCGCGAGCGTTCGATCGCGGTCCTCGAGGTTGGTATAGAAGCGGCCGCGTCCGGGCTCGACGGCATACCCCTCGGGCTCCCCCTCGAGCTTGATGACGGCGGGAGCGGCCGGCTCTTTGCCCGCGACGCCGACGATCGTGCCGGCAACGCCGACAATTGTGATTGCCTTGGCGCGCGGCGTGGTGATCCAGACCTCGCGCGTGTCAGCGACGTAGGCGATCCCGTCGGGCATCGAGGCAAGCTTGGCGCACGCTCCTTTCTCGAAGGTCTTGCGATCGAACGCGCACACGCTGTCGTCGCCGCGGTTGCCGATCCAGACCACTCCGTCCCCGACTGTGACCGAGCTCGGCCCCACCTGGCGCGCCGGCCGTCCCGGGCGCGACGCGAGCTTGGTGGCGAACCCCGCGATCGTCGTCAGCTTGCCGGTCGCGACGTCGAGGACGTCGACGTTGCCGGTATTCCCCGCGGGCACCCAGACGCGCCCCGTGGCCGCGTCGTAGGCCAGGTAGTCCATGCTGACCGGTGGACCACCCGGTAGCGGGATCGCCGTCGGTGGCGGCGGCGCGATCGAGACACCGGTCACCGTCGCCAGGATCGCCATCGCCAACCCCGTCATCGCTCGGCGGCCTCCAATCCACGTCGGGCACTGGCGCGCACGCGCTCGCTGGGATCGGCGCCGGCGGCCCGAAAATGGGGGCGCGCCTCGTCCGCGCGGCCATTGTCGACGAGCAGCCAGCCGAGCATCGTTGCCGCTTCGCCCCGCCGCGCCGACGCGGGGTACTGGTCGATCATTTCGCGAAAGAGCTCGATCGCCTGTGCCGAGCGCCCGGCGCGCGCCGTTGCCACCCCGCGCCAGAAGGCGCCCTCGTCGGCGAGCGGGCCTCGCGGCGCGGTGTCGACCACGCCGGCGAACCGCGCCGCCGCCTTTGCGAAATCGCCGGCGCGCATGGCATCCCACGCATCGTCGTAAAGCGATTCTTGCAACGTCGGCCCGGCTTGCCCTCCGGCGGCGGCGGTCGTTTCGGCGACGGCGAAAGAGTGCGCGCGCCGTCGTTCGAGGCGACGCGGCAGCGGCGCCGGCGGGACCACCGCCGTGGGCGCGCTCGGCGGCACCGCGCTCGGTGGCGCCGAGGCAACGACGGCCGCGGGCGCGATCGCTCGCGGGACCGAGCTCCCGGCGCGCCACGCCTGCCCCGGACCCAGCAGCGCCGGCGTGCCGTCGCGCGGGCGGATCTCGACGCGCCCGTGGGTCACCGATACGCCGGCTAGCCGATCGTCGGTGGCCGAGACCGTGAACGCGGTGCCGCGCACCTCGACCTCGCCGTCGCCCACGACCACGCGAAAGCGCTGGCCGGGGCCGAGCGGGTCGACCTGGACCTCGACGGTGCCGGCGCGCAACCGCAGCGTCTCGTCGGGCGGCGCCGACGCCATCACGAAGGCGGCGCCGGCGCTGGCGTACACCACGGCGTGGCTGCGCGGCCGTGCGTCATGCAGGTGCCCGTGCACGATCCACGCGATCGCCGCCGCCGCGGTCACGCCCACCGCCGCCCAGCGCAGGTGCGCGGTCCGCGTGTAGATCGGACCCGCCTGGCCCGACTCTGCGGCGGCGAGGAGCGACGCGCGCACCTCCTCGCTACGCGCGGGCGATGGCAAGTCGATCGGTAGCTCGCGCGCGAGGCCGATCGCTACCTCCAGTCCGTCGCGCGTCGCGCGGCAAGTGGCGCACGCCGACAGGTGAGCCTCGAGCTCGGCATCGGGGTCGAGCCCGAACGCGCGCGAGACGTCGGGCTCGCGAGGGCAGGGCGGCTCGCGCATCACGCGTTGCCCTCGACGGCGGCGCGCACGGCTTTGCGCGCGACGTGGAGCCGGCGCCAGATTGTCCCCTCGGGTACACCCAGAGCGCGTGCCACCTCGACGCCGGGCACCTGCTCGAGATCGCAGAGCACGAACGCCACTTGCAGATCGTGCGGCAGCGCGGCCAGCGCCTCGCCGACGCGTGCCAGCAGCTCGCGCCGCTCGGCTTCCTCGTCGGGCCGCGGCGGCACCGCCGACAGGCGCTCGGCGTACGAGGCGTGGTGCGCGCGTCGGCGGCGTTCGCCGCGCAGCTGGTGGCGCGCCAGGTTGGCCGCCACACCGAGCAGCCAGGTCTTCACCGACGACGTTCCGCGGAAGCGCTTGGCGATGCGCCGCACCTCGAGGAACGTCGCCTGCACGAGGTCGTCGCGGGTGAGATCGTCGGTGGTCGGCAGCCGTGCGAGGAAGCGATAGAGCGGCACATGAAACCGCTCGAAGAGCGCGTCGAGCGCCGGCAGGTCGCCGGTGCCGCAGGCGGCGAGCAGCGCCTCGTCGGACATCGCGGCCAGCACGGCACCGCTGGCGCGGCGGAGCGGAACCAACTTAGCGGTTTTCATAGTCCTCCGAAACGAACGCCCGCGCCGAAGCGGGCAAGGAATTGTGGCTCGTCTGGCAGGATGAACGCTGACGACGACTCGACGTGAGTCGTCTCGGTCACATCGACCGCCGCCGCCACCTCGAGCGCCAGGTGCCGCCGAAGCGCGTACAGCACCGAGACATGGGCCTCGGCGTGCGGTCCGCCCGTGCTGGCTGACTGATTCGTCCCCTCTTGATGGGTGTGTACTGATCCGATGCCGATGCCCACGCCCGGTGACAGAGTCGCGCGTCCAAAATGGACGGGCAGGTCGCCGTCGAAGACCAGCTCGAAGGCGTGTCGGTCGAGGCCGTCTTGCCGCAGTTGCTCGCCGGCGGCGACCGCGAAGCGAGCGCGACCGCCGAGGCAGAATGGGCCGAGCGCGACGCACGCGCCGAGCTGCAACCCCATCCATGCGGTGCCGTCGCTGGCCAGCGAGCGCTCGGCGAGCGCGAAGAGCTGCAAGCCACGGTCGCTGCCGGGGGGAGGCGCGACCGCAGTTGCCGTGGCCGGAGGAGGAGGTGGTGGTGCGGCGATCGCCGGCGGGCGCGGCATCGCCATCGCGACGGTGCGCGACGCCAGCAATGGCTCCTCGACGTCGAGCCGCACCCAGGATTCGATCACCGTGGTCGCGGTGCGCGTGTCGCTCACCTCGCGCGCGATCGCGGGTTCGCGCGGGCCAGCGATCGAGACCGCGATGCCGTCGTCGCGTCGTTGCAGGGTCACCCGCGCCACCGCGCAGGCGCTGTCGTCGACGTCGGTGGCGATTCCGCGCTCGCCCAGCGCGGCGCCGACAGTGCCGACCAGGGCCGCGTCGCCGTCGAGGCGGACGCCGGAACGGCACGCGGCGGAGGCGTGTCGCGCCGCACAGATCCCGGCGAGCGTGGTCGCCACGCTGAGCGTGATCTCGATCGACGTGATCGCGCGCATCCTCGGTGCTGAGTGGCCGCTCGCCGGAAGAACCTTCACAAGAGACATTTCAGGTGAAGGTTGCAGGCGTGGCCGGCCACAAAGGGCACCATGCGCCGAATCCTCGCCGGGCTTCTCGTGCTCGCGGTCGCGCACGCCCTGGACTCTACGACGGCCCATGCCGAAGGGCCGGTCCAGCTGGAGGACCGGTGGCCGGTTCGTTCGGGCGGTCCTTTGACCATCGACGGCGGCGTCATGCTCGCGCTGCCCGCGGCGCTGGGCACCGGGCTGTCGACCGGGGTCGGGGCGGGCGTGATGTACGGGCACCGCTTCCGTCTGGGCCTGCGCCTCGCGGGCTCCACCGCCACCGAGTCGTCGATCGAGTGGGCGGTGACCCACACCGAGCTCCGACTACGAGCCGCCGCGGATTTCCAGCATGTGGCGGGGCGGGGCGCCTTCGGCCTGCGCCTGTGCGTCGGCCCGACCATCGTGCACGAGACGCGTCTGCGCAATCAGGCGGCGCGCGCCGGATTGACCGGCAGCGATGCCGAGACCACGGCGTTCTCGCTGCTGCCCTCGGTCGATCTCGACGCGGTGGTCGGCGTGCACATCGCCGGGCCGTGGATGCTGATGGTGAGCGGAGGGCCGAGCGCGTCTTGGGTCGGCGGCGATTTCAAGGCGGGGTGGAACGCGCTCCTCGGCACGGGGTGGCAGCCGTGACCGCGACCGGGCGCCGCGCCGGAATCGCACCGCCGGCGGCGGCCGTCATTGCGCTCTCGATCGCGGCGGCGGCGTCCGGCTGCGGAAATCTCGAAGGGCTCGGCGGCCCGACGACGCCGCTGGTGACGTTCAACTTCGTCGTGAGCGGCGACATCGCGTCGGTGCGCCCTCCCGGCGTCGACTCGGAGCGCGCGCTGCAAGTCGCGCTCGTCTGGGGCGATCAGTGGCTGACCGAGCCGTTCTGCCTGCCCACGCAGCATCCAGCATCCGCACAGATGGTGGTCGACCAGGGCTGCCGGGATCCGTTCGGGTTCGTCCCCTTGCGCGTCGCCGCCGACGTGCCGGTAACGATCGGCGTCCCGACGACGATCTCATTACAGGATCTTCCGTCGTCGGACATATTGGTGGGCGACCTCACTTCGCGCGTCGCCTACGCCAGCCTGGTGGTCTACGACGATCGCGGAAACGACGGCGGCGCGGGTGACGGCACGCTCAATCTGGCGCTGCCGCACCGACTCCCGAGCGCCGGGCCGGGGCCGCCCCAGATGGACACCCCGGATACCGGTGACATCGTGTACGGCGCGAGCTTCCTGACCATGACCGCGCCGGATCAGCGGATCGGCTATCTCGAAGGGTTCTTCACGCCGAGCGGCTTCTATCCGCGCAACGGATGCGATCCACCGCCCGACGGATTTTCGGTGCTATCGGCGGGCGGCTTCTCTGCCGAGGCTGGGCTGAGCTCGGCGATTGCGGGGACGCTGCCACCCGAGGATCCGACGGCCTGCGCCAGCAGCAGCGCTCCGCCCGATCAAATGATCACCATCCCGATCCAAGGGCCGAAGGTCGCCGCGGAGGCGGGTTGTATGGAACGCACCGACGACAGCAGCATCCGCTACCGCCAGCCGTCGTTCGACAAGGCGCCCGACCTCTCCGGCAACCGCATAGAGGTCTGCGCGCCGTTGCCGTCGTTCGACGCCGGCGATCAGCCGAACCTGACCCAGCTGGTGATCACCGGCCGGGACACCGATCGATGCATGGGGTTGACTCACTACACGCTGCGCGGCTGCCGCAACAACGTGGCGTGCGCGGTTCCTCAGTGGGACTACACGGCGAGCCCTCCGTCCTGGTGGACATGCACGCAGTGAGACGGCGCCCGCTCTCGCGCCGCGCGGGCGCGCATCAATCGGTCGTTCTCGTCGTCGCTGCGCTCGCCGTGCTGGCGGCGGCGGGGAACGCGCACGCCGCGGGTGTCGCCCAGGCAGCTGGAGCCGCCGCGCAACCAACGCCGGCGACGCCCGGAGGCGGCGGTCTGCCCGCGCCGGCGTTGACTGCGCCCGCGAGCGACGCCGCGCAAGCGAAGAAGGACGACGACGATGACGAGGGCGAGCCGCGACTGAGCTTGCCGACCGAGGCCGACCGCGACGCCTGGCTGCGCGGCGGTTTCCGCATGGGTCTGGGGATCGTGTACGGCGAGCTCGCTGGCCTGCAGGGCGCGCCCAGCGGGCGGCTGCGCGGCGTGACGCTGCGAATGGGCATGCGCCTCGACGCCGACTGGTCGGTGCTGACGTCGTTCCAGTACGCGCTCGCGTCGTCGTCGGGTGGCCTCGACGGCCTGCGCTTCGCCGGCACGATCGATCCGACCTGGCACGTGACGCGGCACCTGTCGCTGGCGGTCGGCTTTGGCTTCGGCGGCATCGTCGAGGGCAGCACCGGCCGGCCCGACGTGATGCCGCTGCCGAGTACGCTCAACTCCTCGTATACGTTTCCGGGCGCGAGCCCACCGCTGCCGAGCTGCAGCGGCGTCGGCGCTGCCGGCCTCGCGCGTGCCGAATGGACGTTCATCCTCGGGCCGCGCGCGGCGACCAGCATCACCGTCGAGGCGATGGGCCAGTGGACCGGCTGCGTCGCCGACACCGGGACCGTCGAGGCCGACACCGGCCAGGCGATCGTGCGCCGGCAGTGGTGGCCGCACGCCGGCGCGACGGTCGGGTGGGGGATGACGTGGCGATGACCCGCGCGGCGGCGCTGGCCGTCGTCTTCTTGCTGCCGTTCACCGCGCGCGCGCAATCGAATCCCGACGCGGGCGCGCCCTCGCCGGAGGCGCAGCCTACGGGCGACGGCGCGGCGGCAGACGCAGGCGGCGCGGCGGACGCGAGCGCCGCATCGAAGGCCGCCGGTCCAACCGCCGCGTCCGCCGACGGCGGTGCCGCGCCCAGCTTCGAGCCGCCGCGCTTGCTCTCGGAGCGGATCGTGCCCGCGCCGCCCAACGCGCCGCTGATCACCGGCAAGGTCATCGTGACCGTGAAGCTGCTCGTCGACGTCACGGGCGCCGTAAAAAAGGTCGAGGTCAAGACGCCGCCGCAGCCGCCGTTCGACGACGCGGTCATCGCCGCGACCAAGGCGTTTAAGTTCCAGCCTGCTCGCTACGCGGGCGCGCCGGTGCCGGTCGAGATCACCTTCACCAACACGTTCTTGCCGCCGCCTCCGCCGCCGGCCGTGGCGGCCGCCGCGAAGGACGAAGGCCCGGCGCGCACGTCGGTGCTGCGAGGCCGCCTCATCGAGCTCGGCACGCGCGCGCCGGTCGCGGGCGCGACGGTCACCGCGGTCGTGGGCGACCAGCACTACAGCGCCGACGCCGACGCGCGCGGGCGCTTTCGCCTGCCGCTGCCGCCCGGCCCCGCCAAGGTGTCGGTCTACGCCGCCAGCCACAACCCGTTCGTGCAGCAGGAGACCCTGGTCGCGAACCAGGAGCTCGGGGTGAAGTATTTCATCGAGCGCGACCGCTACGATCCCTACGAGATCGTGGTGGTCGCCGATCGGCGGCGCGAGGAGGTCTCGCGCATCACATTGCGCGGCGCCGAGATCAAGCAGATCCCCGGCACCTTCGGCGATCCCTTCCGCGTGATCCAGACGCTGCCCGGCGTGGCGTCGGTGGTGTCGCTGCTGCCCTATCCGGTGGTGCGCGGCGCGAGCCCCAGCTCGACGGGCTTCCTGCTCGATGGCACGCGCGTGCCGCTGCTCTACCACCTGCTGCTGGGGACCAGCGTCATCCACCCGGAGTTCATCGACGAGATCCAGTTCTATCCTGGCGGCGCGCCCGCGTCCTACGGCGGCTATACCGGCGGCATCATCGATGGCCGCACGGCGCGCGCGCGTCCCGACGAGCACTTGCTGGACTTCGACGCGAACTTTCTCCAGGCCGGCGGCTTCGTCCGCGAGCCGATCAAGCCGATTGGCGCGACCATCACCGCGGCGGGGCGCTACGGCTACCCCGGTTTGCTGCTCAGCCTCGCGACCGACCGCCTGACGCTGTCGTACTGGGATTACCAGCTGCGGCTCGATGGCGGGACGCCGCGCAACGGGTGGACGGTGTTCTTTTTCGGCGCGAACGACGAGCTCGACACGGTGGCCGCGACCGCCGATCCGAACGCGCCCAACCCCCCGCTCACGCCGACGCTGGTGCTGGGCTTTCACCGCGTCGACCTGCGCTATCGGCACGCCGACGGTGGGCTCGAGGAGAACGTGCGCCTGGTCGCGGGCTACGACCACACCTTCAGCGCGGGAACCGACTTCCACGTCTGGAGCGCCGAGCCGACCGCGACCATGCGCTGGGTTCCGACGCCCAAGCTGACGTTCGACCTCGGGGTGCAGGCGTTCTTCCACAAGGTCGACCAGGGCGCCGGAGCGGTGGCGGGCCAGAACGCCTTCACCGCGCTCACCGCTCAGCTCGACAAGTTCTATGGAGTCTCCCCCTACGTCGAGGCGCTGTGGCGGCCGACGCCGCGGATCCTGATCCGGCCCGGCGTCCGCGCTGACACCAACTCCGACGGTACGACCACGAAGTCCGACGTCGATCCCCGCCTGACCGTGCGCTACAAGCTCGCCGATCGAAACCTGCCCGACGCGTTGCCCGGCAGCGACGACAGCGCGATCTGGCTCAAAGGCAGCGCCGGCATCTATCACCAGCCGCCGCGCTTCGTGCTGCCGTTGCCGGGCCTCGACATGATGCCGCTCAAGTACGGCCTCCTGCGCTCGTACCAGACCAGCCTGGGCGTCGAGATCCCGCTCGAGCAGCGCTTTCAATTCAACGTCGAGGGGTTCTTCAACTACATGGACCCGACGATCTTCGACCTGCAGCTCAACGATGCGGCGGTGATCACCGCACCCAACAGCGGTGTCCTGCCGACTTCGATTGTCCAGCCGCAGAACAACGCCCAGATGTTCATCGATCGCTTGACCCAGCCCGAGACCGGGCGCGCCTATGGCGCCGAGGTCCTGATCCGGCGGCAGTCAAAGACCGGCGTCTTTGGCTGGGTGTCGTACACGCTGTCGCGCTCCGAGCGCCTGCGCGCCGAGTTGCAAAGCGACGGGTCGACCAAGATGGTCTGGCGGGCGTACGACTTCGATCGCACTCACCTCATCAACGTCGTCGCGGGCATGCCGCTGCGCCGCAACTGGGACATCGGCATGCGGTGGCAGTACCAGAGCGGCGCACCGGTTCCGGTGACCAGCGGCTACAACAACGCGCGCAAGGACGGCTACCTGCGCCTCGACGTGCGCATCGACAAGCGTGCCGTCTATCGAAAATGGCTGCTGGATTTCTATGTCGACATCACCAACATCGCTGTCCTGCCGGAAGAGATTCAGCCGGGCACGGTGATCCGCTATGTGCTGCCGACCGTCGGCCTGCGAGGCAGGCTCTGATCAGGAGACATCATGAACAACGGGAACGCGATCGACTCTCAGGTTCTGGATTTGATGCTGCGGGCGGGCTCGCACTGGGTGCTTTATTTGTTGTTGGGGCTCAGCGTCGCGGCGGTCGCGGTGATGTTCGAGCGCCTCTGGTTCTTCTGGAGCGAGCGGCGTCCCTCTAGCGTCATCGACAGCGCGCTCGCGGCGCTGCGCGAGCGCGGCGCGGTCAGCGCCCTCGGCAAGCTCGCGGGCGCGCGCTCGATGGAGGCGGCGGTTGCGCGCGCCTGCCTGACCAGCGTGGCGGACGGCGTCGCCGCCGCCGAGGAGCGCAAGGCGGCCGCCGTGGAGCGCGAACGCGCCCGCTACGAGAAGCGGCTCGCCTTTCTCGGCACCCTGGGCAACAACGCGCCCTTCGTCGGTCTGTTCGGTACCGTGCTCGGCATCATCCGCGCGTTCCACGATCTGGCCGGGAGCGCGCTGCAGGGGACGCAGGCAGTGATGGCCGGCATCGCCGAGGCGCTGGTCGCCACCGGCATCGGGCTGATCGTCGCACTGCCCGCGGTCGCGATGTACAACATCTGCATGCGCCACGTGGAGACCGTGGCGTCTCGCGCGGAGGTGCTGGCGCACGAGATCCTCGCGGTGCTCAAGGGCCGCTCCGGCGGCGCCGCCGAAACCGTGCACAACGGTGACGGTCCGCGAAAGGAGGCGTGATGGCCGGCTCGAGCGCGCGCCGACGCGGCATCATCACCGACATCAACGTCACGCCGCTGGTCGACATCATGCTCGTGCTGCTGATCATCTTCATGCTCACCGCGAACCTGATCGCGCGGCAGGCGATCGAGATCGAGCTGCCCAAGGCCAGCCAGAGCACGTCGCTGAACCCGACGACGCTGGCGGTGACGTTGACGCGCGACGGGTCCATTTACTTGAACGGCAAGCCGACCACGCCGCAGGCGCTGCGCGACGCTGTCCGCGATGCGGTCGCCAAGGATCCGAAGACGCAGGCGGTGATTTCTGGAGACAAGTCGGTCTCGCACGGCCGCGTGGTCTGGGTGCTCGATGTCGTGAAGTCGCTGGGCGTCACGTCGTTCGCGATCCAGATCGATCCCTCGGCCATGACCGCGCCTGGAGGGCTGTGATCCGAGACGGCCGCCTCGTCGCCTGTGCCGTGCTCTCGGTGGCGGCGCACGTCGCGCTCGCGCACGAGCTCGGGCGGCTGCCCGCGCGCGCCGTCGATCATTCGAAGCGCGTGGTCTCGATCCGCGTGGTGGCTCCGCCGCCGCCGGCGCCCGAGCCGCCGCCCGAGGCGCCGCCGCCCGAGGCGCCGAAGCCGCCGCCGGTGGTGCACGAGCACGTGCGCGCCCGCCCGACGCCGTCGCGCGCGCCGCAACCGGTCCCCGAGAGCCCGCCGCCGCCCGACGTGCCGCGGCCGACCGCGGATCCGTCGGCCTCGCCGGTCTTCGGCGTCAACATGGAATCGACGTCGCCGGGCGGCGGTGGACCGTCGCTGCCGATCGGCAACTCCGGCCGGGGAGCGCCGTCGCAGTCGGGCGGCGGCAACGGCAGCGATCGCCACGCGCCGCCCGCGCCGATGGCGCCGGTCCAGGCCTACGAGGTCACCAAGATGCCGCTGCCACAGGGGCGCTGCATGGGCGTCTACACGGACGAGGCGCGCCAAGCGGCCACCGAGGGCACGGTCGTGCTCGACCTGATTGTCGATGAGAAGGGGCACGCGCGCGACATCCACGTGGTCAGTGGCCTCGGGCACGGCCTGACCGAGGCGGCGATCGCCGCGATCAAGGGCTGCCACTTCGACCCGGGCGAGAAAGACGGCGCCGCGGTGCCGGTGAGGATCCGCGGCTTCAAGATCTCGTTTTTCTTGCAAGAAGGGGAGTGAGCCGCCGCCGGCGGCGCTCGGCGTTCCGCGGGTTTACCTGGTCGACACTTACCGGAAACATCAGTTAGTGCATTATGCAGCCGGCTCGCTATGTCGAGCCGGTGCAAGCAACACATGTCCGCGAGTCCCCACGCGCCCAGCCCGGCTGGCTCATCCGCCGCCGTGGCCGCTGACGCGAGCCATCCCGCCCCGCATCCTCCTCATCATCCCCCGGCGGCGCGTGGCATCGATGGCCTGAAGCTGGCCCTGGGCGCGATCGGCGTCGTCTACGGCGACATCGGCACGTCACCCCTCTATGCGATCAAGGAATGCGTGACGTTGCCGCACGGGGTCGCGCCGGTCACCGCCAACATCTTCGGCGTGCTGTCGCTGGTCTTCTGGTCGATCACGCTGGTCGTCTCGGTGAAGTACCTGTTCTACGTCATGCGCGCCGACAACGACGGCGAGGGCGGGGTGCTCGCGCTGATGGCGCTGGTCGCGCGCATGGCGCCGCCCGCGCCGCCGGCGGCGTCGTCGAGCTCGTCTGGACAGAGCTGGCGCCGCGTGACCTGGACCAACATCTATCGTGGCCGGGTGATTCTCATCATGCTCGGCCTGTTCGGGGCCGCGCTGCTCTACGGGGACGGCGTGATCACGCCGGCAATCTCGGTGCTGTCGGCGGTCGAGGGGCTCGAGGTCGCGACGACCGCCTTCTCGCCGTTCGTCGTGCCGGTCACCTGCGTGATCCTTCTGATGCTGTTCGGCGTGCAGAAGCGCGGCACCGGCGGCATCGGCGCGGTTTTCGGCCCGCTCACGCTGTGCTGGTTCGTCGCGATCTCGGCCATCGGCTTGCCCTGGGTCGTGCGCCATCCGGAGATCCTCGGCGCGGTCAATCCGATCTACGGCGTGCGCTTCTTTGTTGCCCACGGGCGGCATGGGTTCCTGGTGCTGGGCTCGGTCGTGCTGTGCGTGACCGGCGGCGAAGCGCTGTACGCCGACATGGGCCACTTCGGCACGCGCGCGATCCGCACCGCCTGGTACCTGTGCGTGTTTCCTGCGCTACTCATCAACTATTTCGGCCAGGGCGCGCTGCTGCTCGAACGGCCGGCAGCCGCTGTCAATCCGTTCTTCGCGATGGTACCGAGCGCCTGGCTGCTGCCGATGGTGGTGCTGGCGACTATGGCGACCGTCGTCGCGTCGCAGGCGCTGATCTCGGGCGCGTTCTCGGTGACGCGCCAGGGAGTGCAGCTCGGCTACTTGCCGCGCGTCACCATCATCCACACCTCGGGCAAGACCGAGGGCCAGATCTACATCCCCGAGGTCAACTGGCTGCTCATGCTCGCCTGCATCGCGCTGGTGCTCGGCTTCCGATCGTCGGGCGATCTCGCCGACGCCTACGGTATCGCCGTGACGGGGACGATGGCGATAACGTCGATCCTGTTCTACTTCGTGGCGCGCGATCGCTGGCACTGGAGCCGCCTGCACGCCGGCTCGCTGGTGGCGATGTTCCTGGCGATCGACCTGTCGTTCTTCGCCGCGTGCTCGGCCAAGATCGCTCACGGCGGCTGGTTCCCGCTGCTGGTCGCGGTCGGCATTTTCACCGTGATGATCACCTGGAAGCGCGGCCGCGCACTGCTGGACAAGCGCATCTCGTCGGAGGTGCTGCCCATCGAGGTGTTCGTCGCGGACGTCGAGGTCAGCAAACCGCATCGAGTGGCGGGCACGGCGGTGTTCTTGACGTCGACGCGGCGCGGGACGCCCAACGTGCTGCTGCACCACTTCAAGCACAACAAGGTGTTGCACCAGCAGGTGATCGTGCTGTCGATTGCCACCGACGCCGTTCCCGAGGTCGCCGATCGCGACAAGGTGCGGCTGAAGAGCTTCGGGCAGGGGTTCTGGGCCGTGACCGCGCACTACGGTTTCATGGAGTCCCCAAAGGTGTTGGACGTCCTGCGCCGTTGCAGGCTACAGGAGCTGCGGCTCAACGAGTCCGATATCAGCTTTTACCTCGGGCGCGAAACGCTGCTGTCCATGAAAGGCAGCGGCATGGCCGAATGGCGCAAGGTTCTGTTCCGCTTTCTGTCGCGCAATGCGCGCTCGGCGACCGACTTCTTCGAGATCCCTCCCAACCGCGTCGTCGAGATCGGGGCTCAAATCGAGCTGTGAGCGGGACGTGCGCACCAACGCGCAAATTGTCGCGCCGAATATGCTCGCCGGTCTGGAATGTGATTGCGAAGTCGGGCAGTATGCCGGCGCAGGGTGGAACGAACCGGTTTTGGTGGAGGTATTGGCGGCGCGAGGTGGAGGTTCACACCTCGGCCGGGCACAAAGGCGAGGCGATGATCCTTTTACAGCAGCGGATTTCCCTGGCGGCGGTCGCGCTGCTGGCCGTTGTGCCTGCGGTGGGGTGCGGCTCGGAAGGCAAGAGCGAGAGCCAGCTCAAGGCCGACATTGTCACCAGCATGCACGCGCTGATGCTGACGGAGATTCAGGGGCTCTACCAGGCCGCGGTAGATCTGCAGGCGGCGGCGCCGGCGACCTTCTCGGGTTGGGACCCTTCGAGCGACAGCGGCGCGACGATCGACGCCATGAAGGAGGCGTGGACGCGCACGCGGCTCCACTGGGAGCGCGCCGAGGGGCCCGTCGCGCCGATGTTCTCCGATATCGATGACGCGATCGACTCGCGCTACGAAGACATGCTCAAGGCGCTGAACGGCGCCGGCGATCCCGATCCGTTCGACGGTCAGGGAATGGTCGGCATGCACGCGATCGAACGTATCCTCTACGCGCCGGGGCCCGACACGGTCGCGGCGTACGAAAAGACTCTCGCCGGCTCACAGATGGCGGCCTGGCCCACCTCGGACGGGCAGGCGGCCGAGTTCAAGAATGGGCTCTGCCAGCGCCTGGTCACGGATGCGCAGTCGCTGCTCACTCAGTGGAAGACCAAGACCATCGATCTCAGTGCCGTGTTCGCGGGGCTGACCGGGCTTATGAGCTCGCAGGCGGAGAAGGTTGGGCTCGCGGCCATGCACCAGCAGGAGTCGCGCTATTCGCAGACGACTATGGCCGATCTGCGCTCAAACCTGGCAGGCACGCGCCAGGTCTACGATCTGTTCAGCGAGTGGCTCGCGACCAAGGTCTATGGGACGACGCTCGACAAGAACGCGATGGCCGCTTTCGACCGGCTAGACGCGCAGTACGGGATGGTGACCGGCGACGCGATCCCCGACCCGCCCACGGGTTGGACCAATCCTCCATCGGCAGACCAAGCTGTCACGCCATTCGGCGCTCTCTACATCATAGTGACGGATGAGGCGGATCCTTCGCGGTCCGGTTCGGCGGTCGACACCATGAACCAGGTCGCGCACGTGCTCGGACTGCCGGAGTTCACCGGCCAGAATTGAGACGCACCGCCCGGCCGGCGGCTGCTACGACGACTCGTTCTCGCAATAGCCATAGCGGCATTTTGGCCGGCTGGTACCCGCGCAATCGATGTCGCCTGTGCACGTCGCGCAGGCCGGGTCCAGCGGCGAGACGCCGACCTGCGCGTCGAACGCACAGCCACAGGCCGTCGATGGCGGAACGGCATAGGTGAAGTCGCCGAGCTCGGTGGTCCGGGTCACCTTCATGGCGCACGGGGGCACGAAGCCAGCGTTGATGAGCGCCTTGAAGATATCGGGAGGCAGCACTGGCTGCGCAAAGAGCTTCAAAAACACGTCGGCTGTCGGTGAAAGGATCACGTTGTTCTGGCGCGCGGCGAAGAAATGGATTCGTCCCCAGAGCGGATAGTGGCCGTCGCGCACGTTCATCTTGTCCAGGGTGGTCAGGCTGGAGTCCGGCAAGTAGGCGCACGACTGTCCCGCGGCCTGGAAGCCCAGCGCCTTGAGGCGGTTGCGGTTGTCCACCTGATCGTAGAAATCGGTGCCGATGATCCCGAGCGCCTTGTTCGCTTCATCGTAGGTGCCGATGTTTCCCAGGTTGTTCGCCATCGTCGTCGCGCTACCCTGATCCGTTCCCCAGAACTGGTTGAACGGGAGGCCGATCTCGTTGGCGACCAGCCGGAGCGTCGCGGTGCCTTGCCCACGGATGAACAAGAATTTCGGATCGACCCAGGGCGCAACGCTGCCGCCGCCCCCGTTGGCGAGGCTGCCGCCGCCGCCGAAGACCTGCTTCGCAGCTTCCGACGAGATTGCCTTCTGCGTCGACAGCTTGGGCACGACGAAGATGATGGGCAGAATCGGCCCCAGGCTCTCGCCCACCGAGTCGGATGGGTTGGTGGTGCCACAAGTGTCTGGTGCGATCTCCGACTCGCCGAGATTGACCTCGGGGGGGGTAGTGCCGAGCAGGCAGGGCACGGACGGGTTGCCGTCGCCCAGGTACGCCTGGGCGTAGGTCGGGTACGGTTCCATCGGGTCCTTGAAGTTCGGATCCTTGATGAAGTGATCGGCCATGTAGGTCGGGCTGGTCGGGTTCATGGATTTCACGCCGGTGCACGACGTCGTGGTCCGGAAGACCGGCATGATGCCGGTGTCGTTGACGACGGCCACCGACAGCTCTTGGAGGAGAGGTCCGAAGTTACTGGACCCAGAGATGTAGAGAATTGGCTTGCCGTTCGCCAGGCTGGTGCACATCGCCGTCGGTGCCGTGGGCTGTTTCGCGACGATCACGGTTACCACGGCAGGCTTCAACGTCGAGCCGTCCTCGGGCTTTGCCGGGGGAGACAGGCAGATGTTGTCCTTGTCCGCGTCTGCGTTCGCGATGTCGACCATCGCGTTGAGGGTGCAGGCGTTCAAGAAATTGGCCTGGGTTGCGGGAACCTGCCCCGTCTGGATGGGGAAGCACATCTTCGGCATCAAGCCCGAAGGTTTGCACAGCCCGTTGTCGCAGAGCGGATAGGTGCCGAGCCCGTTACAGTCAGCGTCGGTCTTGCACTGCACGGCGTTGTGATCGAGCAGCAGTGTGCACGTCGTCCCCGACATCGCCATCGCTGCTAGCAGCAGCATCCCCTTCGTCCCCCGGAGCCAGTTCATTTGAAACCCTTTCGCGCGCGGAGCCGAAAAAAACGACTCACGACGTTCCCCAAACGGTTCGCGGGAATGTACTTGAATCGCGATTCCCAGCGCAAGCGCCGACGACCACAACCACAACGGACCTCGTCCTCGATCTTCCCTTTTACCTTTTATGGATTTCGGCTCATCCTGTCAAAACGGCGCGGAGCGTCCTCGGGTTTCCGCCGATCCGCTATTTCGCTAGGCGTCGTTCGGGAACACGCGAATCGGTCTTGTATGGCGACGCAGCAACTATGTAGTATCTGCCGATACAGCGGCGGTGGGGGGAGTGACGACACAAAACCCGTTGCTGTCGGGGGGGGCCGGGATTTGAGTTTGACTGGGGCGAACAACATAGCTCTCGAGATCGGGAGCATCGTTGCTGACAAGTTTCGAATCGAGCGCGTGCTCGCCGAAGGCGGCATGGGCTTGGTCGTTGCTGCGACGCATATCCAGCTAGAGCAGACAGTCGCCCTGAAGTTCTTTCGGGGCGATCTGCGCAGCTCGGGAGAGCCGTTGCTGCGCTTCATGCGCGAGGCCAAGGCTGCGGCGCAGATCAAGAGCGAGTACGTGGCCCGCGTGCTGGATGTCGGCGTCACCGACGACGGCACGCCGTACATGGTCATGGAGTATCTCGAGGGCGAGGGGCTGGAAAAAGTGGTTGCGCGCGGCCCGATGCCGATCCCCGCCGCCGTGGAATACGCCATCCAGGCCTGCGAAGGACTGGCGGAAGCGCACGCGCGCGGCATCGTGCACCGTGACATCAAACCGTCGAACCTGTTTCTGACCGAACGGTCGCCCGGCTGGCGCACGATCAAGATCCTCGATTTCGGCATCTCGAA
>Ga0265342_10001103_pt1 | contig 25931 bp, 21 predicted proteins | sample 4CB327metaG_FD_203125 | JGI IMG/M metagenome (GOLD analysis project Ga0265342, IMG submission 203125) | Rhizosphere microbial communities from Carex aquatilis grown in University of Washington, Seatle, WA, United States - 4-CB3-27 metaG | ecosystem: Host-associated > Plants > Roots >... | reverse complement strand
CACCGCAGCCGTCCGGCAGCGTGCCCGAGACCTCGCCGCAGGTGGCGGGTTGACAGCAGCTACCATTGGCGAGACAGACCTGCGTGGCGGCGCAGCCCGGGCAGGTAACCTTGTGGCCACAACCATCGTCGATGGTTCCGCAGGCTCGTTCCAGGCCCGCACAGGTCTTGGGAATGCAGGCCGTGCACAGGTTGGAGGTGCAGATCTCGTTGGTCTGGCAGGTGCCGCAGGTGAGCTTCTTGCCGCAACCGTCATCGATGGTGCCACAGTTCTTGCCGGCTGAAGCGCAGGTCTTGGGCGTGCAAGCCGCGCACAGGTTGGAGGTGCAGATCTCGTTGGTTTGGCAAGTGCCGCAAGTGAGCTTGTTGCCGCAACCGTCGTCCAGGGTGCCGCAGTTTTTGCCGGCCGAGACTCACGTCTTGGGCGTGCAGCTCTTGCACACGTTGGAGGAACAGATCTCGTTGGTTTGGCAGGTGCCGCAGGTGAGCTTGTTGCCGCAACCATCGTCCAGGGTGCCACAGTTCTTGCCGGCCGAGGTACACGTCTTGGGCGTGCAGCTCGTGCACACGTTGGAAGTGCAGATCTCGTTGGTCTGGCAGGTGCCGCAGGTGAGCTTGTTGCCACAACCGTCGTCCATGGTGCCGCAGTTCTTGCCCGCGGAAGCACAGGTCTTTGGCACGCAGGTCGCGCACTTGTTGTTCGTACAGACCTTCCCCCCCGCGCACGAGCCACAGTCGTACGTGACGACCGCACTGCAGTGGTCGCCGATCTTGCCGCACTCGGCGCCGGCCTCGTCACACGCACGGGGAATGGTCGTTCCTCCGCTTGCGCAAGGGCAGGAGATGACCCCGCCACAGCCGTTGGAGAGCGTACCGCAGGTCGTGGCGGGATAGTTCGCGCACGTGACCTTTTGACATGCGCCACAGGTGAAGGCGATGGCATCGCAGACCTGGCCCGTCGGACAGGTGCCGCACGCTTGCACGCTTCCGCAGCCGTCGGGAATATTGCCGCAGCGACCGTCACAGGCGATCGGGTTGCACGCTGAACACAGGTTGTTCTCGCACTTGGTCCCGAAGCCACACGACTTGCTGCACGCAAAGCCATTCCCGCAGGCATCGCTGACGAAGCCACATCCGTTGCCGCCCCCACACGCTTCGGATTGTGCAACACAGGTCTTGGAGGTTGGACTGCAGATCTGGCCTTGCGCGCAGGTGCCACATGGGAGGGTGTTCCCGCAGGTGTCACTGATCTCACCGCACGTGATGCCGAGGCCAGCGCAGGTGGCTGGCACGCAGATGGCCACGGATACCGTCCCTCCTCCACCGTCGGCAGCCGTGTTCCCAGTGCCGGCAGAGGTAGCTCCAGTTGTTCCACCTGTTGGCCCACCGGTCGGCGTGCTGCTGTCATCGGTCGCTCCACCCTGGCCGGGTCTGCTGCCTGAATCGCCCCCACTCGACGCGGGACCACCTTCGGTGTCTGGGGCAATCGAGCTGCTGCTGCTGCAGGCGCTGAGAAGGAACAGCCACGTGAAAATGGCGAGGGACGTGTTCGAGCGGTTCATTCCATTGCCTCCAGGTGTGATTCGGATGTGGGCGAAGAAGGGATAGGGTGCGTGCCGCTCAAGTTCGCAGTGGGAAGCGCACCTCTCTTGAACTGGAGCAAGAGTCAGGCCAGTAAGGTGGCGCGGAAGGCTTGCCCATCGGCGGGACACTCGCGCCGGGCATGCGTGCAGAATTTAAGGAGAATATCGTCGGTTTCCACGCCCTCGGCATCGCGCTGGCCCGTGGGCGGGACGGATCTTAGGCAGGCTGTCCATGGGGGCGGGGTCGCCACCTGAGGTCGCTACCCCCCAGTCACAACGACCGTCGCGTGCTTCGCGGTTGAGCTGTCCAATTCGTGGACAGGTCAACGGTTGGCACTCTGTCTTTTCTTTGGGAAACTGGTGCCGTGGGAGCGGTGTGTTCAACCAGTGGAAGCTCACCAGTCGGATGGGCCTCAAGATGCTCGAAGGCGATCGGGGTGGTCGCCTTGGTGGCTGTGCTTGCGGCCGTTACCGGGTGTGGCGCCGTCCTTACCAAGCCGCAGGCCTCGGCAATCCAGGACTTCGCCCAGGCGAATGACACCTTTGTGAAGCTACCCGCCACGGTCCTCCGATCGTACGAGGAGGTCCACCTCGAGACGAGAATGTTCGATGCAACCACCGTGGGCACGCGGGATGCTCCCCGGGCGGTGACCCAACTCATGCGCGCGATAGAGTTTTCGCAGCAACTCGAGAAGGTTGCAGTCCAACTTGATGCCGCGACTGAGGTGCTCAGTCAATATGCGGCTCTTCTGCGAAAGCTGTCTTCGGACGTGGTCGGCGGTGTCGATGCGACTGCCACCGACCTGGGCCGCGCGCTGGACCAAAGCATCGGCAGCTATAATCAGGTGCTCGGTGGAAGTGCCACGCCTTTGCCATCGGTTGGTTCGGCGGCGGCCGCCGCGGCTCGAGCGGTAGGTGGGCTTTACACCAAACATAGGCAACTTGCCTATCTTCGGGAGTTTGTCGCTCAAGCTGATCCGCTCGTGACGAGGCTGACGAGTGACGTCGGCGTCTTGTTGGGCGCCTTCGTCGGCGCTGAAGGCTATCTGGGGGCAGACGCGATGAGCATCCAGGCAACGTTGACCGCCTACGCTTCGTCCCATGGGGTGGCTCTCACGGTCAGCGACGTGCACCTTTTCGGCGAGGCTCTGCGCAAGGAGGTGCTGGCGGCCAAGCTGGCTGACGACGTTAGGACTACGTCAACCAAACTCGCGAAGGCCCATGCGGCTCTCAAAGGTGTTCTGGATCCGCGACCGTCGCTGGTGAGTGCCCGGTCAGAGCTGCAGGTGCTCATCACGGAATTGCAAGCTGCCGCTCAGGTCAAAGCGAAGCTCGACAGCACCAACCGAACGAATCAATGCACCAAGGAGTAGGAGGGTGAGATGGCCAACACAGAACGGCTGGCGGCTTTGGCTAGAGTCCGACTCGCACGGAATGCGATTCAAGTGGCTCAAGGGCAAGTCGGGTTGAGCTCCGACGAGCAGTCGAGACTCGTCTCACTTTTTGCCGATCTGGACGATCTTGAAGACTTGCTCATCCTTGAGGACATCTCGGAGAATGTGGAATCGATCAGGAAGGACGCGGATGAGCTGAAGGACGTAGCCGCTAGCATGTCGGCGTCGGCGAACAAGCTCACGCGCGAGCTGAGTCTTGTGGACGATGCCGCCAAGGCAGTAGCTGGGCTAGCCGACGTCGTGGCCCTGGCTTCGTCGCATGGGCTTGTTCCTTGAGGGGCCAGAGGCTGATGTAGACTCTCTCGGTGTCCGACACAGAAAGAACGACCGAGGTCACCTACTACCGCATGGCACGCTGCGCCCCGCGGGCGCGAGCAGGCCGGCACGCGTGCATCTGCTTCGGTTTGCTACTGGCCTTTGTATCCACCGCAGGCGCCGCTTCGCCGAACGCAGCCGAGCCGAAGGCTGTCGGGCCCAAGCTTGCCGACCGCCCGATCGTTTCCTGGCTTCAGCCTTCTATGGCCGGCTGCGCCTGGTTGCTCTACGATCCCGCGCAAGGGCAGACCCGCAAGCTGGCCGACACGCCGACTTGTCCCAGCCGGATTCTCTGGGATCGTCGGGGGCGACGCGCCTTCTTCGAGCGCGCCGGACGAGTGTGGGAGCTTGCCTGGGACAGACCCGCCGAACCGCGCGATGTGGCACCTGCCGAAATGCCGATGACCGTACCGGAGGGAGTGGACCCTGAAGCGGCAACCCATGTTGCGTGGTGGATCTCGCACACCACCGGACGATTGCGCGCGGGGCGCTCGCTGCCACTCGTGGGTGAAGAAGAGATGGGAGACGACGCGCCTCGAAGCGTCGAGTACGAAGGAAAGCGCTACCCGATGGCGCCGCTTCCGCCGGTTGTGCGTCACCCGATCTTAGGCGCTCAAATCACCGCGATCGCGCTGGTGTGGGAGGTGTCGCCGCAGGGGCAGTGGGCGCGAGTCGCGGCGCGCGGAACTCGTATCGGCTTCCCTCACATGGACTACTGTGACGACGTGGATTGTGGTCGTCACAATGTCATTCGTGAGCGGGTACGGTTCACAGACGGACTCTACGCCGTCGAGGAGGTGCACGATCCTCGATTCGGCGAGGTCGACCCTGTCCGGGCGGCAGCCGCCGCTGAGTGCGACGTGTCCGGGCACTGCAGCCCAGACGACATGAACCTGGACCAGGAGACCCGTGTCCTGTTCGACATCACTTCTGTTTCGGACCATGACATGGTCGGCGCGCGGGTTGTGCTTTGTCGCGTGCCCCTGAGGATGCGGCACCGGGCAGTGGATGAATCGAAGTGTGTCGGCTCGGTCGAGCTCGTGCCAGCCTCTGTGGATTGGGCGCCCGCACTCCAGCGCTTGGGCCCCTACGGCCTTCTGGTCGACAGCCGGAACGCCTCCCGGCCGCTACTGGTCACCGCTGGCAGACTGCAGACGGTGTGGTCGGCACCGAGCGGAAAGCTCGCCACATGGTTGCCCTGGCACGAGCTGTGGCAGATAGCCCACTGAAAAAGAACCTGGGTTCCCCTCCCCAAGCGAGCCTAAGCTTTGCGCCCTCGCGAGGCGGCGAACTCGGCGATCTTCTCGATCAGCTGCGGGTAGGGCTCGCCACCCTCTTCCGCGGCCCACGCCAGATCCTCGCCGTCGGCCAGGTAGGGATTCGGATTGGCCTCGACGATGTAGATCTCATCGTCGTGAGCCAGGCGCACGTCGATGCGACCGTAGTCGCGCAGGCCGGCGGCCTGATAGGTGCGCACCGCCACCTCGGAGAGATGCTCCCGTAGCTCCTTCGACAGGTCCTTGGCAATGCAGTTCTGGATGCCACGCGCTTCGCGGTACTTGTGGCTCCACTTGGCCTTGAAGGTGGCGATTCGGCTCTCCTCGGAGGTGTCCTCGCCAAACACCATCTCGATGGGCGGCAGCGCGCGCGGCGGATCGTTGCCGATCACGCCCACATAGAGCTCCCGACCGGCTATGAACTCCTCGACGATGGCCGCAGTGTTGTGGCGCGTATGGATGAAGGCCACCCGCTCGATCAGCGCCGGATCGTCATGCACCACCGACCGCTGCGCGATGCCCACCGAGGCGTCCTCGTCCAGGGGCTTGACGATGAGTGGGAAGCGCACGTCGCTTGGCCGCTGCACGGGCTGGCCCCGCGGGCACACGAAGAAGTGTGGGATCCGCAGGCCCTGGTAGGCCAGCACCATCTTGGTGAGCGCCTTGTTGCGCGCCAGCATCAGCCCCTCGGCCGAGGCACCCGTGTAGGGCAGATCCAGCATCTCCATGAGCGCGGCCACGCCATAGTCCAGGCCCGACTGGTTGCGAAAACGTTCGGTCAGGTTGAACACCGCGTCCACCGGCTCGGCGCGCAGGCCGGCGACCAATGGTTCGAGATCGCTGCGAAAGCCGAACAGGCGCACGTCGTGGCCCAGGCTTCGAAGCGCGCGGGCCACGTCGAATTCAGCCTCGTCCGCGGACTCTATCTGGCGCGAGTAGTCCTGCCCTGCGGGCGGGTCCGCATCGGTGTCGAAGAGAATGAGTATGCGCAACTTCTTCATGCCACGGGTGGGGCGACCTGCGCCCATGAGGGTTTCTACTATGCTCTTGGCGTGGCCGGAAGAACGATGTTGCGTCTCGGCCGGGGCGGCCGATGCGTTAGGGAATGGAGGTAGAAGGGAACGATGCAGCCGCAGCGGGAACAATCGGCCTTGCTCCCCATCATGCACTTCTGTTTCAGCTCGCCGAGGGCGGAATAGGCGAATGCCTTTCTGGCGAACAGGCAGTCCTTGGTGACGGTCGCCGCGGCATCCGAAACCATAAGCCGTAGCGCTCGCTCCGTGATTCGCAGACTCTGTGGATAGGCTCGTCGCAGGGCGAACAAGCGGTCGATGATGGCGTCGCGTTCCGACCAGGAAACCCATAGCGGATCGTCTTTGCCGTCATTTCCTTCCATGGGCGTGTAAAAGTCGAAGGTGAATCCGGAAGCAATGGCTGTCCACTCTTCCGCCATGCGCTCGATGCAGTGGGCATTTTGTCGGGTGATGCAGTAGGAGACGGTCACCCGACCTCGACCGCGTGCCAGCACGTTCTGCTTGATGAGACGGTAGATGCCCTTGCGCTGGCGGAGATCCTCGTGAACCTCCTCGTCGCCATCGATGGAAACGTAGAAGTCCACATCGGGCCAATCGGGCAGAGGCAAGGTTCCATTGGTGACCACCAAGTTGTAACGGAAGTATCTCCGACATCGTTCGATGACCTCCGGTCGCAACAGCGGCTCACCGCCCACCCACGAGCACTGAAAGAACGGAAACTCCCAGCGCGATCGGGTTCGCTTCCAGCCTTCCAGCAAGGTGACCCACGCATCCACACTGAGCGCCTGTTCCGGCTGGTCGTGCTCGAAGAAGTAGCAGTGTTTGCAGCGCAGGTTGCATTTTTGGGTCACGTCGATCGACCCGAAGGCATTGCGCGGCAAGCCGAAAAGGCGAAATCCAACCTTGGCCACATCGAAGGCCGATGGTAGGGCACCTCGGATCCGTTGCTTGAGGGATGTTGTGATGGAGATCTCCAAGTTCGAATCGTGCTGGTGAACCTAGGGAACCTGCCGCCGTCGTTTGCCTCAATTAGCTCGACACGGCCTTTCTGTCCATTGCTTTCATCGCCCATCGCGACGCTCCCTGGTCCAAACGAACAACCCTGACTGCAAAGAGCGCATTGCTGACTGGGGCAATACTCGCCTCCATACACTTTTCGGACCAATCACTCCTGCGCGTGGTTCGGCGGCTGGCCGGTTCGAATCAATTCCCCATGGGGCAGAAGTTCCTCGAAAAGGCACTCCTTTCGCTCAAGCGTGCCATGCGGCGGGCAAATCCGCGTTGTCGAGAAAAGATGATTCAAAACCTCCTCATCAACGAGATGGTGCGCGGGCAGGCCCAGCGTAACTGGATTACCCTACACATCAACAATGCGGCTGACGTCGAGCCGTGCGTCTTCTGTCAGCTCTCGACGGACAACCTGGGAAAGACATCGGCGGGGAAGTGGCGGTGCGGGAAGGGCGGTGCGGAAAGCGCCGGGCAGGTGCGAGGTCCGCACGTGGCGTCTGTGAGACGCTGGCACTGAGCCTGGAAGACCAGAGACAGAATCGCGCATTCGAGTAGGGGGAGATCTCTCGGTTAGTGGCATGTCCTTTGCTGTCAGTGTCTACGAACAGGCTCTTGAAGGACACGCCGTGTGACACGATGCGCTTTGCACCCAAGATAACCGAAATGTGGTTAATGCTCGTAGGTGTGTTTGTGGCCCTCGTGGTTGGGGCGCCGCTTCTCTCCGCTGGGTGTTCTTCTAGCCAACCACCGAGGGACACCAATTATGGAACCGACGTCGGTCTAGGGTACGTGCCGCCGGATGCTCAGAGCACCGCGCCAGCTGACGCCGCTTCGACTGGCGGCGCAATGGGGCTAGACGGCGGCGCTGCCGGTAAAGCATCTTCAGTCTACGATTCACATCCTGAATCCGACCGGGAGGACTCCTTGCCTGCCGACGTTGGCGTCGTGGTGCCGATGGCTTGCTCTCCAAACTGTGCGGGCGAGGCGTGTGGCAGCTCTGATGGGTGTGGCGGAATCTGCGACACTGGCTGCGTCTGCGTCCCGAGCTGCGCGGGTTTGGCGTGTGGCAGTCCGGATGGATGTGGCGGAGTCTGCACCTATGGCTGCATCTGCATTCCCAGTTGCAGCCCGCTAGACTGTGGCACCTGGGACGGATGCGGTGGCAGCTGCATGTTCGGCTGTTTCTGCTTCCCCAGCTGCGGGGGCGACGAATGCGGCACACCCGACGGGTGTGGCGGTACTTGCAATGGAGGTTGCCTATGTAGCCCGAGCTGTGGGGCATTCGACTGCGGGACCTCGGACGGGTGCGGCGGTACGTGCAGCGAAGGTTGCTAGTTACTCGACGATGATGACACCGGCGATCATGTCCATGGCGCAGGCGAAACGTGATCTTCCGGTCTTCGTCGGGGTAAGGGTGACCTCGGCGGTTTGGTCGAGAGGCAACGGCTGGTTGATTGCGTAATCCTTGATCACGATATCTTTGGCGCAGGTGTGATCGGTCCTGCGCGTGATCATCAGCTTGACGGGTTGGCCCGCCTTGACCCTCACCTGGGCCGGCACAAAGCCTGCCTTGGTGACCGACATCTCGATGACCTGCGCAGTTGTTGGCTTGCCGGCGGGAGCCTGCTCGGGCTTGTCTCCTGCCCGAGTGACGCTAGCAGCGAGGATCACGACGAAACAGGCGATGGCGGAATGAATGGCTGTCCTCATGGAAATGACTCCTTATCGTGGTGGTTTCCCTTAGGCGAGGGCGCGCCCCCGATTGAGCTCAGCCGCCGGCCGCGGCGACCTTTTCTTGAGCTTGGTTGGCACCCCACAGGCGCTTCTTGCTTGCCCATGAGGCACCGACGATGGCTTCGAGCGCTTGGCCGGTTCTTTGTGCATGCCGGAGCTGGTGGGAACGCCAGATGGTGTACAGCACGGGTAGGACCTCGAGGGTGAGGAACGCGCTGGTGGCAAGCCCACCCAGCATCGGGGCGGCCACGCGTTTCATGATCTCGGAGCCCGAGCCCTGCGCCCACAAGAGTGGCAGGAGTCCGGCGGCCATCGTGGTGATGGTCATGATCTTGGGCCGCAGCCTTTGCACGGTACCCTCGGCGTGGGCCGCGACGATGTCGGCGCGACTGTGCATCTGGCCCTCGCGCACGCGGCGATGGAAGGCCTCGTCGATGTAGACCACCATCACCACGCCGGTCTGCATGGCCAGACCAACCGCCGAGAGCAGCCCGACCCATACCGGTGCAGAGAGTGGATAGCGGAGCAGGAACAGGGTCCAGAAGCTTCCCACCAGAGCAAACGGCACAGACACGAGCACGAGGAGAGCCTGGGTGACGCTCCGGAACTGCAGGAACAACAGCGCTAGCATCGAGAGTGCCACGATGGGGACAATCCATTGGAGGCGTTGCTTGCCTGCAGCCAGCAACTGATACTGCCCGGTCCATTCGATGCGTTCGCCTGGCGCAAGGCGGATCTCGCCAGCGCCGAGGGCCCGCTCGAGATCGCGCTGGGCCCGCTCTACGTAGCTCGACACGTCGGGCCCCGGATTGAGGTCGACGTAGTTGTAGGCGACCATCTCGCCGTTTTCCGTTCGGATCGCGGCGGGGACCGTCTCGTACATGGGGTACCCGAGGAGCGCCAGGGGAATGGGTTGACCCGTCGCAGAGCGCACAGTGATTTCCCGGAGATGGTCGGCATCGACGCGCTTCATGCTCATGTCCGCGGCGACACGAAGGCGGTAGGGTTGCTTGCTGGGCGGGACCTCGGACTGTCCGTGGCCGCGACCATGTTCCGGAAGGAACCTCCTCGGCCGCCACGCGGTCACGGGAGGGCCGGTCCAAACCAGCTCTCCCACTTGGCCACCGCTGATGACGAAATCCGCCGTGGACAGTGCCAGGGCCGGGTCGACCTGGTGCAGGGCGACGGCTTCCGGATCGAGCTCCAGCTTCAGCCATGGCTCGCCACCCAGCGACTCGAACACGGCGCTTCGCGTGCCTGGCTGCTGCGTAACCCACTTCTGCAGCGCCGTCCCCACCGCATCCAGACGGGCTGGGGTCGCGGCCACGATGCGAATGCCAACAGGGGTGCGCACTCCTCCGGTGGACATCATGTCCATGCGTGCACGTGCGGGTGTGGTCCAGGCGCTCGCCCAACCAGGCATGCGAGTAGCACGATCCAGCTTCTCGACCAACTCAGGTGTGGTCTCGCGCGTCGCCTCGGGCCAAAGCAGGCCAAGGAAACCCTTCATCGGCGCGGGCGCCCAATTCGAATACCAACGCGTACGTTGGATGTTTGGCCACAGCGAGCGCGGCCGAAGGCGAATGGTTGTCTCGGCCATGGAAAATGGCGCAGGATCCGTGGCGGTGCTGGCGCGCCCCACCTTGCCGAACGCAGTGGCTATCTCCGGGAACTGACTGAGCGCCTGGTCCATCTTGCGCAGCTCGATAGCGGCCTCGCCGGCGGAAACCCCTGGCAAGGTCGTTGGCATGAACAGCAAGTCGCCTTCGTCAACCCTCGGCAGGAACTCGCCACCCAACCGGCTCAAGATCGGCAGGCACGACATGACAGCCAGGATTGCGGTTGTGAGTGTCAGCCCTGGCCGCTGCAAGGCGAACTGGACGAAGGGGCGATACATCCGGACCAGGCGCTTGGTGATCGGGTTATCGAACTCCGGCAGGACGCGACCCCGCAGCAGCAAATCGCGCAGAGCGGGCGCGACGGTAACCGCAATCACCGCGGCTGATAGTATGACCAGCGTCTTCGTGATTGCGAGGGGACGCAGCAGTCGGCCAGTCTCGCCCGAAAATGCGAGGACCGGCAGAAAGCTGAGCGCCGTGATGAGCAGCGAGGTGAGGATCGCCGGAACAACCGTGCCCGCCGCATGCATGATGGCGCTGCGCCTGTCGCTCTCTCCTGTGGCGCTGCCCAAGCGCTCGATGCGGCGGTGACACGCCTCCAGCGCCACCACGTCCGCGTCGACCGCCATGCCGAGAGCGATGCCGATTCCGCCTAGGCTCATGATGGTGGCCGGGACACCCAGGAGGCGCATGCCCGCAAAGGTCAGCAAGAGAACCAGCGGCAGGGTGACGAGCGGAGCCAATGCGCTCGGCGCGTGAAGCAGAAACATCAGGACGACCAGGACGACCACCCCGACCTCCTCGGCGAGTGCGCGCAAGAGCGTGTGCTCCACGCGGTTCGACAGGTCCAGCCGGCTGTAGACAGTGACGATATGAAGCTGCGGCGGCAGGCGCGATCGCAGTCGTTCGAGCGTGCGCTCGACGTTCTCGATGACCACCTTGGGATCGGCGTCGCGCTTGGCAACGACGATTCCACCCATGACCGCCAAGTTGCCGCCCAGATCTGCGATGCCCGTGGGCATGTCGCTGGCGATGGTAGCGTGGGCAACGTCACCAATCTGAAAATCCGTTTTTCTTACACCGCGCGGCGCGCGCAGCGGAAGCGTCTCGAGCAGCTTGGTGTCGGGGGGGCCGCCGGCTTGCTCGCGCACCGACGCGACGAGGTCGCTGAAGGCCAGACCTCGAGCCCTGAGCTGCTCGACGTTGGTCTCCACCACGACCTGCTCGGTCGCCCCGCCCACGGTTGCGACTTCTGCCACCCCGGGGATTGCCTCGAGCGCGGGGCGCAGTAGCTCGTCTTGCAACACACGTCCGATAGGGACCGGCTTTGCCGATGAACCAACCAGCGCGTACTGGTAGATCCAGCCGGTGGCGGAGGCTGGCGGCCCAACCTGCAGGCGGATGGTCGATGGCAAGCGCCGCCCCAAGTCTGCAACTCGGCGGAGGATCTCCTGTCGTCCCGCCTCGAGGCTGGTGGACGAGCCGAAGAGGACCTCCACATAGGCCATTCCGGCCATGGATGTGCCGCGTACCGTTGTCGCCCCCGGGATAGACTTGAGGGATTCCGTCAGGACACCGGTCACGCGATTCGCGACTTCAGTTGCGGGGTGTCCCATCCAGTCTGCAAGCAGCCCGATTTGCGGATCGGAAAGATCGGGGACAGCATCGCGCGAGAGGGAGCGTCGCGCCCACTCGCCACCCAGGGCCAGGATGGCCGCGGCTGCGATGACCATGCGGCTGTGCCGGGTGCACCAACCGACCAGCCGGTTCGTCATTCGATGACCTCAGCCGCTCTCCCTTGTGCCGCCTGGAGGCGCCGCTCGGCATCCATGAAGAATGTGTCGCCCGCCACGACGCGCTCGCGTTCGTGCAGGCCGGCAAGCACCACGATGGCGCCAAAGTGGTCTCCGGCCAGATCCGCCACGTGCCCGGAATCCAAAATCCTGCCGATCTCGATGGTCCGCCGCATGAACGTGTGCGTCCCTTCGGGCGCCGCGAGCACATAGGCACCTTCGCCCGAGTAAAGCACCGCGCTTTCAGGCACGACCAGGACCTCGCGCGGCCGAGCCGTCAGCTGTAGCCACCCCACCGTCTGCGGGACAAGCGCAGCTTCCTCCATTTGAAAATGGACCTTGACCGTCGAAGCATCCCACGGGGCGCTCGCCGAGCTCGGCTTCGACGACAAACGGACCCCATACCCTGCTGCCGGCGCCGTGTAGGGGAAGAAGAGCGCCCGCTCCCCTGGACCAGTTCCGATCAACTCGTCCTTGTGCAACACCGCTGTCACCACGCCTGCCGTGGCCAGCCACGCGGGTACGCTAACCGCCTGGGTGACGACGCGTCGCTGAACATCCACGACGCGTCGGCTGACCCCGGTAGCGGCAGACGGCTCTTTCTGTGCGCCGGCGCTTCGCTCGAGTGCCATTCCGCAGATGGGACAATCACCAGGACCGGGCGAGACCACTTCCGGGTGCATCGGGCACAGGAAGCGGGCCATCGAGCTCGCCTCGGCCTGGTCCCTATCACGCGCGCGGGTGAGCACCATGGCGAAAGCAAACGCCAGCGCCGCCGCGAATAGCAGCAGCAGGCGTCCAGCGATGACGGACACCGTAACCGTTCGGCTCCGGCAGCCGTCATCGTGGCGGTCTTCGGCGGACTCGGGAGACTGGCCTTCGGTCTCCATTTACCAGACTGCGAAGGCAGCCCACGGGAACTGTCCATCAGTCACCTGGATGCAGTACCCGTCATTGCGCAGCGGCGGCAGCGGGTAACTCCAGTTCCCGTTGAGGTTCTGAACCCTGCCGTTGACCATCAACTGGCGCGGGCTCTGGAAGCTGCTGCTCTCACCGAGCGCGAGCCGCGACCTGGTCTCGAAGCACCTTTCCCCGGTGCCCAGGTTACCGGACTGGAAGTTGCTCCCGTCGGCAACGCTGAACACCACCGGATTGTTACACAGGCCTCCGCAGGGCCTGAGCTGCTGCGGCTGGCAGTATGCCAAGCACGGCTCGATCTCGGCGAGGCAGGTGGCGTCGTTACCAGCTTGGCCATCGGCGCGGCATTGGACCGCATTCGGGTTCGCGTTGCCTTGGCAGAACTGCGCGAGCTGCGCGCAGGGGGTCATCGGCAGCGCCTGCCAAAGTGCAGGATTCGCGGGAGGCGTCTGTCCCGTCTGCGACTGGAACACCGAGCGAGCTGCGTACAGCAATCCATTGAAGAGCACTCGGTCGTCGAGCGCGTACCTGATCTGCGGCTGCCAAGTCCCGTCGTTGTTGTTGACCCGATCCCAGAGATCGAACCGGGTATTGGGAGTCGCACCCGACACAGACGTGTGGTTCACACGCGCGCGGTAGTTGATGTTGTTGAGAGCGATGATGTTGCCGGCCTGATAACTCACGACCGCAAGCGGTCGGATCATGTCGTGATCCTCGTGGCCCACGATATGGCAGTGCCACATGTAGCCCGGCCCCTTCACGTTGTCCGGGAACGAGGTCGGATCGATGGAGAACTGGTTCGTGCCCGGGGTTGCATTCGTGCTCTCCTGCGGCGCCCAGCGGACCAGGAGTCGGTTAATCATGGCAGGCATCGCCTGGAAGGTGTCCTTCCAGCCCGTCTCGTACGGCGACGGAGGCACCGGATCACCTGCGGGGGAAGGGGGAACGAACGGCATCGGGTCGAGAACGATTGGCCGGGTCACCGGCATGTGGCCGTTCAGCAAGTGCCACTGTGCCTTGTATGCGTCGGCATCGAAGGGCTGCCGGTTCAGGACCTGGAACTCCAGGAGGTGGATGTGGATTTGGTGGAAGGCGTTGTCTTGGTCGCCGTTGTCAGGATCGTTGGTATGAATGATGTCCCACTCTTCGGTCGACCCGACCAGCGGAAGCTCGGTCGGCGGCGCGCTGAACTCGAGGCCGTCGATGGTGCGCTCGTTGCAGTTGACCAGCGCCGGGTCGGGGCAAGTATCGCCGTCAGGCCTGAGGTCGTCGAAGATGCGCAGTACCTTGAAGCGCGTGGGGGCGTTCGCCGTCAGGACAGCGCGGGATGGGAAGAGCGCGGGGTTGAGTACGGGCGGAGGAACTGGCGTTCCGCTTTGAACTGTGAACTGCATGACCGTCCCCAAGGTCGGGAAATCGCTCCCTCCCGAGAGGACGTAGTTGTTGTTCATCTGGATCTTCGTACCTGCCGGGAAGGTGGAGAAATCGACCAGGATGTCGGCGCGTTCGGTGATGCCGATTTGGACATCTGTCGCGATTTGCGGTGCTGGTAGGTACCCGCCATCGGAGCCAATGATGGTGAACGGGACGACCGCGCTGTTGCTCTGATTCACGAGTTGCAGATCCCAGAGCTGGGTGTTCGCGGCCGCCAGCACCCGGAACCGATACTGCCGAGGCTGGACGTTGAGGTTCGGCCACACCTTGCCGTTGACCACCACGGTGTCGGCGCTCTCGTTGTACGACCAGTAAGGCTGGTTGGGCGGCGAGTCGGCGCCCGCGTTGAGGGTGCCGGGATCCGGCGGAAAGTGCAGGTTGCCGTCGGTGAAGAAGGCCTTCGTACTGAGGACGAGCGGCATCTCGAACTGGCCCTTGGGCAGCGGCGAGCTTGCGGCGTCGAGCGGCTGGCTGGGATCCCGAATCATGTACGCCGCACCGACCTCGCCCCCGTAGACCCCGAGGCGCGTCGCGCCCAGCACGTGGTCGTGGTAGAAGAGCTGCGTCGCGGGCTGGTCGTTAGGCATCGTGTAGTCTTGGGTCCTATAGCTCGGACCTTTGTAATTCAGGCCCGGGGTAAACCATTCCTCGGCGGTACCGTCCATTTGTGGCAACACCATCAACCCGTGGGTGTGGGTCACACGGGCGACGGGGAACTGCGCGTTCTGATATCCGGGCGGGAACAGGTTGAAGGGCGGCAGCGGTATCTCCATGGACTGCGGATTGGCCCACGCAAGCGCCGGGTCCACGGCCAGGAAGGACGGTTGCTGGATGTTCGCCCGCCAGTGCATGACCGTGGGAATGCCGCGGGTATTCTCGAAGATAGCCGCTGGCGACCCAGTGAACGTCCCGCCGCCGACAATGGGGCCGGTCATGGCAAAGACCGTCGTGGTCGGGAAACCGGCGGGCAGCATTTGCACGGTGGTCTCCAAATCGTTGATGGTGTACTCGTTGCGGATCACCTGGCCCGAGCCGTTCCGAATAACCGTTGGAGCCCAGACAGGCAAAATGGGGAGCTGGGTGACGAACTGGGGAATCGTGGTGGGACCGAGAGCGACCTCACTGAGTGAAGGCGGCCCAGCCGCAATTCTGGCGGTGATCTTTCTACCGCCGCTGGTGGTGGTGGTGTCGGAGGGTCCTTCACAGCTCATCACCAAGGCGAGCAGCCCCGCCCCTGTCAAGAGACATGCACCGATTCCGCGGGATACCAATCCGTTTGCACGCATCGCTCTCTCTCCTTTCACTCGAACGACCAATCACCGATGACGTCTGGTTCGCCTAGTGGGGCGTAAGGCCTCAAGGCTCAATTCACTGCTGCTACTTCCCAAGCAAGTACAGCCGAACAGCCGAAACCCCTGCTACTTCACTACGAGACCGTAGATTAATCAGAACGGACTGCCAGCGCAAAAGAAAGATTTCGGACCTAGAAAGAAAGTAGTAATCCGGTGCGCCAACTGAAACTGCGCGTCTAAACGGGAAATCAGCCCCAGAATGTTCGGTGTTGGTCCGAGCAACACCTCAAGATCCCTCCGCCGCCGTTGTACGAGTCCGAGCGACAGCTGGCCACCCTTGCCTGGCAGGGTAAGGGTGGCGACGCCCCCGTGGAGAGCCTTAGTAGGGCTCCGGCGGATTCCCGGTGCAGGTGTAGGAGTCAGAGGCGAATGCTGGGTCGGAGCACTTGCTGTCCGACCCACATGTGAGCGAAGTCAAACACTGACTGCCTGGGGCCGAGCATGATTGCCCGAGTGTGCCGTCCGCTAGGCACTGCGTGGTCGTCGAATCGCAGAAGCTGGAACTTGAGCAGGAGCCTGAATCTGCAGCGCAGCTTCCTCCCGGGGCAACGATCGGCGCGCAGACAGGTGGAGTTACGGTGAAATTGCAATAAAGACCGTCGTCCTCGAAGCAAACCGCCGTGGGGTCTGCGGGAGAGCCGAAGAAGTCGGACGAGCAGTCCTGGCCGCTCGCACAACCAAACGCACAGGGATCGCCATTCCTGCCGTGGTCAGGCTTGTGGCATACGCCAGTGACCGCTGGGTCGCTCGAATCCCCGGTCCACAGACACATCTCTGGACCTCCGCTGAGTTTGCATTCGTGCACTCCGTCTGTTATCGGGTCGCCCCCAATGCCGCAGGAAGCGCCTTCGGCCCTGGTCCCGACGAAGACACCCATGCACCCAGTGGCGAGGGCACTGAAGGTGCAGGTAGTCGCGGTCTGGTTGTAGGCCGCGATGCACGCGGCGAGTGCCGTGCCATCAATCGTCACCGTCCCCTTGTTCACCAGCGCAACCACGGCAAGGCGGGACGGGAACATGGTTTCGCAATCGCCAAGTGAGGTCGGCTGCCCGCTTTTTTCGCAGCACGTTCGCGCGGCCGCACAGAATGCCGTGGCGAGCGTCGCCAGGGATGCCCCAGTGTCGCCGCCTGTTCCGCCTGTGCCGCCTGCGCCTGTTCCGCCTGTGGCTCCCGCACCACCTGTGCCGCCAAGACCGCCTGAGCCAGCGCCGCTGCCGGCGATACCGCCGGTGCCGTTGATGCCTCCGCTGCTGGCAACTCCGCCGGTACCCCTGATGCCGCCCCCGCCACCGCTGCCGGCAACGCCACCGGTGCCGCTGAGGCCGCCGATGCCACCCGTCCGGCCACTGCTGCCGCCGCTCCCGCTTGCGCCTGCGCTTCCGTCCGCTCCGCCATTGCGACCACCGCTCCCGCTTGCGCCCGCGCTTGCGTCTGTTCCGCCATCGCGACCGCCGTTGCCGCTCACGCCGCCGGTCTCGCTGGCCCCGCCGGTGCCGAATCTGCCGCCACCGCCATTTGCGCCGCTGCTGCCGACGGCACTTGTGCCACCAGCGCCGATGCCGCCAGCGCTCCCGCCTGCGCCGCCTTTCGCGGTCATGCCGGCACTGCCGCCTACGCCACTTCCACCCCCGCCGGGGCCGCCGCCTCCTTGCACACCAGCGTGCCCTCCCGATCCGCCAGAGGCGGACGCGGAATTGGACTTCCCACACCCGCTGAAGAGAACGAAGATCGACATCACCCCGCCGAGGAGGCCATAGGCCGCCGGACGTGTCGCAATCACCCGGGACGAAAGCTTCGAGGCCACTTGTACGTTAGTCGCCACAGCAAGTCTAGGATACCCGAAAATCGGCGCATGCAAGGTGCGAGTTGAAAACGCGCAATGTTATTGTCCCTACAAGACAGCAAACGCCACCAGATGACCGCCAATCATTGGGGGCGGAAGCTCGACTAGAACGTGGTCGCGAATGCCGGGGTACCGACAACAACGCCTGCTCGGCTCACCGTCACTGTGGTCTGCCACTCTCCGGCCATGGAGAAGGTCAATTTTCCTTCGTAGCGACCGGGCGCGGTGAGGGTTGGATCCTCACTGCCGGGACAGCCGTGGCCCATGGTCGGCATTTCCGGGTCGAGCGTGAGCTGGGCATCGTCGACCGAGGGGAAGGTCATCATGTCCTGGCGCGAGTGCACGGTGAACACGATGGGGTTGATCCCCACCTTGGGTGGATTCTCGAGATTGAGACTGGTGATGTATTTGGTCGCAGTGGAGGTGACCGGATCCGTATAGGTGAACATCTTGACCCGGCCGCTGTCGGTCACGGTCAGCATGGGAAAGCTCGCTTGGACACTGTCGGCACCGGGTTGCGTGATGTCGACGGTCGCGCTCCAAGTGTCCGCGTCGCTAGAGGCCATCAGAAAGACGACCTCGGCGCGGTACAAGCCATCGTTGCCGAGCGTGGGCGGTCCCATCACCGGGCAGGTGTGGTTCATACCGGTCGACATGGCCATCATGGGCGTGAAGCCCACCGTAGCATCTGTGACGGCCAGTCCGGCCGAGGTGGTGAGCTTGAGGTACACAGGCGTTAATCCCGTTTCGAGCGCCGTATCGGTCAGCAATTCGACGGTGAGGTCGCCAGCCAGCGCGGTGGCGATGCTGATCTTGGTGACCGCACCAGGGGTGCTCGGGGCATTCCCGATGCCGCCACACGCGGCGAACGCGAGAAGGGGAGCCATCGACAGTCGGAGTGCGCGCAGCTTCATGATGATGTCCTCGGGTTAGTGTTGTTCGTGGCAGCAGTGGCCAGGAGATGCTCCCAATAGAGAACGGGAGATGACGCAACCATAGACTGGCGTCCGGGAGGCAAAGTCGCGATGCTCGAGCAGCGCTTGCACCGCGTGTTCGAGCCACGGCTCACGCTTGGGATCGCCAGGAAGTCGCTCGTTGTCGATCCAGCCGCGGAAGCGTACCCGTCCGCTGCCGTCGAGCACGACCACCGTGGGCGTGCTGCGGACGCCGACTGCTTCGGCGACCAGGCCGCCTTCGTCGCGGAAGATGGGAATGCGCACGCCGCGTTCTTTGGCCACGCCAAGCACATCGGCGAAGGATTCGCCGGCGTTGCTGGAGATGCCGGCCACCCGCACCTGCTCGGTGGAATAGCGATCGAGCAGACTGTCCACCCGCTCCTGGTAGCGGCGTACGCAAGGGCATCCGCCACTCCAGAAGACGAGTACGGTAGCGGCGCGATCTCGCCAGAGCTGGTCGAGGGATAGGGAAGATCCGTCGCGGGACAAGATGCGAAGCGGCGCGTGGGACACATCCGGCAGAGGTTGGGCACTCGACGCACAACTCGAAATCCACAGCGCTGCGAGCATGCACGCGGGGAAGCTAGAAATACCCATATCGTACCCCCGCGGTGAAGTCGATGCGTGCGTCCTGATTGGCGCCGAACCCCTGCGGCCAAACCGAGCTGGACAGCACGCCCAGCAAGGTCCAATGCGGATCGAAACGCCAAGAAATGGAAGCGGCAAGCGAGTACAAGTGGGACTGCGAGTCAGGTACGGATTCGCCCTCGAGGCGCAGTGGGGATTGCCATTCGCCGAGCGCGGCCGCGGCTACGACGACCTTGCCGGGGACGACTTCCCGACCACCACTCAAGCAGGCACGCACGAGCGGTCCGTACTGTTCCCGCCGACCCGTGTCTTCGCGTTCGAACGAGAGAAACCCGGTCGCGCCCGCCTCTAGCCGCACGAACCACGGGGAAGGGGCATACTCGCTTTCCAGCGCGAGCGAACCGCCCCAGGCACCGCGCCCAGTTGCGCCGGCGAACAGGGGAGGTGAGGTTTGCTCGATGCGGTGGCCGGTGGGAGCAAACCCGCCGACGGTGAGCGCCAGCGAGGGCAGGGGATGGATTTCGCCGATAGCAAGAATTTGCCAGCGTATCGCTGCACCGACATCCCCCATACCGCCGGCGATCTGGCTCGTTGCACCCGACCATCGGTCATTGATTAGAACCGGCAGCCAACCTTGCAATTCCAGGCGCTCACGCAGGCGGGCGATGGCCCACAGTTGGGCGTGCGAAATTCCTTCCGAGTAGTCGTCCGGATTCCAGCGCAAGGTGCCGCCAGGATCCCATTGACCTAGGACGCGAGCATGGCCGAGCTGAAGACCGACCGCGAAGTCCTCCCAGATGAGCAAGCGTCCCACGCCGAAGGAAGTTGCGGAGACGCAACAAGCGGCCGCCTTCGCGCTTCGTGGTGCGGCCGCAACAAGCAGCGCCAACACAAGCACCCAAGCGATCGAAAAGCCAAGGCGATGCTCGTCTGCGGGCGCATTGCAGGGAGCTAGCCTTCGCGAAGGCGCGAGAACTCCCAGACGCCAACAGCCTTGACTGTCCACCATCGGCTCCTCCAAATCTACGCCACAACCACGGGGACCATCTCATCGCATGGAAAGCCTGTCAAGCGAGTGAACCGCGAACGTTCCCGGCCGGACGCTACCGATTCCCGAGCGGCCCGCTACCGTCGCAGTCGCGTGGACATGGCCAGATTTTCCAGCACCGGCACCGTCTCCGAGAAGGCGAGGCAACCGTCGGTGATGCTCACGCCGTAGCGCAGAGGTTGGCCTACGACGACGTCTTGGCGGCCGCCCTCGAGGTGGCTCTCAATCATCACTGCGATGATGCCCCTTTCGCCAGCGGCGATTTGATCGGCGATCACGCGCGCAACGTCGGGCTGACGCGCAGGGTCTTTGCGGCTGTTGGCGTGACTGCAGTCGATCATCAGCGCTCGTGGCAATGAGGCAGTTTCCAGCGCACGCAAGGCCGCCCCCACCGCTTCGGGCGTGTGGTTGGGGCCGCTGTGCGAACCGCCGCGCAGAACCAGGTGCGCGAAGGGATTCCCCAGCGTGCACAAGATGGCTGGCGCACCTTCCTTGGTGAGCGATGGGAACCAATGCGGCGTACGCGCCGATTGAATGGCGTCGATGGCCACCCGGACATCGCCATCGCTGCGGTTCTTGAAACCCACCGGCATGGAAAGCCCCGAGGCCATCTCGCGGTGGATCTGGCTTTCGGTGGTGCGGGCGCCGATGGCTCCCCAGGAAACCAAATCGGCGAAATACTGGCCCAGGATGGTGTCGAGGAATTCGGTGCCGGCCGGCAAGCCCACCCGCGCCACGTCGAGGAGAAGACCGCGCGCCATGCGCAATCCCTTGTTGATGCGGAAGCTGCCATCCAGATCGGGATCGTTGATGAGGCCCTTCCACCCCACGATGGTGCGTGGCTTTTCGAAATAGACCCGCATCGTGACGAGGACGTCGTCGGCAAGTCGATCGGCGACGATCTTCAGACGCTGGGCGTATTCCAGCGCCGCCTGGGGGTCGTGCACCGAACAGGGCCCGACGACCACCAGCAGGCGCCGGTCGGCGCCAGAGAGGATCGCCTCGACGGCCCGACGGCCTCGATCGACCACGCCCAGCACCGCCTCCTCGGCGGGCAGCTCGTCGGCGAGGATGGCGGGTGAAAGGAGCGGTTTTTGGTCGCTGATGCGAAGATCGTCGGTGCGGGAAAGCATGCGGGCGAAGGGGAAGCTAGCACATTCGCGCTTCGCGCCGGTTGTGCATCGTGGAAGTTGCGCCTGGGACGCGCAACGTTCTTTTCGGCGCAGGTGAGGGCTCGGCAGGCCGTCAGCAGGATCAGGCGATGTTCGCGGATTGCGAAATCTCCTCGGTCAGGCTTTCCATGAGGATTTCGATATCATCCCTGGATTCGAAGAGAAAATCGTACGCTCCAAGGGAACACTCGATAGGATAGTTCTTCGTCCCCTGCGCGAGCGTTTCCAACTGAAGATGGATTGCCTTGAGATCGCCGTCGCAGAGGATGTCATTCTCGTTCGCCGCTTCCATTGCCTTGCACATGTTCTTGCTCCATGTTCGTTATCGACACGTCTTCCGGCAACATGAACCCGGCAGCTACAGAATTCACTGCTTCTGGGCGTGGCCAGCTAGGCAATTCTTGCCGGGCCATCGCAGCCGTCTAGACCAGGGCGAGCGCTGCCCCTAGTTGAAAGCGGCAAGAAAGTTTGCCATCGACAGAGCTTGCACGTTTCGTGGGCGAGGCTACTATCCGGCGCGAAACGTCCATGACTCCTTCTACCCAAGATACCGACTCGAGGTTGCAACCGGCTGCGGTCGTGTGTGCCGATGTGGAGCGCTATGCCTCTCTTGCCGATCAGCACGAGTGGCTGCTGAAGTTCGACCATCTGATGGGAAAGTTGGGGCAGGGCATTCGCGAGGATTTGCGGGCCAGTCTGGGCGAGACCCTGGCCAGACGCTGCGTGGTCAAACCCGCGGGGGATGGCGTCCTGTTGGTCTATCCTGGCAACCTTGAGAAAGCCCTCGAACATGCCTGGCGGATACACAACCATTTCAATACGCGGGCGGGGCGCGAGCGTCAGAAGGAATACGGGCTGTGGCCATTTCAAGCGCGCATCGCGGTCCATTACGGCGACATCGAGCTCATCGAGAGAAGTCCGTTCAACGATGCCCCGGACGCATTCGGCAAGACCATCGTGACATGTGCGCGCCTGGAAACGGCGACGGTTCCAGGTATGGTCTGGGTGACCAAGGCCGCCGTGGATGCCGCCCAAAACAAGGGGCTTGGCGATCGCTACCGGTTCCAGCAGATCGGCATGGTGGATTTGCCCAAGCAGGCGGGCAGGGTGTTGGCCCACAACCTGATCAAGACCGAAGGCAAAAGCGCGCAGTGGGGGTCCATGTCGGTCAAGCGATACCCCAAGGGGATCCAGGCCGACGTGTACGTGCTGGTGCATCGCCCGTCCGAGTGCTTACCCACTGTCCACTTGGCGTGGGGGGCCTCTCATTGCGTGATCCATCGGTCCGAGCTATCCATCGACTGCAGTGCGTATCGAATCAAACACAAGCTCCTGGGTTCGCACATCGACCTGCCCCTGCTGGTCGTTCACACCGATCCGCCCTGTCAGGTCGAATTCCCGGAGTTGCGGTTTTCCAAAGACGGCGTCGCGACTCTCGATCCTTTGCCGCCTGCGCCGAAGGAAGGAATTCAAGAGGTCGACACCGAGTCTGACCGCTGGTATTTGCTGCCGAACCGGACCTAGTGCCTCGACCGCGGCGTTCTGCTCACATCTGGCTTGGTCCGGCGCCATCTGCAATCATTACGCCGCGGTCGAGGCACTAGCGCTTTCTTGTGAGGCGCAATCGACGAGTCACCTACTGCGTCCAGGGCACGCCGTTGATGTCGCAGTTGTAGAAGGAGCGGTACTGTGGATCCGTCTTCAACCCGAAGGTGGAAATCTGACTGTAGGAGGCGCACGTCGGGCGGCAGCAGTCCTCCATGGTCGTGGTCTCGTACAGATTGCTACCGTTGGCGGTCTTCTTCCAGAAGTCCGAATCCGCCTTCGCCTGCTCGGCGGTCTTCACGTCTTTCTTCGCCGATTTCAATCCCTGTGGGGCCAGCCGGCAACCCGTAACCTGCGTGAGATGCTCTGGGCATTCGATCTTCATCGCGTAGACCGACCAGTTGAGGTGATAGAAGCTGTCGATGGTATTCGCCTTGATGCATCCTGTGCGGCCGAGATCGCTCAGCCCTGGGACGGCCGAGGTGATCTTGTTGCACGCGTCGGTGAAGTCCTTGATGCAGGCCGAGGACGAGAGCGTCTCCGTGGTGACCCAGTTTTTGTCCTTGGTCTTGCAGTCCGCTGCCCACTCTTGCAAGGAGGCTGGTTTCACGCCGCCGTTTCCGGGTTGACCATTGAGCGGATAGTCCGTGTACATGTACTTGCGCTGGGCTGCATCGCCCCCACTGTTGGGCATGAGAAAACATCCGTTCTGGGCGCCCATGCCACCGGCGGGCATGTAGACGTCGAACGTCGTCGCCGTGGCCGCGGTGTTGAAGGACTGCACAATCAGGGGCGGTGGTAGCGGAACGGCAGAAGCGGGAGGACTGGGATTGTCGGGATTGACCTGTACTTGTCGATCGTTGCTGGGACTTGGGTAGGCGTAGACCAGCTGGTAGCACTGGCAGCAGCTGTGGGCGTCGCCGTCGATGCCCCCTTTGTCGGGGTCGTGGCCCACCACCGCGTAGTGGAACCCATCGAAGCCGTCGTCCTTCACAGCTTGCTCGAATTCTGGGCTGAAGAGCAGGTTGCGCTGGCACATGTATTCCCTATCGGCGCCCGGCTTGGCCGTCGGGCTTTCGCAAACACTGGCGGTCTGGCACTTTCCTCCGCATTTGCTGGTGGTATCCCCGTCAACGCAGCCAGTCTTGGGATCGTTTGACCACGGCTGCTGGTCGACGTCGTGGCATTGGTCAGGGGGAGGCAGCGAGTAGCTCACCGTCGTGCCGCCGGTTCCCGTCGTGCCACTGCTGCCGGAGGCTCCCCCGGAGTCTCCACCCGAAGCGCTGGTTCCGCCATTGCCACTCGACCCTCCAGAATTGGATGAACCGCCGGAACCGGTGCTGCCACCCGCGTGCGCGGACGAGCCGCCCGAGCCCGAGGCGCCGCCGGACGAGATGGAGGCATCGGGAGCGCTGGCTCCGCCGTGGGCGCTAGCGCCACCCGAGCCGGAAGAGCCTCCAGAGGTGCTTGTCCCGCCGGAGCCGGCGCCGCCACCTGAGCCCGACGAGCCGCCTTGGCTTGAGGTGCCGCCTTGGCCGGAAGAGCCGCCCGCGCCAGCAGAGCCGCCCGAACCCGAGGATCCGCCGCCGCTTGATCCAGCGCTGCCGCCGCTGCCGCCGCTGTCGGAGCCCGCTGGGCAACCCGCGAGTGAAAGAAGCGCCAAGACGACCGGCGCGGCAAGGCAAAGATCCTTACAAGTACTGCTTTTTCTCATTTGGAAGGGTTCCTTCAGACTACTTGTCACAACCCGTGGACGGTTCGCTTTGGGCAAAACTCCGAAATAGGTGTGCCGGCTTTCTCGGCGTGGCACACGGACAGTGTACATGGGTGATGCCTGGGCTTTCCAGCGAAGTGGCCCTGGTATCGGCCGGATGGTTTTCCGAGGCTTTGGTAGCAGGGCGTGTGCCCTAGCAAAACATGAGGTATTCTAACCACTTGGACGAAGAGCCGGATCTCTCTAGCCTACTTTTCCAGGCGGTTTGAGCGGGCAGCGATTTGCGCTGCGGCGACGGCGTGGCGCTCCCGCGCTACCAGGGCTAGGTAGCGCTTCTCCCAACCAATGCGGGGGTCGCCACCTTGGCCCGTGGAGAGCGCCATGCCGCCGGCTGTGGAACCACATCGGACGAGATGCTTCCTAGCCATGCGGTCGTAACTACCCGAGGGGGAACTATGGATGCGAGCCGGCACGGATCTTCGTCACACCGCGATTGCCTTGCGGATAACGATCCTTCAACATGGTTGGCCGTGCGATTCGCTCTCTTCGTCGCGCTGTGGTGCGCAGCCCTGAGCCTGCCAGCCCTCGCGGCTTCGCGGGTGTCGGTCCAACCCTTTGGCGGTTCGGAAACCGAACCTTTGCGCAAGCAGGTCGCCAGTATCGTCGGCAAGCACGGGTTTCGCGTACTTACCTCGCTATCGACGGTCAGCGGCACTAGCCAGTACCCCGGACTCGCCAAGGACAAGAATCTATCGGCCTTCGTGGTGGCCGATGTGGTCGAGCGAGGTAATCGCGTCAGCCTGAGCTTTCTCATCTGGCAAGGGATCGATGGCAGCGTGATCGGACGCTGGGAGGTTGCTGGCCCCAAGAAGAAGATCGCGCGACGGCTTGCCAAGGAGTTCTGGAAGCGGCTTGGTCCAGCCATCGCGAAGGCCATCGCTCCCCCGAGTGGAATACTGCCGCCCGCGCCGCCCATGCGCATCAACGCCGGTACGCCGATAGCCGATTCGGTCAATCCGATCCGGGGACCCGCTCGACCATGAGCTGGGCTGACCGGATATCCAGGCTCAACGCAGCTAGCGCCCCGAATCGTCGGCCGTAGTGTCCTCGGGAGTTTGAGTTTCCCTTCAGCCGCTACTTGCGACCGGCTTCATACTCGCCGAAGAGACGGCCCCACGTGGTGTCGCGCTTCCAGGTTTCGAAGGTCTTCTTGTCCTTCATCGGCCATCGGTAGTAGTCGTGGTAGCTCTCGGAGCCGAACACGAACATGTGTACGAGCGGGGTGTGGAAGAAGAGTTTCTGGATGGCCTTGAGCGGGCCGAACCACAAGAGGTCGCCCACGTGGCTGGCCAGATTGTCGCCCACGGAGAAGCCCCAGCTTTCGCTTGATATATCGTCACCGACGATCTCGATATCGCGTGGATCGCCGATCCCGAGCTTGTCCTCGTGGGCGACGGAGATGTATTCCAGCTTCATGGGATCGAATCCCATCATATTGGCCGCCACGGCGTCGATGGCGACTTGGTCGGAGCTGGCCAGCATGTA
>Ga0265342_10001098_pt1 | contig 26008 bp, 17 predicted proteins | sample 4CB327metaG_FD_203125 | JGI IMG/M metagenome (GOLD analysis project Ga0265342, IMG submission 203125) | Rhizosphere microbial communities from Carex aquatilis grown in University of Washington, Seatle, WA, United States - 4-CB3-27 metaG | ecosystem: Host-associated > Plants > Roots >... | reverse complement strand
ATCGGGATAGGCGGTCAGAATCTCATCGACCGACATTCCCTCGGCCACCATTTCCACGACAGTTGCGACGGGGATGCGCAGGCTGCGAATACAGGGGCTGCCGCCCATCTGTCGCGGGTCCACCGAGATGCGTTGGTACCTTGCCATGGACGCTATTCTGCCACACTTTTCCGCAGAACGAAGGCCTCGTCAGAAGACGCGGACACCTGGACGAACCTCACGTAGGAAGAAGCGACGCCCCGAACCGAAGGGACGCAGCAGGCTGGTCAGGATGAGATCGAGATCGCCAGGATCCATGTCCGGAAGAAGGGGTTGGAGTCGACACTTGGTCGCTGCCAAGTCCTCCATCATGCCGCTTGGCCAGGGCGCAGCCTGATTGGATACCTCGTCTGCCATGTAGAGATTCTACTCCAAGGTTGCGAGGAGTCCCTCAACTTCAGGGTGGCCGGCTACCGCGACCGCGATCTGCGCACGCGAACGGCGACAAAGCCGGCCAGGGCGAAGGCGAGCAGGCCGGCATCGCGGGAAGGTGCGGTCATCGAGCACGAGCAGCCAGAGGACTTGGCCAGGCGTTGCCCTTGTGGGACTGCAGCTCCGCTGTCAGGGAGATCGACGAGCCCGCCGCTCAGCGCGGCTTGGATGTCGGCGCCAGCGCCTGATGCGATCTGCGTATCACTGCCAGCGCTGGCGAAGGTGTCCGGGCCGGCTTCGCTTGACCTGGACGCGTCGGGGATGGCCTTGACCGTGGACGCGTCGGGGTTGGCCTTGACGATGTCCGCGTCCACTGGCGGAGGTGAGCTTGCTCCGCCGTCCCAAGGGGGCGCGGGCAGGGCCGGGGTGGAGAAGGGATCCGAACACCCTTGCGCTGGCCCATCGTCGTTGCGCAACACCATCTTCGCGGTCTTGGTGGTGTCGTCGCCCATGTAGACCTCGGTGTATTCGATGAACAGACCCTCGTCGCACTCGGCTTGGGTATCCGACAAAACCTCGATGTTGAAGGTCATCTGCGTCGCACCCGCGGACGGATAATAGGTCTCGGACAAGGCGCGGAAGTCCTGGTCCGCGACGGCGCCTGCACCCACCAAGGTGATCCGAAGTTTTCCCGACCCTGATACAGGTTGGTCGAAATGGACGGTGACGGGCACGGATTTCACCCCGTCGTCGCCCTCGTCCACTTCCAGGTCGGCAATGCTGGCGTGCACGGCTGAATCGTCGTTGGCAATGACGACATCGGCGCGTGCCGTGCCCAGCAACGCCATTTGCGGCTGGGAAAGCACCACAGTGAAACTCTCATCACTTTCAAAGACAGTGTCCCCGACGATGGTGATGGGAATGGTCTTCAAGACCTCGCCCGGTGCAAAGGTGAGCTTGCCGCTCGCGGATTGGTAGTCCTGGCCAGCCGTGGCTGTCGCGTCCTGGGTCTGGTAGGCCACCGTCACGGTATTGCTTGATGCGGGTTCGAGGAGAACGCGCACCTCGGCGGTGGACGTGCCTTGGTCGCCTTCGAGAAGGCTCACACCCTCCACGTGCAATTGCGAGGCGTGCGCTTGATCGTCATCGGTGATGGTGACCGAGCCGCCGTAACTGGAGACGTAGGGAAATCCACTGCTCGGGGCCAAGGTGGCGGTCAGGGTGAAGTACTCATCGCCCTCTGGATCGGTATCGCCCACGATAGACCCCGAGACGGTTTGGATAGCAGAACCTCCCGAGAACGTGAGCTCCGTCGAGGTGAAGACATAGTCGGTCTCGTCGGCGGTTCCCGGCGTGGCGGAGATCTTCACGGTGACGGGGGAAGACCAGCCATACATGCTCACTTGCGCCGTGAACGGCGTGGTCCCTGAGTCCCCTTCGCCGATCGTCACGTTGGAAATGGTGATGTAGGCGGCGGCGGGGGCACTCTCGGCTTGAGCGACCAGCGAGTTGCAGAGACAGTAGGCGAAGACGGCAAAAGATAGGTTGGCCTTGGACATGAGACACCTCTCGGGTGACGGCACGTGGCCCAGCCAGTTGCAACAGGCGTGCCGCGACAACCTTAGGCTCGAGGCCGCTATTTCCTGCGCCTTGGTTCTTGATTACGGCCAGCTACGACAATTCTGTCTGGTTCATGTCGGAGCTGCGGTGGCGGAGGAGGGGGGCGGCAGGCACGGTGAAAGGATGGTGAGAAGATCCATCATCAATCGGGTGTAGAACCTCCCCAATGCGCTGGATGCTCCTATCGTTCTTCGTGTTGTGCGGGCCAGACTGTTCGTCGGCGTCCTCTCCGGCCGCTCCCGCACTTCCCCCCGATATTGTGGCGGTGCCAGACAGTCCGACCTACGACCGAGATGTTCACTCATACTTCGCGGATCACTGCCTGAGCTGTCATGGCTCACCCTGTGCCAATGGAGCACCCAGTTTCTTCAGACTTGATGTCTACGACGATACGGGAACCGTATTCGGGGCGAAGAGCATGTCCGCAGCCGCGGTTGCAGACGTCCAATCGGCTGGCATGCCACCGGGCGGTGGCGTGGGCCCGAACGGCAAGCAGATGCTCGTTCGCTGGGTAGACATCGGCTCTCCCCAGTGATTCGAGTGAAGCTACCAGCTGTCGCTTCGAAACGGTACCGCGGGTAGGTCGGCCAGGTTCCTGAGGGTGTTGGGCGGATCGTCGGCCCAGCCGTAGCGCACAGCGAGCGGGGCGGGCACCTCGGGATTCGAGACGACGACCGAATCGCCCTCGATGTGGGCTTCGGCGCAGTGCCAGGTGTGGTCGGCACCGGCCACGAGAAATCCCTGCGGCGGTGCACCATCGCTGGTGAAAAGGCCGCTGGCGAGGGATGTGAAGCGCACGCGCATGGCGTGGCCTTCACGCATGACCGAGAGGAACGTCGGTCCAGAGGCGATGACGTCCTTGCCGTACACCGTGCGCAGGGCAGCGAGTGCGAGTCGGCGGCCGACCTCTTGCTTGTTGCGCGGGTGGATGTTGGCGGACTCGCCGATGTCGAGGGCCACGGCCATGGCGGTCCGCGGCTGGCGCAGGGCTGCCGTCTGAGCCTCGCGTAGGTCGGCCCAGCCGCCGCTTCCGAGCGGCGTGTCCCTGTCCGGCCCTGGGTTGACATAGCCCGGCAGCTGCACGAACAGGAACGGCAGAGTGGGATTGTCCCAGGCCGCGCGCCAGGCCCGAAGCATGGTCGGAAACAGCGTGCGGTATTGCTCCGCACGGCCGACGTTGCTTTCGCCCTGATACCAGATCACCCCCGCGATGGGCAGCCCGGCCAGCGGCGCGATCATGGCGTTCCACAGCACGGACGGACTGCTGGGATCGTCGACGCCTCCGAGGTGCGGGCGACTCTCCCAGTCGGCCACGATGGGCGGAAGGCGGCGCTCGATCTTGTAGAACCACTTTCCCGCCAGCGGCAGTGGTTCGGCGCCGGGGCCCGCCACGGCTAGCTGCGCAGGCGTGCCCGCGAATCCGCCGTTGCCGTAGTGGTCGAACACGCGCACGGCGATCCAGTTTCGTCCGGCACGGGCGAGGCGTGCTGGGATGGTGTAGTGCCGAGGGCTTGACCAGTATTGCGGAGTCTCCGCTCCCGTGGCGCCGACCCGCTCGCCATTCCAGTAGGTCGTGTCGAAGTCATCCAGGGCACCCAGCGAAAGCGCGAGCTTCTGGCCAGCCCATTGCGAAGGTAGCACGACCTCGCGACGAAACCACACCGCGCCGTCGATGGCCAGGCCAGCGTTCTCCCATACTTGTGGGAGCGCCATGGTCGACCAACCCTGGCCGCCGCCACCCTTGCGCGCGAAGCCGAGCGCTTCGCCGCGATTGCCCCGGTCCTGGTACAGGTTCTTGGCCTCCCAGGCGACCAGCGCCTGCGCCATTGCTTCGCGCCGTGCTGGATCCTGGACGGCCCGATCCAGCGCATCGACCATGGGCCTGAGCGAGGGCTCGGCCAGGAGTGCGGCGCGCGGGGTCCACGCTTCGGCGGGGGTGCCGCCCCGGGCCGATTCGATCAAGCCGACTGGGACGCCGAGTGCGTGCTGGAGCTCGCGCCCGAAATGATAGGCCACGGCTGAGAAGCCGGCGGCCGTCGTTGCATTGCAGTCTTGCCAGCTGCCCTGCACGTCGGTGCGCGGGGCAGGGGCCGTCGCCTGAGCCACCACGAATAGATGCAATCCCGCGCACCCGCCTGCCACAGCCAGGTCCGCGCCCGAAGAGCCCGTGAGCGGCAGTTCCATATTCGACTGCCCCGCGGCCATCCAGAGCTCGCCGCTCCAGATGTCGGTGAGCTTCAGCGTACTCGAGCCCTCGATGGTCAGCACGAAGGGGCCTCCGGCCGGACGCGCCGGCAGTGTGATAGACCAGCGTCCAGCCGAGTCGGCTTGGGTCGTCGCCATCGCTGCCGGCGGCGCTGTCATGCCAGCCCGGGCGCCAGGCGCCGGCCCGCCCGCGCCGAGCGACGCGCGGATGGTCTCGCCTGCCGCCGCCGTGCCGGTGAGCTGAACGGGGCGGCCTTGCTGGAACACCATGTGGTCCCCAACCATGGCCGAAACTCGAATCTCGCTCCTCGCTGCGGACGCCCCGAGTAGCACGACACCCACGACGGCGATGCGGGAGAAGCACAGCGCGATCGGTCCGTACGAGGCCATGGTCCTGAAGCGCGGAAGGAAGAGCGACATGGCGGCGCAGTCTACCTGGGTTGGCCCCTCGCTGCGTGCATCAAGGTGGGTGGCTCGCCGGTCGCCCAGCGCGCAAGATCCTGCACGCGAGACTTGAGAGAAGGCGGGGGAATGATTAGCCTGCGTGCTGGAGGAGTTCATGGCCGACCAATCGCGTGCTGGCATCGAAATGAATTTCACCTTCGGCAAGGGCCGCAAGCCGAAGGTGGAGCGAAACCTGGACGCGCCCTTGCGCATGCTGGTGCTGGGCGACTTCGGCGGGCATACCAGCCGCGGCCAGGTTCGGCCGGGCGCCGAGCTTCGCCCGCTGCGCGTCGATCTGGACAGTCTTCCATCGCTGTTCAGCAAGATCGCTCCCCAGATCCAGATCCGCCTGGGCGACCCGGCGCCGTTTACCATCTCCATTCGCGCGCTGGAGGATTTTCACCCGGACCACCTGTTCGATTCGCTTGAGTTCTTCGCGCCCATGCGTGAGCTGCGCCGGCAGCTTCAGGATCCCAAGACCTTTGCCCTTGCGGCGGCCATGGTGGGCAGTATCGGCCCCCTGAACCCCGGGCAGGCCGCGCCCACTTCGGACGAGCTGGCGGCGCACGGCGATGATCTGCAGCGGTTGCTCGGCAAGCCATCCACCGCCGAAGCACCCCCGGTGCAACCCGCCACGGCGGTGGATGCCATGATTCGCCAGGCCGTCGCGCCTCATATCGTGGGCAAATCCGATCCGCGGCAGGCGGATTTGGTCGCCGTGGTCGATGGCATGACCGGCGAGCTCATGCGTGCGGTTCTCCACGACCCGGGTTTTCAAGCCGTGGAAGCGGCGTGGCGCGGGCTTGACCGGCTCCTGCACACGCTTGAGCTCGACGAGGCCCTGCAGATCCATGTGCTCGACGTCACCCGCGCGGACCTGGCCGAGGATTTTGCCGCGGCGTCCAGCCTCGCCGAGACCGCCCTGTACGGCATCGTCGTGGACCGCGCGGGCGACAAGCCCTGGTCGCTCCTCGTCGACTGCAGTGCCTACGGTCGTGGGCAAGAGGATGCGGCCTTGCTGGCCCGGTTGGGGACGTTGGTGCAAGAGGTGGACGCTGCGGTGGTGGTTGGCATGACCTGGGCGGAGTTTTCCGCTGGGTTTGCCTCGCGCGAGGATGAGCGGGCGTGGACAGCGCTGCGCAACAGCACAGCGGCGACTTCCATCGCAGTGGCGGTACCAAGCATTCTGCAGCGTTTGCCCTACGGTAAGAGTACCGAGCCAACCGAGCGCTTCGTGTTCACCGAGCAAACCTCGCCGCCGGTGGTTGGGCGATACCTTTGGGGCTCGTCTGCGCTGGCCGTGGGACAGCTTCTGGCCCAGTCGTTCGCCAGCGCGGGAGGCTGGGATTTTGCCCCTGGCGATGAATCGGCCCAATCGACCATCGACGACCTGCCCACCCACGTCGCCAAAGTAGACGGCGAATCGGTACAGACCCCCTGTGCGCAAACCTGGCTGCCTGAATCGAAGGTCGACGCGCTGATCAAGGAGGGCTTGATGCCCATGGTTTCCGTTCAAGGCAGCGGCCAGGTTCGTGTACCGCGGTTCCAGAGTATCGCTTTGCCGCCGGCAGCGCTGGCCGGGCGCTGGCGAAACGACTGATTCCCAGTACTTTCTGGTCGTCACGACATTCCTGTCCGGCTCAAGTCGCGAGGCTTGGCCGCAAGCGGCGCGCTTGCTTGCCCTGGGGCTTGGAACGCGCCTTGCATTTTGATGGGTGTCGAGATGCAGGATGTGCTTCGCGCAACGACATTTATGATAGCGTCCCAGGCGTGGGTCGGTTGCCACGCGCATATCTCGTCTTCGCTGCGGCGCTCGGATGGTCCGGGTGTCTTCTCTTCACCGATCCGATCAACAAGGCCCCGGACGTGACCATCACGGCTCCACCAGCTTCCGATCCGGTTGTTCGAGACGAGCGCGTGGACTACACGGCAACCGTGACGGATGACAAGGATAGCCAGGGGTCCATGCTGGTGGATTGGGCCGAATTCACTTCCCCGAACCAGCCGAGTTGCCTCTGGGTCACGGCTGCCCTCTGGGCTTCGAAAGCAACAACGTCCCTGGCCGTCGATGTGCCCTACCCATTCAAGGCTCAATCTCTGGATATCGTTTGCCTGTGCGCTCGGGCTACCGATCACAACGGTGCCTCGGGGCAAGCCTGTCGGCGAATCACCCCCGTCAATTCCACGCCGGTTGCCCAGATCGTGGATGTGGCTGGATATGTGTCCGGACAGATGCGCCCGCTCTGCTCCCCGCAGGTCCATCTTTCTGCGGAATACTCGACCTTCCCTACCGGCGATGAGCTCCAGTCCGGAGAGCAGCTTCAATTCAACTGGAGTCTGCAGTACTCCGGCACCGATGCCGCGGGCAAGTCCGTCCAGCTTTCCACGTGTGCTGGCATTGCAACTGGGAAGTCAGACCAGCACCGATGTTTCAACGCCGTCGGGCCGGGGACCGAGACAGTAAACTACACGGTGACCTTGTCGATCACCGATTCAGTGGTATCGAACGGAGTCACCACGAAAGCTATCAGCGACCCCCCCGCATCGTTCGTCATTCCCGTCAACGTGGACACGCCACCGTGCATTCAGCGTACTGACCCTGATGTCCACGCTCAGCGGATTCTGCTTTCGCGCAACGCGGATCTGGGCGGAAGCTACCAGAGCCGCACGTTCAGGGTGCTGAACGCCGCAGATGACTGCGAGGCGTTTCCCCTGCCCGCGGGTTCTACCAATCTGCCGACCCAGTTCGTTTGGTCGGTCCTCAACACACAGGCCTCGCCTAACTGGTCCTACCAGACCAATACCTCCGACTCCTTCACGGTCAGTCAGGCTTCGTTCCCCAATGCTCGGCCCGGTGACACGATCCAAGTGCGCGTGGAGGCACGCGACACGCCTGTGCAGAAGCTCTACCAGGCGGGCGGCCAGGTCTGCTCGACGGATACTGTGGACATCTGTTGTGGAAGCGTAGCTTGCAGCGGCTCGCCCAACGATTGCATCCGCTGGACCACATGGACGGTGCAGTTCCAGCCATGACGACGGCACGTGGCAAAGTCCTCGCGTTTCTAGCTGCCCTGGCCGGAGGCTGCGCGGCTGGTGCCAGCACCGGGACCGGAGGCAAGTCAGGTGGCCATGCTGGCTCCTACGCCTCGGGTGGTGCGGGCGGCGGGGGCACACCCTCGGCGGATGCGGCAGCTATGAACGATGCCGGCAGAAAACCCGATGCTGGCAGCATCGAGACGCTGCTCTCCAACTACGCCACGGATGCTCCGATCTACCTGGGGGATGCGTGCGCCAGCTGCTCCGGGGGCAACGCGGGTAGCAAGGGCGGCTCGGGCGGCTCGGCCGGGTCGAGCACATCGGGCGGACTGGGTGGCTCTGCAGCTGGTGGTCGGACCAGCGGGGGTGGTGCCCTGGGCTCGGGCGGCTCTCTTTCAGGCGGCGCGTCGGGCAAGGGAGGCAGTCCAGGCAGTGGGGGCTTCACCAGTGCGTTAGATGCGGGCCCAGGAAGCGATGCTCCGGTGCGAGTCGATGGCGGCGCCAGCGGCTCGGGGGGAGCCGACGCGGCAGCGCGCGATGGCGGTACCGATGTTAGCTCAGGGCCGGATACGCTGCCGGGAGGAGATCTCAGGCCCGCAGACAGTTTCCCGCCTGATGCCACCCCAGCCTGCGTGGCGCACATCGAGGCCGTGGTTCCCGTCACCGATTCGTTCAAGGATTTTCCGCTGGTAGCAGGGCCCAACCAACGGGTCGTGCTGCGTGCCAAGGTCATCTCAGGCGGTCCCGCAGCCGGCGCTAGTTGGACCTGGCAGGCAACCCGCGACGGCCCCACGCCGGTTCCGGCTTTGTCCGGAACGCAAGACCCGGCAACGGCCGCATTCTCTCTCCCCAGCGCAGGCAACTATTCGTTCACTGTTACCGACAAGACGGGGGCGTGCTCTGACACGGTCCAGAATGCCGTCGCTTCCATGACCGCCTGTTCCGACTGCGGTCGCACTCTGAACCTTCGCTTTGCGCCGCCTCCAAGCGCCAACATCCCCGTGCAGTCGGTCTATTACAGACTCACGGGCAGCGCTCCGTTTGCTCAGAACTTTCTTCCCATCTCCAGCGGCGTGGCGGTCCAGGTTTCTCCCAGCGTGGGGACTACCCGCGTGCCCTCCTACGTCCGAATCAACAGCTCTGGTGGCGACTTGGTAGCCGATGGCTTGTCCGACCCCCAGGCCGGTGGATTTGCCACGCGACTTCTCGATCAAGGGGTAGGCACCCTGCTGAAGTACGACGTCCTCGTCGTGCCCCTCGATGGTAGTAGCAACGGCCTAACCGTGGGGGCCACTGCGCCGCAACTGTTCACCAACCTGACCCCTGCCAACATCAACACCGCAGCCTTCAGTCTAGGCGGTGGATTTGCTGTGGCAGGTACAGTGACGGGTGCCACCCTGACCTCGGCCGGACCGATTGCCGATGTTCGCGTGATGCTGACCAACCAGAATCCCGCCGCCGCGGCGCCGAGCAAGCTCATCTTCTCGTCGGTGGGACAAAGCGATGCCCAGGGAAATTACCTGCTTCATGCCCAGCCGGGGACGTACTGGGTTTCGCTCTCGCCACCCGTTGGAAGCGTCTGGCCGGAAGCTCTCGCACCTTTGTCCGTCACGCTCAGCGGCGACACCACGATGGATTTCAAGTGGAACGCCGTCACCACGTCCACGCTGTCCCTGATGGTGCTCGATGCGGCGGGGAATCCCAGTGCTCAGACGCGCGTGCGCCTCACCTCCGCGCAGTCGCTGCCCGTGGGGACCCTGACCTTCGGCTCGTCCGGAGGGGCGTCCACCACGCAAACTGCCAATGGCAATGTCCAGGTCGAAAGTATCACGTCGACCACAGGGGTGGCCACCTTTGCCAACCTGCCCGACGGCACGAGCTACGACGCCTTGCTGGTTCCCGCGGCGTTGGGACCCTACTCCGCCACAACGACCCTATCCTTGAACCTACCCGCGGGTGGAGCGCCGACCCTACCTGCTAGTCTCTTGGCGCAGGGGAGAATCACCGGGCAGCTCACGGCCGGAACGGGTTCAACGACGCTCGACTGGACCCAGGTGGAGGTCATCGCCTACGACCGAAGCAACGATTCGCCCGAAGTTCCTCTGGCTGTTGTTGCGAATACGGACGGCACTTTCTCGATGGGGGTGAGCCCTGGACGCTCCTATGTCTTGATGGTGGTGCCGGATGCGAGCACCGGGCTGGCGCGGACATTCGTCGGGCCGGGCCCCATTCAAGCCACCGAATTCTCTTTCACGCAAAACGTGCAATCGGCCATGACGTGGTCTTCGACGGTGATGGACGGCGCCCAGAATGGCTTGGCAGAGACGGCCATGCAGGTCTTCTGTATTGCGGGGTGGCCGTATTGCGTTGACCCAACCCTCCCGCTCGCGGAAACGACCTCGGGAGATGGTGGCGCCTTCCAACTCGCGCTGCCCGATCCGGCCACGCGCTGACGGTTGCATTGTGATAGCAGCGGATTTGAAACCCTCCCTTTCAAGGTCTTGGTCGGCGTGCTCACATCTCCACGCGCAAACCCAGGATCGGATAGATTGGCAGCGCGGTGGTGGTCTTGGTGGTGCGGTAGTCAAAACTGTAGTCCGGCGCATCGACGTTCGCGCGGTTGGTGACGTTCTGCACGTCTAAGTACGCGTCGAGCAAGAAGCGATCGAAGACCCACGTCTTGTCGATGCGCAGATCCCACTGCATGAACATGGGATTGCGGTCCGAGTACTTGGCACCGTAGGTTGGCTTATAGACGCCTGAATCGAGATCGATGACTGCCCCGACGACGGGGGTGCTCGGGTTGCCACTGACCAGGCGAAAGCGCGAGCCCAGTTGCCAGTTGCGCCCGAAGCGCAGCATCGCCACCGCGGTCAGGATGTGCGTCTGGTCGTATTGAAACAAGCGGTAGCTGGATGCGCCTGAATCACGCCGCTCGGAACGCGACAACGTATAGGCGAGCCAGCCGGACAGTCGATGGGCCGGGTCTCGGCGCACGACCAACTCCGTCCCGTAGACTCGCCCCATGCCTCGGTTGTCGTAGCGAAGCGGAATCTCGCGTCCGTTCTCGATGCGCGTGGCCGAGGTCTCGCTGACCAGATGATCGAGAGCTTTGTAGAAGCCGGTCAGATCGACCGACAGCAGAGGAAGCGTCTTGAGCTCGAGGCCGGCGGAATAGTGAATCGCGCGCTCGGCCTTGAGCAGGGGATTGCCGAACCCCTCGTTGCTCTGGTCGACCGTCGGCTCTTGATGGTAGACGCCGACGCCACCTTTGAACGTCAGGCCATCGCTCACCGCGTAGCGGACCGACAAGCGCGGTGCGATGGTGGCGTCTTTGATCTTCGAGTAGGCATCGAAGCGAAGGCTGGGAAGCAGCAACAGCTTGGGCGTTGCTTGGACCTCCAGCCCGGCAAAGGCGCCTGGCAGCCAGTGGTATTCGTCAACGGTGGCCTCGAGGGGATGGGCCAAATCGACGTCCGATGGGTCGGTGCCCTCTCTCGTTGGCATGGGCATGAACACGCTACCGGTCCAGTGTTGCAGGATGCCGTCGACACCAGCCACCAGGATCAGCGGCTTGGTCAGTCGCACGCGGGCCGTGTCGCGAAGCTGGATCGAATCCAGGCGGAGATGCTGGAAGAATTGGCCTACGATCTCGTCGTCGCGGTCTCGTCCCAGTGACACCCGAAACGTGTTCTCGAGGTGTTCGCCCGGAACGTAGCGGTAACTGCCGACAACGCGCTCGAAGCGCGTGCTGACGCCCAAGCGATTGCCGTTCATCTCCGCGCCTAGCGATGTGGCATTCTTGAACAGCAAGGCCATCGTGTCGTCGGAGCCGAAGACGAATAAGCGCAGGTCGTGGGCCGGGGCCGGGCGGTAGTTGGCCAGGAATTGATAGTCGTAGTAGACCGGTGCCTGGGTCATGCGGAAGGATGCGTCGCTCGGAATGACGGCGCCGAGGATGGCGTCCATGTAGCTTCGCCGGGCCGCGGCCGACAAGGTCAGCTTTGGCGTCAGCGGTGCCTGCAGGAAGAAGCCGCTATCGAGGAGGTTCACGTCCACATAGCCCTTCCAGCGTTGGCTGTCCGGCTTTCTAAGGGAAACGTCGATCACACCCCCGATGGCGCGGCCATAGTAGGACGAGAAGTTTCCGGGATAGAAGTCCAGGCTATCGATCATCCCTGTGGGCAATACGCTACGCAATCCATAGAAGTGGTATGCGATCGGAATCTCGACGCCATCGACGAACACCTTGGTGTCTTCGGGGGCGGAGCCGCGCACGATGATCTCACCTGAAAAGGCTTGTGCGCGTGCCACGCCGGCGTAGTTCTGCACCGCGGTCAGCGCATCGCCCATGGCGCCCGGAACTTTCTCGATGACCTCGCTGGCGATGACCACGCGACTGACTTCCTTGCGAGCACGGGCACTTTCTACCAATACATCGAAGGGGTTGTAGCTCTTTCGCTCGACGAAGTAGCGGACCTGAACGATCTCACCCGTGCGCATCTCCTCGGTCGTGTCGAAGGGAAAGTACCCGGGTGCTTCGATCGAGATCTTCCACGGACCCGGCGACAAATCGGAGAAGGCAAACTGGCCGGTGGCGTCGCTCACGCATTCGAAGCCCACGGGGGGCGACTCGTCGTCGCGGTACACCGTCACCAGAATGCCGGCCATGGGTGCGCGCGTTCCGCGCTCGCGCAGAACTCCGGTGAAGTTCTTGACAGGAGCGGCTGCGGCCGGTGCTTTGGCCGCTTCGCCAACCACCGGGGCCGGCTCGGCGACGGGTGTTTCGGGCTTGGGCAAGACGAACTTGAACGTGTAGAGGATCTGCACCGCCACCGGTTGGTCGTCTATCTCGGCCGGCTCGAACTCCAACTGGTAGCACGCGACGACTGCGGCATCTTCGAAGCCCAGCCCGGTCGGCTGCTTCGGCTCCAGGACAGCCGCACCAGTCACTTGTCCCTTGTCGTCGACATCGATGAGCAGCTTGACCTCGGCTTCCGCCTTCTCGTCGAGAGCCGCGCGTGGAAACTCGGGCGTGGCTTTGTGAATCAGGCGCGGTGATTTGCTGAGGAGGCTCACATCGAGATTGTCGCTTTGGACGGCGAGCGGCCGCGAATCCTCGGCCGCCAGGGCGGCAGAGGCGGTGGCGTACAAGACGAGCCCGGCGGCTACTGACCACCTCATGGCGCATCCTCGAGAGTGGCCACGCCTTGGGTCCAGGCCACGCCGCCGCGGCTGTCGCGAGCCACGACGATGACAAGTGACGAGACGCCTGCGTAGTCGTCAATCTTTGGAGTCGTCCAGGTGTTCAGGGTGACAGCCTCGAAGGGGATGGCTTGTCCTTGGCTGTCCAGATCCTGGACGCTCCAACTGGTGGTGGTATCGACGAACCCTCCGCCCTCGGCGAACCACGACAGGGTCAGTCGTTCCTGGACCGGAACGGGCACGAGCTGGCCGGCGTCGTTCTTGACGTAGTCGTTATTCGGGCCAGGCTGTCGGTCGAGGTAGGTTTCGGCTTGCGACGGGTCGACCCCAGCGAGCAGCTTCACTTTTGTGTTGCGCGGCACCGAGGCCAGGCCCGTCTCGTCGAGCAACCGGCTGGGTTCAGGTGAAGAGATGCTGACCCCGCTCATCACGGGGTTGTGGTTTCCGGGCGTGGTCTCGTCGATGGGCAGCCTGAGCGAAACCACGCCCGTGTCGGTGGTGGTGCTTCCCCGAATGGCGAGCATCACCTGCACGGGCAGGGTCGCAACGGAGCAGCTATAGACCAGACGACTTTTTCCAGCATCGGCCCGACCGGTGAACAGATCCGTGGTGGCGCTGTCCCCGGCGCACAGCTTGGCGAGCAGCGCCGGTGGAAAGGGATTCGTGAAAGCGATGGATTCGGCAGTTCCCAGGGAAAGGGGCGGAATTTCTCCAATTCCGGCCTGGGCAGCGATGGCGTCGACGCGCGATTGGTCCACGGGGCACCCATATCCCTCCTCCGAGGTGGTCGGCACCGGGCACCACGACCACTCGTACGTCACGCTCTCGCCGGGCGGGATATAGACCAGCGGGCGCAGTTGCGTGGTCTGGCCAACGGTCGGATTGGGAGGCTCGGCCTGTACGGCCAGAAGGCGCAGACGCTGCAACCTCGACGCGGACGAAATGCCGTCGTCACACGCGGCGGTGCCAACCACTAGCCAACAAATCAGTGCGAAAGCGTGTTTCTGCATGGGGTGCTAAACACGCGTGCCGACGGCAAGTGTCACCGTAAACGGACGCGACCTCGGACGGCTGCTGGAGGGCGGTCGCGCTGTCGACTTCCGTGTAAGCAGGAACGGAGTCGACCATGTGTTAGTTGCCAGGGGGACATGAAAAAGCCAGTCTGCTTGATCACGGGAGCTACCGACGGAGTCGGGAAGGCCACGGCGATCGAGCTCGCGAAGGCGGGTTTTGCCGTCGTCGTCGCGGCACGAAGCGCGAACAAGGCGGAAGCGCTCAGAAGGGAGATCGAGGCGGCCACGGGCAACACGAGCACTGACTACATCATTGCTGACCTCGCGTCTCTTCGGCACGTGCGCCAGCTCGCGGAGACCTTCCACCGGCGCTACGCGACCCTCGACGTCCTGCTCAACAACGCCGGCACGTTGCTGAGCACGCGCACGGAGACCGAGGACGGGTACGAGATGACGTACCAGCTGAATTACCTGTCCCATTTTCTCCTGACGAATCTGCTGCTCGAGAAGCTGAAGCAGAGCGAACAGGGGCGGATCATCAACTTGACCTCGAACGTCTACTCCATCGGCAAGTTCGACCCGGGCAACCTGACTCGGATCGAGAGAAGCTAGGTGGCTTGAATCTCGGCACCGTACGAGAGGTGAACGGTCGCCGTATCAAGGTCGTGGGCTTCACGTGGGGCCTCGTTCCGTTCGGCCCGGCTTCGTACGCGTTTGTCTCCAGGTCAGCGAACCCGGCGGCCTCGTGCCCGGTATCCGCGTCACCGGTTACATCGAGTCGAGGGCAGGCGTATGAACAATGCGGTTCCCAGGGCGTGACGACTAGGTTGAGCGCTGGAATCAATAGTGATTGAACTGCGCGCGACCAGAGGTGGGCAAAACGAGTCCGGGACAGGGACCTAGCCCCGATGGTAAAGTGCCACCCGCTTTGACTAGTCGGTACAAGGCCTCTGCCCCCGGCCGCGCCCATCCTAGGTTCGGTTGCACTGCTTTGGGTTGCGTTGCCCTGGCCGGGTGGATGGCGGGATTGGCAGGGTGTAGTGACGGAAGATCCAGCCACTCGGTCAGCGCCAACGACTCAGGGATTGAGCCGGGCTCGCGCTCGGATTCGTCGGTGGTTGGTGACCGCACGGGCGACTCGCAAAGCGAACAACGCAGGGATGCGGTCAGCGACGTGACTCACAATTCAGACGAACAATCGAATAGGGATTCGGCGCCCGCATCTTTCGATTCTACTGCGATGCGAGATGTCGGAAGCAGAGCGGACGCGGGCACGGCCGACGGTCCCGAGACCGGGATGGGAGGAGACGCCGGCGTCACCTCGAGCGATGTCGGTCGCGAGGACGTCTCTGGGCGGCGAACGGACGGCAGCTCAGACTACGGCCCAGACCTGCGCGACTTGGACGCGCTTTCCAAGGACACGGGCGACACGGGCGCCGGAGACACGGTGCCGGACACCGACCCATGTGCTGGCGGAACCACGTACGCGGCGAGCACTTCGGCACGAACGACCACGAGCGGTTACGGCTGGGTCCTTCTGACCCCTCCAACAAGCAACAACAACCAGGTCGTCGAGTTTCGCACCGTGTTCTCGGCACCGGCCACGCCTCCCGCGAGTGGAACGCTCTTCCTTTGGCCCGGACTCCAACCACTCCGCACCAGCACCAACTTCGATGTCCTGAACAACGGTGTTCTGCAGCCAGTCCTGACCTGGGGCCCGACGTGTGCCCCGGGCGCCCCTGGACAGTCGTACAAATCGTGGTGGATCTCCGGACAGTACGTGAATACGAACATTCAGTCGTCCTCCGCCAATTACTCCGCTTACCACGATTGCCATGGTGGTCCAGGAATGAACGTTGCGGTCGGCGACGACCTCGACGTGGTGTTCGTCCTCAACGGAACGGCCTGGACCCAAACGGTAACCAACCGCAGCACCTCCCAAGCCGTTTCGTATACCGTCGACTTGCTCGGCCAGGGTCAGAACATGGCTGAATACGTGATCGAAGAGTACAGCTCGAATCCCGTGTCCGATGTGATCTTCACGTCCTCGGTGATCACTTTCGCATCACCCGCCAAGACTGCGTGCCAGCCTAGCCAGCGCGGAATCAACGACTACTTCTCTGCACCACGCGCCTCTGCCGATGGGCTCCGTTGCTGCATCGACAAGGTTATTCTTCGTGCCGAAGGTGTCTCGGCAACCACGCCAGACTCCCCGTGACAGGCCACGCCGACATGGGAGAAGGCAGCCGCTGGCGAGGCCGACCATACGCCACGGTCACTTGCAGCCGGCGTTGAAGCGCTCGGTGCCGTTCCAGTCGCAGGCTCCCGCGATGCAGTCGGCAAGGTTGTTGTTCCAAGACTTGGAGCCGATGTCCCACACCTTGAACCATCCGCCGTCGTCCCAAAGCGAGGTGGGGATGCCTCTTGGTTGCGCGTTGTCCTTGTCCATCTTCTGGTACCAGGATCGAATATTCAAGCAAATGGGGCGTCGGGTCGAACACCTTGAAGGGGTGGGCTTCAAACCCGCCCTCAGATAACTCATTTTCCCTGGAAGCTCGGGAGCCGCTTCTCGGCGAAGGCATGCAAGGCTTCGTTGCGGTCCTGGCTGACCAGCACAACCTCGTAGCAGGCGCGCTCGATGGCCATGGCCTCGTTCATCGGCTTGCCGAATCCCCCGTCGATGGCGCGCTTGGCGGCTGCCAAGGCCAGCGGGCCGGCTGCGGACAGTTCAGAGCACAGCGACAGGGTAGCCTCGCGCAAATCCGGTTTTGCCACCACTTTCGAAACCAGGCCCAGTCTCATGGCCGTAGCGGAATCAATGCGGCGGCCAGTCAGAATCAGCTCCTTGGCCACGGCAATACCGCACAGGCGTGCCAGGCGTTGCGTGCCTCCGGCCCCGGGAATGATACCAAGTCGCACCTCGGACATAGCCATGCTCGCGCTTTCGTCTGCCAGTCGCAGGTCGCAGGCGAGCGCGAGCTCCAGGCCGCCACCCAACGCCGCGCCCGAGATGGCCGCGATGACCGGGCGAGGAAAGTCCTCGATGGCCTGGACCAGGGCGCCGAGCTCGTCGAGGAACGCGCGCGTTTCGTCGAGGGTCATGCCAAGGCGCTCTTTCAAGTCTGCGCCGGCGCAGAAGGCTCTGTCTTGCCCACCTGTAATCACCACCGCGTTCACATCGGCAAGGCCGGCAAGCGCCGCCAACTCTACACGCAGGCTAGCGACCAGGGCTCGCGACAGGGCATTGGCCGCTTCGGGTCGGTTCAGGATCAGCCAGACGGTTGCACCTTGCCGCTCGACGAGAACCAGCGGGGGATCGTTTGTGTTCTTGCCTTTGCTCATTGCTCCGCTCGTTCTTCCGCTAGCTTTGCCACAGCTTTTCGAGCACGTCGTCGCTGATCTGCTCCAGGGTGTCCACGATGACGTCGGCGGACGACTGGTCGTAACCCATGAAATTCGCGTTTCTGACCGCGATGACGCGTGCGCCGGCGGCCTTGCCCGCCAGAATGCCGGGCTCGGCGTCCTCGATGACGATGCACGACTGCGGCGCAACCCCGAGCAGGCGCATGGCGGTCTGATAGGGTTCTGGATGCGGCTTGCCCTGGCTGTAGTCCTCGGCTCCGAGCAAATACTGAAAGCATTCGGTAAGTCCGATGCCGGCGATGGTTTCGTGCACTTCGACCCGGCTCGACCCGGACGCTATCGCGAGTCCTACCTGGCCATGCAAGCGGCGAACGAGAGTAAGCGCACCTGCCAACGCGTGGTAGCCGTGCTCGGCGAATAGGGCGCGCTTTTCTTCCACGGCGGCGGCGATGAGAACTCCCATCTCGACTTTGAGGCCATACTCGCGTTGGATTCTCGCGTGGATCTCGTTCCACGAGTGACCCACGATGAACTTGCGCATCTCGGCGTCCAGTTCCAGCTTCCAGCGACGGGCGGCCAGGACCACGGATTCGACGTTTTCACGTTCGGTATCGACCAAGGTGCCGTCGAGGTCGAAGAGAACGGCTCTGTCTGGTTGCATAAGGTTGCGGATTATACGGAGACAAGTTGGCGAGACCGACGGTTTTTGCTAGAACTTCATTCTTCGGAAGTTGCTTGGCTTCCTTCGCGATGGAATCGCAGTCCAACATCGCAGAGTTGCAGCGTGAAAATGAGAGCTTGCGGCGAGAAATCGCGAAGCTCGAGGATTTGCGCGCCCTGACGTATAGGGACGGCCTGACCGGGCTATGGAATCGTCGGTACTTTGCCGAGCGCCTGGGCAGCGAGCTCAGTCGTGCTCGCCGGGCTTCGGGCCGGCCGTTCACGGTGCTGATTCTCGACGTGAACGACTTCCACCTCATCAACAAGTCTCACGGTCCCGGTGAAGGTGATTTGGTGTTGCGGTGGGTCGCAGAGTTCCTGGAGAAGTCGGTTCGCGCCCACGACGTTTGCTGCCGCATCGAGGCTGACGAGTTCGCGGTCATCCTGCCCGACATGGGCCAGGTTTCCTGCCAGTTTCTCCTGCACCGGCTGCGCGACAAGCTTGCCACCCTTAGTGTACGGGCCCCTTTCTTCTTTGGGCTCAGCATGGGAACGGCCAGCTATCCCGAGCAGGGCACGACGTTTGACGTCTTGGTACGCGTGGCCGAGGAAGGCCGCATCGAGGACAAGCGCGCCAAATCGCCAGGCTTTCAGGATCGCTCTCAGGATCCTCTGCCGGACAGCAAGCTTGACGACGAGACGGACCGAACGCCTCCTGTCGTGCGCCGGCCGAGCCACGGCTAGACTTCAGCCCTCTCCGATGTCGACGAGGCAGTCGACGAGGCAGTCCATTTACGCGACCTTCACACCGGGGTACACTAGGGCCGCTGGCCAGAGGCTCCGCAGGGGTGAAGACAATGATCAATCAGGAATGCCGAATCGAAACACAATGCGAGACGTCACTTGTCTCGACTTACGGAGGGGTGCTCCCCGCGCTTTGCGCTCGCGTGCTGCCCGAAGTTTCAGCCGCCAACCCTTCGACCTTGTCTGACGGGATGCGGTAGGCATGTCGGACATAGCGCTCAAGTGGCCCGTAGCTGCAAGGCAAGTCCTCGTGATCGGGGTGGTCCTGGCGGGTATCGGTTGTGCAAAGCGAACAACGCAGCTACTCCTGCCCACGGACGAAATCATTTTGGATGGTGGGTCTAAGGTCACGCCATTCAAGCTCGATGCGCGTGCGGGGCAGGGCCAAAGCGAGGCGGGCTCGGGGTTCAGTTTCGATGGTTCGACCGGGTGCACGGGCATGCCAGAGCTGTGCAACGGCATCGACGACGACTGTGATGGGGTCATCGACAATGGATTCGATCTCAAGACCGATCCATTGAACTGCGGCGTCTGCGGCATCGTGTGCGGCGCCCCGGCCGCGACCACGGCCTGTGTCGGCGGCCAGTGTGTAATTTCCGTCTGTACTCCGGGGTATGTCGATGCCGACAAAAATCCGGTCAACGGTTGCGAGTGCATGTTGACCAACGGAGGCAAGGAAATCTGCGACGGGGCAGACAACGACTGTGACGGGGTCATCGACAACGGCTTTGATCTGCAGAACGACCCGAGTAACTGCGGCGTGTGCGGGAACGTGTGCGATGCCGCCAACGCGACCGCCTTCTGCCAGGGTGGTGCGTGCGGGGTCATCTGCAAGCCCGGCTTCTACGACGCCGACCACAAGGCGGGCGATGGTTGCGAGTACGCCTGCACGCCCACTGCCAATCCCGCAGAGGTGTGCGATGGTGTGGACAACGACTGCAACGGCCTGATCGACGGCGATGATCCCGGACTCGTCTACACGCCCGCGGATCGAACCTGCTACAGCAGCGCGGCCGGATCCTGCCAGACCGGGCTTACGACTTGCATCGCGGGCAAGACCGTTTGCGTGGGTGCGGGACCGCCCTCTGAAGAAGTGTGCGATGGCCGCGACAACAACTGCAACGGTGTCGTCGACGAGAGCGATCCCAACGTGGGCAAGTCTTGCTACGCTGCCGGCGTGGCTGGATGCGATGCTGCCGCCTGCGTCGGCGCGTGCAAGCGCGGCGCCTATGCCTGTACCAGCGGCAGCCTGGTATGCGCGGGTATGGTTACGCCGCAGGTCGAGATCTGCGACGGCAAGGACAACGACTGCGACGGCGTCATCGACAATGGCTTCGATACGAACACCGATCCGAACAACTGTGGCGGCTGCGGGCACAAGTGCACCTTTGCCCACGCCATTGCCGTCTGCGTTCAGGGGGTCTGTGCCTTCGATCCCAAAGAACGCGAAGGCGCTTGTGCCGAAGGCTGGGTGGACGCGAATCACAATCCTGTCGATGGCTGTGAATACCAGTGTACGCCGAGCGGTCCCGAGGTGTGCGACGGCCTGGACAATGATTGCAATGGCTTGATCGACGCCGCCGATCCCGGGCTGGTTTTCCCGGCCAATTTCTGTCTTCAGGGGGGCGAGTGTGGCAAGGGCCCCGGCGGATCTACCCACCCGGGCTGGGAAACCAGCGCGTCCTTCCCGGTGTGCATGGTTCCAGGCAGCGCGCCCGCGGGCACTGCGCCGACGTGGGTTTGCAACTATCCCTCGAGTGTGCAGGTCTCGGCCTTGGGGCAGATTGTCGCGCCCGAAACTTGGTGCGACGGGCTCGACAACGACTGCAGTGGAGTCGTGGACGATGCGTACGCCAAGCTCCTCGGCACCCCGTGCACCGATCCCTCCAGCACCGCGCTGGGCGCGTGCGTGCGCAAAGGCACCTGGCGCTGCCAGGCGGACAAAACCTTACCCGCGTCCTGCGATTTCACCGGCGTAGCGCCTGCGGCCATTCCGAGCGACGAGATCTGCGATGGGTTGGACAACGATTGCGATGGCCTTGTGGATGAATCCTGGGACAACCCGCCCGGTCTCACCCAGTGCGGCGGCCACGACTGCCTGGGCGTGCGCGACGATGTCGTTCATGTGAATGCCTCGGGCGCGCCCGGCGGTAACTACTACATCTACAGGTTCGAATCCAGCCGCGCGGACGCCAGCGCGGTATTGCAGGGCTCCTCGACTTCGCGGGCCTGCTCGCGCGCCCAGGACGGTAACGGCGGCCTGGTCCTACCGTGGAGTGGTGTTACCTGGAATCAGGCTGATGCCGCTTGCCGGGCTGCGGGCATGCGCTTGTGCAAGGTCACACGCGCAGCCGGCAACGTGGTGACGGACGAATGGGGCTTTGCTTGCCAGGCCGGCCAAACCTGTGCAAGTGGCTTCTACCCGTATGCTTGCAGCTACAACGCCACCGCCTGCAACGGGGCGGACATGAATCTCGCCAAGGTGGTCGCCTGCGGTTCGCTTGCAAGTTGCCAAACCTCGGGCGCCCTCGACACCGGCAGCAGCAGCGACCACGTCTTCGACATGAGCGGCAATTTGGCCGAATGGACCGACGACCGGCGCGACATCACCGACACCACGGGCTCGCCTGCTGGTGCGGGAGCTGACACCTCCATCTACACCACGCGCGGCGGGGCGTTCGATAGCTTCTTCCGTGGCATGGCCTGCGACTTCACCGGCACCCAGCTTCACCCCACGTTCTCCTATCCCGACACGGGTTTCCGCTGCTGCTCGTCGTGCCCAGCCGGGCAAGCAGAATGCGCGGGAACCTGCAGGAATCTGGGCACGGACAGCGCGAATTGCGGCGCATGCGGGGGCGTATGCGGCGTAGGCACGGCCTGCCAGAACGGCGCCTGCAAATAGTCGCGTGGGCGATGGCAGGCTCAGCCCGGATCGCGCACGAAGTGGGGCAAGGGTTCAGGCAGCGCGAAGCTCAATTCCACCACTCCGGAAAAAACGCCATCCTTGTACCACGGGATCTGGTGGATGAGCTTTCGGATCTTGCCTTTCTCGATCGTGTAACTGTTCGGCGTCGGCGTGGCTAGTTGGGCTGCGAAGCGCGAACGGGCAGATTCGGGATGGCAGTCGAGCAGGCTCCGCCCGACCAAAGCCCGACCGCCGTCTTTGGCGAAGACTTCGCTTGCCCGCTGATTCATGTACAGGCAGACGCCCTGGCGGTCACAGACCGTGGCCGCCACATCGATGCCGTCAAGCCAGGCGAAGGTTGCTGCTTCGTCGTTGGATGAGAATGTCATCCGGCATTTCTACAATGCTTTGCAAAAGAAAAGGGCGAACCCGGGTGGGCCGCCCTTTCGACTTGGCACCGGTAGGAGGGAATTCCCTACCTGCCCGTTCGTCCAGCGCTGCTACTTGTGCACGTCGGCGATGGCCGCGACCGTTCCTGGTCCGTGGCACATCATGCACATTTCGGATTGGGCGTTGGCTGCCAGACGCGTTCCGTAGAACGTGCCCCCCATGCTCTCGATGTGCTTGATCTCGTTCGGCGAGTCGTGGCACGTGGCGCAGGCGGCGGTGATGGGTGACTTGACCAGGGTCGTGGCGGACGCTTCGCACGGAGAGGCGAGCGTGCACACGCACGGAGCCGCCGTCGTGCAGGCGACGCCGTCCTTGGTTCCGCTGGTCAAGTTGGCAGTCGAGAAGCCGGTTCCGTAGTCCGTCCCGTCAGTTTTGACGTAGGGAGAGGTGCTGATATCGGCCGTGTAGGTCCCGGTCCCTACGGTGCTCATCAGTAGGTTGGGCAGGGCCGCCGCCGAAGCCGTGGCGGTGAAGTCGTAGGTGCCGGCCAGGTGGCACTGCTGACAGTTGTTCAGGATGCCTGGATAGGTGACCTTGGCGAAGTACGGGTCCGCGTTGTCCTTGGTGCAGGTTCCGGCCGCAACGCTGGTGTTCGGCGGGCAGGCCGCGTGCCAATTGAAGTCCACGGTTCGCTTCGATGCGCCGTGGATGCCGTGGATGAACGTCGAGGACGATGCCGACCAGCCGCTGCTGGTGCGGTCGGGGTTGTGGCAGAAGGCACAGGTTGCGCCATCGTTGCGCTGGCCCGCGTGGAAGGACGGATTGGCGCCCAATTGCTCGTGGCACTTGAGGCATTTGTCATTGCTCACGACGGGACGGCGAGCAGCGTACGCCTTTCCGGTCGTCGCATCGGTTGCCACCTTGGCAACGTCGAGCGCGGTCACGACGAGTCCGCCACACTTCTGGCCAGTGATGCAGCCTGGAATCACGGTGGAATCGCCGTAGGGGTAGTCCGCTAGGTTGATCTGCGTGAGCGGTGGCGTCGGACCAGACGCACTGAGGCCGTAGGTGTAGCCGATGCCGCCGGTCAACATCACGGCGCTATCCGGGACCGTCGCGGTCAGGGTGACCGTGTAGAACCCGGTCGCATCTGGCCCGGTCATGGTGCCGTTCGTGGCCGTGCCGTTCCAGATGCTCTTGATATAGCCGCCGAAGGTGACGTTGAAGTCAGCCGGGGCCGCGATGCCATCCTGGGGAACGGCGTAGGCAAAGTAGGCGCTGGGCGAGTTGGTGAATCCGTCCATCAATTCGGTCGTCACTCCGGCTGCGTAGGTGTTGAAGACCACCGGGGTATCTGTCTTGGCAATCGGGTCATGGACGAGAAATTGGAAGGTGATGCTGGGGTGCTTGTTGGCATCGCGGGTGACGCTCTTCACGTTGTAGGAAAGCTGGACAGCACCGGGGATTTGCGCTGCGGCTCCGGCCGCGGGGACGTAGCCGATGTTGGTGTTGGCGTTGGTTCCGCCAAGCCAGGTAGCCGCCGGATCCGGCGGGGCGATGGCAACGTGCGATTCGACAACGCCGAAGCTAACCTTGGTCTTGGCACCGTTTGCTGGGTGGCACAGGATGCACTTCGAGTCGTCGGCCATGGGGCCGCCGAGGTGTGCCGTGCGTCCGGCGGGAATGGCGGTGGTGGCCAAGAAGCTGACGCCGTCGTGGCAGGAAGCGCAGGCGCGCCGGCTTGGATTGTTCTTCCAGGTATCTGCCTGGGGGAACTTGGCGGACGCCAGGCTGTGGCACTTATCGCAGTTACGCGTGTCCTGCGGATAGGTGATCTCGTAGGGGGTCGTGACGGCAGTGTAGGAGCCGCCGTTGAGTGAGAGCTCCTCGCCCCTATGCAGCTTGTGGATGAAGACGGGGAAGTTGATGAAGGCGTCGCCGTTGATCATCCATGCGTTGCCAGCCCACTTGCCGGTGGCATCGACGACGCCCGGCGCATCCAGATCGACGTTGGGAGTAGCCCCGGTACCCGGGAGCGCGGCGAAGCGCTGCTGATCGTTGTGGCAGGCGGCGCAGAAACGAACGTCATAGCGAGAGCCGCCGTGAAATGCACCGGTGCCGCCAGCCTTGGCGCGGAATGAGCTGTGGCATTCCAGGCAGGCGGCGCCGTTGACCTTGTCGTTTGCGCCGGTGACGTCCTGGCCGGTGGCCGGAATGAAGTCCTTGACCGCGTTGACAGGTGCGAAGACTTGCAAGCCATTGGCTGACTGAGAAATCTGCATGGCAAATCTGTGCGTTGCGGTGGCATCGTAGGTGGTGCCTGCAGCGGCAGCGTTGGTCACGTTCTTCAGGAAGGTGTACGAATAACTGCCGTCGCCGTTGTCAATCAGCGAGCCGCCTGGCGTTGGGGTGCCCGCGGTGCTGGTGCTGGCCGGGCTTTCGGTGCTGGCCGTGCTGGTGGCGTTAGCGGCCATGTAGCTGACCCAGGTGTCGTTGCCGCCGGTGGCAGTGGTGGCGGGCACTAGCTTGAGCAAGGCAAAGCGCATGGCGGTCGGGATGATGCCCTTGACGCCGTTTCCGGTGACACTGTCGGTGACACGGAAGGCGATCACCGGGGTTCCGCTGGCGGGCACGGTGATGCTGGTGATGGTGGCCTTGAGGTCGAGCGCGGCCAGTTGGTCAGCCGTCATGCTGGCAAAGTCAGCGAGGGCTGACTTGACCGTCACGGTCGTCGTGCCGCCGTCGATTCCTGGACAGGTCACCGTACTGGTGCCGTCGTCATTGCTGACCATCGTGCACCCCGAGGCGGTGGTGGACGTCGTCCCGCCACTTGGAATGACGACCTCGGTCCCGTCCGGACAGACGATCTTCTTTGCGCCGCCGTCAGATGACGAAATGGTACAGTTGGTGGCACCGGCATCGTTCTTCGGAATGACGACGTTTGGGCTGCCCAACGTGGCGGTCGAGCCATTCGGGCAGACCATGACTTGGGCGCCAGCATCATTCAGACTGATGGTGCAGGGCTTGCCGTCCGAGCCTGAACAGGCCGCGAGACATAACGCAAGACCGGCGGGAATCAGAATGCGCTCAAAAGACCGTCGTTTCATTGTCCTCTCCTTGGCGAAGCGGTTGCCGACCTGAAAAGTAGCACGCGACCGTGAATGTTGTATCGAATAACGACCTTTAAGGTCCGAAATATACTATTTATCTTGGTGTCCTTGGAATGACGAACATGATGGAAGTTGAAGGTGAGCGGTCGTCCTTGGACCGCTAGAGAAACAAAAAAGGACTCATGCAGTCGGAGTGCGGCGCCAGCATAACTCCAAGTCAAGAGCTCTGCGCGAAAATTGCCAACAGAATATTGCCGATAGGACGCGAGTATGAAGCGTTGGGGCAGATTCAACGCGAAACTGAGTGCGAAAACGGATACATGCGGTCATGGATTGGCCATGGCTGGCAGCAGCGTACACTCCTCCGAAACATCCTGGGGTCCCCGGATGGCGGCCGTCCACGGCACTTTGAGTGGTAAAATAGGGACTGAATCAGTAGCACCTGCAGTGGATCGGTGCGCAAGGGCGAGTCTTGTATCCGTCGACGCCTTGCTATGGGCAGCTTGTCGGGTTCGTCCAGGTGAGCGGTACTGCGGCATTGCTGACGGTGATCAGCAGGGCCTTTGCGCTCGGGGTGACGGTCAGCTCGCCCGTGGCGGTGAGAGCTTGCACGATAGCGGCCGGAGGAGTCGTGGAAAACTCGATTCGCCATGCGGCCGCGCTGGTGACAAAGTCGCTGCTCGCCTGCACCAGAAGATCGTCCCCGGTCCAGCTCTGCGCCGCGGCAAAGGCCACGTCGTGGGCCACGTTCCAACCGCGTAGGAAGGTGTAGAAGAGAAGGGCGCCAAAATGATCTTCGCCTGCCGTCTTGTCGGTGGGTGACAGCGAACGCGCCACGGGGG
>Ga0265342_10001095_pt1 | contig 26056 bp, 23 predicted proteins | sample 4CB327metaG_FD_203125 | JGI IMG/M metagenome (GOLD analysis project Ga0265342, IMG submission 203125) | Rhizosphere microbial communities from Carex aquatilis grown in University of Washington, Seatle, WA, United States - 4-CB3-27 metaG | ecosystem: Host-associated > Plants > Roots >... | reverse complement strand
CAGCAGCCGGGCGTGCCGGGCGTGCCGGGCGGCGCTCAGCCCCCTCGCGCCGCGGCTGACCTCCAGCTGGCCGTGCGCCCCCAGGTGCCCGGGCGGCGCCGGCGGCCCGGTCATCGCCGCCTGGCCGGACAGGTGGCCGGACACGCGCGCGAGCGTCCGGCCCGCCAGCGCGGCCGGCACCGTCAGCAGCGGCAGCCCGCCGAGCAGTTGCTCCGCCGGGATCATCTGGCCGGCGCCGGCCAGGCACCACGGGCAGTCCCTGACGTGCCGGGCGAGCCGCTTGCGCCAGAGCGGGCTCGGCGCTTCGTCCCCCGCGCCCGTGATGGCGGCGAGGGTCTCGCACCGCGGCCGCCGCCGCAGCGCGTGCACCACCATGCGGGACGTGACCAGGCGCTCCTTCATCCTCGCCACCCGGACGGCGGCGTGCGCCGGCGTCAGGCCGAGCCCCGCGGCCAGCTCGGCCCGCGTGATCCGGCCCGCCGCTTCCTGCCACCACAGGGCAAGCACCGGCCGGTCATCGTCATCCAGCCAGCGGATGGCCTCCGCCGCCGCCAGGCGCTGGCCGGACAGGCCGAGCCGCTCGATGGCCTGGTCGGCGAAGTCGGGTGCTGGCACATCGCAGTCGACCGCGGGCGGCCGGGCCAGGCGGTCCCGGTAGGAGTCGCGCACCTGCCTGATCGCGATCGCCACCAGCCACGCACGGAACGCCGCCGGGTCACGCAGCTCGCCGATGCCGCGGACCGCGCGCAGCATGGTCTCCTGCACCACGTCGTCCACGTCCGGGTGGCCGTTCATGGCCCGGCCGACGACGTTGTAGACGAGCGGCAGGTAGCCGGCGGCCAGGGCGGCAATCGCGCCGCGGTCACCGTGGCCCGCGGCGACGACGGTGGCGAGTTCCTCGTCGGCACCAGGCGGAGTTCGCATCACGACTAGGAGACACCACGCGGCACCCTGGATAACGGAAAATCCGGATGGTTTTCTGTTATCCGACCGCCTTCCGCCCCGTCTCCGGAACGGAAGCAGACAAGCACAGGGAGGACGCGGGTGACAACCGGCGGTCATAACGAGGCGGGCAAACCCGGCCGTGGCAGGCGGCGGCCCTGGCGAGCGCGGGCGTTCGCGGCGACGGCCGCGCTGGCCGCGGTCGCCTTCACAGCGGGCTGCGCGGGCCTGGGCGGCGGCGCGGCGAGCGGGCCGGGAACCGCCGCGGCGGGCAGTCAGGGCACGGGCGCGACCGCCGCGACCGCCGCCTCGGGCGGTGCCGCGTCAGCCTCGGCCGCCGCCTCGGCCAGGGCGACGGCCGCGGTCGGTGCGTCACCGGGCCTGACGGCCGCCGCGACGGCCGCGACGATGCCGCCGTCACGGCGTCCCGGCCCGGCCACGCCGGCGCCCACGGGGTCCGCCGCAAGCGGCGGCGCCTCCCAGTCAGCCCCGGCGGCCTCCGGGCCACCCCCCTCGGGGGCCGCCGGCCAGCCGTCCACAGGCCAGCCGTCCACAGGCCAGCCGTCCGGCGACCGGCGCCTGGTGACGTTCGTCAACCAGATGTCACAGACGATCTGGGTCGCCGCCGCGCCCAACGCGAGCACGCCGCTCGCGGCCACCGGCTGGGTGCTGCCCGCCGGGCAGAGCGTCACGATCACCACGCCGAACAACCTGAACACGCGCTTCTGGGGCCGCACCGGCTGCGTCTTCAATAGCGCCGGGACCGGGCACTGCCAGACGGGCGACTGCGGCGGCCTGTTCCAGTGCAAGGGCTGGGGCACGATCCCCGCCACGCTCGCCGAGGTCAACTTCGACGCCTGGAAGGGCCTCGACTTCTACGACGTGAGCATGGTCGACGGGTCGAACCTCCCGATGTACATCAACATCACCAAGTCTTCCGGCGGGACGAAAGACAAGATCAGCCCGAACGGGTGCGTGCCGGCCGGCTGCACCAAACCCGTCGCCTGCCCGAGCGCGCTCGACGTCACGGCGGGCGGCGCGGTGGTCGGCTGCATCTCCGCGTGCGCCCGGCTCGGCGGCGACCAGCTCTGCTGCCGCGGCCAGTGGTCGTCCCGGTCCGCCTGCGACCCGGCGAAGTGGCCCGTCGACTACGCCGCGGTCTTCAAAAGCGCCGAACCGTACGCGTACTCCTACGTGGACGACGACGCCACCAGCGTCTTCACCTGCTCGGGAGTCTGCGACTACCGGATCACCTTCGGCCTCAGCAAAACCTGAAGCCATCCCGGCGGCTGGCTCTCGAGGGCGCCGAGGGCCAGCCCGGTCCCGCGCGGTCCGCACGGTGAGAGGTCAGAACTCCTGCTGGAAGTTCGCGATCCACTCCGCCGTCGTCTTGAAGCCGCCGAAGGTATAGAAGTGCAGCTTGACCTCGCCGTGCTTGGCCGGGTCGAGGCCGGCCTGCAGGTCGCGGATGAACCGGTCGGGACCCGCCTTGCCGAGCAGGTTGGTGACCGACAGGCCGTATTTCTTCGCGATCGTGGTTGACGTGGACAGGCCAAGCCGGGAGGCGAAGCCGAGCAGCAGCTTGACGCTGGCGGGGCCGGGGACGCCCACGCGCACCGGCAACTCGACGCCGTGCTCGCGGACCTCGCCGAGCCACTGCAGCACGCGGTCGACGTCGAAGTCGACCTGGGTGATGATCGTGCCGGGGATGCCCAGCCGGGACAGCGCCGCGGCCTTCCGCTGCATCGCCGACCAGAGCACGTCGCCCGGGATGTTCGGGTCGCCAGACGGGTGGCCGCCAGTGGAGATGTGCCGGACGCCGTACGGCTGGAGCACGCCGGACTCGATCACGGCGAGGGATTCCTCGTACGGGCCCATCGCCACGGTCGGGTCGCCGCCGATGACGAGGACGTTCTCCGCCGCCCCGACGTCGCGCAGCGCCTCCAGGTACTCCTCGAGCATCTCCTGCGACTTGATCCGCCGGGAGGAAATGTGCGGGACCGGGGTGAAGCCAAGCCGCTTGACGGCCGCCGCGGCACCGACCCGCATGGCCAGGTCCTCGTTCTCAAGGAACGTGACGTTGATCCTGGTACCGGGCGGGATCACGTTCGCGGCGGCTTCCACCTTCGACACGTCCTTGCCGGTCATCTCCATGGAGAAGTCGTCTAGCACAGTGCTCACGTGATGCCCATTCCCGATCCGATATGTCCCTTGTGCCTTCATGGTATGGGTTCACGTGCGGAAACTTAATCCCGTGGAGCATTGACTGGGCGACACCACAAGCGTTAACGCGCCGGTTAGTGGCGCCGGTATTGCGTCGCTGCGTACGCGTCGTCGGGCGCGGGCGCGACCGTCGCCCGGATCAGCGGGAAGCCGAGGCCGGCATCCGTGGCGGTGCCCGAGCCTGGGTGCTCCCCCAAGGTCACCGTGACCTCGGTGCCCGGCGCGGCGGGCTAGTCCTCGCCGTAGTCGTGGTCGGGGTGGTTCTGCTCGCCGGCGCGCCAGTAGCCGCGGGTGACCAGCTGGCCGACCGGGACGCCCCGCTCGCGGGTGAAGTAGCGGCGGATGTCGCGCATCGCGCCAGCCTCACAGGCCACCCAGATCCGGGTGCCGTCGGGGACGTCCGCCTCGCGGGCGGCCGCGGCCAGCTCGGCGCCGAACGCCGCGGGGTCGCGCCGGTGGTGCCAGATGACGCTGGCCTTCGCGGGCCCGCCGAAGTCGATCTCGTCGTCGGGACCGTCGACCTCGATGTGCGCCTCGACGGTGACGGACTCCGGCAGGGAGTCGAGCAGGGTGCCGACGGCCGGAATGGCGGACTCGTCGGCGGCCAGCCACCAGTGATCGGCCGCCGGCTCGAGGGAGAAGCGGCCGCCGGGGCCGGCGACCGCGAGCTTGTCGCCGGGCTTGGCCCGCTCCGCCCACGCCGACGCCGGGCCCTCGCCATGCAGCAGGAACTGGATCTCCAGTGTCTTGCTCGCCGGGTCGTAGCGGCGCGGGGTGTAGGTGCGGACTGTGGGCCGCGGGGCGTCCTCGTCGAACTCGGCACCTTCCGGTGCGAACTCCGGCAGGTTCGGCTCGTCCTGGCCGTCGGCGGGCAGGAACACCTTGAGGTGCGCGGTAGGGGCGGCATCGGTGAAACCGTCGAGGTCATCGCCGGTGACGAGCACCGACACCAGCCGGGGCGAGATCCTGGACACCGACACTACCTCGGCGCGCCTGGGCGGCTTGCGCCGCCGCGGTCCGCCGGGAACTGCTGGTGCTGCTGGAGTGGTCACGCACAATCCTCTCGTTAAGCCGGCCTGGCTAGAACTTCTCGACCGCCGGGATGACCCGCTCGGCGAGCAGGTCGAGCTGGCCCGGCCGGCTGACGCGCAGCAGCGAGCCGTGCACCTGGCTGAAGCCGAGCTCCGCCACCCGGTGCAGGTGCTCGATGACCCGGTTGACGTTCTCGCCGTTCTCGCCGAGGTCGTACCTGGTCTGCGCCGTCTTCTCGATGTCGTCGTAATCGCGGCCCTCATTAACGCAGTGCTGGCGGAGCACGTCGAGCTTGCGCGCGGTCTCGTCGAGCGAGTAGGCCGCGATGTTGCAGGCGTCGGCGTACCTGGCGACCAGCTTGAGCGTCTTCTTCTCGCCCGCGCCGCCGATGAGAATCGGCGGGTGCGGCCGGGACAGCACCTGCGGTGAGTTGAGCGTGCGGGCCAGGTGATAGTGCTTGCCGTCGAACGGTCCCTGATCGCCGCTCCACATCTGCTTCATGATCAGGATCGCTTCCTCGAGGCGCTCGAACCGCTCGGACACCGGCGGGAAGAGCAGGCCGAGGCCCTTGGACTCGTCCTCGTTCCACGCGGCGCCGATGCCGAGGATCGCGCGCCCGCCGGACAGCACGTCCAGCGTGGTCACCGCCTTGGCCAGCAGGCCGGGCTCCCGGTAGACGACGGCGGTCACCATGGCGAGCAGCTTGACCCGCTCGGTCTTAGCTGCCAGCCAGCCGAGCGCGGTGTAGGCCTCGAGCATCTCGTGCTCGGGCGGGCCGAGCGGGCCGATCTGCCAGACGTGGTCCATGACGCTGATCCGGTCGACGCCGGCTTCCTCGGCGCGCCGCGCGATCTCGCCGAGCTTGCCGCGCAACTCGGGCGCGCCGCCGTCCCAGGTGAAGTCCGAGATGTGCAGACCCAGTTTCATGCTTCAACCCTAACCCGCGCACAGAGGCGGTCCGCCGCTGCATTTGCCCGTGCGGGCGGGCCTGCTGGGCTGGCCGGCCGCGGCTGGCTAGCCTGGGCGCGGAGGAGGAGCCCACGATGACAGAGAAGTTCCGCGCCGACCAGGTCGGGAGCCTGCTACGGCCCGAGGCGCTGCTTGCGGCAAGGCGCGGCCATGACGCCGCCGTGCGGTTCGCGTGGTAGCCAGGGACGCCGCCGGGACCGGCCCGGTCGGCATTATCGGGGCCGGCATCGTCGGACTCGCGGTCGCGCGCCAGCTCGCGGCGTCGGGGGTGGCGGTGACGGTCTTCGAGAAGGAGACCGAGGTCGCCAGGCACCAGACGGGGCACAACTCCGGGGTCGTGCACGCGGGCATCTACTACGCGCCAGGGTCCGCCAAGGCACGGCTGACCCGGCGCGGCGTGGGCCTGCTCAAGGCCTACTGCACAGACAAGGGCCTGCCCTACTCCGAGCTCGGCAAGCTCGTCGTGGCCCGCGACGCGGGAGAGGTGGTCAAGCTCCGCGAGCTCGAGCGGCGCTCCAAGATCAACCAGGTGCCCGGCCTCACCTGGCTGGACACCGCGGAGCTGCGCGAGTTCGAGCCGGACGTGGCCGGCGTCGCCGCGCTGCTGTCGCCGTCCACCGCGATCGTCGACTACCCGGCGATCGCCCGGTCCTTCGCCGCGGACGTCACCGCCGCCGGCGGGCAGGTGCTGCTCGGCACCCCGGTGACCGGGCTGCGGGTGCGGGGCGACTCGGTCGAGGCGGACACGCCCGGCCGGTCCTTCGCCTTCGGCAGGCTCGTCATCTGCGCCGGCCTGCAGGCCGACCTGCTCGCCGCCGTCATCGGGGACACCCGCGCGCCGGAGATCGTCCCGTTCCGCGGCGAGTACCTCCGGCTGACCCCGCAGGCCGCCACGCGGGTCAAGCGGATGATCTATCCCGTGCCCGACCCCAGGTACCCGTTCCTCGGCGTGCACCTGACGCCGCGCGTGGACGGGACCGCGGACCTCGGGCCGAACGCGGTACTGGCGCTGGCCCGCGAGGGCTACCGGCGCACCGACGTCAACCTGGCCGACCTGGCCAGGCTCGGCCGGTCAGGGGCGTTCTGGCGGCTCGCCCGCAAGCACTGGATGACCGGCGTGCGGGAGTACCGCGGGTCGCTCGTCAGGCGTGCCTACCTGGCCGAGGCAAGGACCTACCTGCCGTGGATCACGCTCGCCGACGTGACAAGCGCGCCCGCCGGGGTACGCGCCCAGGCCGTCGACTCCGACGGGGCGCTGGTTGACGACTTCCGGATCAGCCGCGTCGGCCCGGTCACCTCGGTACGCAACGCCCCGTCGCCCGCGGCCACGGCCTCCATGGCGATCGCCGAGTACATCATCGGGGAACTCAAGCTTCCGCTCAGCAACGAAGAAAGGTAACCCTCTGTGTTCTGGAAGGGAACACGCCCCCGTTCCGGATAAAGATCTCGGGAAATCTCGTCGCGGCCTGTCGATTAGCGGCCGCTGGCGCCGTGGTTATGGGGAACCATGACCGTGGGAGGCGCAAAATCATGAAGTACGCACTGCTGATCTACTCACAGAGCACGGCAGAAGAGTACGCGAGCATCCTCGCGGCCACGCGGCAGGTGGCGGCCGCCACCGCCGACGGGCCCGCCGACGGGCCGTGGGTCGACTACACCAAGGCGGCGCGTGAGGCTGGCGTGCTCGCCGGGGCCGAGCAGCTCACGCACAGTGAGACGGCCATCAGCGTCCGGGTGAGCAACGGCGACCGGGTGATCACCGACGGGCCGTTCATGGAGACCAAGGAGCACCTGCTCGGGTTCTACCTGGTCGACGTGGACGACCTGGACGCGGCGCTCGACTGGGCCCAGCGGATGCCGGCCCACCCGGGGCAAACGGTCGAGGTGCGCGCGGCGCTGTCGGGGCTGCCGTGGCAGCGGGCCCTGACGGACTAGCCGGGGCGACCCGGCTGGAACGGGCCTTCAGGGAGGAGTGGGGCGCGGTCGTCGCGACCCTGGCCCGGCGCCCGGGCCGGCCAGCCCGCCGGCCGCGTCCACCGGGAATCCCGAATTCCCGCCTTCATGCTTTAGCTAGCCTATATCGCTATAATTCAGTCCTGGATTACATTTTCCTGCCTTGACACTCATTATTCGCGCAAGCTCGGAGTTCTTTCCTGAAATATCGAACGTCATCGATTCGCGCGGCGTATCGTTTTATCTGGGACGATTGCTAAGGAGAAGCAATAGGGGACATATCTTACAAATCCCTGGCGTGGCCAGGGCCTACAAAGGAGGGGCCGCAGATGACCGACACCCAGTGGGCCGACATCTCGGAGTGGCAGGCACCCGTCAACGACAGCTATCCCCACGGCTTCATCTGCATCCGTTCCAACGACGGGAACCACATCGACAAGAACATTGCGGCCAACCTGTCGTGGTGCAAGTCCCGCCGGTCGAGCGGGAAGCTGTGGGGCTTCATGGTCTACTACTTCTACCGGCCCGGGGTGGACGGCGCCAAGATCCTCATGGCCCAGGTCGGCACTCCCGACCCCCGCATGGTGGCCATGATCGACGTCGAGGGCGCCGGCGGCCAGGTCAGCGGCAACCAGAGCGCTGCGATCAACGCCCAGTTCAGCGAGCTCGCCTCCTGGCTCGGCGATCCAAGGCGGGTGGTGGGCTACGGCAACACCTCCGACCTCGGCAGCCTGTGGCCGGCCAAGCCCTCCGGTCTCCGGCTGGTCATCGCCGCGTACGGGTCCGACCCGAGCTACCCGGGGAAGTTCGCCCACCAGTTCACCGAGACGGGTACCTGCGTTCCCTTCGGCACCTGTGACTTGAACTCGGCCGACGGCATGGGCCAGCAGGACCTGGAGAACATGTTCGGCTTCTCCGGTTCGGCGGCTCCGCCCGCGCACCCTCCCACCGCCATCGCGCCCGGCTTCCCGTACCCCGCTACCGATTACCTCGGCATGCCGTCCTCCGACCCGCACTGCCATTCCGGCCAGCACGGAGCGCCTGATTCGGACCACGTCAAGGCCTGGCAACGGCAGATGGCCGCGCGGGGCTGGACCATCACCGCGGACGGCCAGTTCGGCAGCCAGTCGCAGTCGGTCTGCCGCCAGTTCCAGCAGGAGAAGGGCCTGTCGGTCGACGGGTCCGTCGGCAGCAAGACCTGGCAGGCAAGCTGGAACGAGCCGGTGACGTGACCATACAACGGCCCCGGCGGAGCGCTCCGCCGGGGCGGGGAGGCAGCGGCTAGTAGCGGGGTGCCGGGGGTTCTCGCCCCGGGAGGGCTAAAGTTCGTGCCATGACCACTCCTGAGATTCCTGAATCGCACAAGGGCCTGCTCGGCGCGCAGGTCGGCGTGCTCGGCACCGTTGGCGCGAGCGGGCGGCCGCAGCTGTCCGCCACCTGGTTCCTCGCCGAGGGCGACACCGTGAAGATCTCGCTGAATACCACCAGGCAGAAGGTGAAGAACCTGCAGGCGAACCCCAAGGCGAGCTTCCTCATCTTTGACCCGGAGAACCCGTACAAGTACCTTGAGCTGCGCGGCGACGCGGAGATCGCCCCGGACGACGACTACTCGTTCGCCGGCCAGCTCGGCGCCAAGTACGGCGGCGCCGACCTGCGTGAGCGGGACCATCCGGGCGAGACCCGGGTGGTCGTGGCGATTAGCCCCGTGCGAGTCATCGCCTGGGGCTGAAGCGAGGACCGGCAGCGGCGCATGGCGGGCTGCGGGGGTCACGGGAAACCGGCGGCCACCGCAGCCTTTGCTGGAATGGGACGGGGAGAAATCCTGGTCGTCCTAGCTCAGCAAACTTCTAGCGCCCGTGCTCGCCGAGCCAGCCGGCCAGCTTGCCCGCCCGGCTGACCGCCCGCAGGCGGCGCTCGGTCGCCTCCCGGGCCGCCACGGGCACGACGATGAGCAGGCGGTCCCCGGTGCGCAGCACCGTGGTCGGGCCGGGCACCAGGCCGTGGCCGTCGCGGACGATCAGCGCGATGCTGGCCTCGGCGGGTAGCCGGAGCTCGAAGATCTCCACGCCCTGCAGCTTCGAGCCGTCGGGCACCTGTGCCTGGAGCAGGTCGGCGTGCAGGTCGTCGAGCGGCGCGGCGTCCACGATGATCTCGAGCGGCTCGGCGGGCGCGGTGACGTCGAGCCGCCTGGCCACCCAGGGCAGGGTCGGCCCCTGGAGCAGGGTGAACGCGACGACGATCACGAAGACCTGATCGAACAGCCGGGCCGCGCCCGGCACGGCCGCGCTGAGCGGGATCGTGGTCAAGACGATCGGCACCGCGCCGCGCAGTCCGGCCCAGGAGAGGAACGCTTGCTGTCGTAGTGGCAGCCGGAACGGGAGCGTGCTAGCCAGGACCGCCGCGGGTCTCGCGAGCAGCATGAGGATCAGCCCGGCCGCCAGCGCGGGCAGCACCTGCCCGGGCAGCCGGGACGGCGACGCGAGCAGTCCGAGCATGACGAACAGGCCGATCTGCGCGAGCCAGCCGACGCCTTCCGCGAAGCCCCTGGTCGCCGCGCCGTGCGGCAGCCTGGCGTTGCCGAGGAGGACGGCCGCGGCGTACACGGCGAGGAACCCGCTCGCCCGGGCCAGGGACGCGGCGCCGTAGCCGGCGACGATGAGCGCGAGCACCGCGACCGGGTACAGGCCGGTGGCAGGCAGCGCCACCTTCCGCAGGAAGGTGACGCCGAGCAGGCCGGCCGCGACGCCGATCGCCGCGCCGCCGGCCAGCTGCCAGGCGACCTGGCCGGCGATCAGCAGCGGCGACGTCCCGTGCCCGGCGTGCTCACTGAGCAGGGTTACGCCGAGTACGGACAGCGGGTCGTTAAGGCCGGACTCCCCCTCGAGCATGCCGCTGAGCAGCGGGGGCAGCGGCAGCCTGCGCAGCACGGAGAAGACCGCGGCCGCGTCGGTCGGCGCGAGCACGGCGCCGAGCAGCAGCGCCTGCCGCCAGCCGAGGCCGAGCATCCAGTGCGCGCATACGGCAACCACCCCGATGCTGACGGTGACACCGACGGTGGCCAGCAGCACCGCGGCCGGCGCCGCCCGCCTGGCGTGCTCCCACTTGGTGGTCAGGCCGCCCTCGGCGAGGATCAGCACGAGGGCACCGAGGCCGAGGGCCTCGGCGAGCCCCGCGTTATCGAACCTGATGCCGATGACGTTCTCGCCGAGGGCGAGGCCGAGCCCGAGGAAGACGAGCAGCGCGGGCAGGCCAAGGCTGTGCGCTAGCCGGGCCGCCACGATGGCCGCGATGACCGTGGCCGAGCCGGCCAGCAGGTACAGTCCGAGCGCGCCCGCCGTCACAACGCTAGTATGGCCGGACTTTCTTTCCGTCCTCGTGCCAGGCAGCCACGACGCGGTTCACGGCGTGTTGCCGGGGACGTCACTCGGGCCGCCGCGCTCAACCGGTCGCACGGGGGCGATGACCGGGTGGCCGTCGTCGCCGGCGATGACCCGTACCCGCGCCGCGTAGACGGACTCGATCAGCGGGGCGGTGAGCACCGTCGCCGGGCTGCCCGCGGCGACCACCCGGCCCGCGTCGAGCAGCACGAGGCTGTCCGCGTACTGGCCGGCCACCGTGAGGTCGTGCAGGGTGGACACCACGGTGAGGCCCGCGTCCCGGCGGAGGTCGTCGACCAGCTCGAGGACCTGCTGCTCGTGACCGACGTCGAGCATCGACGTCGGCTCGTCGAGCAGCAGCACGGCGGGATCGGCCGCCAGCGCCCTGGCCAGCACCACCCGCTGGCGCTCGCCGCCGGAAAGCCGGGCGAGCCTGCGCTGACCGAACTGCGCCACGTCCAGCCGCTCCATGGCGGCCAGGGCGCGCTCCCTGTCGTGACGGCCGGGGACGGCGAGATAGCTCAGGTGGGGGGTCCGGCCGAGCAGGACGTACTGGGTGACGGTGAGGTCCGGCGGCAGCACCGGCTCCTGTGGCACGTAGGCGAGCAGCCGGGCGCGTTCCCGCGCCTTGAGCGCGCGCGCGTCGGCCTGGTCGACGGTCACCGTCCCCGTATAGCGGACGAGCCCGGCCATGGCGCGGATCAGCGTCGACTTCCCCGCGCCGTTCGGGCCGAGCAGCGCGAGCCAGCCGCCGCCCGGCACCGCGCAGCTGACCCCGTGCAGCACGGGCGCGCGGTCGAGGGTGACGGAGACGCCGTCGGCAGCCAGCGCGGTCATGTGCTGACGTGGCTGGTGCCGCGCAGTACCCAGACGAACGCGGGCGCGCCCACCAGGGCGGTGACCACGCCGATCGGCAGTTCCGCCGGGGAGAGCACGGTGCGGGCCAGGGTGTCGGCGAGGACGAGGAAGGCGGCGCCGCCGAGCAGGGACAGCGGCAGCACGCTGGTGTAGGACGGCCCGGCCAGCCGGCGGGCGACGTGCGGGATGACGATGCCGACGAAGCCGATGATTCCGCTCACCGCCACGGCGCTCGCGGCGGCGAGCGCGCACGCCGCGACGACGATGCCGCGGACCAGGTCCGGGCGCAGGCCGAGCGCCCTGGCCTCCTCGTCGCCGACCGCGAGCACGTCAAGGTGCCTGCCGTGCAGCAGGATGACGACCGAGCTGACCGCTGCGTACGGCAAGATCGTGGTCACCTGCTGCCAGGACGCGGCCGACAGCGAGCCGAGCAGCCAGCTGTAGACCGCCCCGATGTCCGACGCCGAGCGCTGCAGCACGAACGTCTGCACACTGATGAGGAAGCTGCCCACCGCGACGCCGGCCAGCAGCAGCGTCGCCACCCCGTCGCCGAGCACGCTGTGCCTGGCGGCCGCGGCGCCGGTGCCGTAGGCGACCGCCACTCCGGCGAGCGAGCCGGCGAACGCGGCGACGGGAACGGCCTGCGGTCCCGCGCCGCCGAGGTAGACGATCGCGAGCGTCGCGCCGAGCCCGGCGCCGGCGGACGCGCCGAGCATCCCCGAGTCGACCAGCGGGTTGCGGAACACGCCCTGGTAGCCGCCGCCCGCCAGCGCGAGCAGCCCGCCGACCAGCGCGCCGAGCACCACGCGGGGCAGCCTGATCTGGAACAGCACCGCCCTGTCGACCGAACTGAGGCTGGACGGAAGGCGGAGGAACGGCAGCGCCTTGTCGATGAGCGCGGCCGCCGTGGCCAGCGGGTTCAGGTCCGCCGCGCCCACGAACGCGGCGACGAGCGCCGCGACGACCAGGAAGGCCGCCGCGGCGCCCAGCGCACCGCTCTTTCTCACCCGCCCGCCTCCGTCCAAGTGACGCGGGTCACTTCGACGCCTGCTCCACCGCCTGGGCGATCTCCGCGACAAGTTCGGGCAGGCGCGGGCCCCAGCGCGAAGCGACGTCGTCATTCAGCCCGATGACCTCGTGGTCCTGCACCGCGGGGATCCCCGACCAGCCGGGGCGCTTCCCCACCACGGCGGGCGCCTGGCCGCCGTCGGCGGCCTGGTTGTCAGCGAGGAAGATGACCTGCGGCTTGGCGGTGACGATGTACTCCTGAGACAGCTGGGGGTAGCCGCCGTCGGCCGGCTTGCTCGCCGCGTCCGCGATGTTCTTGAGCCCGAACAGGCCAACGACCTGGCCGATGAACGTGGCCGACGTCGCTGTGTAGAACGGGTTCGCGCTCAGCTCCCAGTAGTAGGTCAGGTCATGGTGACCGCTGCCCGCCTGCTTGACGTCGGCGGCGATCTGCTGCTGCATGCCCGCCACCACGCTCGCCGCCTGGCCGGCGTGGCCGGTCGCCTGGCCGACCTGGACGATCTGCGCGTACGCCGCGGCGATGGTGGCGGCCGCAGGCTCGATGAGCACCGGGACCCCGAGCTTGGCCAGCCCGCTGACCAGCCCCCCGGAGTTCTGCGAGGCGATGACCAGGGACGGGCTGTACTTCGCGATCGCCTCGATGTTGGGCGTGAGGCCGGACAGGCCGGTCTTGGGCACCCCGGCCGGGTAGTTGGAGTCAGCGTCGACCGCGACCACCTGCGGTCCGGCGCCGACCGCGTACAGGTCCTCGGTCAACGTCGGCGACAGCGACACGATCCGGGCCGGCGCGGACTTGATGGTGACCGCGCCGTTGGCGGCGGTGACGGTCACCGGGAAGCTGGCCGCGGAGCTCGCGGCGGACGCGCTGCTCACCGCGGACGCGCTGGTCGCCGGGGCCGAACTCGTCGCCGCGGCCACGCTGCTGCTCGCGGATGACCCGCAGCCCGCGAGGACGGCGAAGCCGGCGGCGGCCGTCCCGAGGACGGCCGTGATTCTCAGGGGGGTTCTCATTGAGGGGTTTACTTCCTCCCGTAATGGGCGGGAAGGAAGGCGAGACCGCTGGCTCGCCTTGGCCGGCAGACCAAGGCTTGGCCATGACGGATCGCCCTTCCCACGAGGGCCGATGTCGTCGCACGTGCCGTAGGCGACCTGGCTTGGACCCCGCGAGCGGGATCGTCACAGTTGCGGGACAGCGCCGGAATGTTCACCGGCTTCGCTAGCTGGCACGTTGTCAGCCTGTAGGGGGATGACCGTACAGGCTGCGCCTTGTAATCTAACACGCGGTTCACGAGGCACGGCGCACGAGCCGGAGCGGGTGACGGCGCGAGCGAGCATGAAGGGGCCTGGATGGGCTGGATACGGGAGCTGATAAGGCGGCGGGTGTTCCCGCTCGTCGCGTCGGCGGGCCTGATCGTGATCGGGATGTACACCACCACCTGGGGTCCGGCGCTGCTCGGCCGGACGGAATGGGCGCTGCCCTACGACCTGTGGGGGACGCTGGTCGCCACGACGCGGCTCGCGCACGGGAACATCGGCGGCATCTACGCGCCGCCGACCGGCCTGATCTCGCTGCCCGGCGCGGCCGTCATCCTGCTGCCCTGCGCGGCGCTGATCTCGGCGCTCGGCCTGTCCCTGGCCATCCCGGGCCCGCAGAACCTGCATCCCGACGTCTGGCTGGTGGCCGGCACGTACCAGATCGCGCTGTGCTGCGTCACGCTGTTCGCCGCCGACGCGCTCGCGGAGCGGCTCGGCGTGAACTTCTGGAAGCGCGGCCTGCTCGCCGCCGCCAGCGCCGGGATCCTGTGGTCGGTATCCGCGCGCTGGGGCCACCCGGAGGACGCGGTCGCCGTCGGGCTGCTGCTTTACGCGATCCTCGCGCAGAGCCGGGCCCGGCTCAGCCTGGCTGGCTGGCTGGCCGGGGCCGCGGTCTGCGTCCAGCCCCTGGTCCTGCTCGCGCTGCCGGTGATGCTCGCGGTACTGCCGTGGCGGCGCATGGTGCCGTTCCTGGTCCGCGCGGCGTTGCCTTCCGTGCTGCTTCTCGGTGCGGTGGCGATAGCCAACTGGCATGACACCTACCGGTCGGTCACCAGCCAGCCAGACTCCCCGGTGATCAACCACCCGACCGTCTGGACATCCCTGGCACCGCAGATGGCCGGGCAGAACGTGGCCGCTGGCCCGTTCCGGCTGGCCACGATCCTGCTGGCCTGCCTGTGCGCGCTCGCGGTGCGCCGCCACTGGCAAAGCCGGATGAGCCTGGCGGGGGAGGCCAGCCTGGCCGGAGCGGGATGGCGTGACGGTGCTGCCTGGCCGGCGGCGCTGCTCGCCGACGTGCTCTGGTGGGTCGCGCTGACGCTGGCGCTCCGCTCTTTCTTCGAGCCCGTCATGGTCTCTTACTACCCGTGGCCGCCGATGGCCGTCGCGCTGATCGCGGCCGCCACGCTGAGCTGGACGCGCCTGTTCGCCGCGGGCCTGCTGGCGGGCGGGCTCACCGCGGCGGCCCAGGGCCCGTCGCACGCGGTCTGGATCTGGTGGGTGCCGATCGTCGCGGGCCTGGCCGTCCTGCTGGCCATCTGCTGGCCCAAGGCGAGCGTCCGCACGGCGGCGCTCATCCGTGAGCCGGTGACGACCGGCGAGGCCTAGGCGCGTCACATGACGACCGGCGGCAGCATCTCTTCCAGGGACGGCCGCTTGGCCGTCCGGCCGTCGCCCGATGACCTGCCGTGCAGCCGGCGGTTCACCCACGGGGCCAGGTACTCCCTGGCCCACCTGGCGTCCTCGCGGCGGGCGGTCATCCAGGCGGCCCTGGCCACGGCGGGCACCGGGGCGAGCGGCGGGTCCGCGTCGAGCGGGTCGCGCCAGTCCTCGGCGACCGGAACGCCGAGGACCTCGCAGGCGCGCAGCGCGATTCGCTTGTGCGACTGGCCGGTCAGGTGCAGCCGGTCGGGTGACCAGGCGGACGGGAGGCGGAGGAAGCGCATCGACCACAGGTCGACGAGGTAGCAGCCGCGCGCGTCGGCGATGGCCCGCAAGTGCATGTTGAACGCCGCGATCCGGCCGCGCAGCAGCCGGATCACCGGGACGCCGCCCGGGTCGAAGCCGCTGAACATCAGCACCCGCGCCCCCGAGCCCTGCAGCCGGGCCACAGCGACGTCAAGCAGCTCCGCGAGCGTGTCCGGGTCCGCCCCCGGGCGCAGCAGGTCGTTGCCGCCGCCGGCGATCGAGACAAGGCCGGGCGACATCGCCGCCGCCGCGGGCACCTGCTCGGCCACGATCTGCCGCAGCAGCTTGCCGCGGACCGCCAGGTTCGCGTAGCGCAGCCCCGGGTACTCGGCGGCGAGCAGCCCGGCCGCCCGGTCAGCCCAGCCGCGGTACCCGCCGCCCGCCGCGACGTCATTGAGTCCTTCGGTAAAGCTGTCGCCAATCGCCACGAAGGACGCGCCGCTGGGGGGTTGCGGGAATAGCTTGTCGTCCATAGGTCACCCATCATGCCAGGACACTTGAGTTACCAACCGATTGCGGGGTGTAGCTGCCTTGATTGGGTCAGAGTTCGCCGGGGCACCGAGGACGGCGCAGCGCCCCGCGCGCCGGACATGTCGCCGGGCGCGGGCCGGCTGGGTAGCGCCCGCGGCGGCCGTCCTCGCTCTCGCGGCATGCTCCGGGACGGGCACCGCAACGAGCAGCGCAACCGGGGCGCCCACGAGCGCGCCGGCCGTCACCGCGAGCGCCGGGGGCACCACGACCGCGGTCGCCAGCACCGGCGGCAAGGGGCGCAGCGCGAGCCCGAGCGCCGCCGGGGGGGCGGGCGGCGGGGCCGGCTCCGGCTCCAGCTGGCCAGAATACGACGCGAACCCGGCCCGGACGGGTGTCGCCGCCGGCCTGCCGGCGGCGGGCCCGCTCAGCACCGCCTGGACCGCGCACCTCGACGGCGCCGTCTACGGCCAGCCCCTGCTGGTCGGCAACGAGGTGATCGCCGCCACGGAAAACGACAGCATTTACGCGCTCAACCGCGCGACGGGGACGGTGACCTGGCACGCCAAGGTCGGCACTCCCGTCCCCCGGTCGGCCCTTCAGTGCGGCAACATCGACCCGCTCGGCATCACCGGCACCCCGGTCTACGACGCGGCCAACGGCCTGGTCTACGCGGTCGCCGAGGTCACCGGCTTCCAGCACCTGCTGGTCGCGCTCGACGCGGCCACCGGCGCCGTCAAGCTGAGCCGTGCCCTGGACAGCCCGACAAGCGCGAACCAGCCCGCCAACAATCAGCAGCGGCCGGGGCTGACGATCGACAACGGGCGGGTGTACGCCGCGTTCGGCGGGCTGTACGGCGACTGCGGCGCCTACCAGGGCAGCGTCGTCAGCGCGCCGCTCACCGGCAACGGGCCGCTGGCCCGCTGGGTCACCCCGACGAGCCGGGAGGGCGCCATCTGGGGACCCGGCGGGCCGGTCACCGGTCCCGACGGCAACCTCTGGGTCTCCATCGGGAACGGTGCCGCCGACTCCGGGGCCTATGACGGCAGCGACTCGGTGACCGAGCTCACCCCCGCGCTGCAACGCGTCGCCTATTTCGCGCCGGCCAGCTGGGCGGATGACAACGCCAATGACCTCGACCTCGGCTCCACCCAGCCGGTACTCGCCGCGGGCGACGCGGTGTTCGTCATGGGCAAGCGCGGCACCGGCTACCTGCTGAGCAGTACGAACCCCGGCGGGATCGGCGGCCAGCTCGCCGAGCGGAGCATCTGCGACGCGGAGGGCGCCGCGGCGGTCAGCGGCGCCACCGTGTACGAGCCGTGCCAGGACGGCGGCATGGCCGCCATCGGGGTCAGCGCGGCGGACAAGACGATCAAAGTGCTGTGGCGCGGCCCGGGAGACGCCGAGGGCTCCCCGGTGATCGGCGGCGGAGCGGTCTGGGTCACCGCCTACTCCGACAGCAGCGGCGGCACGCTGTACGAGCTCAACCCGGCCACCGGGGCGGTCGAGCACCAGATAGCGATCGGCGACGGCCTGCCGCACTTCTCGTCAATGTCACTGGGGGGCGGGACCGCCTACCTCGGCACGAACGACGGCGTCACCGCGGTCAACGGCGTGTAGCCAGCCACTGGCCGGGCCAGCCGAGCCAGCCGGCCCGGCCCGAGCCGAGCCGAGCCGAGCCAGCCGAGCTAGCCGGGCCGACAGGCCGGCCTGCCTGGGGAAACGGAGGCGGGAAAGGGTGAAACAAGCTCCCGTTCTGAGTGGTGCTGATTTTGGCCTTTGATATGGAAGGTAATCATTTAGAGATTTAAAAGTAACAGTTTGGTGATGTTTTATTAGCGTTCTGCAAGGACGGCGCCCGCAGGGCAGATGAGGCGGTTGTATGACAGCACGGGCGCTGTCATGGCAGGAGGCGAGGCATCGTGGGCGCGGTGCACCGGATTGTCGTCGGGGTTCACGGGTCACTGGGCAGCTTGCAGGCGCTGCGCTGGGCGGCCGAGGAGGCGCGTGAGCGGCACCTGCCGCTGGTGCCGGTGATCGCCTGGGTCCCCCCGGGCGGCGATCTCGCCGAGCGCTCCCATCCCTCCCCCTACCTGCGACGACTGTGGCAGGACGCCGCCCGCGCCCGGCTGGCCGCGGCGTTCGACGAGGCGCTCGGCGGCGTGCCAGGCGACCTGCCCGTGCAGCCGCGCGTGGAGCGCGGCGACACCGGGCCGGTGCTCGTCGACGCCGCCTGCCAGCCCGGCGACCTGCTCGTTATCGGCACCGGCCGCCGGCATCCGGTCAGCCGTGCGCTGCGCCGCTCGGTCGGCCGCTACTGCCTCGCGCACGCCACCTGCCCGGTGCTCGCGGTACCGCCGTCGGCGCTCATGGACGAGATGCAACGCCACCGGCTGCCCTGGCCGCTCCGGAACCGGCACGCGTTCGCCCCGATTCCCGACATTTCGCTTCTGCCGGGCGAGTAGCCCGGTCCCCGCCACGGCGGGTCTTCCGCGCACGGCCCGGCGGGCCGGGAACGCGGTCCGCCGGGCTTTCGCATGGGGTCCGTTAGGAAGCCCGGCGGCCCCGCATGGGAGCCGTCAGGGAGGCAATTTATCGCCCTGATCAGGGCTTTGATGAAGCCATGAACGATTTGCTCGTCATCGGTATCACCATCGTGATCTTCGCCGCGCTCTTCCTTCTCGTGAGGGTGGTCGAGCACCTTGAGCGCTGAAAACTGGATCGGCCTGATCGCGGCCGTCCTCCTCACCATTTACCTGATCTACGCCCTCGTTAGGCCGGAGCGCTTCTGATGAGCAGTTCTCTCGCGGGCATCCTGCAGCTCGTGCTGCTTGTGGTCGCCCTGGCGGCCTGCTACAAGCCGCTCGGCGACTACATGGCCCGTGTCTTCACGTCCGACAAGCACTGGCGGGTAGAGCGGGGCTTCTACCGGCTGGTCGGCATCGACCCGGAGGCCGACCAGCGGTGGGGCGCCTACGCCCGGTCCATGCTGGCCTTCTCCGGCATCTGCGTGGTGTTCCTGTACCTGATGGAGCGGGTTCAGCACTGGCTGCCGTACTCCAACGGGATGTCCGGCGTCTCGCCGTTCCTCGCCTGGAACACCGCCGCCTCGTTCGTGACCAACACGAACTGGCAGAACTACTCGGGCGAGTCCACGATGGGCTACACCGTCCAGATGGCCGGCCTGGCCGTGCAGAACTTCGTGTCCGCGGCCGTCGGCATCGTGGTCGTCATCGCGCTGATCCGCGGCTTCACGCGGACCAAGACAGACCGGCTCGGCAACTTCTGGGTCGACACGACCAGGATCCTCATCCGGGTGCTGCTGCCGCTGTCGGTGATCGGCGGGATCATCCTGATGGCCACCGGCGTGATCGACAACTTCAACCTCACCCACGTGATCAGCACGCTGACCGGCGGCCAGCAGACGATGGTCGGCGGCCCGGTGGCCTCGCAGGAGGTCATCAAGGAGCTGGGCAACAACGGCGGCGGGTTCTTCAACGCGAACTCGGCGCACCCGTTCGAGAACCCGAACCCGTTCTCCAACTGGTTCGAGATCTTCCTGCTGCTCGTCATCCCGTTCGCGCTGCCGCGCACCTTCGGCAAGATGGTCGGCGACAACCGGCAGGGCTACCTGCTCGTCGGCGTGATGGTCGGGCTCTGGCTGACGTCGGTCGGCCTCATCTCGCTATTCGAGTGGCAGCACGCGGGCACCGCGCTGCAGGCCGCGGGCGGCGCGATGGAAGGCAAGGAGGTCCGGTTCGGCATACCAGGATCGTCGTTGTTCGGCGGCTCGACCACCGTGACCTCGACCGGCGCCGTCAACTCGTTCCATGACTCGTTCACCGCGTTCGGCGGCCTGATCATCTTGTTCAACATGATGCTCGGCGAGGTGGTGCCGGGCGGCGTTGGCGCCGGCCTGTACGGCATGCTCATGCTGGCCGTGCTGACGGTGTTCATCGGCGGCCTGATGGTGGGCCGCACGCCGGAGTACCTCGGCAAGAAGATCCGCCCCACCGAGATGAAGTGGGCGGCGGCTTACATCCTGGCCACGCCATTCTGCGCGCTCGTGGGCGCGGCGATGTCGCTGGGCTTCAGCGTGCCGCAGCGGTCGATACTGAATCCCGGGCCGCACGGGCTGACCGAGATCGTCTACGCGTTCACCTCGATGGCCAACAACAACGGATCGGCCTTCGCGGGCCTCACCACCAATACCGGCTGGTACAACCTGGCGGGCGGCGTGGTGATGCTGGTCGCCCGGTTCGTGCCGATGATCTTCGTGCTTGCGCTCGGCGGCTCGCTCGCCAGACAGCAGAAGGTGCCGGAATCGGTCGGCACGCTCAAGACATACGGCCCGCTGTTCGCCGGACTGCTCGCCGGCGTGATCCTCATCCTCGTCGGCCTGACCTACTTCCCGGCGCTCGCGCTCGGGCCATTCGCTGAAGGACTGCACTGATGGCTGACATCCAGTCAAAGTCACACTCCCCGGAATCCGTGGCAAGCTCCGCCGGCGGTGCCATCTCCGGCAGCGTCGTGACCTCCGGGCCGGCCACTCCGGTCCGCCGGGTCGGCGGCGGGCTGCTTGACCCGCACATGCTGTGGACGTCGCTGCCGGACGCGTTCAAGAAGCTGGACCCTCGGGTCCAGCTCAGGAACCCGGTCATGTTCGTCGTCGAGGTCGGCTCGGTGCTGACCACCTACTCGGCGATCATCCACACCTCGATCTTCGGCTGGACAATCACCGTCTGGCTATGGCTCACTGTGCTGTTCGCCAACCTGGCGGAGGCCGTCGCCGAGGGCCGGGGCAAGGCGCAGGCGGAGACACTGCGCCGGACTAAGCGCGAGACGGTGGCGCGCAAGCTGATCGGCTGGAAGCCGGGCGACACCGCGTTCCGCATCGAGGAGGTGCCCGGCACCCAGCTCGCCGTCGGCGACCTCGTGATCGTCGAGCCGGGACAGACCATCCCCGGCGACGGCGACGTCGTGGAGGGCGTCGCCTCGGTCGACGAGTCGGCGATCACCGGCGAGTCGGCCCCCGTCATCCGCGAATCCGGCGGCGACCGCTCCGCGGTCACCGGCGGCACCAAGGTGCTATCCGACCAGATCATCGTGCAGATCACCGCCAAGCCGGGTGAGACGTTCATCGACCGGATGATCGGCCTGGTCGAGGGCGCGTCGCGGCAGAAGACGCCGAACGAGGTGGCACTGAACGTGCTACTGGCCTCGCTCACGCTGATCTTCGTGATGGCGGTCGTCACCCTGCAGCCGATGGCCTACTACTCCAAGGCACCGCAGAACCTGATCATCCTGGTCGCGCTGATCGTCGCGCTGATCCCGACCACCATCGGGGCGCTGCTTTCCGCGATCGGCATCGCCGGCATGGACCGGCTCGTGCAGCGCAACGTGCTGGCGATGTCCGGCCGCGCCGTGGAGGCGGCCGGCGACGTGAACACGCTGCTGCTCGACAAGACCGGCACGATCACCATCGGCAACCGGCAGGCGACCGAGTTCCTGCCGGTGGGCGGGGCCACGGTGGAGTCGCTCGCCGATGCCGCCCAGCTCTCGTCGCTGGCCGACGAGACGCCCGAGGGGCGCTCCGTGGTCGTGTTGGCCAAGGAGCAGTTCAACATCCGCGAGCGCGGCCCTGGCGAGCTGCCCGGCGCGGTGTTCGTGCCGTTCACCGCGCAGACCCGGATGAGCGGGGTGGACCTGGCCGACGGCCGGGAGGTCCGCAAGGGCGCGGCCAGCTCGGTCGCGAACTGGATCAGGGAGAACGGCGGCACCCCGCCGCAGGAACTCGGCGACGTCGTCGACGGGATCTCGGCGGCCGGCGGCACTCCGCTTGTCGTCGCGGAACGTCCGGCCGGCGGCGGTGCCGCTCAGGCGCTCGGCGTCATCCACCTCAAGGACATCGTCAAGCAGGGCATCGCCGAGCGGTTCGCCGAGATGCGGGCGATGGGCATCCGCACCGTCATGATCACCGGCGACAACCCGCTGACCGCCCGGGCGATCGCGGAGGAGTCCGGCGTGGACGACTTCCTCGCCGAGGCGACGCCGGAAGACAAGATGGCGCTGATCAAGAAGGAGCAGGAGGGCGGCAAGCTCGTCGCGATGACCGGCGACGGCACCAACGACGCGCCCGCCCTGGCCCAGGCTGACGTCGGCGTGGCGATGAACACCGGCACCTCGGCCGCGAAAGAGGCCGGGAACATGGTCGACCTCGACTCCAACCCGACCAAGCTCATCGAGATCGTGGAGATCGGCAAGCAGCTGCTCATCACCCGCGGCGCGCTGACCACCTTCTCCATCGCCAACGACGTCGCGAAGTACTTCGCGATGCTGCCGGCCATGTTCGCCGGGGTCTTCCCCGGCCTGAACACGCTCAACATCATGCACCTGCACAGCCCGCAGTCCGCGATCACCTCGGCGATCATCTTCAACGCGCTGATCATCGTCGCGCTGATCCCGCTCGCGCTGCGCGGTGTCCGCTACAAGCCGTCGTCGGCGTCCGCGATGCTCGCGAGGAACATCTGGATCTACGGCGTCGGCGGGCTGATCCTCCCCTTCATCTGCATCAAGGGGATCGACCTCATCATCATGAACATCCCTGGATTCAGGTGACCTCTGCCATGAACCGTCTTCCTTCCCTCGTGCGCCAGCACATCGCGGCATTCCGCATGCTGCTCGCCTTCACCGTGCTCTGCGGCATCGTCTACCCGGTGCTGATGTGGGGCGTCGCCCAGGTCGGGTTCAAGAACCAGGCCGACGGCTCCCTGGTCAGCTACAAGGGCCAGGTCGTCGGGTCCTCGCTGCTCTGCCAGGAGTTCACCGACGCCAAGGGCAACCCGCTGCCGCAGTACTTCCAGCCTCGCCCGTCCAACGCGACAAGCGGCGCGAAGAACGACTACGGCTGCGACGCCGGCTATTCCGGCGCCGCCAACCTCGGCCCCAACAACTCGACCCTGGCCACGACGGTCAAGCAGCTCAAGGCGCAGGTCGCCGCGTTCAACCACGTGCCGGTGTCTGAGGTGCCGCCGGACGCGGTCACGTCGTCCGGCTCCGGCCTCGACCCGGACATCTCGCCGCAGTACGCGGACATCCAGGTCGCGCGGGTCGCGGCGGCCCGGCACCTGCCGACCTCCGAGGTCCAGTCACTGGTCAGCAAGTACACCCAGGGGCGCAGCCTCGGCTTCCTCGGCGAGCCCCGGGTGGACGTGCTGACGCTCAACATCGCCCTGGATGAACTGCCAGGCCAGTAGTCGCCCCGGGGGGCGACCCCCGCACCCCGAATCCCCGCGGGTAACCGGCAATGCCCCCAAGGACTAACCTTCTTGGGGGCATTCCAGGTAGTCTCTCCGTGCTGGCGCTGCGTCGCCGGCTCGGTGGTGGCACGGGCGGCATTGGAGCAGGGATGGAACCGCTATCCGGGGACGACCCCCAGGTAATCGGGGACTTCCGGCTGCACTCACGGCTGGGCGCCGGCGGCATGGGACAGGTCTACCTTGGCTTCTCCCCCGCCGGACGGGCGGTGGCGATCAAGGTCGTGCACCCGCAGCTCGCCCGTGACCAGGAGTTCCTGGCGCGGTTCAGCCGCGAGGTGGCGTCCGCCCGCGCGGTCAGCGGCATGTACACCGCGCCCGTGGTCGGCTCCGGCCTGAACGACAGCCCGCCCTGGCTAGCTACGGCGTACGTGCCCGGGCCACCGATTGCCGCGGTCGTCGCCAGGTACGGCGCGCTGCCCGAGGCGGCGGTCTGGCGGCTCGCGGCCGGGCTCGCGGAGGCGCTGCGCGCGGTGCACGCCGCCGGCCTGGTCCACCGGGACCTGAAGCCCGCGAACGTGCTGCTCGCCGACGACGGGCCGCACGTGATCGACTTCGGCATCTCCCGCGCCTTCCAGGGCACCCAGCTGACCTCGGCGGGCATGGTGGTCGGCACCCCCGGCTACATGTCGCCCGAGCAGGCGGAGGGCGCGCCGTCCGGCCCGCCGAGCGACGTCTTCTCCCTCGGCTGCGTGCTCGCCTACGCGGCGACGGGCAGGCCGCCGTTCGGCGAGGGCAGCGCCGCGACCGTCCTGTACCGGGTCGTGCGCAAGGATCCGGACCTGGACAAGGTCCCGGCGAGCCTGCGCCAGCTCATCGAGGCGTGCCTGCGCAAGGACCCCGCCCAGCGGGCGGACCTGACCCAGCTGACCGGCATGATCGCCGCGCTCGGCCCGGCCACCGCGGTGTCGCTCGGCTCGTTCTGGCCCGAGGCCGTGGCCCGCGTCATCGCGACGGAGCAGGCCAGCCAGACGCCGACCGGGCTGACGCCGCCGGGGCCAGCGGCGCCATTCGGCGCGGCGGCGACCAGCGGCATGACCGGCCAGGCCGGCCAGGCCGGCCTGGCTCCGCGCCCGCCGGCCGAGCGGACCCCGACGGCCCTGGCCACGCCACCCGGACAGGGCTCGGGCGCTACCGGTCACGCCCCGATGATCCAGGACGGCTACTACGCGGCCGCGGCGCAGCCCAGGATCACCCCGAGCCCGGCGGCTGGCACGCCGTTGCCCGGCCAGCCGTTGTCGGGCCAGCAGCCCTACATCGCGCAACCGCCGGGCGGCCCGACGGCCGGCGGGTATCCCGGGCAGGCACCCGGCGGATATCCCGGCCAGTACACCGGGGGCACCGGCGGCGCACCGTACCAGGGACAGTCACCGTCGCCCTCGTGGCCGCCGCAGCCGGGCGGCGCGGCCTCCTGGCCCGGGGCCGTCGCCCCGGGCGACAGTGGCCCGGACGCGCTCGGCCAGTACAGGCTGGGCCGGCGGAACCCGGCCGGCGCGGAGATCCCCGGACCCGTGCGCACCGCGGCCCGGCTGATGTACGCGGGCCTGACGGCCACCGTGATCGCCCTGCTCGTGAGCCTCCCGATCCTCGCCAGGTACACCCACGACGCCACCGTCGCGAAAAACACCTACCACCTCACCATCGAGGCTCAACAGAATCAGATGGCCGGCGCGATGACGATCGCCGTCGTCGCGGACCTCATCGGCCTCGCCTGCTGGGTGATGCTCGCCATCGCCAGCCGGCACGGCCGGGGCTGGACGCGGGTCACGGGGACGGTGCTCCTCGGCGTGTACACGATCGTCATGCTGTTCGTCCTGATTGGCACCCGCAAAGACCCGGGCGCCCAGTTCTTCACCCTGCTGGCCTGGGTCCTCGGCGTGGCCGCGGTCATCCCACTGTGGACCCGGCAGGCCCGCGACTTCTTCGCCACCTGGGGCAGGCGCTGACCTGAGGGCGCCATCCCCGTCCGGCCCGGCCACGCTCCGGCCGGCCCGTCGCTCGAAGGGAGTGGCGTTACCAGCGAAAGCTGTGAGGCTCATGGTTTTCTATGCGGGTCGCCCGCAGCATCATGATCCGGAAGGGTTGCGGGGTTGTGAATGGTTAGTAGCGTGATAGGGGCTGTTGCCGATTTGCCTTGGCTGGCGGGGGTCGTGCGGGGACGTTTTCGGCGGTGGGGCGGCTGGTGGCGGGGGGCCGGGGCGCCTCAGGCGGCTTCCTCCAGGGCGCGGCGCTTGCCGGTGGCGATCAGCCGGCCCGGGCCCGGGCAGGCGAGGTTGTCCCCGGACAGGTAGCCGGCGTCGGCCAGGACCAGGCCGATCGTCCCGCCGCCGGGGCCGCCGGCCTCAGCCATCGCGGCCGCGGCGGCCGCGGCCTGGCTGGTCATGGGCTCGTACCACTGCGTGTCGGTGGTGTCCTGGGTGAGGCGGGTGGCGATGACCAGGCCGTCTTCGCTGGTGACGTTCTGGGCGTTGCAGCCCTGGGTGAACCCGCCGCCGCGCACCGGCATGAGCCGGGAGGCGGGGTCGGTGACGTTCCGCCTCGGCTCGGCCCCGGCGGCCTGCCGGGCGGCCTCGCGCCCGGCCTGGGCGGCCAGGGCCCGCTCCACCCGGGCGAGGGCGGCGCGGACCTTCCCGGACTCCTGCGGCAGGGCGGGCGGCCGGTGCCGCGGCCCCTTCCCGGCGGCCCAGGCGCCCCAGCGGGCCTGCGCGGCGTCCTCCTGCCGGGCGAGGTTCGCCCGGGCCAGTTCCACCTCGGCTCCCGCCGCCGGGCGGCCGCCCGCCGGGGCCCCGGCGCGGGCGGCCCGCAGCTGCCCTTCGGCCTTCGCGCGCTCCGCGGCTTCCCGGGCCTCCCGCCCGGCCCGCAGCGACGCCAGCGCGGCGGTGACCCGCT
>Ga0265342_10001088_pt1 | contig 26276 bp, 24 predicted proteins | sample 4CB327metaG_FD_203125 | JGI IMG/M metagenome (GOLD analysis project Ga0265342, IMG submission 203125) | Rhizosphere microbial communities from Carex aquatilis grown in University of Washington, Seatle, WA, United States - 4-CB3-27 metaG | ecosystem: Host-associated > Plants > Roots >... | reverse complement strand
CATCGTCCCAGTAGCCGACGGTCCCCCTGAAGAAAACACCGCGTCCACTAATGTACTCAGGGAACTAACTGTGTAAGTGCCAGGCTGGCGCGCATTCCCAAGAACATAGATCTGGATTGTACGAAGCCGTCCAAGAGTCACATTCAGCTCAAAATCCTTGAACAAAGCGCCAATGGCGGAACGTAGATACGACTCCACCTGTGAGTATCGGAGACCGGCAACGTTTACGGCTCCTACACGCGGCAGGCTGATCTGACCGTTGCGATCGATGGTTAAACGAGAATTGAGCTCAATCTTTCCCCAGGCTCGAATTAACAGTTGATCGTCGGGACCGAGAACATAATCAGCGGGCACAGGAACATTCTCAACAGGAGCAAACGTGGTCGGAACCTGGTCAAACAACTGCCTGCCATAAACCGGAAGTTGGCGGCCGGTCGCGTCTTCAGCGTATTGCTGAAATTCAGATTTTGTCCTCAGCGGACCAACAATCCTACCGGAAGTGGCCACGGACCGATTTGGCGAGCCGGTATTTGACGGCGTCGACATATCAGTCGAATCGCTGTTCAAATCCGGTACGCCACCACCCTGATCATTTCGCTGCTGCGCGTTGACCTGTTGCTGGGTGCGCCTCGAGTTGCTCATCGATGTATCGTCGGGGTTCTGCTGGATATCTGCCGCAGGCGTGAGCAGAGTGGACTGTGCTGCACACATGCTGCTTGAAAACAGCAGCAGGAGAACGAGATCTTTGGTCATTGCAAGAATGCTTTTTCTCATGTCAAGGGTTGAAGGCATGCTGAGGAGAATTGAAGTTTGACGACAGGTTTGGATTTTCAACGGATGATGCTGTTCCCGATCGGACCGGGCTCGCTCTCACGCGCACCCGGCCTTGGCGCAAGCACGTCAAGCCAGAAGGCTGTGTATGCGCGCTCTGCCGCTCGGCTATCTGGGTATCTCGACTCACCGGGTGAGGCATGACGTGACATCCATGGGTAAACCAAGACCATGGATGTCATGGCTGCAGTCACCATTGTGGGGTCAACTTTTCGCGCCTTACCTTTTTCGATAGTCGAAGCCAGATACTGACTGATGGTTGTAAATGCCGGCGCCAGTGATTCGTCACAGAACAGATCCGCTTTCCATTGCATCTCCAACATTGCTACGGCGATCAGTCTCACCAATTCCGGAGAGTAATTAAGAATGTCCGTCAGAAATTCTATAATCTTCGGAAGGATTACTTCGAGATCAACGCCCTCCGCCATTCCGTCGACCATATCCCGGCGAAGTTTGACGGCCGCGCAGCGAGTACGGAGAGCCGACCAGAAGAGGTCTTCTTTGCGTTCAAAATGCCGGAAGATAGTATTTTCGCTAACATCTGCCAGGCGTGCGATCTCACGCGTACTTGTCCCGTGGTATCCCTGGCGTGCAAACAGCTGGGAAGCCGCGCCTAGTATGGCATCTTTCTGGGTAGAATTCTTGACGGTAACTTGCATCTTCGCTCCTTGCGCGACAAAGCCAAGAGTCTTTAAAGCGTCACTCTTGCATTAGTGCCGAGATTTGCGGAGGGTAGGCTGTAATTTGATCCATGCTGCAGTGGTCGAGTGCTTGTCGCTCCGGGCAAATGAAGAACCCATCTTCTGCCCCATGCAGTAATGGACAATTTAGAGAGTTTTGATTGAGAGTTAACTTGCAGAAAGACAGGGAATACGATTCAATTTGTTACTTCGTCTAGGTCTTCGGCTCGCACTTCGATGGCAGCATTTTGGTTGATCAACTTGAGACTGAGAACGAAGCGAAGTCCGTTCCCTTTTCTCACCAGGACGCCTTCGACGCCCTCCATATAACCCCTCTTGATGCGAACCGTCTTGCCCAGTGCGAGTTCTCGATAAGGCTCAACGCTTCGACCCAGAACACTTGAGCGAAGCAGCTCAATTTCAGCAGCAGCAATCGAAGCTTGCGGCTGGTTGTTTCCAACAATACGAATAACTCCAGGCGACTGCAGGACTTTCACGCGCTCGCGCTTCTCGATATTCACAAATAAATAGGTGGGAAATAACGGCACGACCGTTTTGACTCGTTGGCGGTTCTTCCACACTTTCACTGTCTCATAGGTCGGTAGAAACGCTTCAACCTCACGCATTTCAAGCTGCTTCATCGCAGACTTTTCATTCTGCGGGAACGTGAAGACCGCATACCACCGACGTTCGCTCATTACGTCAGGAGGTAACAGACTCGGCCCAGCCCACGAATCGACCACATTGATGTGCGCTCGCGAAATCACTTCGGAATCGTACCCCCATATCAAAACAATAAGATAAGGCTTCGCCATGCTGACTTAGCAAAGTCAGTTACCCAAATCGCCAACCGTGCACTTGCACTTTGAGTAGAAGCCCACGAGGCTTGGTAAGCATTCACTGCAACCGAAACCAAACACTCAGAGCTTCGGAGCAGTCATTACAGTCGCACTTAGAGCATCAACACTACTCGTATTGCAATTTCACGTTAGCCACATATTGACCGGTATTCCTGAAATGAGAGTAAGCCATTACTACCAATTCGAGAAGCGTCAAGACACGTGTTAAAGCGTCATTACGTGTCACAAATTAACAATTCTCAGGGAAAGACTGCAAAGGAATTCTCTTGGGGGCCTCAAGGGAGTTATGAACCGAAGTAAGTACGTGCTACCACTTTTAGGCAATTTTCAAACAGGAAACCGCGCAGTCTAAGTTTTCGGAACTCTATTCGTCACTAATTTGCGAGCCACCTCTCTCGCGGCACTAAACATTAAATCAAGTTAAGAGCTCTTTCCAACTACTGCACCGTCCAGGTAGAAATCCGAAATGCGATTGCTGAATTCCGTGGTCGCACCAAAGGGAGCCGGGGCGCCGATCTTACTCAGCAGACGTTCAAACCTCGGATGTCCTTTCAAACTCCGCAGCAAAGGATCGGTCCTGAACCCGAGACTCCAAAGTGAGCCTTCATCAAACGCCGCTTCAAGCCACATGATGGCTTCCAGCTTCTCACCCAAGCCGAGCAACACTAACGCCAGCGGATAGCTCCTACTCTTCCTGGCGTTCTCGGCCTTTTGCGACAACTGTACCTGCTTGCTTCGAGCCTTGGCTTCCTCGCCTGCCATTCCATAGGCGTATCCGAGTATTCCCAGAAGCAAATAATTCTGAGGCTGCTCCTGCGCGGCAGTTTCCAAGAGTGCCAGGTTATCAGCATGATTGGGGTCTTGCGCAAGCACCAGCGCCTCAATCATGCCCGTGACCGGGCCGTTCCCACTGGCGCACCTCAATTGTGCAGTCAACTCTACAACACGCTGGAATTCTCCATTCAGGTAGACGAACCAGCAGAGAAGACCGCTGAGCGTACGGACGAGAGGATTCAACCGCCAGGCCTCCCATCCGCATTCCACCGCTTCCTCGGCATTGCCATCCGCAATTCTCGACAATGCAAGACCCGATCTGGCGAAGGATGACGACGGGCGCAATTTGACTACGTCTTCAAACCTGGCTCGCGCCTGGCGCCAATTGCGGTTGTGGAGCAAATCAATCCATGCCGCCGGGCACTTTGCGTCAATCGAATCTGACTCCATTGGCGGGATCCGTTGCAGAGCGTCTTGTGCTATAGGGAACGCAATTGACGCGTCCGTGATGTCATTCATGGCACTGAAAACCATCGCATTCGCCAAGCCAATGAATGCGGCAGCGTTGCTTGGATCGTAATCGATGGCTTTGTGGTAAAGGTCGGATATTGTGTGGATGCTTTTGACAGATCGGGTCTCCCACATGGAGTTCGCTGTCGTCGTCAGTTCTCGGGAAGTGCGCTTCGTGCTCTCCACCTGTTCGTCTGCCCTTGCAGTAGAACCGCCGGCCCCCTCAGAAAGACCGGTGAGCCAGGCGTCAATTTCTTCCTCGTACGCAAATACCGAGCCTCTGTGTCCACCGAAGTGATGAACGGGTAATCCATTGAGCTCGTGCCATCGTTGAACTGTCCGTAAACTCCTGCCCAGAAACTCAGCAATGGCTTTCCAGGAATCCAGTCGTTTCTTTTGCATTGGCGCACCAACTCCCTCGAATGGGAACACATCGGACGCTGCCAGGTCTGTCTAGATAACGGCTATATCGATCACTGTTCTTATGAAATGGGGTCGATCTCTTCACATTTCAACGACAGTTTAAAAGCGCGCCGGGCAGTTTCTCGACTCTTGAACAGCGAATCAGACTGGAGATGAGTTTCTAGTCCATCTTACAACCGATTGCTTCTCATTTTGACATCTATTTCCCTCACAAAGCACGTAAAAACGCTTAATGACGCGAAATGACGCGTCAAATGTGTAAGCGCTTACTAACTTGGTTCAATACAGAAAGCGCCTTCAAATTCACGATTTTTTAATATGGAATGCGGTGCTAAATTCGACGCCGACATCAAAATGAATGATTCAGAGCACAGTCCGCGACCTCAGAAATCGAAACGTGAAAATTAGATTTACTTTGTCGGAAGTGGACATCGCTCCAACGCCCTTGTCACGCATCAGGGTAGCCTGAATTTCGAACTTTAATTTGACAAATGGAAAAGCCGGGTTTTCAGCTCTGTGGCTAAACTGCCACACTCGGATGAAAACGCCGGACAAGGCAACTCACCCATCTCAATGGCGCTCATCAACATGCACCGGTTACCTATCCACTCCCCTGTACTTGGCTAGCCGTGCTATCGAGGGGTATCTCAAGTCCAACCTCCCCCATTCCTGGAGCATCCAAGTCATCTGATTTTGATTGATAGGGCTTAAGAACGAAGCAATGACCGCTAGAAACAAATTCTCTATAGAGGAAAACAACATGAAAAACATCGTGCGCGTGATCGGATTGTCTTCTCTTTTGGCCGTGTCGTCGTGGATGAGTGCGCAGGCTCCCGAACCGGGTCGATTCACATTGAACCATGCAGAAGTCGGAATCTTCGGCGACTATTTCCGGTTCTCTCCTGGTTCCAGTACCACCAACTTCGTCGGCTTGGGCGCGCGTGCCGCCTTCAATGTTCACCCTAACATCGCAGTCGAAGCCCAGATGAGCTACGACTTCGATCGCAACTACACCACAACTTTCCAGAACGGGGCGTCCACAACCTTTGTCCGCTCAAGCGTCCGACCCATTACTGGACTGTTCGGCCCCAAGTTCCAAGTCGGCAGCGGTGGCCCGTTTCGCATTTTCGCCACGGGGAAGGTAGGGTTCGTCAACTTCACCACAAATACTTCCGGAGTCGCGTCTGGATCTACATTTAGCAGCGGCGTGTCGGGCGTAGGGAATGGCGGTAACTACCTCGCTGTTTATCCTGGTGGAGGAATTGAAGGATTTGCCGGCCCTATCGGCATCCGCGTTGAGGCGGGCGACGAAGTCTACTTCAATAACGGCGCCAACAATAATCTGAGGCTTGAATTTGGCCCGACGTTCCGCTTTTAGTTGAGTATCCGGCGGTCCAAGAGGCAATGAAAATTCTGATCGAAGCATAAACGGCCACCCCCGCGAGATCTCGCGGGGGTGGCCATTTTACAAACTGTAGAAATGAAGAGTGTCGAGAATCAGCCTGTTGATTCCGCAAGCCGCCTTGCGATTGGCTTCTACAAATGCTTCTACAAATGATTGATCAGAGAAGCAATGCAGGCTGCTCCAAAGCCGTTATCAATATTGACCACGCTGACATTCGGCGCGCATGTGTTCAACATCCCAAGCAATGCAGCCACGCCGCCGAATGATGCTCCATAGCCCACGCTTGTAGGCACTGCCAGCACCGGCGCGTTCACTAAACCACCGACAACGGTCGGCAATGCGCCCTCCATGCCTGCGCACACGATCAGCACCCGCGCCGACTTCAATGAGTTCTGCTGCGCAAGCAAGCGATGGATTCCAGCAACACCGACATCGGCAATCAGGTCGACCGTGTTCCCCATCAACTGAGCTGTAATCACCGCTTCTTCGGCGACCGGCAAGTCGCTGGTGCCCGCACAAACCACCGCAACAGTTCCCTTACCCGGAACGGGCTCTGTCTGTTGGAGGGTAATAGCTCGCGCGCTCTGGTGGAAAACTGCGCGAGGCTCAACAGCCTTTACCGCTTCAAACGCCTCAGCAGACGCGCGGGTCGCCAGCACGTTTCCACCGGCCTTCGCCATGCGATCAAAAATTGCCGCCACCTGGAGCGAAGTTTTACCGGCCGCAAATATCACTTCGGGCATGCCCGTACGCAACGCGCGATGATGATCGAGCTTGGCAAAGCCCAAGTCCTCAAACGGCAGATGGCGCAGTTTCTGGAGTGCGGCCGGCACATCCGTCTTTCCTTGGCGCACTTCGTTCAGCAGCAGTTCAATGGCAGCGGGATCCATTACTGATTCTCCTTGAACACAGCCGCTTCCCGGTCCCGATCCGCGGCGAAAGACTTCATCGCTTCCTGCATTACCTGCTTCAATGGCACCTTGTGCTCTGTTGCGAGTGTGCGGCAGTCTTCGTATTCGGGAGATGCATTGGCAATCTGCCCGGAGGGCCAACGAGCCACTTTGATGCGTACATTGCCCCAGGGTGTCATAACTTCAATCCAGTCGCGCTTCAGCGAATGCTTCTTCTCGAGCCGCCAGTGCAAGCCAATCGTGGTCGTCTCGCGGAAAATCACTTCCTCGAGCGTCGCCACCAGATCCGGCCGACAAAGAACTGTCAGCTGTACGCCTGTGCGGCCTTTCTTCATCTGTACGGCAACGCGATACACATCCCATGCGCCCCGCTCAAGAAGCAACTCGCTCACGTAGGCCAACACCTGCGGGTTCGAGTCATCAATCACTGATTCAATTACTGCGATTGGTTCTGCATCGGAAGAATCAGCTTCTGCTTCTCCAATCAACAGCCGCAACAGGTTAGGCTCGCCAGGCGTATCTTTCCCGCCCGCACCGTAGCCTGTGTCTGTTATGCGCATGGCAGGCAGCTTGTCATAATGCACGTCGAGCATTCGCAGAATCGCCGCTCCCGTAGGAGTAACCCGCTCCATCGGCGGCCCAGCGGCATAAACCGGAGCATCGGCCAGCAGGGCGAGCGTGGCCGGAGCCGGTACTGGAAGAGTTCCATGCTGGCACTTCACCGTGCCGCTTCCCACGTTGAGTGGCGAAGCCAACCACTTATCAACGCCCAGCAACTCCGCGCCGGCGGCGGCGCAGACGATATCGACAATCGTGTCTACCGCCCCAACTTCGTGAAAGTGCACCTTCTCAATCGGAATGGAATGGATGCCAGCTTCGGCCTCACCCAGCAACTGAAACGCCCGCGCAGCGCGAGCCTTCACCGCTCCGGATAGCGGTGCAGCTTCAATGATCTTCAGGATTGAGGAAAGATGCCGGTGCGGCGCATGGCTGTGCTCGACACGTTTCTGAACCGGCTCCGCATGGGAGTGCGCATGAGAATCAGGCGCATGAGTGTGCCTCTCATGAGAGTGTTCACGCGCACTTTCGTGAAGGTGCTCATCATGCGAGTGACCTGCCGTCTCCGCGGGCCCTCCCTGCGTAATAACGTCAACTTTAGTGCCCGTAAGTCCGCCGCGCATTACCTTGCGCATCTCAAGACGCGCGCCAACATTTAATGCCTTGGCAGTGCTCGCAAGGGACTCAAAAGGCACGCCGGCATCAACCAGCGCGCCCAGCAGCATATCGCCGCTGATCCCGGAGAAACATTCAAGATATCCAATACGCATTGCGTTGTGATTCTAAATGGTGAGCGCAGGCAATTACACTTTTGGCTCCGAACGCGAGGCCGGAGGGGAAGAACACACCCACAATCGAAGAGGAGGGACGCCGTCAGGCGCCACGACGAGCCAGAACATCGACAGGGAGAATCGCATTCAACGATCCAGACCGGAATCCTGCAGTATCGAGCGTTACATATTGATATCCAACGTGCTTGAGCGCCACAGTGATGGCGTCCAGCATCTCCATATTCAAAGCGCCGGCCAACTCATTGCGAGCGATTTCAACGCGCGCCAGTTCACCGTGGTGGCGAACTCGGAACTCACGGAAGCCCAGTTGCCGCATGCTCTCCTCAGCGTTCTCCACCTGCTCCAGCACTTCGCGCGTCACCTTGCGGCCATACTCCACGCGTGAAGAAAGGCACGGTGCCGCCGGCCGGTCCCAGAGCGTATAGCCCGCCGCCTTTGAAAGCACGCGAACTTCCGCCTTGGTCAGCCCCGCCTCAGCAAGCGGAGCCAGCACTTCATGCTGCTGCGCCGCACGCTGCCCCGGCCTGTAGTCCCTGGTGTCATCGGCATTCATGCCATAGGCGATGGCGTTGTAGCCGAGCCGCTCGCCTAGCAATTTCATCGTTGTAAAGAGCTCATCCTTGCAATGAAAGCAACGGTTTGCATCGTTCTTTGCGTAGTCGGGATTATCCAATTCCTCAGTGGCAACTACTTGCAGTGAAATGCCCTGGATGAATGCAAACGCACAGGCCTGTTCAAGATCGCGCCTCGCCAGGCTAGCCGAATCGGCAAGCACCGCCAGCACCTGGTCGCCAAGCACGCGATGCGCAGTCGCCGCCAGAAACGCGGAGTCCACGCCGCCCGAGTAGGCCACCATGAGCCGGCCCAATTGACGCAGCCGCGTCTCAAGCAGCACCAGCTTCTCCGCTGCGCTCTTACTGATTTCTGCTTCAGAGATCTCGGGTTGAGTATCCGCCGCCATCGGTCAGATTATACCCGCCCGCTGGTCTGACGTCCTGTGACGCGCGACATCGCGGGCCTTGAAAGAAGTCAGCCATCGAACCGGTAGGCGCTGATTGTCGCGCCCATGGGATCGTCAGTGAAGATGCGCTGCCCCGGGGCGTCCCCGCCCGCACCGGCCGCCACCAGCAACGGAATCAAATGCTCCTCGCGCGGATGCGAATACGCTGCAAACGCGGCCTTTTTCCGAGCTTTCAGCAGTCCATCGCGCTCTGCAGCCGGAGATTCCACGGCCTTGGTTAGCCACTCATCAAACGAGCGCGATCGTTCGGCCGTCTCGGGCTCCAAGTATGCGCGCAGATTATGAAAGCTCATTCCGCTGCCCACGATCAGCACTCCCTCATCCCGCAACGGTGCCAAAGCACGCCCTGCGGCTAGATGCAAAGCCGGATCGAGGGTCTCCACCAGCGACAGCGTGACCACCGGAATTTCCGCTTCGGGAAAGGCTACTTTGAGCGGCACGAAGACGCCATGATCGAAGCCCCGCGTCGCACTCACGCCTGCCGGCAATCCAGCCGCCTGCAGCAACTCCGCCGCGCGCCGCGCAAGATTCGGATCGCCGGGTGCAGGCCATGTGAGCCGATAAGTATGTTCCGGGAATCCTGAATAGTCGAAAATCAGCTGCGGTTCTGCGGCGGCGCTGGCAGTAAAAACCTGCTCTTCCCAGTGGCCGCTCACCACCAGAATCGCTGTCGGCCGTTCCGGAAGCTCTGTCGCCAGACCCTCAAGAAGCCGCTGAGTCTTATGCCATGTATCCGCCGGTCCCCACGTCCAGTCCATGAAAAAACAGGGCCCTCCACCGTGAGGAAGAAATACCGTTGGCTGCCGTAGGATATTGCTGGTCATTGGTTTACACTCCTTGCGGCGCTTACCGTGTCTTCGAAGGCCGATTAGTTGTCGCAACAACTAATCATTGGATAGCCAGACATGACCAGGGGATGCAAATCCTTCCTTACTCTGCCGGCTTCGCTAACAGAAAAACATACGTCAGCAGCGCCACACCGATAAATGCAGGAATCAGCCCGCACATGAAGACTGCCTGGTTGGGGATAAGCATATGCAGAAACACGATCAATGCCACTCCCACCCCGATATTCACCAATCCGCCGATCTTCATCCCCTCATGCTTCTTTGCGCGCTCGAGCCGGTCCTGCTCCCGTACCAACTCCACTGCAGCCTTGACTCCCTCGCCCGAGGACTCGGTCAGCCGCCGCACCATTTCTGCCCTGTAAAACGCTTCGCGTTCCCTGCGCTGGCTGTCGATCCAGGTTGTTACTGGAATAAAGACCACAAACAAAGCCACCGCACCGATCGAAAGAAACATCCACAGCCCCATGGACGCTGGGAATTCAAACATGTACATTGCCAAATTCGTCATACAATCCTCCTGATCCTGTTGCCAATATTTTTCCGTTGCAACCAGTACGACCGAAAGTCGTTGCATCCGGTTGCATTTTCTTTCGTTCCGGAATTCCAAAAGAAATTGCAACCGCCTTTGAAGAACTCCTGTCATACTCCACGGAGAACTTCTGACTTGAACGTGGAATCGCTCAGCACGACCGGAGTGCCCGCAGTACCGCCCCCCGACTCGGATGCGGCCGATGTTCAGCGTGTCCTCGCCGGTGACGTCCAGGCGTTTGAAGGCATCGTTCGCCGCTGGCAGGGCCCGCTCGTCAATATGGCGTGGCGCTACTGCCGGGACCGCAGCCGCGCTGAAGAAATGGCACAAGAGGCCTTTCTGCGCGCATGGCGCGGTCTCAGCCAGTGGCGGCAAGAGGCGAGTTTTTCCACCTGGCTTTTCGCACTCGCCGCAAATGTATTTCGCAGCGAGCTTAAGCGCTTCCCCACTGTCAATGTTCCAATCGAAGATATCTCCGAGCCCTCAGCCTCAGCTACGCAGCACGATGATTTCGCGACAAAAACGAACAACGAAACTCTACGACGCGCGGTGCTCGCGCTTCCGCAAAGGTATCGCGAGCCACTCGTTCTGTTTTACTTTCATGAGATGGACGTAGGCGCGGCAGCACGCACCATGGGCTTGCCGGAGGGCACACTAAAGGCCCGCCTCTCGAGGGCGCGCGCACTGCTCAAGAAGCGATTCCCGAAGCTAAGTCGGCCATGCGCTATCAGTGAAATAATTCCAGCACGCACAGGAAAGGAGGTCCAGGGATGAGCCAGCCAACTCAGGATGATCAAATCAAGCACGCAATCGAATCCGACCCCATCGATCGAATTCTGGCATCAGAGGAGCCCATTCTTCCCTCTTCAGGATTCCTCGCCTCCGTCATGGAGCGCGTACAGGGAGAGTCACGCGCACCGGCACCAATCCCGTTCCCGTGGAAACGCGCCGTACCCGGAATCCTGCTCGCTACCGGCACCTTCGGCTGGGGTGCATACGAGTTCATTCGCGAGGCAATCCCATCTCTCCGCGGTCTCGAAACGACGCAACCCCAACTCACCACGGCACTGCCGGTTCCAATAGAACATGCCGCCTGGATCGCATTTGCACTAGCGATCTCACTGCTCTCCTGGAAGCTCTCCCGACGCCTCTCCGGTCAATCCTGACCCATACAGGCTTGGCGACTTGTAAATTTGCTGACTGTCTATTCGATCGCAAACACCGCATACACGGTCGCTGAGCTCGACACCTTATGCGGCTCAATTGACAAGGGCTGCGCCTGCTCGGTTGCCGCACCCGCTTTCATCGCAAACATCCTCATCGGCATCACCGGCGACGACTGCTGGTTGCTCACATACACAAGCGCGCCAAGCTTTACGCCCATTCCCTTGGCCAGCACGGCAGCCTGCGCGCGAGCACGGCCGGCCGCGCCTTCCAGCGCCTTGTCCTGCAACGCCTGCTCGTTCTCCACCGTCCAGTCAATCTGTCCGCTATTCGTTGCTCCGGCCGTCACGGCCACGTCCAGCATCTGGGCTGCCTGTTCGGGCTTAACTCGAACTGTCCATTGCTGCTGCAGCGTAAACTTGTGCGGCTTGTCGTAAACGCTGTTCAGGTGCTGCCATTCGCTGCGAATTGCCGACTCCGGCACCCCCGCCTGCTTCAGCGGCCCGATGATCGCATTCGAAGTGGCTGTTCCCGCCGCATAGGCGCCCTTGGCATCCGTCGGCTGTGTCTCAAATCCCACATGCAGAATCGCAACCTCCGGCTCAACCGTAACGGTGTTCTCCGCGCTGACCGTTAACGTGCGGTTTGCCGAATCAATTTTCAGTTGTGCCTGGCCAGCCTGCTGCGCAACCGCTGCGCCCACTCCCGCCAGCATCGCCATTGCCGCAATTCCAGTTCGAATCGACATTGATCCGTCTCCTTCACTTCTTAAAACACCACACCTTGAGAATGTTGCAAGGTTTTGTCAATCTGAAATTCCAGAGCGCACCTACTGAACGCGCTTACTGGATCGTTGAGTGCTTTGCCCCAAACTGCCGCAGCTTTTCCAGTGTCACTGCAGCCTGGCCTGAATCGATTGCCTCAGCGCCCATTTCCACGCCCTGCTTCAAATCCGTCGCCAGGCCCGCTGCCACCAGTCCAGCCGCGGCATTGAACAGCACAATGTCGCGCCTCGCTCCAGGAATTCCTGTCAGCACATCGAAAAGAAGCGAAGCATTGGTTGCCACATCGCCGCCTACAATCTGGTCGAGCGTCGCCATGGGCAGACCCGCCATCTCCGGTGTCACACGCGAAGCCTTCAATGTCGATTCGCCCGTCTCCGACTCTTCAACCCGCGCCACCACTGACTCACCCGTCGTCGTCAGCTCGTCAATTCCGTCCAACCCATGCACCACAAACGCCCGCTTGGCGCGCAAAGCTACCAGCGTCCTTCCCACCAGCAGCACCTTGCTGGGCGCCAACACTCCCACCACCTGCGTTCGCGCCTCGGCAGGATTGGACAGCGGACCCACCAAGTTAAAAATCGTCCTGTAGCCCAGCGTCTTGCGCAGCGGTCCCAGAATTTTCATCGCGGGATGGTAAAGCGGCGCAAACAGGAACATGAATCCCGTCTCGCGCAGGCACTCAGCAGCCATTTCCGGGCCCAGCGTGATCGGCACGCCCAGCGCTTCAAGAACATCGGCGGCACCGCATCGAGACGTCACCGCGCGATTGCCGTGCTTGGCAACCTTGGCCCCAGCTGCCGCTGCCACCAGCGCTGCTCCCGAGGAGATGTTGAACGTCAGCGGCCCTCCGCCACCCGTTCCCACCACATCCACCAGCGACGCACGCTCTTCATCTGTCAGGGGCACGGGGGTCACGCGTGCCCGCATCACATCCACAAAGCCGGCAAGTTCCGGCGCCTGTTCGCCACGCGTCGCCATTACCGCCACCATCGACGCCACCAGCACCTCAGGAACCTCACCGGTGAGGATCTCCTCAAGAACAGCAACCGCCTGCTCGCGAGTCAGCGCCGCACCATCTTCGGCCAACGGCTTCAACAATTCCTTCAACACGCCCATACCTACAATGTTAATGTCCCGCAGCCCCAGCATCGCGAACCCGCCCTACTTAGCCTTGTCTCCTTTTAAACTCGTCAATTCGTAAACCGCCTCTCCGTTTGCCGCTCCAACGTGCAGCAAGATAAGATTTCATTACCGCTGGCACGGTCCCGCCGGCCCGGAGAACTCCCCGGACCTGGTCCCGAATCCCCCAACAACAGCGGACTGGGCGGCTCTCAAAAACCACATGAAAATACACGAGTATCAAGCAAAAGAAATCCTGGCGAAGTACGGTGTTCCTGTTCCCAGGGGCGAAGTGGCCAATACGCCGGAAGAAGCTTCTGCCGTGGCCCGCAAACTGCTTGCCGAAGGCGCCACAGGCGTCGTGGTCAAAGCTCAGATTCATGCCGGAGGCCGTGGCAAAGGCGGCGGCGTGAAGGTTGCCCGCAGCCGCGAAGAAGCCGAGACACACGTGAAGAATATTCTCGGCATGCAGTTGATTACGCACCAGACCGGCCCACAAGGGCAAAAGGTGCAGCGGCTGCTTGTTGAAGAAACCGCCGCCATTGATCGCGAGCTCTACCTCGGCATTGTGCTCGATCGCGCCACCGGCAAGCTGGTCTTCATGGCCTCGCAGGCCGGCGGTATGGAGATTGAAGAGGTCGCGGCCAAAACTCCGGACGCCATCTATAAAGAGACCATCGATCCTGCGGTTGGCTTTGGCGCGTGGCAGGCCCGCAAGCTCGCTTTCGCTCTCGGACTCAAGTCCACGCAGATCAATCAGGCAGTAGGCTTCTTCCAGAGCCTCTACAAGGCATTCGTCGACACCGACGCTTCGCTGGTCGAGATCAATCCCTTCATAACCACCAAGGACGAGAAGCTGTTAGCGCTCGATGCCAAGATCACCTTTGACGACAACGCGCTCTTCCGCCATGCGGACATCAAGGCGCTCCGCGATGTCGACGAAGAAGATCCGCTTGAAGTGGAAGCAAGCAAGTACTCGCTCAACTACATCAAGCTCGATGGCTCCATCGCTTGCATGGTGAACGGCGCAGGCCTGGCCATGGCGACCATGGACATCATTCAATACGCCGGTGGCAGCCCTGCCAACTTCCTCGATGTAGGCGGCGGTGCAACCCAGGAGCAGATTGAACATGCGTTTGAAATTCTGCTTTCCGATGCGAATGTGAAGGCCATCTTTATCAATATTTTTGGTGGTATTCTGCGCGTTGATCGGCTGGCTACAGGCGTTGTTGCCGCTGCGCGCAATCTTAATGTGATGGTTCCCATCATCCTGCGCCTCGAAGGCACCAACGTCGAAGAAGGCCGCAAGATTCTGAAGGACTCCGGTCTCAACTTCCAAGTGGGCGCAACCATGAAAGAAGCAGCTGAGATGGTTGTTGCAGCTGCAAAGGCGGTGGCATAGAGATGGCCGTATTAGTCGATAACAATACTCTCTTGATTGTTCAGGGACTCACTGGCAAGGAAGGTACCTTCCATGCCAAAGGCTGCGCTGAATACGGCACGAAAGTCGTTGGCGGCGTGACACCCGGCAAGGGTGGCACCACGCACGAAGGTTGGCCCATCTTCAATACCGTTTCAGACGCGGTGAAAGACACCGGCGCTAACGCAACCATGATCTTCGTCCCGCCGCCGTTCGCAGCCGATTCCATTCTCGAAGCAGAAGACGCGGGTATCCCGCTGATCGTCTGCATCACCGAGGGCATTCCAACGCTCGATATGGTCAAGGTCTGGGCCAAGCTCAAGAATTCCAAATCGCGTCTCGTCGGTCCCAACTGCCCCGGCGTCATTTCGCCTGGCAAAGCCAAAATCGGGATCATGCCCGGACGCATTCACAAGGAAGGCTCCGTCGGTATCGTGTCCCGCTCAGGAACCCTCACCTACGAGGCCGTTCATCAATTAACGCAGCGTGGCATCGGCCAGTCGACAGCCATCGGCATTGGCGGCGATCCCATCATTGGCACAACGCACATTGACGCGCTACGCTTGCTCAACGACGACCCAGAAACAGAAGCCATCATCATGATCGGCGAAATCGGCGGAAGCGCTGAAGAAGCCGCGGCGGAATTCGTCAAGCAGCATGTAAGAAAGCCTGTCGTCGGATTTATCGCTGGACAGACCGCGCCGCCGGGCCGTCGCATGGGCCACGCCGGAGCCATCATCAGCGGCGGTCAAGGCACCGCCAAAGACAAAATGAAGGCCATGACCGAAGCCGGCATTCACGTAGTAGTGTCGCCCGCAGAAATCGGTGCAACGCTCGCCAAGGTAATTGGCAAAGCCTAAATGCAGCTTCTCGCTGTCCGCTAAGAAATACGACGGCCCGCAGAGAATGCGGGCCTTCGTATTTCAATTCTCTGCAGGCCTAGTCCGCCTCCGCCTGCACAGCCAGTCCTCACCAAATCCGGCAAGGATTTGCGATCACCATCTTGTCCTTCGGCCTGCAACTGAAACTCTTTCCAAACTCCGGCAGATCCTGCAGCACCGAATTCGTCCGGTACTCATCCGGCGCATGAGGATCGGTCTGCGCCTGCGTCCGCAACTGTTCCGGCCGCGTCTGCGTGCACCACTGCTGCGCATACGCAATCCAGAACCGCTGATCCGGCGTGTATCCATTCGTCAATTGCGCCATATCCACGTGTGCAGCATCTGCCTTATCCAGCCACGCCATCCAGGCCAGCCATAGTCCGCCCAAGTCGGCAAGATTTTCGCCAAGTGTCAGCTTCCCATTCAGGTGAACTCCCGGCACTGCCTCGATTGCGTCGTACTGCTTCACCATGCACTCGGCCTTGTCGGTAAATTTCTGTTCGTCGTCCTTGGTCCACCAGTCCTTCAGATTGCCGGCCTCATCGAACTGCCGTCCCTGGTCGTCGAAGCCGTGGGTCAACTCGTGCCCGACGGTCGACCCCATGTCGCCGTAATTTGCCGCGTCGTCTTCAAGATTGCTGAAAAACGGCGGCTGAAAATATCCGGCTGGAAAATTCACATTGTTTTGCTGCGGATCGTAATAGGCATTCACCGTGGGCGGCGACATGTACCACTCGGTTTTGTCCACGGGCTTGCCGATCTTGTTCAGCTCGCGCGCAAAGTTGAACTGCCGCACACGCTCCAAATTTCCTATCGAATCGCCGCGCACAATATTCAGCTTCGAGTAGTCGCGCCACTTGTCGGGATAGCCTACCTTGTTCATCACGGTGTGCAGTTTCGCTTTGGCCTTGAGCTTTGTACCGGTGCTCATCCAGTCCAACTGGTCGATGTCCTTGCTCATGGCTTGTTCAATTGCCACCGTCATATCCAATGCGCGTTGCTTTTCTTCTGGCGGAAAATACTTGGCCACATAAACCTGCCCCAACGCCTCGCCCATTTCGCGATCCACGCGGCTTGTGCAACGCTTCCAGCGATCCTGCTGTTTTTCCGCGCCGTTCAACACATGCGAGTAGAAGCGCCAGGATTCCGCCTCAAAGCTCTCCGGCATGCTGGTATTCGCATAAGCGTGAATCAGGTGCCACCGAAGGTAGGTCTTGATCTGCTCAAACGGTGTATCGGCAAGCAGCGCATTGAACTCGGCCATGAACTTTGGTTCAGCATCGTTCATCTTTCCCGTCGCGGGTGCATGCGCTTCCGCCACATATTCAGTCATGGAGAAATGCGTCAGCTCTTTGCTGAAGTTCGCCACGTCGGTCGGGTGATCCAGATTCTTTGGTTCGCGTTGCTCGGTAATGGTGAGCGAAGCCTTCGCCAGCCGCGTCTCAATCGCCATCACCACATCGGCATCGCTCGTTGCCTGCGCCTCTGTATCTCCAGCCAGCACCAGCATCTTGTGAACGTGGTCCAAATATTGCTGTCGCTGCTCTGCGCTCTTGTCATCGGTGCGCGTGTAGTAATCGCGCTCGGGCAAGCCCAGGCCGCCGGCATAGTAGTAGCTGATCACCGAGTTAGCATCGGCAAAATCCTGGCTTGATGTCATGCCGAAGAATGCATCCACGCCGATCGCGTGCAGATGCCCAAGCAGCGCAGGAAATCCCGCCGCCGATTTCAGCGCCGCGATCCTATTCAGTTCCGGCTCGAGCGGTGCAATACCCTGCTTGTTCACCGTCGAGGTATCCATGCAGCTTGCATATTCATCACCAATCTTCTGTTCGTTGGCCGTGCGCGCCGATTTCGGAGTTGCCGCGTCCTCCAGAATCTGTCTCAGATGCAAACGGTTCAGCTCGAACAACTCAGTAAATCGTCCGTAACTCACCTGGTCAGGAGGCAAAGGATTCTTTTTGAACCAGCCGTTGCAGCTGTAGCGATAAAAGTTGTCGCACGGATCAATGGTGTGGTCAATCAGCGTGGGATCGAACACGCGCAATTCTGAACCGCCTGCCGGCCCTGATGCCGGGCTCATTTGGCAAAGCGCGGGCGCGGCGGCCATTGCGAACAACAGGCCACAACAAAAAAGGTTAGGCAAAGCGACCATCTTAAACATGGCGACACTTTATCAGAATTGAGCGGCTTTCGCGCTGAGGCCTATGGGCAGCCACCAAGCCCTTTACAATTGAAAAGGACCAATAAATCTCTCGAGGAGTCAGTGCAGTGCCGCAACGCACCTTCAGCATCTTAAAGCCAGACGCAGTCCGCAAGGGCTACACCGGCGCCATTCTCGCAGCCATTGACGCGGCTGGATTTCAGATCGTCGCCATCAAAAAGCAAACCATCTCAAAAGCCGAGGCCGAGGGCTTCTACGCCGTGCATAAGAGCAAGCCCTTCTTCGGCGAATTGACCGAATACATGTCTTCCGGTCCTCTCGTCCTGATGGTGCTTGAAAAGGAAAATGCCATCGCCGATCTGCGCAAGCTGATGGGAGCCACAAATCCGGCCAACGCCGAAGCGGGCACCATCCGCAAGCGCTTCGCCGAATCTATCCAGGAAAACGCCATTCACGGCTCTGACGCCGAAGAGACCGCAGCCTACGAAATCGGCTACTGGTTTGCTGGCTACGAGCTCATTTAACTTCGACCTGGTCTGTATTCCCCGCAGGCACCGGCCGCCTGAGATGAACGATATGAGAAAAGCCGTATTTCAGTTAGCCGGTTTGTTCCTGTTCACGCTTATGGCCGCGATCCCCTCCATCGCGGTCCCCGGCAACATCAAGCCCGGTGAGCCGTGGCTCGACGATCGCGGCCAACAGATCCAGGCCCACGGCGGGGGCATCACTTTTTGGAAGGGCGCATATTACTGGTTCGGCGAAGACCGCTCCCAGACCAACGATCCTGACAAGCGTTACGTGGCCTGCTTTTCCTCGCGCGATCTCGTCCATTGGAAGTTTCGCCGCCAGGTTATAGCTCTCTCTGACCCAGAGCACCTGGGCCCGCGCTGGGTGCTCGAGCGTCCCAAGGTTTTCGTCAATTCGCGCACGCACAAATTCGTTTTATATGCTCACTTCGACGACGCTCGCTACAAACTAGCCCGTGTAATGATCGCCGTCAGCGATCGCATAGACGGCGACTATCACTATGTAAAGAGCTTCCGGCCACTCGACCAAGAAAGCCGTGACATCGGCCAATTTGTTGACGATGACGGATCGGCCTATCTCATCTTCGAATCGCGACCCACCAAAGGATTTTTTATTGCGAAGCTGACAGATGACTATATGGGTGTCGAGAAAACTGCTTTCATCCAGGCTCCGCTCGAAGGCGGAGCGATTGTCCGCTACGGCAATCTTTACTACGTGATTGGCTCTCATATGACCGGCTGGCGCCCCAATCCCGACGTTTTCGCAACTGCATCTTCGCTCGCCGGACCCTGGACTGAATTCAAGGACATTGCTCCGCCAGAAGCCAACACCTACAACGCGCAATCCACCATGCTCCTCAAAGTCGCTGGCTCAAGAAAGTCCACCGTCATCTTCATGGGCGACATCTGGAAACCCAAGGAGCTTTGGGACTCGCGCTATCTCTGGATGCCGCTCGATATGCAAAACGGATCGATGCATTTGCCGCCTCCCCAGCCATGGCAATTGAACGTCAAGACCGGCGAGGCCACGATTCTCAAATAGGAGGCGCACCATGCCCACGCCAGACTCTGAACTGGCCGCGATCTTCCTCGAGTTCTCCCGCAACAAACTCCTCAACCAGTACTGGCCACGCCTAAAAACCTGTGTCGAGTCCATGACGGTCGAGCAGATTTGGTGGCGGCCAAATCAAGCCTCAAACAGCATCGGCAATCTCACACTCCATCTCAACGGCAACATTACCCAGTGGCTCGTTGCCTCTTTCAATAAGAACGAAGACCTGCGAAACCGCCCAGAGGAATTCGCCGCGCAGGGCGGCCTGACCGCAGCGGAACTTCTCAGCCGTCTCGGCGCCACCATCGCCGAAGCCGAAAAAGTTCTCAGCCGCATCTCCGCTGAAGAACTGCTCGCGCCCTATGAAATACAGGGCTTTCACGTGCGCGGTCTCGACGCCGTTTACCAGGTCGTCGAGCACTTCGGCCTCCACTACGGCCAAATCGCCTACATCGCCAAAAGCATCAGCGGCAAAGACCTTGGCTTTTATCGCGAGCTAAACAAGACAGGCCGCATCTAGCGGCCTGTTTGCACTACCTTTTGCCCGTCCTATTTCAGCGAACTCATATCGACCACAAACCGATACTTCACATCCTGCTTCAACATCCGATCAAATGCCTCGTTGATCTTTTCCATCGGAATCACTTCTACGTCAGCGGTAATGTCGTTCTTGCCGCAGTAGTCCAGCATCGCCTGCGTCTCCGGCATGCCGCCAATCATCGATCCCGCCACCGCAATGCGCTTTGAAATCAATTGAAAAATATCAATCGAGGGTGGCCTTTCCGGCAGTCCCACAATCGTCAACGTCGCGTCCTGTTTGAGCAGTGCAAGGTAGGGTGCCATCTCATGCGGAGCGGAAACGGCGTCGATGATGAAATCGAATGACGCAGCGTGCTTCTTCATCTGCTCTTCGTCTGTCGAAACTACAACCTCGTCAGCCCCAAGCCGAATCGCGTCTTCCTTCTTCTTGGGCGAAGTCGTCAGCTGCACCGTGTGCGCGCCAAACGCGTGCGCAAACTTCAGTGCCATGTGGCCCAGTCCGCCCAGGCCGATGATGCCGACTTTCATGCCCGGTCCCACCTTCCAATGACGCAGCGGCGAGTAAGTGGTAATGCCCGCGCACAGCAGCGGCGCCACTCCAGCAAGATCGAGATTCGCCGGCACCGTAAGAGCAAAGCGTTCATCCACAACATAGTTGTTGGAGTAGCCGCCCATTGTCGTCGTCCCGTCAACTCGATCTTTCGCCGCATAGGTCAGCGTTGGGCCTTCAAGGCAGTAGTGCTCTTCGCCGCGATCGCACGGCTCGCACTTGCGGCACGAGTCAACAATCACGCCAATGGCCGCAATCTCGCCCACCTTGAACTTCTTCACCGCTGACCCAACTCCAGTTACGCGGCCGACAATTTCGTGTCCGGGCACCATGGGATACATTGACTGGCCCCATTCGTTGCGTGCCATGTGTATATCGGTGTGGCACACACCGCAATAGAGAATCTCGATTGCAATTTCGGTTGGTCCGGGCGCGCGACGGCTGAAAGTAAACGGAGCAAGCGGAGTTTGCGCACTATGCGCTGCAAAACCTTTGGATGACAACATTAAGGATTTCCTTCCAGAAAGGGATTAGGTCAAGAATATTCGATGGAGACTGCAAAACTGAAATCTGCACTGCGACGGTGTTTATGATGCTACTTCGATCAAATTCAGCGGCGCGCTGTAATCACGCGATCGACACCCTGCAGATCTTTTGCGAATTCGATATCTACGAACCCTGCTGCAGAAAATAGCTCAGCGACGGCCTCCGCCTGCCCATACCCGATTTCGAATACCGCAAATCCGCCAGCAACAAGAACACGGTAAGCCGCGGGTACTAACCGTCTGTAAATATCCAAACCATTCGAGCCGGCAAACAAAGCCACATCCGGCTCATGATCGCGGACCTCCAGAGCCAGCGATGCACGATCATCCGTGGCAACGTAAGGCGGATTCGAAACAACAAATTCGAATTGCTCTGCCGCGACCGGCTTCAGCAGATCGCCCTCAAGAAAACGAATTCGTTCCGCTACTCCGGTGCGTTCTGCATTTCGGCGCGCCACACGCAGCGCCGCATCAGAAACATCCGTCGCCGTCACCTTCGCGCCCGGCGATTCGTGAGCCAAAGCAATCGCAATCGCTCCCGATCCAGTGCCAACATCCACAAGGCGCGGACCGACCAACAAAGACGCCAGCTCAAGCACCTTCTCCACCACGTGCTCAGTCTCTTGCCGCGGAATCAGCACATCGCGATTCACGCTGAATGACAGCCCATAAAACTCGCACTCGCCCGTAATGTACTGGATCGGCTCTCCCGCGAGTCGCCGCTCAATCTGCTGCGAATATCCTATCGATTTGCAGCCGCCAAACTCATCTTCAAGATGAGCCAGGAGCCACGCACGATTCTTCCCAATTAAGTGCAGCATCAGGGTCTCGGCGTCGAGCCGCGCGCGTTCCGGGTGCGGTCCCGCGTGCAGACGCGCCTCTCCCTGCTGCAACCATTCTCGAAGCGAAGTCAACTTACGCCGCCTGCGTAGCGCTAGCCTTCAACTGCTCGGCCTGGTAGTGCGCCATCAACGCATCCACAATTGGCTGCAGGCGCCCTTCCATCACCAGATCAAGCTGGTGCAGTGTAAGACCGATGCGATGGTCCGTGAGCCGGTTCTGCGGAAAGTTATATGTGCGAATCTTTTCACTGCGATCGCCGCTGCCCACCTGCTGCTTGCGCTCTTTGGCAAGCTCGGCATTCTGCCGCTCCATCTCTTGCTCGTACAGGCGCGAGCGCAGCACGCGCAGTCCTTTTTCACGATTCTTGATCTGCGATTTTTCATCCTGGCAGCTAACAACCGTGTTGGTCGGAATGTGCGTAATGCGCACCGCGGAATAGGTAGTATTCACCGACTGCCCACCTGGCCCCGACGAGCAGAACGTGTCAATGCGCAGGTCCTTTGCTTCAATCTTGATGTCCACGTCTTCGGCTTCAGGCAACACCGCCACTGTGATCGCTGAAGTGTGCACGCGGCCCTGCGTTTCTGTTGCAGGAACGCGCTGCACGCGGTGAACGCCGCTCTCCCACTTCAGCTGCGAGTACACGCGCTCGCCTTCGATAATGGCAATCACTTCCTTGTATCCACCAATGCCCGACTCCGACACAGACATTACTTCAACCTTCCACTTATGCTGCTCGGCAAAGCGCGTATACATGCGAAATACTTCAGCCGCAAACAGAGAAGCTTCGTCACCACCTGTCCCGGCGCGAATTTCGAGGATTACGTTCTTCTCGTCATTCGGATCCTTGGGAATCAGCATCACCTTCAGCTCTTCGTTGAGGGTTTCCTCGCGCGGCTCCAACGTCGCGATCTCTTCTTGCGCCATGGCACGCAGGTCAGCGTCGCTCTCAGCCATCATTGCGCGTGCATCGGCAAGCCCCTGCTGCACCTGCTTTAGCTCGCGGTACTTCTCCACCGGCTCTTCAATTTCGCGCAGCGCCTTGGCCGTCTTCTGATATTTCTCGTGATCGTTTATCACATCCGGCAGCGAAAACTGCGCTTGCAGCTCGTTATAGCGCTGCTCCATTTGTTCCAGGCGGTCAATCATATAGGCCCTCCGGGCTTGCGGGTTTCAATCGAATCAGTTGTGTAAGGAAATGGGCAGGGAACGGCTGTAGGCGGCAGGAGCCGCTAGAGGAGGGCCGGGATGGGCTGGTGCAGCATCATTCCTGTCATTATTTTACCGCGAAATGAGAAATTTGCGTTCTCCATGCCAATTCGCCGCTAACCCAATCAGGCAAGGTATGGCTCGCTATAACGGCATCAGTTGCAATCAGGCTGTTCGCAGCCTCTCATTACTGGCACCATCAGTCGCGATTCATGTCCCGGTCCCGCAAACACGGTAATCGTCGCCTTTATGAAGTCCGCCGGCTTGGCCTTCATTATGTTCGGCACAAACTTCTGTGGATTGCGATCGTACAGCGGGAACCAGGTGCTCTGGATTTCGACCATCACCGTGTGCCCAGCCTTGAATACGTGATCAACATCGTGTAATGAAAATCGATATTCGCGAATCTCTCCCGCCTTCAAGGCAACCGGTTTTTGGAAACTGTCCAGATAGCGGCCGCGGAATATCTCCGTGTTCGTCATAAGCTGATCGCCGCGCATTTTCACATCTGGATCGTCATCGGGATATTCATCAATGAGCTTCACAACCAAGTCGTTATCGGTCCCGGTGGTCGCGGCAAAAATATCGGCTAGCACCTCACCCGTCAGTGTCAGATCCTTGGTAAGTACCGGCAACTTCCATACCGCAACATCTTTGCGCGAAGTCACAAATCGCTGATCTTCCGTCAGCCACGGGTACCATTCTGAACCCTGGCTGTACGTTGGCTGAATCGGGCGATGTCGATAGGGAACCGGATCCGTCGGATCGCTGGTGTAGGTCATCGCGGCATCTCGTGCAGGCTTTTCCCAATCCGCCAGCCCTCCCCCTTCGAGATACAGCGGCATCACGTGCGACTGGCGCGGCGGAAAATGACTGTAATACTTCCACGTATTCGATCCGGTCTGAAAGCTCGCCGTATCCACCAAGTCGAACTTTGACGCATTCGTACTCGGCTCGTCCTTCAAAAAATGCGAGAAGAACTTGGACTCGATTTGCGTGCGGAATTCCTTCCCCACTGGCTCACCAAATTGCAGGTCTCCCAAGTTCCTCGTCGACGCCGACCAGTACCCGTGCCGCCACGGTCCCAGAACAAGAAAATTCTCATGCTTCTCGTCTTGCGGCTCCAGTTTGGCGTACTCTTCCTGCGGCCCCCACATATCTTCCTGGTCGTAATAGCCGCCAACACTCAGGGTCGGCACGGTTACAGCCTTCAACCACTTTTCAACTCCGCGCGATGACCACACCGAATCATAGGAAGGGTGATCCAGAAAGAGCCTCCATGTCGGTAGCAGCTTCGTTCCCGATTGCTTTAGGTCCTCCGAGAAAGATCCTCTCTTCAAAAAATAATCGAAGCCATCCGCCGACCTTCCATCATTGCCGTAGCTCACATTGCTCATACCTTTGCTTCGTTCCATGCCATACACATAGTCGTAGCCATAGCTCTGCCTGAAGGCTCCGTTGTGAAAGAAGTCATCACCCATCCACACGTCGATCATCGGAGCTTGCGGCGAAATCGCCTTGACCGCAGGATGCGGATCTATGCCCGCCGCCATCGCCAGAAAACCCGGATAACTTGTTCCAAGCACACCCACGCGGCCGTTATTCCCGCTTACGTTTTTCAGCAGCCACCCAACCGTATCAAAGGCATCGGTACTTTCGTCCACAGCGTTCGGATTGTGATGATCAGCCATGGGTCGGCTCATGATGAACTGGCCCTTGCTCTCAAAGCGACCGCGAATATCGCCGCAAACATAGATGTATCCATCGCGCGCCAGTTCCGGCCGTTGAGAAAAAAACGATTCTCGGCTAGTGCCATCGCACCCATAAGGGGTTCGCTGCATCAGGAATGGCAGCGGCTCAGCGATATCCGTCGGCTTCAGCATCACCACGTGAAGCTTCACTCCGTCGCGCATGGGGATCATTGCTTCACTGCGCCGATAATCGTGAAACGTATGGTGAACCGGCGGACCAACCCGCGAGTAAACCGTGGTGGCCGCTGTCGAAAACGTCAGGCTCACTCCTCGTCCAGCATCATCCGTCGTGAATCGCGCACTTGCTTTTGGTCCTGGAAATGCGAACTCCACGTCAGAAATTGTCGTCAGCTGCATAGGCACGGAGTTCTCTGCCTCAATCACGAGCTTGCCATTCTGCACGTAGAGACTCACCGGGACGTCCGGCTCCTCGCTGCTCGCATAGGCTCCGCCCAGTTTTTCCAGTTTCGATATGTCTTTCGCCTGGCCATGGGTCTCCGCATCCAGAGCAGAAAAGCAAAACGCCACCAAAAGCAAAGCCGCACCCCAACTTGCTGGCGCGGCACAACGGCTCGTCTCGGCCATCCCCTCGTCTCCTCGTTGCGCTCTAGTGTACGTGTCCGTGATGAGTCTGGCCGCCGCCCGTCATCTCCTCAGGTGGGACAACGCATCCATGCAGCGCCTCACATCCAATGTGCTCAAACTGAATCGTCGTGTGGGCGATGTGAAAGTGCTCCTTCAACACATGATTCAGGTTCTCCAGGATGCATGCGCTTTCTGACGGCGGAATATCCGCGATCTGAACGTGGCACGCCATTGCGCTCGACTGCGAACCCAGGCACCACACATGCAGGTCGTGCACGTTCACTACGCCATCTACCGCTTCCATGCCAGATCGGATATCTGTCAGGGAAACACCGCGTGGCCTGCCCTCGAGAAGAATGTTCAGCGTTTCGCGAACAATCCCGACGCTCGACCATAAAATGAGCGCCGCAATTACCAGCGACAGCACCGGATCGATCCAGTTCTTCCCCGTCAGTAGGATTCCTGCGCCACCCGCAATCACCGCGGCGGTTGAAAGCGTGTCGCCGGCCATGTGCAGAAATGCGGAGCGCAGATTCACATCCCGCGCCACACCCCACAGCAGCGCCGCGATGACACCGTTCATCACCACGCCGGCCGCGGCTACCACCATCATGATCCGGGGCTGCACTGTTACGGGATTCGAAAGCCTGTGGACTGCCTCGTAAGCGATCCAGAGTGCGATGACAATCAGCGTAGCGGCATTGATGAACGCAGCCAACACGCCGGCTCTTTGATATCCAAAGGTTCTTGCATCGTCAGCCGGACGGGACTGAAAGTAGACAGCCGCAAAGCTCAGCAGCAGCGCCAGAAAATCCGATACATTGTGGCCCGATTCCGAAAGCAGCGCCAGCGAGTGGGCGCGCAAACCCGCGATCAGCGTCACCAGGACATAAGCGAGCGTCGCTGCCAGCGAGAACCGTAGTACCGAAGTTATCCGATTTGCATCCGGGCCCGTTGGCGCCGCGTGGACATGCATACATTTAGTCTAATTGCGACTTTGC
>Ga0265342_10001086_pt1 | contig 26323 bp, 28 predicted proteins | sample 4CB327metaG_FD_203125 | JGI IMG/M metagenome (GOLD analysis project Ga0265342, IMG submission 203125) | Rhizosphere microbial communities from Carex aquatilis grown in University of Washington, Seatle, WA, United States - 4-CB3-27 metaG | ecosystem: Host-associated > Plants > Roots >... | reverse complement strand
ACGATATCGAGTGGGTGGTGACGGGTTACATGCTCGGCTTCTCGACCTTCATGCCCCTCACCGCCTGGCTGCGCGACCGCATAGGCTACCGGGTGCTCTACATCGCCAGCCTCGCCGTGTTCATCGGTGGTTCCGTCCTTTGCGGTATCGCCCCCAACCTGCCCACGCTGGTCCTCGCGCGCGTGATTCAGGCATTCGGCGGCGGCGCCATCACCCCCACCGGGCTGGCCATGATTGCCGAGGTCTTCCCACCCAAGGAGCGCGGGCGCGCGCTTGGACTGTGGGGCGTGGGGGTCGTCGTCGGCCCCGCGTTCGGCCCCACCCTGGGCGGGTATCTTACCGAAACCCTTGGTTGGCGCAGCATCTTCAACATCAACCTTCCCATCGGCGTGATCGGGCTTCTGGCCGCGACCCGCGTGCTTCGCGCCGACAAACCGCACGCCCAGACGCACCGAGGGTTCGATCTTCCGGGCTTCCTGCTCCTCACCACCTTTCTTGTCGCCGCGTTGCTGGGGCTGTCCAACGGCAATCGCGAGGGCTGGAGTTCGAGCTACGTCATCACCTGCGCCATCTTGAGCAGCGTCGCATTTGTGCTTTTTCTCACCGTCGAGAGCGTCGTGTCCGAACGCATTCTCGACCTCGGGCTATTCCGAAAATCCCAATTCACCGTCGCCATGGTGGTGACCGCCGCGCGCTCGGTCGCCCTCTACGGCGGCATCTTTCTCTTGCCGCTGTTCTTGCAGGATCTGATGGGCCGCACCGAGATCGACACGGGGCTGTTGCTGCTTCCAGGCGCCCTGGTCATGGGAGGGGTCATGCTGGTTTCGGGCCGGATCGCGGACCGATTCGGCACACGCGCTTCCACGATTGTGGGTCTCGCGCTCATCGCCTGGTTCATGTGGACGTACCGCAGACTGGACACGACCACGAGCACGTGGGCCGTGCTTTACCCGACCCTGATCCGAGGCGTCGGACTGGGATTGCTGGTCACGCCCGTCATGACCGCGGCCATCAACGCCGTGCCGACGGCCAAGGCCGGCATGGCCTCTTCGATGTTGAGTTTGACACAGCAAATCTCAGGTTCGCTTGGCATCGCCGTTCTTGCCTGCGTGCTCGGCCGCAGAGCGACCTTCCACCTCGCGGTGGTGGGTCAAGGTCTCGCTGGCACAAGACCGGCGCTCTTGGATGCCACGCGCGCCCTCGTTCTGCGTGCCATCGAGCTGGGCTCGCCTCCCGCGGTGGCGAGGTTGCTGGCCGGCTCTCTAGTCGCGCGCAAGATCGCCGGGGCGGCCTCCGTCCTGGCCTTCAACGATGCCTTTCTCGTCGGCGCCGCAATTGTGGGCGCAGGGGCGATCCCCGCGCTCTTTCTTTCATCCAAAGCGAAAGTGCGCGCCCGCGCCGTGCCCGCGCCCGCGCCCGCCGAGCTGTTGGAGTGACAACGACCAGAAACAAGGAGACCGGATGAAGACCTTCAACGGAGTGGATATTTACGAAAACCTCAAGGAGATCGTCGAACCGTCCCGCAGTTGTCTTGTGGTCTGGGACGTCCAACAGGGATTGGTCAACAGCATCTTCAATAAGGACGCCTTTCTGGCTTCATTGAAGACCCTTGTCGACGGCGTGCGCGGTCGGATGCCCATTGTGTACACACTCATTACACCCTTGCCCCAAGCCTACCAATCGGGTTGGAGCCTGCTTTCCATGATGCGCCGATTTCATGTTGATGACCCCGCGAAGTTTCCGATTTTCATGGCGAGCGGCTCGCCCGAACGCGAGATTCCGGAAATCGTGAAACCCCGACCCGGCGATCTTCAGATCGAAAAGGCCACGGCGAATATTTTCCTGGGCACCAATTTCGAGCTCATGATGAAGAACCGCGGCGTGAAGAGCCTGATTTTCACCGGCATCGCCACCGAAATGGGCGTTGAACTTTCCGCTCGCGATGCGGCGGCGCGTGGGTTCTATCCAGTCATCGCCACGGATTGCGTTTCCTCGATGAACAAGGATGGCCACGACCGATCCCTGGCCAACCTGGCGCGACTGACGACCTTGGCCAGTTCCGAGGAAATTCTCGCTTGCTATTGAATCCCCACGTCGGGCGAAGCATCGATCCTATGTGTGGTATCGCAACGAGGTCCCATGTGTAGAAACATCAGAACGCTGTTCAACTTCGAACCGCCCGTCACGCCCGAGGAGGTGAGGGCGGCTTCGCTGCAGTTCGTGCGCAAGATCAGCGGCTTCACCAAGCCATCCAAGGCCAACGAAGCCCCGTTTGAGGCCGCGGTCGAGGAAATCACCGGCATCGCCAATCGGCTTCTGGGTTCGCTGGAGACGACCGCGCCACCCAAGAACCGCGAGGAAGAGGCCGCCAAGGCGAAGGCGCGTGCCGCCGAAAGATACGGTTCATAGAGTCTTTCTCCGTGTGGGTCGTGACTTCGCCCAATGAAGAACATGGTAAGAAGATTGGCCCAAAGATTGCTGTCAATAGGCGCAAACGTCTCCCCGGAGGATCACATGAATCGCCTAATCTCGACCAGCCTGGCATCGTTCGCTCTCTTGTCTGTGGTTTTGCAAGGTTGCGGCTCGAAAAACACCAACGGCCAACAACAAGAAATCGAGCCTGCAAAGTCCAGCGTCCTACGTGTGACCAACCCGCAAGTCTCCGCGGACGACACCACGACCTTGGCCAACGACAACGCAGCTTTCGCCTTGGACGCCTATCACCAGCTGATCGCCACCCATGACAACTTGGTTTTTTCTCCCGCCAGCATTTCCATTGCGCTCGCCATGGCCTATGCCGGTGCGGCCGGAAGCACGGCCAGTGAGATGGCGGCGACGATGCACTACACCCTTCCGCCCGAGCGCCTGCATCCGGCCTTCGATGCGCTGGATCTGGCACTGGCCTCGCGCGGCGAAGGCAAGCTGGGCGCCGACGGCGGGCCCATGCGCCTGCACGTGGTGAACGCAGCGTGGGGCGAGCGCACCTACACCTTCGAGAGCACCTACCTCGACACCTTGGCGGCCAACTACGGCGCTGGTCTCAACCTCCTCGATTTCATCACCGGATTCGAGTCCGCGCGCCTGACGATCAACAACTGGGTCGCCAGCCAAACTGAAAACAAGATCCAGAATCTCCTGCCCGAGAATTCGGTGGATACGCTCACGCGTCTGGTGCTGACCAATGCCGTGTATTTCAACGCCGCCTGGTTGAATCCCTTCGATCCCAACAACACGCTCGACGGCACCTTCCATCTCGTCGATGGCACCACCGTGACGACGAAGTTCATGGGCGCCCACCTCGCTAGCGTTCCGGCCATGCAAGGTGATGGCTTTGTGGCCGTGTCCCTGCCTTATCAAGACGATCGCCTTTCCATGCTGGTCGTGGTTCCCGATGCCGGCACGCTGGCAACCTTCGAATCGTCGCTCGACGCAGCGAAGTTCAATGCCATCGTCGCGGGCTTGACCAGCCAGCAGGTGATCCTGGGCCTGCCGCGCTTCAGGACGGAAACCAGTCAAGATCTGGGGGCTCTGCTCCAGGCCCTCGGCATGACCTCTGGGTTCGTCATGGGACAAGCCGATTTCTCGGGCATGGACGGCACACACAATCTCTATATCTCCAAGGTCTTCCACAAGGCCTTCATCGACGTGGCCGAGAAGGGCACAGAAGCCGCGGCTGCCACGGCCGTGGTCATGTCCGGCGGATCCGCGGCACCTACCGGGCTCGACATCTACGCCGATCGGCCCTTCCTCTATTTCCTGCGCGACCAGCCGACCGGCGCCGTGATCTTCATGGGCCGTGTGCTCGATCCCAGCAAGAGCTAGCGCTGCGAGCGTCATCCAAGCGCCCGTGATGCGGTCGCGCCCAGACCGCGCGCGCGTGAGGTACGGGCGCAGCACCTCGTGCCGATCTTGCGACCGTGCCCCGACCATGGGCGACCAGACTGCCTCTGCCACCAGCTTCGGGATGTCGCTGCGCACGCAGCCCATAGGCTGGCAGTCTACACTTTTCCGCGGATTGCGCTCGGCAGCCATGGGCGAATACAAAAAGGGCGATCCCTCGCGGGGACCGCCCTTGGGCTTAGGTGCTACAGATCCCTACTGGCAGGCCACTGCGGTTTGATCCGGGCCGGGGCCTACGTTGCCGCTGACGTTGCCGGTGAACGTGTTCCCGCTATTGGTCAGCATGGCGGTGGAGCCGCACCCGATGTTGATGCCGTAGTTGGCGCTGTTCGACAGCGTGGAGTTTTCGATGTCGAGCACAGCGGTGTCCGATACCACGGTTAGGTCGCCGGCCGAGGATCCCCCGCCGTAAGAAAAATTCGCGTGCTGGATGGTGGCGCGGCCCCCGCTCCACAAGGTGATACCTGCCCAATCCCCGGGTGCGGGCGAGGCGTTGAGCGAGGTGAACACGACCGGAGCAGCCTGCGTACCGTTGACATGCAGATTGCCAGCGTAGGAGTAGCCGATCCAAAGGTATGTGTCCGAGGCAAACTTGAAAACGCTCCCCGCCGCGATGTTGAGAATGGGCGCGGTGGTTCCCCCGAGACCGAGGCCCGATGTGACCGCAATCGTAACCGTCGAACCCGGATTCTTCCAGTCGGTGGAGACGCTGACGTCGCCACCCGCCAGCTCGATCATCGCGCCGCCGTTGAAGGTATTGGTCGAGTCGATGCCGGCGAAGGAAGGCGCCTGGACCGAGATTGCATACTGCTGCGTTGGCGTGGTCGGGATATTGCTGAAGGTGCAGTTACTGATGGTGAAGTTAGAGTCCGCGTCGTCCTCCTCGATGGCGTTGTAGCCTGGGCCGACGTGGTTGATTGCCACGTGATCGATGATCACGCGCGCGGGCTTCACGCCGGATCCTTGGATGCACGGTCTACTGGAACCGCAGTAGTCGAGGTTGGCGTAGGCGATCTGCGTGCCGCCCATGGTGCCGCTCCAGAGAACGATGCCGACCCAGTCGCCCGCGCTTGGCGTCGTGTTGGACGAAGTGAAGGTGATTGGGTTGGTGGCGGTACCAACAGCGACCAGTTTGGCCGCGGTGTTGTAGCCGATCCAAATACCGACATCCGGATCGAAGCGTAGCGTTGCACCTGCCTCGATGGTCAAAGTCGCGTTGCCGCCGACGGAGATACCGTCCGTAATGGTGTAGGGGCTGCACGCCTTGGTGAGGGTGAGGTTGGCTGTGACGTCTCCGCCCGTGAAAGGCGTCTTCATCGTGCAGACCACTGGAGTGGTATCGATAGGCGCCGTCGTATCGAGTGCGGCGGCGTCGAGCGCGACGGAGGTATCGATCGTGGCCGTGTCTAGCTGGATCGGCGCATCGGGCACAATGGGCGCATCGGGGATCGCTGCATCCACCACCGGGGTGGTATCGACGGGTGGGGCAACATCCAAGCTCACCGGGGCGGTGTCGACCGCGGGAGGAGTTGTATCTGGAGCGCCAACATCCAACTTCGCGCCGCCTGCGCCGCCGCCGCCATCGTATTTGATCGCCCCTCCCGTACCGCCACTTGTTCCTCCAGTTCCGTTGTTGTTCCCGCTGTCACCACAGCCTACGAGGAGGAGTGGTGTTGCGGAGAGCACGAGAGCCAGTGCACGCGCAGTTCGCTTTGTCATGTCAGTGATCCTTTCAACAGTTTAAGAGCCGACCGGTGGCAACTATAGACCCCGTCGGGTTCCATGAACAGACGGATGTTGCCGGCCTCATATTCAGGGAGTCGTCGCGTCGAACTGCTAGCTTGACAGCGGAAAGGGGCCTTTGTCGCCAAGCCGTTGCCATGCCGGCCAATAGAAAGATCGTGCTCAACATGCCGGAAGTACTGGGCATAGAGGGGGAGGCCGGCACCAGGCCCCAAGTAACGATGGAAAACACGAAATAGGCATTGAGCGTCGCACTGGTTGATCCTCGTCCTGACATGGGTGTCGCGGTGGAAACATGTTTCTCTGTCGCTTCGCCACTTTGCGCCAGTTGCCCAGCAAGCGCGGCTGTTACCGTTGCGGGGGCATCACGTGATGAGAGCCTGTAGTCCCAGTACACAAGGAAATCGGGCGAAGCCGATCCAAAATGGCGTTGGGCCGCTATGTCTTGGGTGAAGGATTGGTTCTTCGCGAAATGAAGAACACGAAAGCTGCCGCGGAGATGATTGCGGCGAAACCGAAGGCGTAACTCGGGCCGATCTTCCATAGCGCACCGGCAATGAGCGACGCCGGAAGGTAGACGAGACCCATAAAGAAGCTGTAGGCGCCAATGGCTGTGCCCTCTTCGTCTTTTCCATATCGGTGATGTAAGCCTTACTTTGGCTTTCATCAATGGCGTAGAAGACGCCGAAGACCAGAAACAGAACCACGACTTGCCACTTGGCAGAGGCGAAGATGAAGCCCACACACATCAAGAGATACAGGATGTATTCGAGAGCGATGATCTTGCGGCGGCCAACGTGGTCGCCCAGCTTTCCCAACAGTGGCGCTGCGAGCACGAAGGACACGTTGAAAAGACTTTCCAAGGCGCTCGATTACGCGAAACGAGGCGGCCGCGAACAAAGTGGTCTGAAGCGCGATGATTGTCTTGGCCAGAGTCGAGAAGGCGTAGCCAAGGATGGTGAGCGTCTTCCGCTTGCCGGTCCTATCGGAGACAAAGCCGGCCACGTAGTCGAGGGACGAGGCCGCGAAGTCCGCCATTCCCTCGATAAGTCCAAGCAGCGCCGCCGAGGCGCCTAGAATGACAGTGAGGAAAATGGAAAAGACGGAGAAGATCATCTCCGAACTGAGGTCGGTCAGGAAGCTGACCAGCCCCAGCATGAAGATGCCGCGATGTACGCCGAGAACGGTCTCTTCCGGGACGGAGGCGTTGTGGTTGTTCATGGGCAATTGCGCACGGCAAGTCGAAGCACGTCATCGCTTGGTTTTGCTTTTGGCCTTTGCCCTACGCTGAATCGCGTAGCCAATTGCCACGGCTTGTTTGGGTGGCTTGCCCGCCGCGATCTCGGTCTTGATGTTTTGGTTTCGCGCCGTCTTGGACGGTGATTTGATGAGTGGCATGGACAATCAAACCTTCAGCAGGATCTTGCTGATACCGCCTGCTTCGGCAAGCCGCTGCGCGCTCGCCGCCTCAGCAAGCGGCAATCTCTTCGCAATAGGCAGCTTGAGCTTGTCAGCCTTGACAGCCTCGGCAAGCGCCGCGAGGCGCTTCGAATCCGTATGCGTTAGCATGGCTTTGCCAATCACCCCGCGCTCCGTATCTGCAGGCGGTGGACCTACGACGCTCGCGACGACTCCACCATTCCTGACCTTGCCGAGAACCTTCGCCAATGTGGAACTTCCGACAGTGTCGGCCACGGCATCGAGCATCGGCAGACTGGCAAGCTCGGCATCGACATCGAGCGCGACCACGGTCGATGCGCCCAACGTCTCCGCTTCAGCGCGCTGCTGCTGCCGAACACCGGCGATGACTCGGGCGCCGCGGGCTTTGGCCGCGTACACCGCGGCCCGGCCCACTGCACCTACTGCGCCAGTCACCAATACCGTTTGCTCCCCCTGAACATTGGCGGCCTCTTCGATCAACTGTGCACCGGTCAGGGCTGCGAGTGGAATGACGGCCGCGTCTTCCAGGCTCATCCCTTTGGGGATGGGCGCCCAAGCCTCTGCCGGTGCGGTGACGAACTCTGCGTAGCCGCGCTTCACGAAACCGAGCACACGGTCGTCGACCTTGAACTGCGTGACCCCTGAGCCCAATTCGACCACCCGCCCGGACACGTCGACACCGGGGATGAATGGAAATTGAACGGGCATGAATGCCTTGTAGTCACCGCTGCGCAGTTTCCAGTCGATGGGGTTGAGGCCGGCAGCTGCCACCTTCACCTTGATTTCGCCAGCTCCAGGCTTTGGCTCTGGTATCTCCGTCAATTTGAGGTGGCTGCTGTCACCGTACTCGTTGAGAACAATCGCTTTCATGCCAGGCCTCCATGTTGTGTTGTGCCGCCGGCCGACCAGCGAACCCGGCGACCTTATCGACCCGAGAAGCAAAGAGAGAGCCAACGCTGACAAAGCCGAAGCGGCGCCCAGATCATGCCAGCACGGGCCATTCTTGGTTCGGCTGCCGGACCTTGGATCAATCACGATGATTGAATCGATCCATCAACCTGATGGAGCCCGAACGTGATGATTGTCGCTACCTTTCACGCAACCGCGCTGCCCAGGCGCTGGAAGGACACCTGTCGAGCAAATCGTCGAAATCGTTTCGGCACGTCGACCGGTCCGAAAGATGCATCCCGCATCTTGGCAACGCTAGCGATAGCAAATGGAGCACCACACATGAGCACGATCACCACCAAGGACGGCACGCAGATCTATTACAAGGATTGGGGCTCGGGACAGCCGATTGTTTTCAGCCACGGATGGCCGCTCAATTCGGATAGTTGGGAGTCCCAGATGGTCTTTCTTGCGTCTCACGGCTATCGCTGTGTGGCGCATGACCGTCGCGGTCACGGCCGGTCCAGTCAACCCTGGGATGGCAACGACATGGACACCTATGCCGATGACCTCGCAAGTCTGATTGGCACGTTGGATTTGAAGAACGCCGTGCTTGTCGGCTTTTCCGCGGGCGGAGGCGAAGTGGCTCGTTATGTCGGCCGCCACGGCAGCAAGCGTTTGGCCAAGGTCGCACTGGTGTCTGCCGTCCCGCCCCTCATGCTGAAAACGGCGGCCAATCCTGGCGGCCTTGCCATTGATGTGTTTGATGGTATCCGTGCCGGATCGCTCGGCGACCGGTCGAAATTCTATCAAGAGCTCGCCAGTGGCCCATTCTTCGGCTTCAACCGGCCGGGCGCGAAGGCGTCACAGGGTATGATTGACTGGTTTTGGCTTCAGGGTATGCAAGCAGGGCACAAGAACACGCTCGATTGCATCAAGGCGTTTTCCGAGACGGACTTCACCGAGGATCTCAAGAAGTTCGACGTGCCGACGCTGATTCTCCACGGCGATGACGACCAGATCGTGCCCATCGGGGCCAGTGCGCTCCGATCGAGCAAACTCGTCAAGAACGCCAAGCTGGTTGTCTACCCCGGCGCGCCGCACGGACTCACCGAAACCCACAAAGAGAAGCTCAATACAGACCTGCTGACCTTTCTCAAAGCTTGAGTGTCAGACCTGTCGGGAAGTCGAATAGCGGCCAGATCATTCGTCAGATGAGCCAGCCGATCCGCACATTGAAAGTCGGGATGATGGTGCGGCCGATGGTTTCCAGCGTGCCCCGCACCTGATCATCGGTGGGTTTCACGTATTGATTGTTCAACTGCTGACGCGTGGCCTCTGGGATCTGCGGGTCAGCCAGGAGATTGACTTGGCTCTTGAACGTGACCTGGCTCGGCGCGATGGGAATCTGAAGTCCAACGTCGAATCCCAGGCTGAAGCCTGATCCCAAGGTGTGAAATAGACCGATCTGCGGCGTGAGGACCAGCGTTTTGACCGACCCCTGGCTCGCATAGTCGACTGAGTTGGGAAGGAGCCCAGCGGGCAGTCCCTGCTGATAGGGCGTCAGATCGACGGTCGTAGCCAGCGTACCTTGGACCGCTTTGTAGCCTATGCCAGTCCCAAGAAAGAACGCGCCTCCGAAAGGGTAGGCGCGAGCATAGACATCGTATTCTTGATAGGCGAGGGTAGCTTGTCCGTAGTAGGAGATCTTGAGCGTCGGAATGATGCCAATGTTGATTCCTGCTCCGACGTAGCGTGTGAGTTTGACGGCAACGCCGAAGTTGATCAGGCTCGGCAGGCCGGCACCCACGACTGGGCCGATCTGGAACGGGCCGAGGAGCCCATTCCAATCATCCGCCGCCTCGTGGCTGGCCTGGGGCGGCGCCAAGGCAGGTGGCGGGGGAGGCGGCACGGTCTCCGCGCTGGCTGGCGGCACGGTATGGGCAGGCGGTATTTCGGGCACAGGCTCCAGAGGTTCGGTTGCGCCCGAAAGCGGCGGTGGCGGTTTCTCGGCAGGGATCGGGAGGGGCTTTTCGGGCGGAGCATCTTGAGCGCTTGCTTTGTAGGATACTGCCAGAATAGCAGCCAGCAGTGAAAAGGAGAAAGCCCTGCTTGGCAGCATTGATTGGGACATGGTGGGCGGCTCCCGCCGCTAGTGAATGCCGCTGCCACTCATGCCGCCCGTTCCTCCACCAGGCGCTCCCCCCGGTGCGTTTCCGGTCCCGCCAGGGGCATTGCCCGCGCCCCCTGGGCCTGGAAAGATCGGACTCGGCATCGGTGGCGTTGGGGCCGGAAAGCCGGGAGGTGCGGGAACGGGAAACGGTGCAGGCACAGCTACCGGCATATCGACCGCACCCACCTTCATTGCCGTGAATGCGATGAAGGAAGATCCAATTGCCCAAATTGCGATGAAACGAACGAGTGTTTGCATTCTGGCACAATGGAGCAAGCAGCATGCCGACTACATTTGCTGGCACCATTGAGGAGAAAGCTCGCAACTCATTATCCAATTTGATGGTGAAGGCATTTCAAATTGGCTGAGGAAGCATCCACCATCGGGCGTCATCACCACGGCACAGGGCTTGTCCAGCTCCCTGCAAGCCCTCAACGCACCCCGAACGAAATCCCGAGGGCAAGGGTGGTAGCGAGGTAGGGCTTTGTCACGTGCGTGACGAAGGAGCCGCCAGGGTCACTCTCGGTTAGCCAAGCGGCTCCTCCGAACACGAGAAAGCGCAAGTTGAACCCAATGCCGTGATGACCCCAGCGCGTGGCATCGATCCCGGTGGCGCCACTGAACTCGTGGGCATTGGCCTTCCCATCCCCCTCGCCACAATCGCTCCACCCAAAAACGCCACTATAGTAGTGGTACCCGGCGAGGAAAGGTATTCGCACGCGCCAGTGCGCGCCCGGCGGCAGCGGGTCGCTGCGACCCGGCACAACGCCGACCTGGAGTCGGGTCGACGTGCCGCTACTGCAACCCGATTCACTGACATTGAAGCCGGCGCCCACTTCTAGCACCTGCAGGAATCGCACAGATGCTGACAAATCAGTGACCAACACGTGACCTTCGCCTTGTTCGTTTGCAAACCCAAGCAGGGGTGGCTGAATGCGAAGCGTGTAGACCGTACCGGGCTCGACAATCGGCTGATCCTCTTGGGCCATGGCCGCGGGAGAGGCAAGGAGCACAAACAGGACCAGGCATTTGTTCATGGAGATTCCTGACTCGCCTTCTAGGCCAGAAAGCAGGCCATGGCCAGGCTATATACGTCGGCTTGGCATCAGGAAGGTGGCGAGGTTCCACGAAAGTCGGCACACTGTCGGTCATGCAGTACCGTTCGTTTCCCAAGATCCCCGGCCTTCCCATCTCGACGCTCGGTTTCGGGTGCATGCGCCTCCCCACCGTGGGTGGAAATCCGGCGCACATCGAGGAGGAAGCCGCCACGCGCCTCATCCACCAGGCTATCGACGCGGGTGTGAACTATTTCGATACGGCCTGGCCCTATCACGGCCAGCAGAGCGAGCCATTTCTCGGCCGTGCCCTCAAGGGCCGGCGCCACGAGGTGCAGTTGGCAACCAAGCTGCCGGTGTGGATGGTCGAGCAAGAGAGCGACTGGGAACGCTTCATCGACCAGCAGTTGGTCAAGCTGGATACGCAGCGGATCGATTTCTACATGTTGCACGGCTTGGCGGCAGGGCCGTGGGACAAGGTCAGGAATCTCGGCGGCCTGCGCGCCCTGGAACGCGCCAAGGCCGACGGGCGCATCGGTCACATGGGCTTTTCATTTCATGGTTCGCCGGACGCTTTCCGCAGCATCATCGACGGCTTCGACTGGGAGTTCTGCCTGGTCCAACTGAACTACCTCGACCAGCAGTACCAGGCCGGACTCGATGGCCTGCGCTACGCCGAGAGCCACAAGGTTGGCGTCGTGGTCATGGAGGCTCTGCGCGGTGGTGCCCTGGCCAAGGTTCCACCTGCGGTGGAGAGTCTCTGGGCGCGATCGTCTCGGCGTTGGTCGCCCGCGGAATGGGCCCTGCGCTGGGTCTGGGATCTGCCCGGCGTGGTGAGCGTCATCTCGGGCATGAACGCCACGTCCCAGCTCGACGAAAACCTGCGCATTGCGAGCCAGCGCGTGTCGCTCGACGCCGACGACCGAATGCTGGTCGACGAGGTGGCGCGCTTCTTTCACGCACGCATGCCCGTTCCCTGCACCACCTGCGGCTACTGCATGCCTTGCCCTTCCGGCGTTTCCATCCCCGACGTGCTATCGACCTACAACACCGCCTCGATGTTCGAGAATCAGGCAAGTCCACGCTTCGCCTACGACGCCTTCATGGTCAAGGCCGGCAGCGGCGCCGACCAGTGCACCGAATGCGCCGAGTGCGAGCCCAAGTGCCCGCAAAACATCCCCATCATCGAGATGCTGGCCAAAGCGCACGCCCACCTGACCAGCTAGCCCCGCGACACGGTCGAGGCTTTTCAGTCGCACGAGGTTCAATGATACCCGCGTCCCCTGATTCAAAATCGCCGCCTGCCTTTTCTGGCTATCAGAAGCTGGTGGTGGCCCTGCTGGCGTTCCTGCAGTTCACCATCATCCTGGATTTCATGATCCTTTCGCCGATGGGGCCGATTTTGATGCCCCAGCTTGGGATCAGTGCGCGCCAGTTCGGGCTGGTGGTGAGCGCCTACGCGTTCAGCGCAGGTATCGCGGGAATTCTGGCCGCGGGCTTTGCCGACAAGTTCGACAGGAAACGCCTGCTCTTGATGTTCTACGCGGGATTCTTGGCGGGGACCTTTCTTTGCGGCATTGCGCCCAACTATCCGTTTCTGCTGGGCGCGCGTGTAGTCGCCGGATTGTTCGGTGGCGTGATCGGTTCGATCAGCTTTGCGATTGTCGCCGACCTGTTTCCGCTGCAGGTGCGCGGCCGGGTGATGGGCACCATTCAAAGCGCCTTCGCCGCCAGCCAAGTGATGGGAATTCCCATCGGGCTCTTTCTGGCCAGCCATTTCGGATGGCACGGACCGTTCCGCATGATTGTGGCGGTGGGAATGTTGGTGGGAATTGTGTTGGTTTGGAAGCTGCAACCCATCACCGCGCACCTGGAAGCTGCCCGAGGCCGCCATCCGCTGCGCCACCTTTTCAATACCGCTACCAACCGACGCTATCTGGTTGGGTTCGCGGCCACTATGCTGGTGGCCACCGGCGGCTTCATGCTCCAGCCCTTCGCGAGCAATTTCATTGTCCACAACCTGGGCGTGTCGCTCGATCATCTGCCGCTGATCTACATGTCGGGTGGAATCCTGGGCTTGTTCGCAGGGCCTTTGCTGGGGAGGCTCGCCGATCGCATCGGAAAATTCCGCCTGCTCGCCATCGCCTCGATCGCGGGAATGCTGATGGTGTGGTGGTGGACTGGACTCGACCGTGTGCCCTTGTGGCTGGCGATTGTGGGGAACTGCGCCTTGTTCGCCACCATCGCTGGACGACAAGTCTCGACCATGGCGCTGATCTCGGGCGTGCCGGCGCTACCTGATCGTGGTGCGTACATGGCCGTGAGCTCGTCCATGCAGCAGTTTGCCGGAGCGGTGTCGTCGTCGGTCTCGGGACTTCTGGTCGTGCAGAGCGCTTCGGGGCGCATCGAAAACTACCACCTGCTGGGCTGGGTCGTCATCGTAGCCATGGCCCTCACCCTGGTGCAGATGCACAACGTCGACAAGATGGTGAAGCGCACTGCCAGGCCATAATCTCTGCGCCCAGGAAACCCCAAAGCACGTAGAGTCTTGCCATGAAGAAATCCGAGCAAGTGATCGAACTAGCGAAGCCCGCGCTCAAGCCCACCCTGTCACTGGCGAAGGCGCTGCAGGCCAGGAGGACGACCCGCGAAATCAGCGACAAGAAGCTGCCCCTGCAAATCCTGTCCAATCTCCTGTGGGCGGCGGGCGGTGTGAACCGCAAAAAGGGCCCATTTGGCATTGCTGGCAGGACGGCGGCATCCGCGAGCAACTCCCAGGAGATCGACATCTACGTCGCCCTACGAGAAGGGACGTACTTGTATGACCCGCTTGCACATCGGCTGGTGCTGGCCGTCCCGGAAGACCTGCGCGGGCTCGCGATTAGTCGAGGGCAGGCGAGCAGTGGGGCCCGTGCTCCCGTTCGCCTCATCTACGTCACCGACATCGACAAGCTTGCAAACACCTCAGGGTACCAAGAGCCAGGGCTGCGCGATCCTGATGTGCAGCGGTCGTACTATTTCGTGGACACGGGGCTCATCGCGGCCAACGTGTATCTATTCGCCGCGGCCATTGGCCTTGCAGCCTGGTTTCACAACTGCGACAAGCCGGGGCTTTCTGATCAATTGAACCTGCGCGCCGATCAGCGGGTGCTTTTCGGCCAGACAGTCGGATACCCCATGAAGCAAAGAAAGCGAGGAACACGATGAAGCTCTCCGGAAACACGGTTCTGATCACCGGCGGCGCTACGGGAATCGGCCTGGCGATGGCTGAAGCCTTCTCGAAGGCTGGGAGCGAAGTCGTCATCTGCGGTCGCAGGGAAGGACGGCTCCGAGCGGCGCGCGAGAAGTATCCCAAAATCCACACCAGGACGTGCGACGTCGCGAACGAAACGGATTGCAGAGCGCTGGCCGAATGGGTGGGTGTGAACTTCAAGGACTTGAACATTCTGGTCAACAACGCCGGCGTGCAGAGAGACATCGATTTCACCCAAGGTGTCGATACCTTTCTGGCTGGGGAGAGCGAAATCCGAATCAACCTGGAGGCACCGATGATTCTGTCAGGGCTGTTCATTCCTCAGCTCACCGGCAAGAACGATCCCGCCATCGTCAATGTTTCCTCCGGGCTTGGCTTCGTGCCCGCCGCGCGCATGCCGGTCTACAGCGCGACCAAGGCGGGGTTACACGCCTTCTCCATGGCGCTCAGGCATCAGCTCTCCAAGCTTGGAATCAAGGTCTTCGAGGTCGTACCTCCGGCGGTCGACACTGAGTTGAACGCAGAGGGCAGGGCCAAGCGAGGCAATTTCAAAGCCAATCTCGAGCCGGAGGAATTCACGGCCGCAGTCATGAAGGACCTCGAAGCTGACGTGCTCGAAATTGGGTACGGCATGAGCGCAGGGATGCTCAAAGCCTCAAGGGCCGAGCTCGACAAGAGCTTTCAACAGATGAACAGCCGTTGGTAGAACAACCGCTTCGGCACGTCCACGGCCTCGGGCCATGGAAAACGGCTATTCGCATTCGGATCCCGCGCACGAGTACGACCCCACAATAAGCGGCCTTCAAATGCTAGCAAACCCCGGTGACCACCATCACGCGCGTTGAGCGCACGCTGGACCCGACCGCACGTCGCTGTGGTACGATTAGCTCCGGATGTCCAGCTGATCGCAAAGGTCGTAGAATTCCGGGCTATACGGATTGTGCGAGGTCCGTATGGAATTGGCTCCCGAGGCCTTCAGCTCTTTAATGGCGCGTACGCTCGGTCATGCTTGCGTGGGCAGCACCGGCAACGGAAAAAGCCATCCATCCGACCATCAAAATGGAAGGAATCTTGGGTTTCTTCATGACGGCGTCCTTTCGAGTACTTGTCCGAAAACTGGGAAGCCATGAGATTATCACACGCGAGTCACCTCACACGAAGGTTAGGCTTGGGGGGACATGGAACCAATAGCGCGGTTCACTGGTAAGATCTTTCTGGTAAGGAAGAGCGCACTCGCGGTACTAAGAAAGCTATGAGCTCCACGCCGAACGCCGTCCGCTCTTCACTCGCCGTCATCGTCTCTCTCTCCGCCGTCGCCACCATGCCATGGGGATCTGCTTGTTCCCGAACGGCGTTGCTGGCCGGAGCCAAGCCGGCCGCAGGTCCGGACGGAACAGGTGGCGGTCACGTCGGTACGTTAGCGAGCGGCGGACAAGGCGGCACGTCTGCGAGCGGGGGCCACGGCGGTGTTCCTGCGGGCGGCGGCGGGTCGCAGACAACGGCGACGACTGGACTGGGCGGCATGGGAGGATTCACGTTCATCGGCGCTGGAGGCGCTTGGCCATCCGGGGGAAGCCCAGGCACGAGCACCTGGGACCCGTCCAATCATCCTGACGCTGGCGTGGGCCCACAGGGATGTCTGGGATCGGGCGGACAATACGTCGATGGGGTTTGCGTCTTCGACTGCAGCCAGCCGGGAGCTTGTGCGGAAGACGTCACCTGTCCGGTCGGGGTTGCATGCCAGGTGAACTGTGGAGATTCCTCGTGCTCAGGCTACGTGGATTGCACCTTGGCGAAGAGCTGCGACATTCACTGCAAGGGAAACAAGTCCTGCAACAGTTACATCAATTGTGGCGGCGAAAGCTGCAATGTCGAGTGTTCTGGGGCGGATGCATGTAGATGGAACATCGAAAGCGCAGCACCCAGCACGCAGATCCTTTGCGGCGGCACGAACAGTTGTGCCTCCGGACTAAACTGCGGCGGCAACGACTGCGCGATTACCTGCAGTGGCGATGGTTCCTGCGGACAGAGCCCGGCGGCAGGCGCGACCAACACGGTGCTGAACTGCTCAGGAACGAAGTCCTGCGAGGGCCTTATCAACTGTGGGGGATTTGGCGTCACCTGCCAGGTGTCCTGCTCGGGGAATCAGTCGTGCGCCGCCGGAATCTGGTGCACGGCAACCTGGCTGGACATGTCGTGCACAGGCGCGGGATCCTGCGTCGGCGGCATCGTCTGCAGCGAGGGGGCCTGTATCTAGTGCCGCTTGCGTAAGACCTCGGCTGATACGTGGAATATGCCTGGCGGATCTCCTTATGAGCTAGGCCGCCCGCAAGGTCGACCTTCCGCCTATCCATTTGATGGGGAAGCCGCATCAGCTTGAATGGGTAGGCCAACGACAAATTCTCCCGCCAGCGCAAGCTGCTGAATTTGTTGCCAACCGACCGATGGCCTGGAACGTGCTCCAAGGGAGGGGAGATCGAACGTGCGCCTCTACCTATGGAACACGAGGGCGGAACGGGATCTCAAGAAAGACAAGGAAGTATGACAATTACGACAAGGAACTCTGCATGCACAAGCGCGCTCGTCGCCGCAGCCCTACTGGGCTTGTCGGCTGGCCCGGTCGAGGCCTACCCTGGACTGCCTTTCCCCTCGGTGCAGGTGACAGTCGTCCGCGCGGACCCGCCGGAGAAGTCCACGTGTACGGTGTCGCAGGCGTTGCTGCCGGCTGACGCGAGCGGCATCCTGGTTCGAATCAAAGTTCCGCGGGATAGCGCTTTGAAGTCGGTCCTGCTCAAAACCGAATCCGGCGAGCTGGTGCTGGAACTAATAGATGCGATGCCGCTCGTAGGCGAGTACGAAGCCATCATTGACATCCAGAAGACCAACTGCGCAACCTCCGGAACCCTGTTTGTGGATGTCGAAGGGGATCTCGAAACCAAGACGGCTGCCTGTCCTGGGATCCTTCTGCCCAAGCCCAGTAACTGCCGATAGGATGCCAGTCGGGGTGAGTTGCCCCTGGTGTTGGGATTCCTTCAAATCGATGGAGTCAGGCCGTCATTCTGGTTGACTTTGCCGGTCCTCAAGATTTCCCCGAGCTGGAATTACCCGAATTTGCTCACGTGGAGCGGTTGGCTCGAATGCTGCTGTCGGTATGTGTGGATGACTATACTGTGGACAAGTGCAATCGTGTTGTTGGTCATGTGGGGACCGGTACTTCTCTCGCCCAGACGGCATGAGAAGCTCACCCGCCGGCGTTCGCGGGCGGGCTGAATGGCCATGCTATTGTCCAACTCGGAAGGATTGGCGGGATGTGACCTGCTACGGGGCCTGGTTTTCTGGGAGAAGCCGAATTCCGAGATTGAGGCGCGCTTGGCCTCCGTGTCTGCAACGCCCACGGATTTTCAGGCGCTGGCGCTCGATCTCACCGGACTGACCGTGCCCGAGGAAATTGCCAGGGTGATTTTCAATGCCCTGGCCGCCCATGTTAGGGATCTGTGTGAGGTCCTGAAGCGCCCCGTCGCTATCCGGACCGCCGCGCTGGACCTGCTCGATCGCCTGGAATGTCGCCTGCACGAAGAAGGGGTCGTGCAGATTCCGCCGCACGAGAACCTGGTGCGAATGGCGTATGTCGACTATCTCACCGGGTTACCGAATTTTCGAAGCCTCTCAGAGCGCTTCGAAAACGAGATCAAACGGGCCGCGCGCTACGGGCGTCTGCTTTCCTTGGTCATGTTCGATCTGGACGGTTTCAAGGAGATCAACGACCGTTTCGGCCATCTGGCTGGTAACGCCGCCTTGAAACATGTGTCCGCTTTGCTACGCGGCTTTGTCCGGGAAACCGACGTGGCGGGGCGTTACGGTGGTGACGAATTCATGGTCCTGTTGCCCGAAACCCCCAAGCACATCGCTGAAGGACTGGCCGCAGAGATTCAGGCATTGATTTGCGCCACACCCCTGCGTTTGGATAAGCACAGACTGCTCCCGATGACAATTAGTCTGGGAATGGCTTCGTTTCCACGCGATGCGCGGACCGCGGAAACCCTGATGGCCGAAGCGGACGGCGCCATGTACAAGGCCAAACGGGCTGGGCGGAACCAAGTGTGTTTTTCCAGGCCTAGGACTTCCGCATTTCTTTCGCACGGCCCGTTCGCGACCCAGACCTATGAATCCGTACACGTCATCGGAAATTTCAACGGATGGGATCGAACGGCCGAACCCATGGCATGGGATCCACCCAAGAGGTGTTTCTCGATCGAGTTGTTTCTGGCGCCCGGCAGGTACGAATACAAATTGCTGCTCAACCGGGAGAAGCTCACCATCGATCCAGATAACCCGGAGTCCGTGTATGACGGTTACGATGGACGCAATTCGGTTCTGAGGGTATCCAGTCGGGCCACGCCACCCGGTAGCGGTCGGGAAGCGCTTTGCGTTTAAGCCCCCAGTGCCATCGAGTAATGCCAACCGAAATTCTCGGGACCTTGGCTGTGACGAAGCGCTCACGACACGACAGTGATAGATGGTGTCCTATGTCGATGTTGGGCTATTCTAGCCTACATGCGACGTTCAATCCCCATTGTGTGCCTCGTCGTTCTCGCTGGCGAAGCGGGAACCATGGAAAGCGGTTGCGGCGGAGCGGCCAGATCTTCCCGCAACGATGCCGGCGCTGAGGTAGACGCTCCCGGCTCACTCGGTGGAAGCGGCGGCGGCGGCGCGGCCGGGGCGGCTGGCGTTGACGCCGGCGCTGAGGTAGACGCTCCCGGAAGCGGCGGCAGCGGCGCGGCCGGGGCGGCTGGCGTTGACGCCGGCGTGGGCGATGCGAGTCCGGGCGAGGCAGGCGTGAGCGCCGGAGGGACGACAGTGGCCAAGTGGGCCAGAACTGTCGTGCCACCGGGAACTGGGTCCGAGTTCAGTTCTCTGGCTGTCGATCGGTCGGGCAACATCTACGTGTCAGGCAACCTGTGGGGCCCAGGCACGGCCGATTTTGGTAACGGCGTCACGGCGACAGCGAACTACGATCGCTACAACGGATTGTTGGTGAAGTACGATGCCTCAGGAGCCCCTCAATGGGCGCGCTCTGGCATCTTGGGCGACATAGGCCCTCTGGCGATAGATTCCGCGGGCAACGTCTGGGCGCTGGCAAGCTTGCCTTACAATGCATCGGGGACCATCGACTTCGGCAACGGGGTCACGGTCACGAAATCCGACACACTCTTTGACACCGTACTGGTCAAGTACGACTCCACGGGAACCGCGCAGTGGGCACAGACAGTCACCGATGACTCAGGGAACGCGGGATCCAATGGCGGTGGATTTGACTTGACCCTGGATGGCTCCGGTAACGTGTATGTTGCCGGAGCGCTGGCGGGCAGTGGGAGCTACGACGCTGGCATCGACGTCTTGCCCGCGGGCAGAAGAGCCAGGATTCTGAGTCCGGCTCCGCAGCCTGTGAGCCCTGCTTATGCGTTGCTCGCGAAGTACGATTCGTCGGGCGCAGCCCAGTGGAAGCGCACCGTGACTGCAACTTCAGTTACTGGAGATGCTCCGAATTCCGGGTTCGGCGCGATTGCGGTGGGCTCGGACGGTAACGTGTACGTGACAGGCGGAATCGGTAGCGCCCTGGGCAGTGGAACCTACGACTTTGGCAATGGCATCAGTGCAGCGGCCTCCAATTCCGTGCTGGTGAAGTACAGCGCTTCGGGAATCGCCCAGTGGATACGGACGGGGGCGTCTGGGGCCTTGGCGCTGGATTCAGCGGGCAGTGTATACGTAGGAGGTAGTATGGGTAGTGCAGCTATCGACTTTGGCAACGGCATCTCGGCCCAGGGTAGCCTCAACAAGGACGCCTTTCTGGGTACGGCAGGCCCAACCTTTCCACTCTTGGTGAAGTATGACGGCTCCTCGGGAATCACTCAATGGGCGAAGACAGTCACCACAGGCGGCCTCAGCGCCTACTTTTCTTCGATAGCAGTGGATTCCACGGGCAACGTGTATGCCGCGGGGAGTGCCTATGGCCCTGGGCCATACGATTTCGGTAACGGCGCCATGGTGGCGGCCGCCGGAGGCGGTGAAAACTACAGTCTGTTGGTGAAATACAGCCCTTCGGGTGTTGCCGCGTGGGCTCGCTCCTCCCAGCACGAAGGGGCGGCCGGCTCGGACGACGAGTTCAGCGCGGTCACGGTGGATTCCACGAACAGCCTCTATGTGGCGGGTATTGTCGCTGGACCTGGAGATCTTGATTACGGAGACAACATTACTGTCACGGGATTACCAGCCATCCCCCTGACTGCTGGCCCGGGATGGAACGCCTTGTTGGTGAAGTATCGGTGAAGATGCCGTGCGTGGAAGGCTCGCTCATTTGCCAAGAGACGTGGTCGACGTATCCCCGAGGTAAGTGATTCCGTTGTGGCCAGCGGCGAGGATCAGATCGCGCAAATGTCCCGCGCTGTAGGCGTGGGCAGAGCCGGCGACGTTCACCACCGCGCTGCCCGGACCGTACGTAATCCCCGCGTCGACAAGCGTGCCTTCCAGGATGAAATTGATCTCGTTGCCAACGTGCTGGTGACGAGGGAAGCGCGCGCCCTTGGCCAGTTTGACAATGCCCGCTTCGGCGAAACTGGATCTGATACCGGGGGCAAAATGAAAGAACCGCACACCGGGAATAGGCGCGTCCTGATAATTCGCGGGATCTTCGCTCTTGCGCAAGATCGTGCGCAGGCTTTCCACGCCGATGGCGAAGTACTTGTCGAGTTCAGCGTAGAACGGACGAAACCGCTCCTCCGAGACGAGCGTGGCCATCAGACGGGCACGCCCGCTCGTACGCGCCAGTTGGTTGGCCGGTGATTCCACGGGGGTGAGCAAATCTGCCGTCCAGCAGGCCAGCGCCTCGTGGTTTGCGCGTTCAACCGCGGGGTTCGTATCGCTGCCAAGCCCGTAGATGTCCCAGTCGCCGCGTGTCTTTTCAACCATGGTGGTCACCGCCTTCGTCGAAACCAACGGCCTCGCGCAATTGAGAGAGCGCCCGCGCGAGTCTGGATTTGACCGTGCCCGTGGGCAGGCCGAGCGCGATGGCAATTTCAGAGCAACTGAGTCCTTCAAAATAGGCAAGATCGAGGACGCGGGCCAGCTCTGGTGCCAACTGGTTGGCAAGATGTCCAACCCGGCGGGCATCGACACCGTCTTCGTGATGCCCAGGCGCGTATGCTTCACCGTGAGGCGCAATCTGGGCGCCGACCTCCTCGGCCACGCGCGCATCGCGGACGCGTCTGCCCAGACGATCGAGCGCCCGCGAGCGCGTCCGTACCAGTAGCCAAGCGCGTACGCTTCCGCGCTGGGGCGAATAGTCACAGGCGCGGTGCCAGACTTCGAGAAACACATCGTGCAGCAAATCTTCGGCCGCGCCGGGCCCAAGCATGCGATGGGCAAGGCCAAGGACTGCGCGGCTGTGCTGATCGTAAAGTGCCGCCAGGGCATCGCGATCGCCCGTCGCCACCGCCTCGACCAACGCGGCGTCGCAACCCACGGCAGGTTGCCGATCCGGTGCATCGAGCAGCTGCCCTTTGCCCTGCATGAGGCAAGCGTAGCAAGCGATTGCGTGCCGGCAATGGGAACTGGCCGCGATTTCCGCGATCCGATCGCGCACGCCGTGCGTATCGCCTTTGCACCCAAGCAAAGGAGATTGACCATGGCACAAGGAAAGAAGACTGAAATCGTCAAGAAACTGTACGCCGCCTTTCAGCGCGGCGATCTTCCAACCCTGCTCGAACACATGACCGATACCATCGATTGGGGCATCGACAGTCAGACCCCGACGCCCATTCCTTGGTACGGCATCGGAATCGGCAAGGAATTCGCCGCGGGTTTCTTCAAGGCGCTGGGCAAGGAGGTCGAGTTTTCGCGGTTCGAGCCCACGAGCTTCCTGGAGTCGGATACCGCCGTCGTATGCCTGGTCAGCTACGACTCCACCTTGAAGCGTAACGGGCGAAAGGTCTCGCAGAATGTGATTCACCACTTCACCTTCAAGGGAGACGATCGCGTTGCGCGCTGGCGATCATGGGAAGACACCGCGCGCACCCTCGCCGCGTGGAATGCCTAGGCGATACGAACCAGAGTCGAATTCGGATCGCCGTGCTCGATCGTGCGCCATCGGTTGGGGTGGTGTATCCTGACCGGCGGCGAGCCGCGATGCTGTCCAAGATCCTGCACGAGTTGCAATCCGAGCGCGCGAAGTGGGAGCGATGCAAGGGATTCTTCAAGGTGTTGAAGATTTCCGCGAAGACGTCCCTGCTCCGCGAAGGCGAGGTCGCGCGCTCGATGTATTTCGTGAAGGAGGGATGTTTACGCCTTTGGTTCAATAAGGACGGCAAAGACGTGACGTTCCAGTTCTTCGTGGAAGACCAAGCGGTTTCCTCCATGGAGAGCTTCCTGGGCGGCGGACCAAGCCTGTTTTCCTTGGAAAGCATCGAGCCGACGACGGTGGCGGTGATCGGACGCCAGGACTGGGACAGAATGAACGAGGTCTACCCGAATTTGCGCGACTTGTTCCAGCAGATCGTCCTCAAGCGGATGGAGAATTACGGTCGGCTTTTCCTATCCCGGATCAAAGACAGCCCGCGCGAGCGCTACGAAGAATTGCGGTGTGAGCACCCCGAGATCGTTCGAAGAATTCCTCAGCACTACATCGCCTCCTACCTGGGCATCACGCCCGTCTCGCTGAGCCGCATCCGAAATCGCATCCACAGAAAGCCCTGACGGCAGAAAGCCCTGACGGCGATTTCTTAACAAAGGTTATCGTCGCTGGACGCGTCCCGGAGTTAGTGATGGATTCATGGCTCCGCTCTTCCCCAACCGCCTGCCCGGCACGCGCTTCGTGGAATTCGACTCGCGCAAGTGCCAAGCCTGCTGGTCTTGTGTCGACGCCTGTCCGAAGCACGTGATCGGGAAGGTGTCGGTGCTCTGGCACAAGCATGCTGTCATCCGCAAAGGCGAGGACTGCGTCGGGTGTTTCAAGTGCGTTGCGGCCTGCCGGGCAGGGGCCTTGCAACAGCGGATCATGGCGCGATGAGGTCGGTCGCGGCGTCCCTGCGAGACTCGATCAACGTCAGTCTACTGGTCGTCGGCACGACATCGGTCGTGTCGGGGTTTCTCATCCAGGTGAGCTACCACATGAACCACCGGGTATCGGCCAGCCGCACCGTGTGGGGCTGGGACTATCCAACCTGGGCATTGTTCCACCAGATTTCCTCGGCAGCGCTGCTGGCCTTCGCCGCGTGGCACCTGTACTTGAACCTCAAGCCGTTGCTCGCAACCCTGAAACGCAATGGCGCGTGGCGAAGGCAGGGCCCCATCTTGTTCGCGACCTTCGCGGCCGCCGTCACCACCGCGCTATTGGCATGGGCCGCCGCCGTAGGCTTCGACCACCGCCTCGCCGAGCGAGCCCTGGTGGAGATCCACGACAAGGTCGTGATCCCGATGTCCGTCCTTCTTGCGCTCCATGTTTGGCAGAGGCGTTCCCGGCTACTGTCGTGCCCGCGCTCAATTGGACGAGGCCGGACAGCTACCTTCGCACCATTTCCCGACCATTCGGGCAAGACGAAGGGGCCGGTTCATAGGACCGGATAGTGGCTTCACCGCCGCCGGAGGTGACTTGCGAGGTCGCATAGGGTTCGGAGCTCTGCGAGTCGCCGGGCCACGGTGGCGGCGAAGGGCGTGTTGGCGGTCCGCGGTCGGTCGGCCAGACGTCGCCGGGCTTCGGCGTCGCGCTCGGGGACGCACAAGACGCGAAGTCGTTCCATGCGCAGGGCCACGCCCGATGGTGGATGGCCGGCCGGGCGATTGGGTTCGTCAATCATCACCCGCCTCCAACTTCTCCAAGTCGGCGAGATCCTGGTTTCGCCCTGCCATCCTCTTCATGGCGAGAAGTACCTCACGCGGGACGACCCTCAATGGCCCCTCGGGCAGGACGACCTCGACGGTGTTCGCCAACAAGCCGGCGAACGCGTCCCGCTCGAGCAGGAAGTCGAGCAACAGGTGCTCGCCGTCTTCAATCTTGCTAACGCGCTGGACGTGGCGCTCGCGCGCGGTACCCTCATCGAAAACCAGGGGAAGCGCAGCGAATTTGTAGCCGATGGCGCGCACGGCATCGAGGGCCTTGTCCACGTCCGTGGGCGCAATCAGGATGTCGATGTCCTTGGTGGACCGGGTGGCGCCGTGGATGGTTACCGCCACCCCACCGCAGATAGCGTAGCGGATCTGCGCGCGCACCAGCGTTGCGCACACGGCGTGGAGCTCAGTAACCAGGTTCACGGATTCAGATTACCACGTGGAGAAGCGCCGGACCGGCGTTCAAGGCTCTGTTCCCGAATGGCTCGACGCCGAGCTGCCGTGGGCAGCGAGGGCGCGAGCGTAGCGAGCGTCGTGCTTTGGCTCGCTGACCTGGCCCAAGCTCTCCACCAGCGAATGAACCTCACGAGCCTTGGCCAGGGCGGCGCGGCCGGTGAACAAAGAGGAGCCTTCCACTTCCACGAAGAGATCGACCTTGTCCGCGGCCACGTCCTCTTCGTGTTCGGCGAAAACGTCGATCAAGTCCGGTCGATCGTGCGCTTATCACAATGTCGGCGCGCCGTGGCGCCCCTGCGGCATTCCGTCCTCCGACATGAGCAAGAAGCGACGAGTACCCGCGAGCAAGAACGAAAGGGGCGGGACTGCGGTGTAGTGCATCGCCGTTTCGAATGGACCTATACCGGTCCAGCTGCAACAAATTCCGGCCTCGCACGTCTCCCTTAGTATGATAGGGCACCCTATGAGAACGATTCCGCAATGAGAAGCAGCATCGAGGTAGAGAATTTCACCAAGCGCTACGGCGAATTCCGGGCCGTCGACGACATTTCCTTCAGCGTGGAAGAGGGATCCATCTTCGCCTTCCTGGGGCCCAACGGCGCGGGGAAGAGCACGACCATCAATACCCTTTGCACAATCCAGGAAAAGACGCGCGGAACCTTGCGCATCAACGGGAACGACGTGACCACAGATCAGGCCAAGGTCCGGAAGGACATCGGGATCGTGTTCCAGGAATGCACCCTCGACTCCAAGCTCACGGTGCGCGAGAACTTGAAGCTCCATTGCGACTTCTATGCCGTGCCCAAATCGGAGATCAAGGAGAGGATCCAGTTCGTCCTGGGGCTCGTGGACATCGAGGAGTGGCGGAACGCGCCGGTCAGCGCCCTGTCCGGGGGCTTAAAGCGGCGCGCGGAAATCGCGCGGGGATTGGTCCACTTCCCCAAGGTCCTGTTTCTGGACGAGCCCACCACGGGCCTCGATCCCCAGACGCGTGCCAATGTCTGGGACTACATCAACAAGCTCCAGAAACAGAAGAACATCACCATCTTCCTCACGACCCACTATCTGGAAGAGGCGGAGATCTGCGACCAGGTGGCCATCATCGATCACGGGAGGATCGTGGCGCACGACACTCCGTACAACCTCAAGAAGCAGTACACCCGGACCACGACCAGGATCAAGACTTCCGACCCGGATTCCCTGCTCCGCTATTGCGCCGAGAAGTCGCTTCCCGTCGTCGGTGACGGCGAGGGTGACGGCGAGGGTGACGGCGAGGGGCTCTCGATCACATGCTCGGACATCGGCGCGGTGATGGAGCTCGTCTCCCTCTTCAAGGGTTCCATCCAGGACATCGAGATCAACAAGGGGAAGCTCGACGATGTCTTCATTTCCCTGACGGGCAAGAAGATTAAGAACTGATGCGCGCGATACGAGCGATCCTGGCGAGGAACCTGATCAAGTTCTTCCGCGACAAGATGCGGTTCTTCTTCACGCTGTTCATGAGCGGGTTCCTGCTCTTTACCTTCTCGTTCGTGA
>Ga0265342_10001085_pt1 | contig 26363 bp, 22 predicted proteins | sample 4CB327metaG_FD_203125 | JGI IMG/M metagenome (GOLD analysis project Ga0265342, IMG submission 203125) | Rhizosphere microbial communities from Carex aquatilis grown in University of Washington, Seatle, WA, United States - 4-CB3-27 metaG | ecosystem: Host-associated > Plants > Roots >... | reverse complement strand
AGGACAATGACGTTATGAAGATAATAGCCTTTGCTGAACAACGAAATAATCGTTTTAAGAAGACTGCTTTTGAAGTTGTCCGGGCGGCAAAGATAGTTGCAGACCAGCTGTCGGCAGAAGTGGCAGCGTTGGTCGTTGGCGGAAATGTCTCTTCGATAGCGGGCGAGGCAGGAGCGTATGGTGCTGCGAAAGTGATCGTCGTTGAAGACGCCCGGCTAGAGAATTATTCTACGACTGCTTACGCGAAAGTTGTGGCAGAAATCATCCGGCAGGAGTCGGCTGAGATAGTTTTTTTTCCGGGGAGCTCTTTAGGAAAAGACCTTTCGCCGCGAGTGTCGGTGAAGCTCGATGCCGGATTGGCGGCGGAATGCACTGCTCTTCGCGTCGAAAACGGCGAAGTTATTGCCACCCGTCCGGTGTATGCCGGAAAAGGATTGCTCGATGTGCGGGTACAGTCGCGGGTGAAAATGTTTTCTCTCCGGCCGAATGTTTTTTCTGCCGGAGCTGCAGCCGCCATGTCGGCCTTGGTAGAGAAAAGGAATATTAGCCTAACGGATGATGATTTCGGTGCCGTTGCAAAAGAGATAAAAACTTCGAGCAGCAAGAAGGACGTAGCAGAAGCCGATGTTATTGTCTCCGGCGGGCGCGGGTTGAAAGCTCCGGAAAATTTTCTTATGATCGAGGAACTTGCTTCAACGTTGAACGCTGCCGTCGGAGCATCCCGTGCCGTTGTTGATGCAGGATGGAGGTCCCACGACGAACAAGTCGGGCAGACGGGAAAAACAGTAGCGCCGTCTCTTTATATCGCCGTTGCAATTTCCGGGGCGGTGCAGCATCTTGCCGGCATGTCGTCCTCTAAATTCATCGTTGCCATCAATAAGGATAAAGATGCGCCGATATTTTCCATCGCCGACTATGGCATCGTCGGTGACGCGTTCGAAATTGTGCCTGCATTGACTGCAGAGCTCAAAAAAGCGAAAGAGAAATAAGACGCCAATGTGACGCAGTGAGTTGCTATTCAGGGTACTTTTTTATATACTCGCTTTAGGTCTAGAAAATCCATTGAAGAGGAAATAGTGTGGAGAAAGTTCAGGTTGATATTTTAGGATTATCGACGAGTCCTTCAAGCGGCGGAGCGTATGCGCTGATTTTGAAAGAGATGAACGGCAACCGCAGATTGCCGATTATTATCGGCGCGTTTGAAGCTCAATCGATTGCGCTGGAGATGGAGGGGATTAAGCCGCCGCGCCCGCTCACGCACGATCTGATGAAGAACATCATCGACACATTCGGCGTGTCGCTTCAAGACGTGTTTATCAATGAACTGCGCGACGGAACTTTTTATGCAAAAATAACGATTGAAGGAGTCGGCGACAGCCAGGAAGTCGACTCGCGGCCGAGCGACGCCATTGCATTGGCAGTGAGGTACGGGGTTCCGATATTTGTCGCGGAAGAAGTGTTGAATGAAGCCGGCATTGTTGCCGACGGAGAAGAAGAAGAAATAAGCGCTGAGCCGAAAACCGAGCCGCCCGCCGCCATTAAGAAACACACCTCGAAGCTCGAACAACTGCAAACATCGCTGCACGAAGCGATCGAAAAAGAAGAGTACGAAAAAGCCGCTAAACTCCGCGACGACATCCGCAAGCTGACGATGGGAGATTAAGGGGAAGCCGCCCAAAAAATCTTTGAGATGTGTTTTAAGTATTCGAAATCTCGCCTCAACCGCGAGGTATGAGATCCCGCATTTCTTTTACCGCACGATCCAATCCAACAAATAACGAACGGGAAATAATGGCATGGCCGATGCTCATTTCATCAATATACGGAATGTCGGCAACGGGACGTACATTGTCGTAATTCAAACCGTGGCCGGCATTGACGCCTAACGCGAGTTTTTTTCCATACTCAGCCAGGGAGCAAATCTTCTCTAAGAGTTTTTGCTGAACTGCGGCCGACCGGGCTTCGGCATATTCTCCCGTATGAATTTCAATCATGTCCGCCCCGATATCCTTCGATGCGTCGATTTGTTTTTTGACAGGGTCGACGAAAAGGCTGACGAGGATGTTCTTATCATGCATTCTGCGAATCGCTTTTTCGAGCCTCGCGCGATGTCTCACAATGTCGAGGCCTCCTTCGGTGGTCAACTCCTGGCGCTTTTCCGGAACGAGGGTAACGAGGTCGGGCACAATTTTCAGCGCAATGGAAATGATTTCTTCGGTTGCCGCCATTTCCAAATCTAATTTTGTTGTCAACGATGTTCGCAATCGGCGGACATCGCGGTCAATAATATGGCGCCGGTCTTCCCGTAAATGGCACACGATGCCGTCTGCGCCGGCTCGTTCGCAAACTGCCGCCGCGGCAACCGGGTCGGGTTCGAGGCTCCCCCGGGCCTGACGTACCGTCGCAATGTGATCGATGTTCACTGAAAGCTTCATTGTTCGCTTTTCTTTTGATTGATGTTGACACCAAAATAAACGAAATTAGACGAAGAATCACAATAACTATTCTGCAAACCGCAACTTTTTCAGAAACAAGCCGTATTCCATCCTGGAGAAAATATCTGAAACATCCCCCCAGCGAGGCGATCTCATGAAAAAAACGATACTGCTTTTTACACTCTCTTTCTTCTTCCTTCTCGTTCATCCCGGTTCAGCGATAGCACAAACAGACCACAACACATATTTTTTTGGACCGGAGGCGATTGACAGTTTGGCAAATGACGACCGGATCGGCTCTTTTGTCGACAACTTGTTCCGGAAAATAGAATTCGATATAGAGTCCATGGCGCGGGAACGCGGCAGCGACCGTGATGAGGACTACGATTCAGTGTCAATAAATCGACGGTACCGTTCAACGGAAGGGGCGGTAACATTCTCGGGAAACACAAGCATCGACGCGAGCGATTCGATTGACGGCAATGTTGTTGTGAAAGGGGGAACGCTCACGGTTGTCGGCTTTGTGCATGGCGACGCGCTGGCAATAAACGGGGACATCATCGTGAAGGAGGGCGGGAAAATTATCGGCAATGCCCGTGCCATCAACGGCAAGGTGGTAACGGAAGGGAACGGGAAAATTGAAGGATATACGGAAGAAACTTCATCGGCACGCGATGCCGTTTATGGGGGACCGGGGCACGAACCGGGCCGGTCATACAAATTCAACCAGTTATGGCTCGATGAGAACCAGTTCCCAGATCACGTGTTGTTTCGTTATAACAGGGTTGAAGGGCTGTTTCTGGGATTGGGATCCGGAAAGAAATTCTATTGGGATGGAAGCAAAGCAATTTCGGGATACGGCTCGGCGGGATATGGATTTAGAATCCACCGGTGGCGCTTCAATTTGGGATTGGACAGGGAATTCGCCACAGGCGATGCGCTGTACGAAATCGGGGCAGAAGGGCACAGCCTCACGGATACGAAAGATGAATGGATTATGAAGTTAGGTGAAAACAACGCTACGGCGATTCTCTGGCACGAAGATTACCGCGACTATTATACCCGCGAAGGATTCTCGGTGAATGCAGCGAGGTACACGAAAGAAAGCGATTTCACTTCGCAACTGCGAGTTCAGTATCTGATCGATGATTACTCCTCGCTCTCAAAGGAAACGGACTGGTCCTTGTTCCGGCCAAGCCATAGTTTTCGCGATAACCCTGCGGTAGCGGAAGGGACGATGCACAGTATTTTGGGGACCGCCGGCGTGAGTACGCTCGAAGGACGCGGCCGAAGGACCGTCGGCTGGAATATCTTTGCGAGCGTCGAACGCGGGGGGAATGGTTTAGGCGGGGACTTTGACTTTACGCAAGTGGTGATTGATGTCCGCCGCTTTCAGCCTCTCTCCGAATACGACAAGATCAATGTTCGAGTACGTGCCGGATCGCTGGAGGGAGATTACATCCCGCAAAAATCGTTTGAGATCGGAGGTGCGAATACACTCCCGGCGTATAGTTTCAAAGAATTTGCCGGCAACAGAATGCTCCTGGGAAATTTTGAATACGTGCTAAGCGGCCGTTTGATGGACGATGAATTCTTTTGGCCGAGCAGTCTGAATTTTATCGTTCTTGCCGATGCCGGTGCTGCGTCTCTCGTTCCGCCTTCAAAAATGGTCACGGATGGATTTTCATCAATCAATCAAAACACTATTAAATCCGACATCGGATTTGCCGTAGGCTGGCACGATGAAGGCTGGAGGCTTGGGTTCGCGTGGCGTACCGACGTGAAATCGCCGGTGAGCGTTTTTCTGCGGTTTAATAGACCGTTCTGAGTTTACATTCTTTGCTTTAGAAGCTAACTCAAAAACCACGAAAAATGTCATTCTGTCCCAAAGGGATCCCTTCGGGAAACGGAGCGAAGCGGAGTGAATGCCGAAGGCATCCCTTCGGGAGAATCCATGACAATCACGCATCGTGAATCTACGAGGCTTCGGTGTCGTGGATGCTTCGTCCGCCTGCGGCGGACTCAGCATGACATTTACAAGTGCATTCTACATCAAACCATTTTTGAGATGGTTTCTAATAAAAAAGCTCGACCGGCCGGTTGGGCTTTTTTATTTTCTCACGACGTACTGAAGCTGTTCCGGATCCTGCCGAACGATCTTAATATTTTTAGGAGTCGTGACGATGGGCTGAATGGACCCGGTTGTGTCGAGCAAAATAGTCTTGTAGTCGATGTACGATGAAAAATCTTTTTGTTCGACCGCCGCTACTTGTTCTATTCCCCCGCGGACAATGATGTCGATCTTCGGAGGAATAAGAACGACCAGCCGATTTCCGGGAACCTGATTGACCTCAACGGGAATCCCCTTGAAGCTCTTTTCTGCAATTGGCTGCACGTCAATTTGAACGGAGACCGCGGCGGGAAACGGAGTAATACCGAACGACATCGTATCGGAGACCCCGACGCGGACGTTAACATCGCTCTTTAGATTAGAAAATTCAAGCGGGTCGGTTTGCCACCGTTCGATTTTATCGAGAAGGTCTTTGGCGCCCGTGAGAGTGATGCTGTCGGGAATCGACTTGATTTCTCCGACAACGCCGTATCCCTCGCGGAAATTCATTGTGACAACCGGCTCTACAGGGACGATTTTCTTTATTTTATCGTCCAGCACTACCACAATGGTATCAGGCTTGATTTCGACGGTGCGTATTCCCTGCGGCAGTTTCATCCGCTCCGTCACATCCTTGTTTGCGACAAAATTGTATCTATTGGAGATGTCTGAAACATCGAGGATGTAACGAACGTCGGGGACGAAATACAATCCGAAGAGCTGCCAGCCGGAAGCGTGGATCTTTACATTGACGGCCGGGGGGAGAGGCTTCGCTAACGCCCGGTTAGGCTTTATGTTTTCTATGACCAGAGGGATTGAAACGACGGTTTGGTATTCATACCCCATATTGATGGAAAGCCACAACGCCGCCGCAAAAAGGGTGGAAAAAATAACGACGTGGAAGTTTTTGTTCTTCATGCCGGCTTCCGCAATTGCAGAAATAAAAACTCCATCTTCGTTTCAAAACGGCGTGAAGATGGAGCGGAAATGAATTCTTATTATTTGTCGTTAATCACGAAATTTTGCTTTCATTAACTCGTCGAGAAGCTGTTCCTTGTTTGCCATCGAAATTTCTCGTCCATAAATTGCCAATCCTTTGAAGCTCCTGGCGTATGACCGGAGTTCGTGAACCGTCATCGCCGTGAGCTCGGCAAGGTATGAATCCCGCTCGTTTGATTGCGGGGGAAAGAAAGCGACATCTTCTTCACTCTCGACTTCTGTTTTGCCCTCGTCGGCTGCCGGCGGCGCATCGCCGTGAAGCAATAATGCAATTTCTTCCTCGGAAAGAAAAGATTTGGCAAAAATCAAATCCTCAACCCCTTCTGCGGGGCGGGGAATAACATGGTGTGAAACGAGCTGACCAACGCGCTTCGCCGCTTCTGCGCCAGCTTCAACGGCTGATCGAACAGCGGCCGTCTCGCCGATAACTTTTATGGTAATCATGGCCGGGTCCGTTCGTTCCTTTCCCACCAACCGAACGTTTGAGGTCTTCACCATCGCGTCTGCTGCCTCAATCGCGCCAACAAGACCCTTTGTCTCAACCATGCCGAAAGCAAAGTCCATTATACTCCATGCACTCGCATCAATGAATTGAAAAACCGCAGGCCTACTTTGCGGCCGGCCGCTTCGGAAGAATTAATTCGACATCACTGTGCGGCCGCGGAATCACATGGACCGAAACCAACTCACCGACTCGCTGTGCCGCTGCTGCTCCAGCATCGGTTGCCGCCTTTACTGCTCCCACATCGCCCCGGACCATCACCGTAACATATCCACCACCAATTTGCTCCTTGCCGATAAGTGTAACTCTAGCGGCTTTCACCATTGCATCTGCGGCCTCGATTGCGCCGACGAGTCCCTTTGTTTCAACCATTCCAAGGGCATCAAGTGAAATGTCTGACATTTGTTTCTCCTGCTAATTGTAGTTGATATGTTGATTGCCTAGTAAAGTGGGGGAAATATAAATAAGAATGAAATGAGAGTCAACCGGCCATGCTCCTGGCAAAAAAAAACCAGATCTCAATTCTGCCGGATGGTCAGCTTTCGACGTCAGGATCGTTTTTAATCCATCCATCGAATGTAAGTTCATAATCTGGATGAACTATCGCATCGAGCTTCGAAGAATCAAACATCGTATCTCCGGATTCAGTTTTTTTGTCGAGTTGTGTCCAATCTTTGAAATCGACCCCGACACCGTATTTCTCCGCAATCTTTGCGGCGACATCGACGATGGCCAACTGGTCTGGGCCCCCGACGTTAAAGATATCATTGTCCGTTCTCCGATGCAGCCCTCCTTCGATCACGATCCTCGCGATATCAGAGACGTGAGTAAATGTGCGCTTCTGGGAGCCATCGCCGTACACGATCACATTCTTTTTCTCTCTCGCGCGGCTGAAGAAATGCCTTATGGACCCGTATGAGAGTGACTGTCCGACCGCATTTCCATAAGGGACACAGATTCTAAAGACAGTATATTGGATGCCGTAACATTCATGATAGATCTTGAGGTATGTTTCGCACGCCAGTTTGTTCATTGCATACACCGTCTTGCACTCTTTTTCATCATCTTCCTTCAACAGCACGTTTTTCTTCCCTTTGTAGACCAATCGCGTGGATGGAAAAACGACTTTTGTCATAAGCCCGTTCTTTCGCAGGATTTCGAGAAGGTTAAGCAATCCGATCTCGTTTGTCTCGACGAATTCACGGTATTGATCCATGCTGTTCACTGTTCCCGTCAATCCTGCGAAAAAGAAAATATATCCGCAATCCTTCAGAATCTCGACGGCGCTTTCATTGCTCTGCCGGATGTCCCATACAAAATGCTTTGCCGACTGAAAAAGTGCCGGAGGGTGGACATCAATCAGGACAGTGTCGTCGTGTTTTTGCTTGAAGAGTTCTTTTGCGACATGTTTTGCGAGGTAGCCGTTCGCGCCGACGATTGCGATGCGGGTTTTCATGAACCTCCTTGGACGGACAGGCTGGAACGGTACATTTCCGAAATGATCTTCATCCTCTTGAGAATGTCTTCCCCCTCATTGATTCCCGTCGCATCGCGGCCGATAATTTTTTCGTAGAACGCCTTCAGAAGCAGGTTGAATTGGTTTGCCGGTTCGATTGAGACGGTTTTCTTTTCTCCCCCCTCCTTCTGGATCGCTATTTCTCCCGCCATCTCTTTAGGCCTGGTAAATGCCCGGTCCACGTGGAGAATCCCTTTGTCTCCCCATACGGTAAAACTATTTCTGTAACTAAACCCGAAACCGTACGTAATGTCCGCTGAAACGCCGTGCCAATCAATTCTCAGAAAACCTCTGGAATCGATGCCGCGCTCTTTATCCTGGATAATGTGAAATGATCGAGAATGATATTCACCATCGATGAGGTTCAAGCAGAAGCTGAGCGGATATACTAAATTGTCCAGTATTGCGCCGCCGCCTAAGCTTCTATCATTTCTGATGTCGGAACTTGCCAGGAAGGGAAATCCAAAAGACGCTTCGACATGCCGAACCGTTCCGATCTCTCCATTCTTCAGAAGCCGGGAAACTTCTGCGAACAACGGATGGTAGACATACGTCAGCGTTTCCATGGCAACGACGTTTTTCTTCCGCGCCGTATCGATAATTTCGGCGGCTCGTTCAAACGTATCGGCAAACGGTTTTTCAAGGAGCAGATGGCTCCCGGAATTCACAACGTTCAGCCCCCACTCGTAATGCAATCCGGAAGGGAGGCTCACGTACACGGCATCCACCAAGTCGTCGCTTATAACGCCGTCGTACGACGTCGCCCGGCAGTTAAATTTTCGGGCGAAGCGTTCTCCTTTTTCTTTCGACCGGGAACCGACCGAGACCAGCTTGAAGAATTTGTTCTCCATGATCGCCGGAATGGTGCTCTTTTCTGCGATTGCAGAACATCCAATGACTCCAATATTGATAACGTTGTCGATGTCACCTCTCCTTTATCATACGGGCGATATACAGGTCAGCAACCCTCTTGCTTCTATGTTGAAGTAATTGTTGAACTTAATAAATTCCTTTGCCTGTTGGAATGTCATCCACGTAAAATATTTATCCACTGTTAAGGGAAACGTATCGTCGACCACGACGACGATATTCCTGTTTTGTTCGTGATAGAATCGGCCGCCTTCTTCCGACTGCAGCACGTCATAGATCACGGTGCCTTTTTTCTTCCCCAGAAAATACTCCAGGTATTTTACCGAATACTCGGGGTTCCGATAGCTGCCGGTAATGCATTGAACGGTCGGCGCCATTTCCAGAACGTCGAAATTTCCCGGTTCTATTTTTGCCTGGACAAGCAGATGGTAAACAGAATTGATCTTACGTATGATGAATCCGATGATCCCCGTCTCTCGCTGCCGGACGATCGGCTGGCACCATTCTGTCACCTCCCGGCTGCCGATCCGTGAGGAGACTCCGAGAATTTCGAAGTACTTATTCTCCCTGTGGGAGATGCTTGAAGGCGTAATGACCCAATCTGAAAGTTCGCTGATATTGCATCGCTCTATCTGCAGGTCTGTCATGGATTTCAGGTTCGTAAACCAGCTGATGATCTCTTCGTAGCTGAATTGCGCTTTCTTTTCAATAAGCAAAGACTTGAGTATCTCATCCTTATACTTTGAAAAAGGCGAAAAAACAGAGTCTCTCGATGGTGTTGATTTTTTTTTCATGAGTTTAGGCGAAATTCAGTTGGGTGCATGACAACACAGTACGCGCGTCCATGTTCACGATATTATCCTTTTCTAAAAGAACTTTTAACTGCCCGAGCGTCAACCAGCAATAATTATCCAACACGTCGACCTTCTCATCCGGCCTGATTTCAATGATCATATTTCGATTTCTCTTCTTAAGAAACCGCGCACCTTGTTCCGATTGCAGTTGGTCCACTATTATTTTCTTGTCGTCGAGAGACTGGAAATACTCGAGATACGGCGGCTTTTTTCCTCCGTGAACTTGGGTGAAGTTGCTCCTTGTTGCCTGCAAGGTGGGGGACATCTGAATTTTATTGACGTTCCCGGGCTCCATTTTTGCCTGCATAAGGAAATACAGTATGCCGGAATGCTTCTGGCAAATGATCCCCAGAATACCGATCTCGGGCTGATTGATGACCGGCTGGTTCCACTCCTTTGTCCCGCTTTCCGTCGAGACTTTTACTTTGATCCCCTCAATGCTGAAGAATTTCCCGGAAGCATGGCGTAGATTCTTCCCCTCATCGAAATACCAGTCCCGGATTTTTTCCAGCTCGATCAATGTGCAGTTGAACTGGAGTTTATCATTTTGTTCCTGCAGCCATGTGAAGAAAAATGAAGTCGGAAAATCGGGATTGTACTCTGTCGATGCCGATACGATCAGGTCCAGGCTTGTCTCGGTGAGCCCGGGAAATCTCCGTTTCATGCTGTTTCTGTGCTTCCGCGCTGCGGTTCTAATGTCTTGTTTCATTGTCGATACTTTTCTTCGGAAAAAAGCTCTTATGGGAGAACAGACCGATCCTCATCGATCGATTCCTGCGAAAGTAAAATTCATCGGTTGTTTGGCCGCCGCATTCCAGACGAAGTGGATGATCATCGCACGCTCTTTTATGCCGTAGCCTTTCGAAATCCATCCTTCTTCAATCTCCGGTTTAACCATGTCCGAATATGAGCACCGCACGATTCGGTTGTTGTTTTTTACCAGGGCAATATCGCCAATTCCCTTTTCAATTGTCAACGATGGATCGAGATGGAAGTAGGAATGTACGCCGCGAACATCCTCGTCGAATCGGTCTTCTATCCGGAAGGAATGATCATGGGGACGGTAAACGATGGTGCGGCTGTACGGTATTCCCGCCGCCTCATCAAATCCGCACTCGACGCTTATTTCTTGACTCGTTTGATCCTCTCGAATAATTCTTCCATCGACGACCTTCTTCCACCCGAACCACTTTTGCGATTTGAAGAAATTCCACCCGGGGCTTACTGTTGTGTTGTGAGCTTCTGCCGAACGAAGATAGTCGCGTTCGGGATCGTTTCCGAGGTAAACAGATGTGCCCGTGTCCGCCAGGATCGATTCGCCATGGATGTAGAGGATCGGCGAAAAAAGATCGTTGTGACTGTGCGAACAGAATCCATCGCCGCCCAGGCCGAACGGGCCGGCACGGAAGAAGCAATAATCCATCCCATCGGTCTCTGCATTCCTTATAACGACATGTCCGCTTTCTCGAGATACGACACAATTCCCGGAGAGAAGATTTGTTCGCTTCTCTTTTGCCGATGTCCACTCACGCTCAGTGAAGAACCAAAAAGATTCTTCATTCAAAAAAGCTGGAATCGATAGCTCTTCGATGTTCAAAGCGAACCCTCCAAGCGCGATCAACCCCCGGACGTCCCGGAAATTGAGGGACGGCGAAAGCGAAAATCCTCTTCCGTCGTCGCTGTCGCCAAACGGCGGCATCTCACACGTTGGAGTCTTGAATCGATAGAGACAGCGCAGCATTTTCTGAAGCCGTTCTGCGAAGAGCGGTGAGAACGGAAAAGATTTTTTTTGCGCCTTTATGAACGCCAGCAAGAGAAGCTCCGTATCGAAACGGTGGTATGCCGCTGACTGTTCTTTTCCGGCGCCATCGTCGAATATCTGTGCCTGGATTTCTTTTTCGAGAATACCCCTGGCCGCCTGCATCCATTGTTTTGAACCCTCGAACGAAAATGAGGCGGCGGTAATAAAGAGCCCGGCGGTCTCACCGATCAGATGATTCGTCCTCACAATTTTATCGACGGAAAGATGCGACGCAAGAAACGATGCCTGCTGCGCTATGCTGGACGTGATTGTTGAACGGACTTCTTTTGTGAGATGGGCTTCAATAAATTGAAAAGCTAGTGTCCACGAGATAAGCCGCAGCCCGACCTCCAGAGGGCTTGCCCAGTTAATGCCGACGCGGTACGGGTTCTCTTTGATCCAATCAAGCCATTGCGATTCGAGTTCATCGGCATACGTTCTGTCTCCCGAGAGAGAATACGCCTGAGCCAGGGTTACGAAATGCTGATGACGGTTCAATTCCCAGACAGGTTTGACGTCGGCAGGAGAACCCTCGTAATAGATGGAGATCTCCCTGTAGGTTTTTTTCTGCCAGGTTTTTTTGCTTACAGGGTCACGATGCCAGTCAATCTTTTCGCCGCATTCAAACGAAGCGCCCAACAGTTGAAAATTGTGCGACCGAATTTTCTGCGCGCGCGAAAGGAAATCGGGGAAAACAGCCGGGAAGATATTCCTAAAGCGTTGCGCAGTCGAAGGGTCAAGGGGAATCACTCCATCAAAGGCTGTTTGTCCAGCAGGATGTATATTCTGAATGCGTTTATCAACACGACCCTCAAACAGATGTCTGCGGGCTTTCACAACAACGATTTCAAAGAAGCGGCGAACACCCGCTTTGCGAATTGCAAGTATGCTAAAATGAAACAGGTTCACGATACCAGGTTCAATGCTGAATTAAAGAGTTCACATCTGAACATCGCAGGTCGAATGTCCACAGAGAAAAACCGTAGCATTCCACAAAAGAGACTATTTTTTCTTGATTTGCCCGTGTTTTTTTCCTTTTCTGATTTCTCGGATTACAAACACCGGTGAGCTATTAGAGTTCATCAGTATTCTGCCGGTATACTCGCCGATAAGTCCGAGAAAGCCGATCTGAAGTCCTCCCACGACCAGAACAACAACCATGAGGGAAGCCCAGCCTTGTACGGGTACGCCCAATAAAATTTTTTCCGCGATGACAATGATTGCCCCGAAAAGTCCAAAAACGGCGCTCGCTGCTCCGACGAGAGATGCGATTTGCAGCGGCCTGATGGAAAAGTTCACGAGAAGATTCAGCCCGTGATTGATCAGGCGTTGAATTGTGTAGTGAGATTCAGTCTCCGCTTTCGCATTCTTGACCGCGACGCCGCCGATGTTGGTCGTCGTCCAGCCGATCAGTCCGTCGATGTAGATATACGAGGATTTGTATTTCACAATTTCATCCACAACCCATTTGCGGAGGGCGCGGAAACTGCTCGAATTGCCTTTGAGCGAAGTTGAAAGGACCTTTTTCGAAACCCACTTGCTGAAGCCGGAGGTCGCCGCGCGGAAAAAACCGTACGCCCGTTCCTCGGGCAATCCGTACACAACGTCAAATCCTTCGAGGAGTTTGTCGATAAGGTGCGGGATCTCTTCGGGGGGATTTTGAAGGTCCTGGTCCAGCGTGATGACGACATCGCCTTGCGCGCATGAAAGTCCTGCCAGTGTAGCATTATGCTGGCCGAAATTGCGGCTGAGTTGCACGACGCACACGCTTGCATCCTTAGCGAGCAATTTTTTCAGCGATGAGAGACTTCCATCGGTGCTGCCGTCGTCGACAAAAATGATCTCGTACTTCCCAAGCGATCGGGCCACAGGCGCCAAGCGGTCATATAACCGCTCTGCCATCATCGCTCCGTTGTAAACGGGGACGACAAAGGAGATTAATTTCATAGTCATTACCGGCCAATTGTGATTAGCTCTATCAAGATAAGGAACACATGCCCCTGTTTCAACAGTTGATTACCATTGCAGGCGATACACTCGAAGCTGGCCGTAGCAATTCACGGGGAGTTCACCGACGAGTGTTCCTCGCAATTTTACAGTTTCCTCCGCTTTTTCACGGATGGATTTCCAAGAGTCCTTGGTCCATACTTCCGGGTCTCCTGTGATCATGTATTCGGGTTTGAACGAATTCAGGTCCCTTAAATAAGTGTATTGAGTCCGAAACGGCTGCCCGTAAAACCCAAACCAGAAAGTCATCGACCCCCACACGCGTGCGGTGGGTGGGATAACAGCGTGCAGCCGATGGATCGTATCTTCGTACGAACAATTTCTATGCCGCCACACCAAGCTTGCGTCACCGGCAATCTGATTCAGAGAGAGTAAAAAGAGAAGAAAACCTGCTGCCGATTCGCGCCAGAATGGCCGCACCAATACCTTTCTGAGACGTACCATGGTTTTCTGTGACCCTTGCAGCAATTCGTCGATGCCGGAAGCGGTCAGGATGCAGAGAAGCGGAAGGACGGAGGTTGAGTAGTAAATCGTTTTGTTTGTGATCAAGAGAAAGGAGAGGAAGGCATGAACGCAGATCGCGATTGCGACATAACGGGTCTCCTTTTTCTTCGACACGATCGACGTGATCCAGAAATAAGCAAAAATCAAAATGCTTGGAACTCTGAATGGAAACTGGGCGTAATCAACGATGCGGTCCCATTCGCCCTGTACGCTTGTGATGATCCAGTGCTGGCGTGAGACGATGTTCGTTCTGTCTCCCAATTGAAGAAAGAATGTGGAGAACGAATTGTGTGCATCGTTAACAGTTACGTAAACAAGATACGGTGCAACTCCCAATAATAATGCTCCGGCAAATGTCCAGCTAAACCGTGAGAAAAAAACCTTGCCCCGATACGTCAGCAGCAGAATCACTCCGACCGCCGCGACATGAAGGACGGCGTTTGGATGCGTCCACAGCGCGACACCGGCGAACAAGCCCGACCAGAAAAAATACTTTTTCGAATTTGCCCGCATGGCCTGGAACAGAAAGAGCATTGAAAAACTTTCCAGCATGACGAGATAAATATCAGAACGAATAGTGCGGTAGGAAATGAACATCATTGTTTCGATCATCACAAACCAGACCGCAAGAAGAGCAGATCGTTTCGAAAAGAATTTTAAAGTGAAAAGATACACCGCTATCATCAGGAGCGCTCCGCATACGGCTGAAACTAGCCTGCCCTGGACGAAACCGACTCCGAATACGGCAAAAACGGGGGCAACGGCGATGCTCAGAAGGAGGCGGGGTTGCAGGAACACCTTGTCGAAACCGCTGTCATGGTCCAGAACGGGGTTATACATTTTCCCTTCGTTTGCAAGCGTCGATGCGGTGATCGCTTCCCACGGTTCATCGACCCAGACGCGCGGGTACTTGTCCAGCATGAACGTCGAAAGGAAAACGTAAAATGCCATGAGGAGGAAAAAGAACTTATGTTCGAACACTTTCGCTTTTATGGCGGAGAGAGATTTATTCGACATCGAATACCCTCATCCACATTTCGAGGTTTATAATTTGCCACAAGACACTATTGCCGATCGATGGGGGTTCACTCCGGAGATGCTGTTCAAGATTCGTCCGGTTGAGGAATTGATTCGAGCGAAGCGGTTCGTCCAGAAGAAGCGCTCGTATCATAGGCCGAAGTATGCGCATCCACTCGTCCTGCGGTGTGACGAAACCCATCTTGTCTTTGCGCCATTGGATTTCCTTCGGGAGGATTCCTTCTCCCGCGCATCGCAGCGGATATTTCGACCATCCGTTGTGAATCTTGTACGATGCGGGAATGCTCATCGCGTACTCCACAACGCGGTAATCGACGAACGGTACCCTCGCTTCAATCGAAAATGCCATTGAATTGCGGTCCTCGTAGTGAAGAAGCTGCTGAAGGTTGAACGACGTCTCTTCCTGGAGCAGACGTTCCTGGAGATTGTCGTTTCGTTTTGCCAGGACAGCCGACGAGCGTTTGTGCTCGGATGAGAATCCGGCATCCATGAAATCAAAACCGGGGCCGAAAAGTTCGAAAGCAGATTGCGGCAGAATATTTCGTGCTGTTTTGCCGATCAGGTCAACAAGCTGCCGGTACACTGAACGCCGCGTTATGGACGACGTTCCGGCCAGTTCTTTCAACAGACTGCCGAAGCGCATTGTGCGAAGCAATTCTGCGTGATAGATTGGCACATGCCATGCATATCCTCCCAGCAGCTCGTCTCCGCCCTGTCCATCCAACAGGACGGTAATGTGCTGTTCGGAGGCGAGCCGCATGACATTCCACTGCGCATACACAGACGTTGAGTTGAACGGTTCGTCCTGGTGATACGCAACCTTCCGGAGTTCATCCCACAATCTATTGCCGTCGGGCCGCACAAAATGAGGCTCGGCGTTTGTACGGGCGATGACTTTTTCGACGAACGGTTTCTCGCTGTACGCCGCTTCGTCGTACACGGCAGTAAATGTCTTTTGATGTTCGCCGATGAGACTGCGGTCGATAACTTTGTTGTCGAACATCAATGAGTTTGCCATGCAGACAATTGTTGAGGAGTCAAGCCCGCCGCTGAGGCAGCTGCCGAGCGCGACATCCGTGCGGAGCCTTATTCTTATTGAATCGAGCAGAAGCTCTCTGAACTTTTCCGCGTACTGACTATTTTCCGTTTCGCGGTACCGCGTTGTCTCGGAATTGCACCGCAGCGTATAATACCGTTGGACTGTAAACGCTCCGGCATCATCGGCGATAAGATAATGAGCCGGGGGCAATTGCTTGATGCCCGAAAAGAATGTCTGATCGCTGTGGTCGATAACGGCGTACGCGAGATAATCATACACCATTTGATGATTCGCTTTGCGGACAACGTCGGGATGGAGCAGAAGAGCCTTGATCTCCGATGCGAACGCGAATGTAGTTTCATTCTTGACATAATAAAAAGGCTTTACTCCGAAGCGGTCCCGGGCGCAGAACAGCGATTTCGTCCGGGCATCCCACAAGGCAAATGCCCACATGCCGTTGAAATGAGCGAGACAATCCTCTCCCCATTCTTCGTATGCGTGGATAATCACTTCAGAGTCGGTCTTCGTCCTGAACGTGTATCCCTTTGCAATAAGCTGTTCGCGCAGTTCGATGTAATTGTAGATCTCGCCGTTGAAAATAAGCCACACCGTGCCGTCGCCGTTTGACATCGGTTGATGGCCTGAAGGGGAGAGGTCGATAATGCTCAGGCGCCGATAGCCGAATCCCAGGTTGTAGTTTTCCTGAAACGGCGCGGAAATATCCGGATACTTTGTTTTCGCAGCGGGAATCGAGTCGCTGCCCGACCGTTGTTCACAGCGGCTGTCCGACGTGTCTGCCAGAAAATATCCCTCGTCGTCCGGCCCGCGATGACGGATGCTGTTCGTCATTCTGAGGAGCAACGCCGGGTCAACAGAGCTGCCGTGTCGGGATAATATGCCTGTAATGCCGCACATATGAAGTTATTGGGTCCGAATTATTTCGTTAGACGAAAGGGAAGAGAGACATAATTTTTGATGGTCTCCAATTCGATAGGGAGAAAGAACTTCATCATCGCCAATGCCACAAGATACGCCGCCAGCAAAAGCGATTTCGCCGCGATGTGCAATAACAGCGAGCCTGCCGGTAACATTGTGTTTGCAGCAATAATGCATGCTGCTGCGATTGCCATTTTCACGACCCGTTTCCACTCGTACCGGATAGGGAACAAGCGATTGGTAAACGCAAAAGTCAATGCCGCCATGAGGAAGTACGCGCTCACGGAAGCAATGGCAGAACCCATCCCGCCCATTGAGGGAACAAGATAGTAATTCAAGGCGGCGCTCACAACTAATGGAGGAATGGTTACCGGAAGTATCGAGAGAGTGTTCTTTGTCAACGACAGTATAATGACGAAGACAAAATAGCATCCATAAAAAAGAAAACTGCATGAGAGCAAGAACACTACTGAACCGGCGCCGGCGTACGATGACGTTGCAAGAAGAGAAAGAATCTCCGGTGTGAACAGTGTAATACCAAGAACAAGGAGAATCCCGACAAAAAGATAGTATGTCAGAATACGCGCATTGGTATATGCCGTGTTCTCGCCGCCGGCGCGGGAAAATGCAAATTGCGGCCAGGCCATTTGGAACGCTGTTACCGCGAACAACACGATTGATGCAAGACGGCTGCCCAGGGAGTAGAGGCCGAGTTCGTTGAGAGTGGAAAGGCGCAAGAGAAAAAAACGGTCGCTTGAACTCAGCAGCCAAATACTGACACTGCCGATAATCAAAGGCGCGCTGAAGACCAGCATCTCTTTTGAAATTTTCGGAGAGACCACAAAACGGAAATCATTTCGGGAAAACACAAATCCGAGTGCAAGGGAAATGCTGTATGCGATCAATTGGGCAAGCATCAGTCCGTACACTCCGTCCCCTTGGATAAGAAACACCACGCTGAGGCCGTACATCGCGATGAAACGGAGAAACGTCAATATGGAATAGCGGCCGGGCTCGCGCTTTGTTTGAAACAGCGCGAGCTGAACGGTATTGATGATGGAAACGACCACCAGCATCATTGTTACATGGAGTGTGCTAACTTGAGTCAAACTGCTGAAGAGCGTGACGCTGATAACCGGCGATAACATAAAGCCGAAACCTGCAAGCATCGCTCCTGCTGCCAATGCAAGAAACAACGAGGAAGAAACAACAAGTGTTCTATGCCGTTCTTCACTGGAGTCATAATAAAACCGGATCATCGCCGAATCCATCCCGAGAGCACCGATTGTGCTCAGCAAAAAAAATAGGACATTGAACGTCTCAAACAAACCGTATTCCGAGGGCTTAAGATAGCTGGTGAATACCGGCAGCAAAAAAACGCCGATAAACTTGCTCGCGACCGTCCCAAGCCCGTAGACGAAAGAAGCGGAAACGAGTGATTTAACAGCTTTCAGCATGGTATGGGAAAAAAATATTCAACAAATCATTCGATATGGAAGTCAATGACGTCGATGAGCACTTATTGCGAAGCGTGCAAGTCGAGAACAACGTAACGCTCATCGTGGTAGACTGTTGGAAGCGAAGACACTGTGCCATGCATTAAACTCTCTTCAAGAACAATATAGTCAGCATGTTCTTGTTTGGCGAGCCTTTGTAAATCCTGAAGTGTTAATTCATAATACCCTTGCTGATCAAATTCGCGTGGCGCGGGGAACGTGATACCAAGATTAACCAGACGTTGATGTGCCTGATGATAAATGGAAGCATCAAACGCGAGCTGGTTCACTTCCGCAATTGTTGCATAGATGCCTCGCTCAGCAACAAGACGAAATGCACCGAAGTCATCCCAGTTCAATGGTGGAACGATGAACAATGATCGTTGAGGCGTTGATGTCCGTGCCCAGTGCATCAGAGCCGCAGTGCGAGCCGGAGCCTCATGCATAAAGATACGTTCCTTTATCCCGGCAATATCGGGTATAAAAGGAATTTGTCTGTCCTTTAACGAAATGATCAAATGATGGCTAAGCAGTACACACAACGTCGCTATAATCAACTGTCGGAAAGAAATGTCTAATCCAGAAGTTTTAGTTAATGATTTGGCTTGATGATTGAGCTTTTTGAAGACGAAGAGCAATGCCATTGCAATTGCAACAATGCTTCCGACAACAACGTTTTCGACAAGCTCTTGAAAGCCCGCAAAAGGGAAGAAATCATCGCCTATGAGAATGCACAACAAGAAAATGCCAGCATAAAGGATAGCTGCAAGGAATAATTTGAACGAATCCGTTTGTCGCCTGATGCGTAAAGCGATGAAGCCGTACGCTACGAAGGCAAGAGTGTCTGCCATAACAGCAAACTTCATCGGAAGAATTGCGGAAAAGAAAAGAAATATGATTGCAGCCGATACTTCCCAGGGTTTCCACCACGAAAGCGCAGTAGCGCCGTTTCTCAACTCGTTGCGCCATCGATATATTCCGTTTACTACCATTATAAAAATTATAGGTTTGATAAAATATGTAGCACGGAAGAGGAACATAAGCATAATCGTCGGATTCTTTGTCACGTACGAATTGAATGCGTACAATGCCATTAAAACAAACCAACAAGTGAACAGAATCCAGAGCACGCCCCGTTTCCACTCATTAATGTATCGTGCAAACCACACTGCACCGGCGAGATTGATGAAGAACCAGCCGTACCCTTCGCGCCAATGGGCATCAATAAATGCATGCAAGGCATAGAGGCGAAACTGAGTATAGAAATCAAATCCATCTACCGTAAAATTCGACGGCACATAGGCGAGGATATAGACAATATTTGGCAGAGCGAACAATCCGCCTCCAACGATGACCATTGCTCGTTTGCCAAAAGAATCTTGCGACTTGAAGAGAATTTCAACACCAACGGCAGAAGCTGTCAACACTCCGACGTATGGGTGAATGTTGAATACAAAACTACTGAGTGCCATCGAAACAAAGTAACGTTTCCGAAGAAGGAGAGTAATCGCTGCGAGTGCTAAAGGCATTGCCGCCAATGCCGTCACAAATGATTGGATTGGAACCGCTGAGGCGTGCAATGATCCGCGCAAAGGGTGAGTGATGGAGATAATAGCGAGAACCAATGCTGAAGAAAACGTATCTTGAGTCAATTCTAACGAAAGAAACCAGAGGGAGAGGAATGTGAGAAACAAGAAAACAAGGAAGAAACACTCCCAAATGATGTCGACATTGGCATTGATTTGATACAAAAAACCGCCGATGTATTTATAGAGATGGTACGGTCCACGGACGCCGGAAGAAACGAGCAAATCATATTTCGAAAAAAGTCCGGGATGCGCAAACTCTTTTCCTATTGGGAGACCGAGAAGTAAATCCCCGTTTGCTGGGACTGCGCGATAGAGCGATTGATACACAACGCAAATCATTGAGATTAGCGAGCCAATGGCCAACGGGGAGCGTTTTGTGGGCATCTTCACCTCATACTCCGCATCAATCGTTCCCACAAACGAATTTGCACGCGGGTTGGCAGAAAACGGGCAGCAAGTGCCATTCCTTTTCCTGATGAGCCGATAATGAGATTGGTGCTTCCTTTCCCGATTTGTTGAATGATAGCTGCAGCAACATCTTCAGGTTGCAAAAGTTTTGCCGCGTCATCTTCTTTTACGCCGGAGTTTTTCTGGAAGTTCGTTGCCGTTCCCGACGGCGATACGAGAATTACTTCGACCGAGCTAGGAATTCTCCGTCCCGCTAACTCTCCTTGTAAAGCTTGGGTGTATCTGATGATAAACGCCTTCGATGCAGCATACACCGACATATACGGCAACGGCTGATAACCTGCAGACGAGCCAATGTTAACGAGTGTTCCGTGTCCATGTTTGATAAAGACGGGTAGAACTGCGTTCGTAAGTTTTACAGGCGCCTCACAATTGAGCGCAAGAACATCAGCAAGTTCATGTGAAGGAATTTCTTCTGTATTTCCCCGCTTACCGACCCCCGCGTTATTCACCAGGAGGTCTATTTGATCAGCGTTCGTTTGAATGAACCGGACAATGTGTTGAACATCGTGGTCATGTGTGAGATCAGCATGGATAAATTCCGCTTGAAGAGATTTGGCAAGTTCCATACCCTTTTCCTTATCCCGGTCAACAACGACGATTGAATATCCACGCGCGTAGAGTTGCTCGGACAATGATCGACCAATGCCGCTTGCACCTCCGGTCACGATCGCAACGCCGAGACCGGGATTCTCCATTCTAAAATGATAGTGTGCGGTTTCCCGGAACCCCTGCGCCAAATCTCTTTTTGGAGCGAATCCCAATGATCGCAATTTAGCGTTTGAAGCAATTAAAAGATTACTGAATAGATTTTGAACCTGCAGCGGTAAATACGGCCGCATAGCTCGAAAAAAACGAGACACCGGAAACGGAACATCCATCGTTCCCGCTTTCTTCCCGAAAATGCGCCCGATTTGTTGGAAGATGCTTCCTATCGAGATTGGCTCATTATCGGCAGCAAAATAGATTTGTCGTAATAACTTTGGATGTTTCGAGACAACTATAAGTGCATCAATGAGGTCATCAACATAAATGAAAGACAATTTGCCTGGAAAATTGAATCGTGTATATGCTTTATTGTTGACGACAGCATCTATGAAGGCGCGCAGATGGCTCCGGCGCCGCATGCCGGGGCCGTACACGAGCGCCGGGCGGACAATAACGAACGGCAGTTCCGAAGCGGTAAGATGCTGCTCGCACGCGAGTTTTGATTTGCCATAATCCGTCAACGGATTCGGTTTTGAATCCTCCCTCAGGGGTGTGGTGCATGGGTCGTGTTTCGTTCGGTCGACGGCGCCAATAGTGCTTGTGAAGACAAATCGTTTGAGTTTCTTTGAACCTTCTGCAATGTGAATCAGCGTGTCGGTAAATTCGATGTTATCGCGTCGATATTCATCTCCGTTACCAAGGTCTGCACGCCCCCCGATGTGAAAGATAATGGCGCATGATCGAATTACGCTTGCATGTTGCTCAATTGACGAGCCGTCGCCGCGTAATATTTTTACGCCCCTGCAAATATCTGTAGGAAGTTTTTTTTCGTCTCGCACAAGACAATAAATGACATTCGTTTTCGTCCTGAGCAGGCGCCGTACAAGATGCTGACCGATAAATCCGCTTGCACCCGTGACAAAATAGTTCACAAAGATTCCTTTCGTACAGCAATTTCAACACATGCAGGGGAGTTTGCCGTCAATGTCACGAGCGACATCACACAGACAATGGGAAGCAAAACAGGTCCGATGGCAGTAATAAACTTGGTCCATCGAGGATAACGCAAATAGGATTCATCGGGGCGTCGTTTTTTTCTGCTATTGTAGAAATAATTGTGAGAACGGCTAATGACATTCAAGAGGGTTTGGTACCATCCGAATGGGTCATACTCTATAGAGAAACGATACGACCGGCAAAGACTGAGTCCATTGACCTCTATCAGACGTTTCAATCCGCGCTGAGTAAAGTGGCACAAGTGATGTGGGACATCGAGGTACGTCCAATAATTACCGCCAAATCTTGCAAGCAAACTGGCCAAATTTGGGACAGAAATCAACAAAACGCCGTTGGGTTTCAGAATGGCATGAATAGTCCGAAGAACCTCTTGAGGATCACTTGTGTGTTCGAGTGAGTGCCACATGGTAACGGCATCGAATGAATTTGGCTGGAGGACGCCGCGTTTGATCAAAACTTCTGAAAACATTTCTGATATAAACGTCACCCCGTGCGACACGTCTGCGAACTTTGCATTTTTTTCATTCGGCTCAATAACCGTCACCCGATGTCCACGCCGGGCAACGCCGTTTGCAAATGCGCATGCGCCGCCCCCGATGTCCAACAACGACGCTTTTGGAATGTCAAGGAGATCAAGGAGTTTTTGTATGCGACGGTTGACAAACCAGCGAAGGAGTGTGTTTGCGCTCGAAGATATCTTGTCGTCGGAAGCATCTGGAAGAAGCTCGTAGTGATCCGGTGGAATATCCGGAGTGGTAAATCCGTTGCCACACGCTTCGCAATAAAACACCTCATAGTTACCAAGATGGCGGATATCTTCGCAGGTTCGCAATCCTGTGAAGTGCGACCGGTTTGACGTATAGCAAATGCGGCAAGTAAGTTGGGTAGACACGTTACGAGAGTTCTTGCTTTGAACCATTTTGATATATGGCATCGACGAAGTATAGCGGACGTCGCTTTATTTCTTCGTAAATGCGGCCGACATATTCGCCAATAACGCCGAGCGAAAGCAATTGAATGCCGCCGAAAAACGAAATCAGCAGTACGATTGTCGGGAAACCGGCTAGGAAAAATCCGGGGTCGAATATTTTTACGACAAGGACGTAAGCTGAAAACAGGACTGCTAACAGGACAATCATCGAGCCGAATAAAGTGAGTAACCGCAGCGGCACAATTGAAAATGAGGTGATGGCATCGATTGAGAACAGCAACATTTTACGCCATGGGTAATGCGTCTCTCCAACAAAGCGAGGCTTACGGTCGTAGGTCACGGGAATTTGTTTGAATCCCGTCCAACTCACCAATCCACGAATGAACCGATGACTTTCACGCAGCCGCTTCATTGCTTCAACGACCTTCCTGTCCATCAATCGAAAATCACCAGTGTCAACCGGAATGCTGACTTTAGTAATGCGGCGTAGCAATCGGTAGAAAAGTTTTGCCGTGAAAAGTTTGAAGAACTTTTCTCCTTCGCGCATTCGGCGTTGACCGTAGACAACTTGATACCCTTCACGCCATTTTGCAACCATTTCTGAAATTAATTCGGGCGGGTCTTGCAAATCAGCGTCGATCAGGATAACGGCATCGCCGACGGCAATGTCCATTCCTGCAGTAACAGCGACTTGATGTCCGAAATTACGGCTGAGGCTCACAACTTTCAGATGTGGATAGGTTTTTGTCAGTTCCACGCCAACGTTGAACGATTCATCAACGCTTCCGTCGTTTACCAATATGAGTTCATAACTCGTTTTCAACTGTTTTAGCACACCATCAGTGCGCTTGACAAATTCCGGCAAGCCCTTCGCCTCATTGTAACAAGGAGCAGCGACGGAGATTTCTATCCTTCTTTTTGATTTTGACGTCATGATGGTTGCACTTTCGGTTTGTGCGCGACAATAACGACATTCCAGCAGAGTGGGCGAAGAAATGGGAAAACTGCAAGGAGAAGACGGTCTACTGCTTCGAGCGGATTATATAACCACGACCATCTGTCTGCCTCTTCTATTACTTTTTTCCAGTAGCGCTCTTTATTAGGATCACGCTGTTGCACGAAAGCCATTAAGACAAAAATGGAGAGTGTTGTTAGCCAAAACCAGCGCGTTTGGACATCGTCAAAATAATTCCGGAACATTCGCACATCGGCCAGCTTAAACGGATGCTCATCAACCGTACGCACTTGCATGGCGCGTTTGCGGTAGACATTAATGGCCGGGTTGTATGCTACCGGATCCCAGCTTACTAAGACTCCGTCTGGTTTAAGATGTTTTAGAATATTCTTTAGGGTCGGTTTAAGGTCAACATGGTGAAAAAGATTACCTGCATATATGATGTCGAATTGCTGGTCATTGCGCAACGCAAGATTTTCCGCAGCTGACTTGTGTATCTTGATGGTCGTTCCATTCTTTTCCGCAAGTTGCTTTGCCACATCGAGCATTTTCTGTGAAAGGTCGGTCGCAGTAACGTCAGCGCCTTCGAGTGCGAAGTAGACACTTGCTTCACCAAGTCCACAGCCGATATCGAGCAGCGTTTTACCTGTTAAGTCGCCAAGCGCCTGCCGAATGTAGCGCATTTCCGGTGCTGTCGAGGCTTCATTCATTTGCCTCACATTAATCTTGAGTGCGTCCTCAACCGAGGCCCAATCGTCATGGAAATGTTCTTCCGCGTGAAGCCGTTTTGCTGTTTCATCGGTACCATAGTTTGTCCGTAAAAGCCCTGCTTCACCGGCTATCCTCTGAGCAGTCGTGCGAAAGAATTCAAGATTTTCTTTTTGTACAGAATCGTCTCCAAAGAGCAGCCCCGATGTCTTTTGTTGCTGAACTGCTTCCTGATTATCACCGCGGGTGTAAAAATGAACATGTTCGATGGAGAAAGTTGATTTCCCATGTCCGGGCGACGTCCATTCGACAGAAACAAAATTGGGACGGGGATAATCGAATTGCATCGAGAGAATGAACTCTGACCACCGGTGGTAATTTTCAGCTGACAACAGCCGCTCTTGTTCCGCAAAATCGCGGGCTGCACTAAGGAACTGATGGATGGCGCTTTCAAATAGAATTTTCTTTGGCATAACACTCTATCACATTAAGCAACAATACTTGTTTGTTCCTTTGATTTTGCATGTTTTAGAGACCTGATGTGTTCCGCGGTCTCGAGTATTTTTTCGTAGGATAATGGCCAGCGGTTTTTTGGAGGCGAAGCAAAAAATGTTTTTATGCGCTGGATCTTTGCCGCCATGAAGCGCATTGAGATAGTCATTTCAGGATAACTGCCATACATGCAACCAGTACAGGGTTTCGTTTTTTTTAGAACATCATCGCGGAATACTGCGTCGTAATAAACTTTCGGGAAGCTTTGCGAGTAGGTTGGGACGGAGCGCGGTAGACGATGGTCGCAGCACGGCGCAAAATCCCCGTTTGGCAATACAGCAAAATAAAGATTGGGACTATCGCAAACGCCGTCATTTTTATTTCGCCAAGTTGTGGGTTCATTGCGCACAAAGCGTTTAATATCGTCCAAATACTGATCGCTGTCATACAGCAAGTAGCCCTCCTTCTGCATCGCACGCACCCGTTCTATTACGTTCTCGACGTATGGGTACTCATGTGGAAGGAACCTTGCGGCTTGATCGAACGTGCGGAAATTCATCGGATGGAGGTTATCCGTAACATGGATCGGAACAAGCGAAGTATACCAACCGATTTCTGTCCCAAAGCGAATCACGTCTTCGATATCGTTTAGATTTTCTCGCTGCATTACACAACCGAGTGCTGCGAAGCTCCCTTCTTTTGGCAGATACTTTGTGTACGTTGCCATCGTTTGGAGTGCGCGATGCCAAGATTTTTTAAACCCGCCGTTAATATCATCCTGCGTTGGAGGATAAAGCGAATCGAGCGAGATAGAAATATCTTTTCCCCCGTATTCAATTGATTTATGAATCTGTTCTTCTGTCGCTAGCCCATTGGTCTGCATTCGAACGTGAACACCGCGTGTCTCGAACTCGCGAATAATTTCTGGCAGATCCTCGCGGACGTATGGCTCCCCGCCTGTTAACAATACAATCGCAACCCCTAGTTTCGCAAAATTTTCTGCAATTTGCTTGATTTCATCCAGCGAACACTCCCGCACATCAGAATTCGCATAAATGATATTGCATTGCTTGCATGTAAGGTTACAGCGCGACGTAATGTAGAACTGTACATACACCGGCGCATTCTGGAATAGCGCCGCCTTTGCGAGTGTTTTATATGAGAGTGATGAAAACATCGAATTCGTTGGATTGATTGCGGAAATAAGATATAAAAAAAAGGGGGGAAAAACCACGTAATTCATCTCCTTTGAAAGAACAGCCTGCATTCTGTGGGGGGCGGATTTTCCTTGCAACGAATTGCCCAAATTTTCGTATATTCATAAAATTCAAATTGCAATCCCATGAAGTACTTCGACGAACACCCCAAAATAGTGAGACTCCTGATCG
>Ga0265342_10001083_pt1 | contig 26402 bp, 19 predicted proteins | sample 4CB327metaG_FD_203125 | JGI IMG/M metagenome (GOLD analysis project Ga0265342, IMG submission 203125) | Rhizosphere microbial communities from Carex aquatilis grown in University of Washington, Seatle, WA, United States - 4-CB3-27 metaG | ecosystem: Host-associated > Plants > Roots >... | reverse complement strand
CTGGGCACGGGCCACCAGCACGTGTTCTACCGGCTGTGGCTGACCCTGACTCAATCGGCGCCCATCAACCCGAGAGCGGCGCTCATCAGTGGGGGAGCGATCGCGCTCGCCGTTCTGGCGCGCCGGCTGGTCAAACGCTATCGGCTCCCGCAGATCGACATGTTCACGGTCCTGCTCCTGGTCGCAGTGCCTTCGTATCTGGTGGGTTGGTCACGGAGCACCGGCGTCGGTACGAGCAAGACCGCGGTGTCCCTGATCGAGGCGGTGCCGGCCAGTTTGCCGGGGTTCCACGTCCCCGATATTCGCTGGAGCTGGTTCGGGCATCTGTCGTCGAGCGCGCTCGCCATCTCGATCCTCGGGTTGATGGAGGCGCTCGCCATCTCGAAAGCCATCGCGTACAAGACGCGACAGAAGCTGGACTACAACCGACAGTGCCTGGCCGAGGGCGTCGGAAACCTGGTCGCGGCGTTCTTCCGCTGCATGCCCGGCTCGGGCTCACTGTCCCGCACGGCCATCAATCATCAAGCCGGCGCGGTCTCCAGGGCCTCGGGATTGTTCACCGCTGTATTCGTGGCGGTGATGGTTCTGCTGCTCGCTCCTCTCACCCGTTACATCCCCAAGGCGGCGCTGGCGGGTCTCTTGATCCTGGCGGCCGCACGCCTCATCGACATCGAACGGTTGCGGTACGTCGCGCGGGCTGCGCGGCGCGACGCGTTCTTGTTGATCGCCACCGGGGTGGCTGCGCTGGTGGTCGGCGTCGAGTTCGCGATCCTGGTAGGCGTCGCAGTTTCAATCGTCCTGTTCGTTCCGAGGGCGGCGCGGTTGCGGGTCACACCACTGGCGGTCACCGACGAGGGAACTGTGCGCGAGCGGATGCCGACCGACCCGCCGTGCACGGCGGTCGCGATCTACGACCTCGAGGGCGAGCTCTTCTTCGGGGCCGCTCCGGCTCTGGAGGCGGCGCTCGAGGTGGCCGCGCAGCACGCCGTGGCCACCTCGACCCGCCATCTGGTCCTCCGGTTGAAGCGGCTGCGCAACCCGGACGCCGTTTGCATGGAGAAGCTCGACGTCTTTCTGCGTGACGTCGGTCGGGCTGGACTGGTCGTGATCCTGGCGGGGGTTCGCGCGGACCTGATGGCGGCGATCGGACGCCTCCAGTTCTCGGAGTGGTTCCCCGAGGATCGGATCTTCATTCAGGAAGAGGACGAGGCGGATTCTGCGACCCTGAAGGCGGTGCGGAAGGCCTATGCGCTGCTTGGCTCCGACAACGAGTGCCCGCACTGCGCGAGCCGCATCCGGGTGTCCGAGCAGCAGCCACACGCCGCCTACTATCTGGTGTGACAGCTACATCACCGGGAGTCACGTCTGTGAACTCGAAAGCCGAAGTGCTCGCGCGACGAACAAGTCGAATCGATCCACACTGTCTTCGTGGCCACCACCACGATCTGTGGATTCCACCAGGATGCTGAAGGCAACTGGGTTGCCGAGCTCGCCTGCGGTCACGCGCAGCACGTTCGCCACCGGCCTCCCTGGGAGTGTCGGCCGTGGGTGGCGAGCGAGGTGGCGCGCGCCCAAAAGGTGGGCGCTGACATGGACTGCCCTCTGTGCCAGATGCCCGCATTGCCTCCTGGAGCGCGCGAGTACAGGCGCAGCGCGACCTTTACCGAGGTCAACGTGCCCGCGGGGTTGTTGCAGAATCACCGCACGAAAGCAGGGACGTGGGCGCTGGTTGTCGTCGAGGCCGGCGAGCTCGAGTACACGATTGAGTCGCCCCTCAGCACGTTTCTGTTGACCCCTCAGCTTCCTGGCGTCATCGCGCCGACGGTCTCGCACCGCGTGAAGGTTCTCGGCCCCGTTCGCTTCTACGTCGCGTTCCTGGCGCAATGATGGCGACACGGCGGCCTCGCTGAGGTCCATCACTCCGAAGCCTTTCTGTCGGCGCGATCCATGAATCGCGCCAGCAACCAGCAGCCGCCGAACAACACGCCCGAGACGATCGCCCCCGGGAGAGCCCCGTCGTCGTCCGAAGCGATCGGCCAGCATCCCCATGGGCAATCGGGCCAGAGCACCGAGCAAGACCGGAACGGCGACGAGGAAGGCAGTTTGAAAGCCAGAGAGATGGAATCTCCCGCGCAAATACGGGGCGGAAGCGCTGACCAAGCCCCAGGCGGCGAAGCAGATGGCGAAGGACAACGTCCCCAGGGCGAGCGGCCGACGATTCGAAGGTTGCATGATCTCCCGTACCCCCCGCTATTCCATCGCAATGGAACCACCCAATGGCTCTCGCCAGGCGACGAGCGTCGTGACGCTACAGGGAAGCGAGCATCGTGGCAATCGACGATTGGAACGGCGAGCCCTGACGTCCCTACCCAGCCCCAAAAATAGGGTAGATCGGCTCGACCAGCTCGATCGCTGCGGCCCCCGTCCGTGGGTCCGTTCGTCTAACTGATCGGCATGGGGCTCGCTCGCCAGGTCATATCGAGTCTGTTAGCATCCCGGCCCCGTGGTGCGTGAGAATCGAGATTTTTCATCGGTGGCTCCCTCGGTCCGGTCGGCTCGGGCCGTCGTCGCCGCGGCAGTGCTTGTTCGATGAACCTGCGCCCCCTGCGCGATCGTGCGGTCGGTCTTTACCAACGGCGTCCGGCGCTGGCGCTGTTGCTGCTGTTCATCGCGGTGAGCCTGGCCACGCGCGGCTTTCTCCTCAGCGTCGACATCCTGGACGTCGACGAGGCGTTCCACATTGTCGGCTCCTGGCAGCTCTTGCGCGGTGTCCACCTCTACGCCGGGTTCGTCGACAACAAGCCGCCGCTCGTCTACGTCTATTATGCTGCGGCCCAGCTGCTGCTGGGGCGGGGCATGCTAGCGGTCCACCTGGCGACGGTGCTGATCACCGTGCCGCTGACCGCGCTAGGCGTCTCGGCGTTCTTCCGGCACGACCGGCGCGGCGTGATCGCGGGGCTGACCATCTTGATCTACGGCGCGGCGTACATCGCCCACGACATGCACGCGGCCAACTGCGAAATCCTGATGCTGCTGCCGGCGACCTGGGCGCTGGTGGCCCTTCGCGACGAAGCGCGCGCCTCTGATCCGCGCTGGGCCTTCCTGGCGGGCGTCCTGCTGGGCACCTCGGTTCTGTTCAAGCAGCAGGGCGCGTTGTGGCTGCCCGCACTGGTCGTGGCGGTCGCGGTCGCGCCGTGGAGCCAGGCTCGCTCGCTCGTCGCCCGCCTCCTCGCGCTCGCGGCGGGGTTCGCGGCGCCGCTCGCCCTCACCTGGGGGTTCTTCGCGCTGCGTGACGATGCCCAGGCGATGCTCTACTGGACGATCGTCTACAACTTCGGCTACGCGCAACAGCCGATGGAGCGCAGCGAGATCCTGCTGCGGTTGGCCAAGTACTTCGTGCCATTCGTCTTGGGGACGCTGGGCTTGTGGCTGGTGGCGCATCGTTCGTGGGGGCTCCTGTCGCGCTACCAGCGCGCGCTGCTGGTCGGCGTTCTAGTCTGTTGTGTGCCGATTTTTGCCATCGGCTTCCGCTTCTATCCGCACTACTTCGTCCCCGTCTACACGCCGCTGGCGCTGGCGGCGGCGCCCGCCCTCGACCGCCTGCTGCGGTCGCCGTTGTCGCGAGGCGCCAAGTGGCTTCGGGGCTATACGATCGCCCTGCTGATCGGGTTCTGCATCGGCAACAGCATCATGTACCTGCCCGGGATCGAGTTCGCCCCCGAGGAGCACCAGAAGGTCTACCGTCGCGTCGCTGACCGCATGCGCGCGGACGCCTGCTTTCAGGGGGCGTCGATGTTCGCCTGGGGCCCGGAGGCGATGTTCCTGTACCCGGCCGACGTGATCCCGGCCAGTCGGTTCGTGGGCCCCTACACCACGATCTGCGGCTACGTCCCGGGCAACTGGGCCATACGGTCGGGCCGCATCAAGGCCAGCGACATCATTCGCGCCGACCACTGGGATTGGCTGATGAGCGATCTCGAGCGCAACCACGCGACCTACTTCATCGATGCATCGAAGGCATTCCGAAACTGGAAGCAGTTCCCCATCGAGAACTTCCCGCGGATGGCGGCGTTCTTGCGCGACCACTACGACCATCTGGCCGACGACGGCGCCGTACGCATCTATCGCTGGCGCGGCTGTTCATCACGAGCGGCCGGAGAACCTGGACCGGCTGGCGGCAAATCATAGACGCCGCTCTCCCATACAGAGAAACTCCTGGTAGATTCCCGGACCATGGTGACCGATCCGCGCAGCCGAATTGAGTCGTACCACGCGTGGATCACGCGCCATCCCGTCATGGTCTTGGTCATCGCGGCAGCAGTGGGCCTGGGAGCGCTGGTGCTAGCCTCTCGTCTCTCGTTGCGGACGGCGTTCTCCGAGTTGCTGCCCTCCCGGGACCCGGGCGTGATCGCGCTGACGCGGACGCAGAATCGGATCGGAGATCTTTCGCTTCTCCTGATCGGGATCCACTCTCCTGACCGGGCCGCGAATGAACGCTACGCAGAGGTCCTGACGCAGCGCCTGCGCGCGCTGCCCCGCAACGTGGTGTCGCTGGCGACTTACAACGTGCGCGATGTGCGCTCGTTCTTCGAGCGCAACAAGTGGATGTACGTTCACGAGGACGACCTCGAGACGATCCGCGATCGCCTCCGCACCGAGATCAACAAGCGCAAGAACCCGCTCTTTGTGTCGCTTGGCGACGACGAGCCACTCGACAAGATGCAGGACCGTATCGGCAAGCGCGACATGATGGGTGATCGGTTTCCCGACGGTCTCTTCGCCAGCAAGGACGGCCAGTACCTGTGGATCGCCGCCTTGCCGCCCGGCGGACTCTTCGTCGAGCACGCCGGCGAGGGGCTGTGGAAGGCGGCCAACCAGCTCCTCACCGAAGATCCGCCAACCCGATACCATCCCGGCATGACCGCCCGCGTGGAGGGGCCGGTCGCCACGGCGATCGCCAGCCGCGAGGCGGTCGAGCGTGACATCGTGTCGGTCGCGGTCACCTGTCTCCTGCTGGTGGCGGCGTCGATCGTCGTCTATTTCCGGCGGTTGCGCGCGATTCCGTTGACCGGAATCCCGGCAGCCCTCGGCACCGTGCTCGCCTTCGCGGTCGCCGACCTCTCCTTCGGCTACCTCAACTCGTCGACGGCGTTTCTACCCTCGATCATCCTCGGCAACGGCATCAACTACGCCATCGTCCTGATGTCGCGCTACGAGGAGCAGCGCGCCCGCGGCGACGACCCCTCTCGCGCCTTGCTAGCCGCGTTGAACGGCGTCTGGCGCGGGACGCTGGTGGCGGCGATCGCCGCCTCGGCCGCCTATGCATCGCTGACGGTGACCAGCTTCCGCGGGTTCTCGCAGTTCGGCGTCATGGGGGCTGTGGGCGCGATTGGTTGCTGGCTCGCGACCTTCACCGTCGTGCCAGCGCTGCTGATCCTCATCGATCGCCGCGACCGGACTCATCCGTCCGCCGTGCGCGCGCCGCTCGACCTCGGGCCGCTGGCCCGCTTCGTTCAGCGGCGCAGCGGAGCGCTGGTCGCCGTGTCGACGGGCCTGTCGCTCCTGTCGCTGTCCGGGCTGACCCACTTCTTGAAAGACCCGTTCGAGTACGACTTCCGCAAGCTGAACGCCACGCTGGCGACGACGCAGGAAGCGGAGAACTTCCACCACAGCATCGACGTGCTGTTCGGGCGCTGGCCGTCGCCGACGATCGTGCTCGCGGATCGGATCGACCAGGTCGAGACGATCCGCGAGACGATACGCAAGCAGGACGCGGCGCTGCCTGGACGCCCGGTGATCGGGCAGATCACCACCGTCTACGATTTGCTTCCGGGACCTCCCGAAGTCCAGGACCGCAAGCTCGAGCTCATCAAGCAGATCCGCAAGCTGGCACACGACCCCGCGCTCGACGTGCTGAATGACAAGGAGCGCAAGCAGATCGCCGACATCGATCCGCCCGACTATTTGCACGCGCTCAGCCCGTCCGATCTGCCCGCGATCGCCCGGCGCCCCTTCACCGAGGTCGACGGCAGCATCGGCAAGGTCGTGCTGGTCTACCCGACGGAGACCGGGGTCTCGGTGTGGAACGGCCGCGATCTGCTCCGCATCGCCGCCGCCTTGCAGTACCTGCACCTGCCTGACGGCCAGGTGATCGAGACGTCCGGGTCGGCCGTGGTGTTCGGCTCGATGATTCGTTCAGTGCTGCACGACGGGCCGATCGCGACCGCCGCCTCGCTGCTGGTGGTGCTCATGATCATCGCGTTCACGATTCGCCCGTCCCGCTTCGCGTTGATGGGGCTTTCCACCCTGGGCATCGGCGTCCTGTGGATGGTCGGAGCCGCCGGCTGGGCGGGCGTGCGCGTCACCTTTCTCAACTTCATTGCCCTGCCGATCACGTTCGGGATCGGGGCCGAATACGCGCTCAACGTCGTGACCCGTTACCGTGAGGAGCACGACATTCACAAGGCGGTGCTCTCGACCGGAGCAGCGATCGCGCTCTGTTCGTGGACCACCATCGTCGGCTACGGCTCCTTGCTCGCGGCGCGCAATCACGCGCTGCAGGGGTTCGGGGCCATGGCCATCCTGGGCGAGGCCGCCTGTCTGACCGCTGCCATCGTCGCCATGCCTTCCGTGCTGCTATGGTGGCAATCCCGTGGCCGTTAGGAGCTTCGGGGGAGCCCGAGAGGGTCGCGATTCTCTTTCCGGGAGGAGCATGCTAGCGTTTTGCCCGGGCCGCGGCCCCGATTCACCACCCTCAAGAGAAGCGAAACAAAATGTTCAAAACGTGGCGTACAGCAGATAACGACGAGTACCCCCGGTTGGTTGCCGTCGAGACGACGAGTCGATGCAACGCCGAGTGCCCATTTTGTCCGTACAACGTGCGTGCGCGCGAGAAGACGCACATGGACCAGGCGCTCTTCGAGAAGATCATCCAGGACTGCACGGAGTTTCCGCTGCCCGCCATCGAACCCTTTCTGAACGGCGAGCCGTTCGTGGATCCGAAGATCATGGACCGGCTCGAAATGATTCGGAGCCGGCTTCCAAAGACCGCGCTGCGCGTCTACTCCAACGGCTACGCGCTTTCGCCCAAGCGCATCGATCAGCTGTGTGGCATGGGCATCGACCACCTTTACATCAGCCTCAACACGCTCAATCCCGAGAAGTACAAGAACATCATGGGATTCAATCTGGAGCGCACGCTGGACAACGTGAAATATCTCACCGATTCGGCGCGCCGCGACAAGGTGGCCCGCAAGATCACGCTGCGCATGACCCGCATGGAAGACACGACCGTCGAGGAGCAGCGGGAGTTCAAGAAGTTCTGCGCCGATCAGAAGGTGCGCTGCTTCATCGTAGGCCTCTTCAACTACAAGGGCGACATCAGCAGCCCACTGCCCGTGCCGAGCTACGCCTGCGAGCACATCACCCGGCTCGACATCCTGTCGAGCGGCAAGGTGGCCCTCTGCTGCATGGACCAGGAAGGCGCCTACTCGCTGGGGGATGTCACGAACCACTCGGTGCTCGAGGTGTTTCGCGGTGCAGAAGCGCGGCGCTATCAGGACATGCACCGCAGCGGGCGCCGCACCGAAATCGCGCCGTGCGGCACCTGCAATCTCTTCTGGCCTAGCACCGACAACATGCCTTTCCTCAAGGCGCTGGGCCACGCAGCCAAGTTCTGGGCGTACTTCGCGACCTACCGCCCCATCGGCGTCAAGGCGCAGAAGATCAAGCCCTGCCCCGACCACGCCGCCCAGCTGCCCGACGTCTCGGCGGCCGCGCTGAAGCGCCCCGTCGCCGGCGAGCCCTCGTCGCCCCAGACGTAGATCGCGGGTCGGGCCTGGGCAAAAAATGATTCAGCCGGCGATTCGCCCGCCCCGATGTATTCCCTAGACTCGCGGTTGGTTTCGACGGAATCTGCCCCCGTGCCTGACAGCGACGAGCAGCCGGACGCGCCGTCCGAATCGGTCGGGCTGATCGGTCGCCGGCAGCTGCGGATCACGCGTGGGAACGACCTCGATACGGTCGAGTTGGTCGACGCACGAGGGCGCGCCACCATCGAGCTGAGAATCACGGGGGCCGATGTGAAGGTGGTGGTGCTGGCCGCCGACCTTGCCATCCGTACCACCGGCGCACTCAGTATCGATGCCGCCCGCATCGACCTGCGTGGTCGCGACGGGGTGGCCGTCACCAGCGGCGGGGACGTATCGATCGACGCAGCGGGAGCGACGTCGGTCACCGCGCAATCGCAGGCGTTGACAGCCACGCGCGGCGGGATCGATCTGACGGCCAGCGATGATGTGACCCTCGAGGGCGAGCGAATTCGCCTCAACCCTTGACGTGAAACTTCAAAACGAAACTGGTTTTTCGGCCGAGCTCTTTCGCACGTGCATCGATGACCATCGCATGGCCGCGGCGGTCGTGGCGCGGATCACCTTCGAAATACGAGATCAAACCGTGTCGGTCGCGGCGGAGCAGAGCTGGCCCGTCTCGTCGGACGCGAGCGAGACCCCCTACGGCGTCATGGAAGGGGACCAGGTGTTGCGGCGGGGTGGTGTCGATCTGTTTCTCTTTGGATCGGCCGTGAGCCCCGCGCGGCGCCCCACCACCCGCATGGAGGTCGGCCTGGACGTCGGGAGGTTCTCTCGCCGGGTGATCGTGACCGGAGACCGCGTCTGGCGCCGGGCGGGATCGAAGCTGGCGCCATCGGCGCCCGTGCCCTTCACGACGATGCCGCTCGCTCTCAAGCGGGCCTTCGGTGGTGAGATCGCCTGGGACGGCCTGGCGGTGAAGCACCCTGACAACCCGGACGGGATTGGCTTTTACTCCACCGAGGAAGATGCCGTCGGCAAGCCCCTGCCGAACGTCGAGGAAGCCGATATGCCCGTGCAAGCGTGGAGCGACCGCCCGCTGTCGGCGGGCCTGACCTTCTGTTCGATCCAGTCGCACGCGCGGCTGAGCAACGCCATCCCGATCGATGCGGAAGGCCGCGTCCAGGCGATCACGCCGCTGTTCTTCAACGCCGCCTTTCCGCGCATGATCGCTCCGTCCGTGCTGGCGGGCGATGCGGTTCGTCTCTGGGGGGTGGCGGCCGACGGCGCCATGACCTTCGCGATCCCCAGCGCACCGGCGCGCGTCCGCCTGCGCTTCGATGACCTGGTCAAGGAGCACGCGCTCAAGATCGAACAGGTCGGCTTCGAGGTCGAAAAGAGCCGCCTCTTCGTTTCGTATCGTTTCGGCTTTCGCTATGCAGTCGTGACCGGCCAGCTGCGATCGTGCGAATTACTCCCAGCCTGAGAGAGGCCTGCCGCCCATGCCCTTCAATGTTCTGTTGTCCCTTCACCCGATGGCCGGCTGCGACCTTCACGACGGCATTCCGCCGCCGGGCCCGGTCGTCGTCCCCAAGATGCCGCACTTTGTGATCGCGACGATGCGCTGGGTGCTGCCGCTGTCCTCGCACACGGTCAAGACTTCGGGCCCGTTTGGAATGTCGCTGATGCAGAAGGGAACGGACATCAGCAACCTCATCCCGCACGTCTCCGCGAACTATCTTTTGCCCCTGGTTATCGCCACCAGCGGATCGAAGTCACATTTCGGATCCTCCACCGTCAAATCCGAAGGAACCGCCGTCGCGGCCGCCATCGGCATCGTGTTCAACCTCAACCTCAACTGCTCTGGTCCGACGCTGCCTCCGATGCCGACCGGTATCGTGATCGCGCCCAACAGCGTGGTCGTGGGGTTGACGCTCGGGGATATCCTGGGCGGACTGTTCGCGATGGCGGCCGATTCGGCCCTGCAATTCGGGCTGAACCGGATGTTCGCGTCGGCGACGGCGACCAAGTTCTTCAACATGCTCCAGGGACCGATCATTCGGGCGCTGATCCCGAACGCGCCTCGCTTCCTGTCGCTCACGACCGCCCTCATGGGGCAGGCGGGCCGCTTCCTGTCCAACCCGGTGGTGGCGAACACGCTCGGGAATCTCATCCCAACCGCACTCGGCACTCTCTTCGGATCGCCGCTCGGCTATTCCTACAAGTATTCACCCGGGAGCCTGGCCGAGGGGCTTGTCGCCGGCAAGGCCGAGGACCTGGGGCAGAGCCTGGGCAACAGCATCGACCACCTGTTCAACGACCCGGACGCGCCCGAGTATCCGGGCCGGCCCGAAACGTTCTGATCACAATGGTCACTACAGAGCCGTCCCCGTGCGCGCGTCAGAGCTCGGGCTTCGGCGCCCAGGGCGAATACATTCTTTCGGTGCTGGTGAAACGCACCTACCGGCTGGATAGCGCCGGCATCCGCGCGCTCGCAACGGAACAGGTCCCGCTGCTCGAGGACGCCGTACTGGATCCGGATGATCCGGCGATCTTGATCGATGATCTCGATCTGTATCCGTGGAAGCCGCTCACCGACGTGGTGCTGAAGGGGCACGCCTATCCCGAACAGCAACGGCCCAGCGGTCGATTCATGTCGGCGCTGGCGGTCGGGCCAATCAACAAGCGACTGGCCGTATCCGGGCCCCGCGCTTGTCAGCTGTCATCGCGCGGGGTCGCCTTCTCCGCGGCCGAGAAGGTAGAGAAGGTGCCCCTCTCATACACCAAGGCCTACGGTGGCCGCGACGCGAGCGCCGAGGCCAAGCACGGCACGCCGCTGGGAGAGTTGCAGCCCTACCTGGAGGGGATCGATCTCTCGGCGGCCAGCCCCTATCTCTATCCGCGCAATCCTGTGGGCACGGGGTAGCTGGTCGACGCCGACCGCGAGGCGATCGAGCGCTTGGCCCTGCCGTTGCTCGAGGACCCGGACGACCTGCTGACGCCGGAGCGGTTGTGCTCCGGCACCCCCGAACGATGGGCGCTGATGCCGCTGCCGTGGACCACCGGGTGGATGCACGTGAATTGCTTTCCGCGATCGGCGTTCTTTGGCGGTATCCCGGAGATCGACCCGGCGACGCTTCCGCTGCCGGAGATCCGACGTGGTCTGTCCCCTCAGGATCTGATTCGCCCCGGCTCGGTCTTCGACCAGTTCAACATCCGCGCCGCGAACGGCGCCTCGTTGGGTCTGCAGCTTCCCTATCTGAAACCCGAGACCGACTTCCTGCTCCTTGGTTTTCACCCCGTGGTCCGCGAGCTGCGGTTCCGGCTACCCAGCGAAGCGCCTCGGATCTGGATCGATGGCCGAAACGGCAAGCTGGTCGAGACCAGCCCCGTGATCCATTCGATCGTCATCGAGCCCGACGACGCGCGTATGTCCGTGGTTTGGCGCGGCGCCGAGGCGGCGCTTCGGCCTTACGCGCCTGAAGAGCTGGCCAAGATGCCGTTCAAGGTGCTCTGGTAGGGCTCGGACGCGTCGAGCTTCACCGCCTTCAACGCTTCGGGCGAATCGCGTCGGCATCACACCAAGGCACGCCCAGCCTGCCGGCGTGATAGGTGAGCTCGGCCGCCATCCCTTCGCGTAAGGTCTCGTAGACCTTACGCGGGACGAAGACGTTGATGCGTGCGCCGACGAATGACGGCTGGACGAGCACGTAGCGTTCTGCCTTGTACTGCTTGTACTCCAGGATCGTGAGGGTTTCGCGGAGCGGCGGCGATGAATCCAGCGCGCAGTTCACCAGACGAAAGCCAAGCTCCAGCCCGTACCCGCCCACGATCGCGCCCATCAGCTGAGCGAGCCAGAAGGCCTTCCACCCCATGACCGGCCAGAACTGCCGCGTGTAAAAAGCAAATACCAAGGCCCACACGCAGAGCGAAGCACCGACGACCCACCCCATGTAGCGCGAGGAAGCGAGGATCTGCCAGCGATGGCTGGTGACGATCGCCACCACGAAAGCGACGATCCCCAACCCGCATGCCCACCAGATGAGTCCGTTCTTCATGGATGACGCAGCGGCCTCGGGACCGCGCTACGACGGGGATCTTGGCATCGTTCTGCTCGCCTGACCAGGCGTTGCGATTCGTCGGTACACAGAGCCTCGCAGGTAGGATGACAGTCGCTGATCAAGGCGTGCAGGTGTCCTGGGGAGCTGTCGCCACGCAGACGCCGCCGACGCAGGCCGCATCGCCCAAGCAAGAGAGGCTGCCATTTGCGTCGCACGCTTGGCCGATGGTGGGGTGCGCGGTGCAGACAGGGGTAGTTCAGCGTGAAGCCATCCGGACCGGCGACGTCCGGTCAGGCGTCGTCGGCGAGCCAGTGGTCGGCGAGCCAGTCGAGCGCGATCGGAGCCGCCCGCAGCGTCGCGTCCAGATCGGCGATGGCGGCGTCGCTCGCCGATGGCGGGGCCGCGTGTGCCCGCGCGTAGAGGATCCAGTTCGAGAGCTGGTAGTGGTGCAACAGAGATTCGAAGCGATGCCCGGCGAAGCCTTCGAGGACGCTGTCGGCAGCGGCCCCGTCCGCGCATGAGAGCAGCCCGGTCGCCGCGTCGAGCAAAAGCTGGCGCATATCCTCGAACGCCCGCTCAGGGTCCCGCGATACCTGCTCCAAGAGTCCCGCGAACGATTCGGGCGGAAGGCCCGCGGCCTCACTGCACTCCGCCATGATCGGCACTTGCGAGGCGATGAAGTCGGAGTCCGGCGCAGTCACGAGCAGGCGGCCAACCAGGTAAAGGTCGAAGGAGCTGGCGATCGACTCGGCGAAGAACAGCGCCAGCGCGCTGGCGGGTGCCTGTGCCACTCCTGGCTGCGAACACAGGTGGCGGCCGGCGAGATGATGCCAGGCCACGTGCGCGACCACGTCGGCGGGAATGTGGTCATCGCATAGAAAGTCCCCGGCGCGAGCCCCGCTCCAGTACGTCAGATTCAGGAACAGCACGCGATCCCAGCTGCACGTCGTGCCTGGCACCGGCGTCGAGAACCGGTACTGGCTGCGCCGCAGTGCCTGCTTGAGTCGTCGATAAAGGGCCACCGTCTTGAGCGGGGACTCATCATCGATTGTCAGCGCGTCGAGCAAGACCGTGCGGAACGCCATCGACCGACGGTACGCTACGTTGCCGCCACCCACCGGAGAATCATCATCGGCCGCACATCTTAATTCGAATCCATCCCCGGCACTGCAGCACCACCTTCCCCACCTCGCGTGAAGCCGAGCGTTGTCCACCGCCAGCGCCAGGCGGTCTGCTCGCAGACCGCCAGCGCCAGTCGGTCTGCGAGCCGCTGCGCCCGCGCCAAGTCCTCCGCGACGTATCGACGTGTCGTTCGCGAGGAACCGGAAGGTCAGCGAAAGCTCTGGCCCCGGGGAGTCCGGAATTCCGGCGGTGCTGATACAAATGTACCTTTCGATGCCTTTACGAGACTTGGAGGAGGAAGAAATCATGAACGCCGACAATCCGCCGGGTGCGCCGTGAGCGCGCCCGCATCGCCAGTGACCAGCGAATCGAACCAAGCCGCGTCCGGCAGCTTCCGGGACGTGTTGAAGTATTTCCTCTACCTCGGCACCTTCGGCTTCGGCGGACCGATCGCGCTGGCGGGCTACATGCAGCGCGACCTGGTCGAGAAGCGCAAGTGGATCAGCAAGAAGGATTACGTCGACGGCTTGGCCCTGGCTCAGCTCGCGCCGGGGCCGCTGGCCGCCCAACTCGCGATCTATCTCGGATGGGCCAAGGGTCGCGTCATGGGAGCCACAGCGGTGGCCGCCGCGTTCATCCTGCCGTCGTTCGTGATGGTCCTCGCGCTGTCGGCGGCCTATGTCCGCTACGGCGGCCTACCCTGGATGCAGAGCGCGTTCTACGGCATCGGCGCGGCCGTCATCGCAATCATCGGTAGGAGCGCGCTCAAGCTGGTGAAGCTGACCCTCGCCAAGGACAAGCTGCTCTGGGCGCTCTTCATCATCAGCACGGTGGCCACGGCGTGGACGGAGTCGGAGATCATCTGGCTGTTCCTGGGATCCGGGCTGCTGGTCCTGGTCGTGCGCGGGCGTCGCAGCTTGGCCGTCCCGGTGTCGTCGCTCTTGCCGCCCGGCCTGCTGGTGGCGGCCGCCGGCGCGGTCACCACGGGCGCGGCCGTGACCTGGCCGCTGCTGGCGAAGATCGCCCTCTACTTCGCCGAGGCGGGCTCCTTCGTGTTCGGCAGCGGCCTGGCGATCGTGCCCTTTCTTCATGGAGGCGTGGTCAACCAGTACCACTGGATCACCGAGCAGCAATTCCTGGACGCGGTCGCGGTGGCGATGATTACCCCCGGCCCCGTGGTCATCACCGTCGCCTTCATCGGCTACCTGGTCGCTGGGCCGCTCGGCGCCTCGGCGGCGTCGGTCGGCGTTTTCCTTCCCTGCTACTTGTTCGTGATCATCCCGGCGCCGTACTTCCGGCGCTTCGCCGACAACCCCAAGGTGCGCGCGTTCGTCGACGGGGTCACGGCCGCGGCGACCGGAGCGATCGCCGGCGCCGCCTTCGTGCTGGGCCGGCGCGCCCTCATCGACCTCACGACCGTGGGCATCGCCGTGGCGACCTGGCTGGTCTTCACGCGCTTCAGGAAAATCCCCGAGCCACTGGTCATCCTGGCCGCCGGGATCGCGGGTCTGGTTCTGCGGCGGTCGTGACCGGAAATGCCGCGCCCCAGCGCCCTCGCGGCGATTGCCGCGAATGCCGCAGCGGCGCCCGCGGCTGCGCTGGCGCTGTTCGTAGCCGCTCCGCACCGCGACGGTCGCTTCGAAGGGGTACGCTCCTCCGTTGTCACGGCGCCTCCCGAGGGCGCGCGGTAACGAGACGCCAACCAACGGCGATCGCGGCGACCCCCGCGGCGCCGAGCCATTCGACGAAACCGAGCGGGGCGATACTCATCAACGCAGCGGTCGCCGGCAGGTACATCAAGATCGGCAGGCTGAGGGCCGCCGCGCCCCAGACGGACCAGAATCGGATCGATGACGGGAAGAGGCGGGCAGCCTTCTCAGCAGAGGGGGCGCGCTCAACCAGTACCAGGATCTGGTAGCCGAGGATGAGGGTCGCCAGCGCGATGGCGCGCGCATGCTCCGCGCCGTGTCCAATACGAACGGCGTAGATCAAAAGAACGCCGATAGTCAGGAGGAGGCCCGACACGGACGATCGGACCACCGCCTTGCCCGGCAACATCGGAGCGCGCGGATTCCGCGGTGCGCGTTGCATGAGATCCGCTGGCGGCGGATCGCCCTGAAACAGCAACGCAGACACCGGGTGAACGATGAGCTCGAGCCACACGAGATGGAGCGGTAGGAGCAGAAATGGCAGACCGACGATCGGAGGAATGAGCGCCAGGCCGATGATCGGGATGTGAAACGCGATCAGGTAGAGAAAGGCCCGCTGGATATCGAGGAAGATCTTCCGACCTGCCGCGACGGCCGCGACGATGGAGGCGAAGTTGTCGTCGAGGAGCACCAGATCGGCGGCGGCACGAGCGACATCGGTCCCGCGCTGGCCCATGCTCACTCCAATGTCGGCCCGCCGGAGCGCAGGAGCGTCGTTGATGCCGTCACCGGTCATGGCGACGATCTCGCCCTCACCGCGAAGAATCTCGACGATCGCGTACTTCTGGGCAGGCGAGATCCGGGACAGGATATTCGCGTTCACGACCAGCCGCCGGCGCTCCTCTTTGGACGCAGCGGCGAGCTGGTCGCCGGTGACGATCGCGTCGTCCCGGTGGATGATGCCCGCGCTCTCGGCGATCGCGTGCGCCGTCAGGGCGTGATCGCCGGTCACGATCTTGATCCGAACGCCCGCTGCCTGACATTCCCGCACGGCGCCTGGCACCTCCGGCCGCATAGGGTCGCGAAATCCCAGGAAGCCGACCACCACGAGATCCCGCTCGTCATCTTTTCGCGCGGCCGCGGCCGAAGCCGCGGCCGCACGCCTGGCCACCGTCAGGACGCGGATCCCTTGTGACGCCAGCTTCGCGTGGGCCACTTCGATCGCTCGTCGCTCGCCTTCCGACGCCTTGGCGTGCTCGAGGATGCCTTCGAGCGCGCCCTTGGCGACGATCAAAGTCGCGGTCGGATCGGTCGCCAGCGCCCAGACGTGCGACATGTGCTTTCCGATCGGGTCGAAGTCGTGGTCCCGCACCAAGCGCCAGCGGGACGCGACGCTCTCGACCGTCACGCCGTGGACCGCTGCGGACGCGATGATCGCCTTCTCCATCGGGTCGCTCGGCGGCAGCTCCGATGCGAGCACAGAGGTCTCGAGCAGCTCTGCTTGACTGACACTTCCCCAAGAAACGAGCTCGTCGAGCACGAACTGCCCCCGCGTGAGCGTCCCGGTCTTGTCGGTGCAGATGACCGTCGTCGACCCGAGCGTCTCGACGCTGGCCAGCCGGCGCACCAGCACGCCGCGTTTCGTGAGCTTCCACGCGCCCACGCTCAGGAACAGCGTGAACACCAGCGGGAACTCCTCGGGTGCCGCCGACATGGCGATGCTGACGCCTCCGAGCAGCGCCTGTGCCCAGCTCAGCCCACGTGCCAGCCCAAGCGCGACGACCGCCACGGCGACGACCGCGGCAACGACCGCGAGCTTCTTCACCAGGCTACCGACGCGCCGCTGAAGCGGCGTCGCGGTGGCGTCCGCCTGGGCGACCAGCCGGGCAATCTCCCCGAACCGCGTGGCGCGCCCCGTGGCGACGATCTCGCCCGTTCCATGGCCGGCGAGCACGACGGATCCGGCGTAGAACATCGAGTCGGGCGACGCCTCTGCGCCCGTCACCGCTTCGAGGCCGCGCTTGACCTGAGGGTCGGACTCGCCGGTCAGAGACGATTCGTCAATGGCGAGGTTCGCGGACGACCTCACGACGCCATCGGCGTGGATGAAGTCGCCTTCGGCCAGCACCAGCAGATCGCCGGGCACGAGCTCGGCAGTGTCGACCACGACTTCCCCGCCGTCGCGTACGACCCGCGCCCGCGGCGCGACGCTACGAGCGAGTTGCTTGAGCGCTGAACGAGAGCGCGCCTCGAGGAATACGTCGACGCCGATCACGGGGACGAGGGCGGCGAGCATGACGACCGCGTCCCGCCGTTCACCGAGCGCGAGGTACACACCGGCGGCGATCAGCAGCATGATCGCCATCGGATCGAGCAGGAGCCCCAGGATCTCCTTCAGCCAGGCGGCGCGATCGCGAGCCACGAGGCGATTCGGCCCATGGCTCGCGAGCCGGGCGCGCGCTTCCTCCGTGCTCAGCCCACGGGTCTGAGATGGCGTGGGCTCAGTCATCGCCGCGGGCGCGTCCCGGCCACGCATGGGGTGGCCGCCGCGAATCCCCGCCGTTCAGAGAACGGCTCGGCACCGTTGATTCAATGCCAAGAATTCGCTCCCACGTGATGTGCGGGCCAAGCAAGATTCCCATGCCTCACTTTTCAAGAAGCAACATGCGCGCCACTGGCTGGCCCGAGCCGCTGTCCGTAGGGTCCCTAGCGAAGCGCCACATCAGTGCAGAGGGTGCGCGCTGTTGCGGTGTTTCGGCAAGATCTGCGGGCTGAGGCGCGAAATGTCAGATCGCATCGCGGCGCCAGCGGCTAGGAGTCAATGGGGACGTGCAAGGACGGGCTCGTACGCCTTGATCGCTCCAATGAAAGTTGAAAATCGAAACCCCGCCAGTGGCAATTCGCCAGGGAGGCCTTAGGGTGCTCGGCAGGGTGCCGCGTCGCCGCGGCTTCCAAGGAGCTTGGATGATCGAGATGCCTGAGACGACGAAAACAGGTTTTGGCGGATCGCGGATAGCCGCGGCCTGGCTGGTGGGTCTTGTCGCAGCGGCGGGCTGCGGGGCGCACGCGACGAACAACCCGCCGCCGTCGACGGCAGCCACGAGCGATGACGACGACGTGGCCGCGCTGTTCGAGCACCATGGGTATCACCATCACGGCGGCGTGACGCTCTTCATCGCCATGAGCCTGGAGACGCTGGGGGTCTCGCCCGAGCAGCGGGCGGTCGTGGAAAAGATTCGCGACGGCCTGTACGCGAACATGGAAGGCGCGCGCAAGGCGGAGCAGGCGCTGGTGATGTCGCTGGTCGAGGGCCTCAGGGCTTCGAAATTCGATAGCGGTAAGGTCGATGGCGCGCTGGTGAAGGTGACGGCCGCGGCGGCGCAGGTCGATACGGCATCTGCCGACGCCTTGAATGAGCTGCACGCAGCTCTGACGCCCCCGCAGCGCGCGGCGCTGGTCGACAAAGTCGAAGCGCACTGGGCGGTGTGGCGGAGGGTGAATGCGGAGGAGGCCAGTTCTGGAGATCGCGGAGGGATCCAGCTCTCCGCGCTCGAGACCGACCTGGCGCTGACCCCTGACCAGGTCGCGAAGATCAACACCGCGCTTGGCGATGACATGAAGAGCGTGCCACCGCTGGATCACGAAAGGGTGTCGGCGCACTTGCGCGCCTTCGGCGCTGCTTTCCAAGCCGAGACCTTTGATGCCAAGACGATGACGACCGGGCGCGCCGCCGACGAACAATTGGTTCGTTGGGGCGCGGTCCACCTGGTTCACGTGATCGAAGGGATCGGTGCCGTGCTCACCGCCGATCAGCGGAGCGAGCTGGCCCAGATGCTGAACGTGCATGCGACGCACGAGCTGGCCGCTCGGAGCAACTCATGACGGGGGGGCTGGTTTCGATGGGGCGTTCGGCGATGGGCCGTATGGCATGCGTGTTCGTGCTGGGCGCGGCCGTCGCCACGATTGCCGCGGGGTGCGGCGTCGCGGTGGGTGCCGGGTACGGCTACGACAGCGACTATCCGCCCGACGGGTATATCGCGACGACCGAACCCTTCTACTTCGATGGGCGGCCGACCTACTGGTATGGCGGCCATTGGTACTATCGCAACGGGGGGCGGTGGGCTCACTACGACCGCGAGCCGCCAGCGCTGTATCAACGTCGCATGCAGGGCGCGCCTGTGCGCCGGAATTACGAGGGCGGCGGCTGGCGAGGCGCCCCGCCTGCGGCCGCCGCCGGTCGTCCCAGTCCAGCGGGTCGCGCGGCGTCGCGCGGTGGCTGGCGCGGGCACCGTTAGGCTGCGTGCGGGGGGGGAGTCGCGACGAGCGCCCGAGCGCGCCCGGCACCCGACCCCGGCCCGACCTTGACGCGCTGAGATCTGAAACCGTACGCTCCGCGAAAGATGCGCGGGTTCGTGCGGGCTCTCTGGCCGAGGCGCTATCTCGCTCTATATCTGACGTTGCCCGTTTGGTTTCTCTTTCGATTGTCGGGCTACCATGACTCCAAGACCGGCCTGACGTCCCTGATCCTCTTCGGAGACTCGTACCAGCCTCGGCGGCTCGAGCGGCTCCACCCATTGCCGATCTACACCTTCAAGGGATCGGCCGGCTATGACGGCCAGTTCTACTCGCAGCTCGCCGTCGCGGGGAATCCCTTCGATCCTGAGCTCCGCACCGCGCTCGATATGCCCGCCTCCCGCAGCGGTCGCATCTTGATGCCCCTGCTTGCGCACGTTGCCGGCCTCGGCCGTCCCTGGTGGGTATTGAACGCCTATGCCCTGATCGGCATTGTCTCTTGGCTCGCTCTCGCCTGGGTGCTTGCGCGCTGGTGGTTTCCCCCCAACGACCTTCAGCACCTGTTGCGATGGGTTGGATGTCTTTTCGGCGCTGGCATGGTCGTCAGCGTCACGCGCAGTCTCACCGACGGGCCCGCTGTGCTTTTCGTCGCCCTCGCGATTCGCGCGCTGGAGAACCAGCGACGATGGCTCGGCACGGCTCTCCTCGCGGCGGGAGGATTCGTTCGCGAGACCACGCTGCTGTGCGCGTCGACCTTGTTGCCAACCGATTTCCGGGAGCGACGCGATTGGATCCGGACCTTCGCCCAGGTACTCGCGGCCGCGGTGCCGGTCATCTTATGGATCGCAATCGTCAGTGCCTATCACGGTTACACCGGCTACGCGGGCGGGACGCCCATGTTCAGTTGGCCGCTCGCGCCGGCCCTCCGGAAGATTCATCTCGTTCTGGTCACCGCGCGGAGACAGGGCTTTGATACCTGGGTTCGCATCGACTTTTTCACCCTCGTTGCCCTCGGCGCTCAAGTCGGATTCGTTCTGGCGCGGCCGCGGTTCACGTCCCCGGAGTGGCGCATCGGCGCGACTTTCGCCGTGCTTGGCCTGTTCCTCAGCTGGGCCATGTGGGACGACACACCGGCCCCCGTCGCGCGCTACCTCTTGCCCCTCACATTCGCTTTCAATCGCCTCGCGCCTGCGGGACGACGCGGTCTCATCATTCTGGCGCTCGGCAACCTGTCGGTCCTCGCGGCGCCGAGTCTCATCCGACCGCCAGCGTTCGAGAACCGATCGCTCTCCAACGACGTGTCGTTCGACTACGGGCCTGGCTGGTACGAGCCGGAGCACCTGGGCAGGCGCACATGGTGCTGGGCCTCGAGATCGACGACCATCGTCCTTCACAACCGAGCGTCGGGAACATTCGTGGTGAAGCTCGAGGCCAAGCTGATCTCCAACACCGAGCGGAAAATCACGATGACCGCGCGGGATCAGACGAGCGTGTTCGAGGTGAAGCCCGGAACGCCTGCCACGGTGACGTTGGGCCCATTCGCCTTGCCGCCCGGCGACACACCGGTTGCTTTCCTCACCAGCGAGCCACCCTGGATCGAACCGGGTGGCGGCAAGCGTCCGCTCGCCTTCTCGATCGAGGACCTTCGGGGATACGTGGCGCCGGCGCCGCCGTGACAACGACGACGTGAACCTGGCCCGCGTGCCGCTGGGTCAGCGCGCCGGCGTCTCGGCGCGACGCCAGTCGATGGAGAAGACCTGCAGTGCCAGCTCGCGCGAATCCGCGGACACGCCCTGCGCCATCGGCGAGATCGCCTGGTCGGACCTGATGGTGACATCGTGGGGATGCGCCGACGCGGGCAGCGTGTAGCTTCGCTGGATCCGGCCGTCGAGGCGAATGGTGTCGACGATCGCTCCCGCCTCGATGGTCACCTCCGACACGATCGACCGACCGTCGCGATCGTGTGGCGATTCCAGATCGAGCGTGAGCACACCTGGCGTATCCAGCGTCGACAGCTTCGCCCGCGCCGACTTCTTGGCCCATCGCCAGGACAGCGGCGGCTTGCTCTCCAGGCCATACCAGCCGTCGAGCAGGGCCACCCGGGGCTTGCTCGTGCCGATTGGCACCCATTCCAGCGTGAACAGCTGCAGCCCAAGGATCCGGTCGTCGCTGCTCACGCCCAGCGCCCGTGGGTTGACCACCAGGTCGGTCGCGATCTCGACGGTGTGGGGCTGCGAGCCCCCCGGAAAATCGTAGATCCGGGTCATCTCCCCCGGGAGCACCGCCGAGAACTGATCGAGGACCTTCCCCTCCGACCGCACGGTCAGCAGCTGCGCCGGGCCCGCGCCCTTGGCGGGAACGGCGAATACCAGCGCCAGCTCGCCGCCGGTGGGAAACGGCGGCACGCGCAGCGTCCCGCTCGCCCGCATCCAGCGCCATTGGGCTCCCGCGCGGTCCGCTTCCAGATCGTCCCAGCCGTCGAGGTAGATCGGGATCTGGTGCAGCGGGAAGATCCGGATGTCGAAGTAGCGCCTCCGCGCGATCTCCAGCAGCGAACCATGCGCGCGATGGAATTCGACCAGGCTGCGCTCGGAGTGGCGGCCTTCGCCGACGAAGTAAGCCTTCACGCCCGGGGTCGGCCGTGCCGCGGTCTCGCTTTGGACCTCCACGTACTTGCGGTCGCCCAGCAGGTACGCTGCGTGTGGGTGCAACCCGCTATCGACGAAGATCTCGTCGCCGGAGCCGGTGTGCGCCCGCAGCCATTCCAGCGCCTGCACCGGCGGTGAAGCGGTCGTGCGCGTGATCGCCAGCGCGGGCGCCGTCCACGACCAGCAGAAGGCCACGAAGCCGATCACTGCGCCGCCGACGATTGCGATACGCGCGCGCGACGGCAGCGGCACCAGCCGCGCCAGCGCCGCCAGCCCGTCGACGGCCAGAAACGCCTGCATGCCCGCGTAGGTCATCGCGTAGCGGGACCGGCTGTTGTGGTCGAGCCGCAACCAGGTCGCGGCCATGAGCGGCACGAATATCGCGGCGATGAACCAGACGTTCCAGCGGCGCCGCACGAGCGCGTCGAGCAGCGAGATCCCGGCGAGCACCGTCAGATCCCAGCCGAGCGTCGGGTTCCCGTAGGGCGACACGAAGAACGGCTGCAGCAGCGATTCCAGCGGCGGGCGCAGCTTGCTGTGGTACGAGTCGACCTGGGTATTGTACCGGTTGAACAACTCGAGGAGGCGCCGGTACTCGCTCCATCCGCCGCTGAGGTGAGCCGCCATCCCGTACGCGCAGCCCATCACCAGCGCGCCAATTAGCAGCGCGACCAGGATGTCGACCGGACGCCGCCGGTTGTACCAGGTTGCGAGCAGTCCGGGAGCGACGCCGGCCAGCAGCACCTGGGGTCGCATCCCACCGGCGAGACCGAGCAGCAGGCTCCCCAGCCAGTAGGCGTTTCGATCGCGGCAGCCGCGCACCAACATCGCCACCGACGCTAGCAGCAGCGTGAGGCCGGCCATGTCACTGAACCCGGTGCCGCCGAAGAACCAGACGTTGGGCAGAAAGCAGAGGAGCGCGCCACCGCCAACCGCTTCCGCGAAGCCAAAGCGCAGCTCGCGCAGGAGGAGGAACGCGACGGGAAATAGCAGCACCGCCGCGACCGTGCTCACCACCTGCAGCGACCGAAACTCGTCGCGTACCAATAGATGCGCGATCTGCCCGAACAGCACGAACGTCGGCGAGCCCGGCGGGTGCGGATGGTGCAGGCGCACGTCGAACTTCTGCAGCGCCAGCATGAAATCGTACTCGTCCCAGTCCCACGGGGTGCGCGCGATCGCCATCAAGCGCGTGACCGCGATCGCCACCGTCGTGGCCCAGAAAACGACGCGCTCGCGGCGGCCGAGCTGCGCGCCGGGAACGATTTCCCACATGTTCGCGCCACCTTATCACACGAAACCGGACCGGCGAGCCACGCGCCCGGAGCGCGCGGGAGCCGGTTCCAGCCCGGCCCCGAATTAGACGACGCCCAGCTCCAGCGGCACAGCGCCCGGGAAGACCCGGTCGAGATCCGACGGCGAGAGAGCCCACATGCGAGCGAAGAGCCCGCCGAGCAAATCGCGCACGTCGCTTAGCACCGGATACTCGCGGTCCTGCAGCAAGGTTGCGCGCTCGACCTTCACCTGGGCGCCCACCACCGAGCCGCCTCGGATTCCGCCGCCCAGGATCCAGTACGTCGACCCGTGGCCGTGATCGGTCCCCTTGTTGTCGTTCTCGCGAAACGTGCGACCGAACTCAGGGTGTGAGGTCGAGAACCGCCCGGCCGTGCCCGAGATCGGCCGGGACTGACACGTGGTCGTGCGCGACCAGCCAGACGCCGTCGATTCGTCGGAGGCACGCCGTCCAGCGCACCCACAGGTCGGCGACGTGCCCGCTCGCCAGCGCGCCCTTGACGTGGTTGAGGCTGTGAACGAAGGCCAGCTCGCCATCCGCCATGACGTTCAACTCGCGCACGTCGTAGGTGACGGGGCCTCTGTATGTGGCGAAGAATGCCTGCCAGGCGCGACGCTTGTTGGCCGCGCCGGCGTACCTTAGTGGTGGATTGACGTCGAACGAAACGACGTCCCGTGCATAGAGGGACATGACGCCGTCGATATCCCTGGCGCGAACGGCCTTCGCGAAGTCGTCCACACGCTGCCGAACGGCGGCTTCAGCCACAGGTTCCTCCTTCTGATCTCGGCCGCGCGCGGCTCGATCGCGTCCCTTGTCTAGGTAGTCAGCGACCTCATCCTTGGTAGGGAAGCCTCAGGTCTCCGGGCACTCACGGCGCGGGTGGTGATACCATGGGTCGTGAGCCAAGAGTTGTTCTCCTCTGCGGAGTCTCACGACCCGTTCGTCGGGCGGATCCTCGAGGGGCGCTACGAGGTGCTCGAACGTCTGGGTATCGGGGGCGAGGGGGTGGTCTACCGGGGAAGGCAGGTTCAGCTCGGCCGGTTCGTGGCCATCAAGATGCTGCAGCCGACGGCGCAGCGGGATGGGCGCAAGCGTTTCCAGCGCGAGGCCAAGGCATTGTCGGAGTTGGCCCATCCCAATATCGTGAGCGTCACCGACTCCGGCATCGACGGCGACGTGCCCTATCTCGTGATGGAGCTGCTGGAAGGGAAGACGCTCGCTGACCTGCTCACGCAGGGGCCCTTGCCGTTCGCGCGCGCTCTCGGTATCGCCCAGCAGCTGCTGCGCGGTCTGGCCTTCGTGCACGGAAAGCGAATCGTGCATCGCGATCTCACGCCCGCCAGCGTATTCCTGCAAGAGCTGCCGGACCACCTGGACCACGTTCGGATCTTCGACTTCGGCGTGGCGAAGTTTCTCGACAACTCCCGCTCGCGCACGCTGGTCGAAAAGCTCACCCGGATCGGGGTCGTGGTCGGTACGCCGGCGTACATGTCACCGGAGCAAGCGAGAGAAGAGCCCGTGGACGCGCGCACCGATGTCTACGCCTCGGGCGTGGTGTTGTTCCAGCTGTTCGCTGGGCGCCTGCCGTTCGTGGCGCCGACGCGCGACGAAATGCAGAAAGCCCATGCTACCGAGCCCGTCCCCTCGCTGGCCGAGGCCCGCCCCGATCTCACGGCGGCGCCCTTTTTGCAGCCCATCATCGAGCGCGCCATGGCCAAGAACCAGGCCGGGCGGTTCCCCGACGCGGCGTCGATGCTCGCGGCGCTGGAGGCCATGGCCGCCGTATCGCGCGTCGCCGCGGCGGCGATGGCGAGCCCGCGCGTCGCGCCTCCAGACTTCGAGGGGCAGCGGTTCGGCAGGCTGCGCCAGGCCTTGAGCTTCATTTCCGGATCATGGAAGTCGGTGGTGACGGTAGTGTCGGTGGCCGCCGGATTGACCAGCGTGATCTCGTTCGTGCGGCGCGACGTCGTGAAGAGCCCGGGCGCGACCCCGAGCCTGTCGCTCGCGGCGCCCTCGTCGCGAAGCTCGCAGGCGTCGGGCGAGCGCGGACCGAAGCCCGCGGCGCGCGATCCGTGGCGTGACACCGCTCCACCCGCGCTGCAGCCGATCCGCGACAAGCTTGACCGCGAAGCGCGGCTGTCGGAGGCCGCGCTTCGCCCCGCGTACACCTACGCACGTCAAAATCCGGGCGACGCGCGGCCCTGGTTGCTGGTTGCGCGTGCATACGCTCGACTCGATTGGTGGAGTGATTCGGTCGACCGCTACCTGCGCGCTTATCGCCTGGATGCGAGCTGCCGCGGCGATCCCCAGATGCTGGCCGACTTGCTGAAGGCGGTGGTGCACCCCGTGGCAGGGCGCAGCGCCACGCGCGCGATCCACGACATCTACGGCGCCGAGGCGATGCCTGCGATTGTGGACGAACGGAAGCAGCGCGCCGGCGATCGCGACGCGGTCGCGCGACTCGACCGCCTGGCGGACGAGCTCGCGCACTGAGCCGCGGGTCAGTACGTCCCCAGCTTCACGCGGAGGATCTGCGGCGCGGACGTGAAGTTGAGGCCCCAGTCGGTCTGGTCGCCATTCCAGATGCGCAGGGACTTGAACGCGCCGTTCTCGTAGCTCCCCTCTTCGACGCGGAAGTACTCGCGCTGCCGCCCGGCGGCCGCCAGCCCGCTTGGCTGGAAGTCGACGCGACAATGAAAGCCGGCGACCAGGAACTCATCGTCGCCGAGTTGCGCGATCAGCACGCGCCCCACCGGCTCGGGGTTGCCGGGCGGGTGGTCGCCGAAGCCGAACTGCGGGACGCCGTAGATGACGCTGGCTTTCCAGCGGCCGCCGAGCTCGACGGTCTGCGCCGGGACCCCTTTCTTTTCGGCGACGGCCTTGAGCTTGCCGTCGAAGCCGAGCTGCGCGAGCTGCCGCATCATTGGACCCACGAGCCGGTAGTTCATCGCGAATGGCGCCAGGGCCTCTTCGGTCAGCTTCTTTGCGCCGAGCGGGAAGTTGACGTAGCCGGTGTAGTCGATCCCGAACGGCGAGAAGCCGAACGCCCCGCCGCCCAGCGCCAGGAAGAAGAAGCGAGCGTACTCCGGCGCGTTCGAGATCTCTGGGACGAAGAGCGCGTTGTCGGGGCGGCGATAGAGCTCCAGCACCTTCTCGACCTTGGCGTAATCGTCCATGTAGATGTCGGGGGCGATGACGTCGATGGCCGGCGCCGCCACCTTCCAGATCGGCAGCACGTTGTCCGTCGGGCCGCCGCTCTCGTAGGTGCCGGCCGGTCCTGGCGCGAGCGGGTCGCGGAGCGCGGCGTTCACGTACAGCGGCAGCGCGTACTCCGCCTTCCCGGCGGCGGCGACCTCGCCGACGTAGCGCGCGACCGCCCAGGCGTGGAAGTACTCGTCGGCGTCCTTGCCGAACACCTCTTTCCAGCCGGCGTTCGGACTGGCGGGCTTCTTGTTCATCGCGGCGGCGATCGGCGCGGGCACCGGCGCTTCGAACGCTTTCTCCGCCGCCGGCGAGTGGTCGCGGAC
>Ga0265342_10001082_pt1 | contig 26415 bp, 24 predicted proteins | sample 4CB327metaG_FD_203125 | JGI IMG/M metagenome (GOLD analysis project Ga0265342, IMG submission 203125) | Rhizosphere microbial communities from Carex aquatilis grown in University of Washington, Seatle, WA, United States - 4-CB3-27 metaG | ecosystem: Host-associated > Plants > Roots >... | reverse complement strand
CAAGCACAGGATCGCATTCCCATGATACGCATGACCGTCGTGGGGGACGACGTCGAATGAGCGCACCCAGGACCAGCATCACCACCAACCCCGCAGGCGCGACCGAAACGTTGCGCGGGGGCAGCGCGTGGTCGCGACGCATGCGCCGCGGGCAAGTGCTGCGCATCAGCGACCCGACCGGTCGCGCGGCGGTCGCGGCGCTGCTGTTCAACACCGAGGATCCGCTCGAGCGCTACAACATGCCCGACACGCTGAAGGCGCAGTACACAGCGTTTCTCACCACCGGCCGCGTGCTCTATTCCGACATGGGACGGATCCTGGCGGCGATCGTCGACGACAGCGCCGGCTGGCACGACACGATCTCCGGCTTCGGCGACGCGGCGGCGACGCGCGCACGTTTCGGTGAGGGCGGCTATCAGGAGAAGCGCAACGACTTCTACCGCAACACGCGGGACAACTTTCTCGTCGAGCTCGGCAAGTACGGCCTCGGCAAGCGCGATCTCGGCGTCGCCGTGAACTTCTTCGTCAAGGTGCGCGTCGGCGACGACGGCCGCCTGGCGTGGGCCGGCGAAGCGCCGCGCCCGGGCCGCAGCGTCGCGCTGCGCTTCGAAATGAACACGCTGCTCGTGCTGTCGAACACCCCGCACCCGCTCGACCCCGCGACGACCTACGCGCCGCCCGACATCACGTTGACCATCGGCCACGCCGCGCTGGTGGGCGACGACGATCCCTGCCGGCTCTCGCGGCCCGAGAACGCTCGCGGTTACGCGCTCACGGAAGCGTACGTCGAAGCCGACGTCGAAGCCGACGTCGAAGCCTCCTTCCGGCAGGAGATGCCGTGACCGCCTTTGCGCTCAACGCGTGGACGGAGCTGGCCTTGCCCGAGCGGCGTCCCGCCCGAGGGTTCCCATGTTGAAGGAGAGCACGCTCGATCCGGCGCGCGCGATCTTCAACCAGGTCGTGCCGTCGGGCCGTGGCTTCACGCGCGATCTGCGGCGCGGCCAGATCTTCCGCATCGTCGATCTCGAAGGCAACCAGGCCGTCGACACGCTCTTCTACGACGCCCACAACCCCGACGAGCGCTACAGCTCGTGCGACACGATCCGCGCGCAGGGTGGGATCTACCTGACGACGGGAACGCGCCTCATGTCCAGCGAAGGGCGCGCGCTGCTGACCATCATCGCCGACACCTGCGGGCGCCACGACACGCTGGGGGGCGCCTGCTCGGCGGAGAGCAACCAGGTGCGCTACGCGCTCGAGAAGAAGTACATGCACAACTGCCGCGACAGCTTCCTGCTGGCGCTGGCCGAGCTCGGGCGCGGCATGAACAAGCGCGATCTCGCGAGCAACATCAACTTCTTCATGAATGTCCCGGTCACGCCCGACGGCGGGCTGTCGTTCGCGGACGGCGTGTCGGCGCCCGGCCGCTACGTCGAGATGCGCGCCGAGACCGACGTGCTGGTGCTGATCTCGAATTGCCCGCAGCTCAACAACCCCTGCAACGCCTACAATCCGACGCCGGTGCGCCTGCTGGTCTGGGATCCGCCGGCCTAGCCCCCAAACAAGACGATGTTCCGCAAAGTCCTCATCGCCAACCGCGGCGTGATCGCCTGCCGCATCCTGCGCACGTTGCGCCGCATGGGCGTCGGTGGCGTGGCGGTCTACTCCGATGCCGATCGCCACGCGCCGCACGTGACCATGGCCGCCGAGGCGGTGCGCCTGGGACCGGCGCCCGCGGCGCAGAGCTACCTCGACGTCGACAAGATCCTCGCCGCGGCGCGCGCCACCGGCGCCGAGGCGGTGCACCCGGGCTACGGCTTCCTCAGCGAGAACGCCGCCTTCGCCGAGGCCTGCGAAGCGGCCGGCCTGGCGTTCATCGGGCCGACGCCGGAGCAGGTGCGCGACTTCGGGCTCAAGCACGTCGCGCGCGAGCGGGCGCGCGCGCTGGGCATCCCGCTGCTGCCGGGCACCGAGCTGCTCGCCAGCGTCGACGAGGCCCGGCGTGAGGCGCAGCGGCTCGCCTACCCGGTGATGCTCAAGAGCACGGCGGGCGGCGGCGGCATCGGCATGCGCCGGTGCGACAGCGAGAGCGAGCTCGACGCCGCGTACGACGCCGTCGAGAAGCTCGGGCGCGCCAACTTCAAGCACGCGGGGCTCTATCTCGAGAAGCTGGTCGTGCGCGCTCGCCACGTCGAGGTTCAGATCTTCGGCGACGGCGCCGGCGGCTTGCTCACGCTGGGCGAGCGCGACTGCTCGCTGCAGCGGCGCAACCAGAAGGTGGTCGAGGAGACGCCCGCGCCCAACCTGCGGCCCGGCATCGCCGACGCCCTCGCCGGCGCGGCAGCGGCGCTGGGACGCGCCGCGCGCTACCGCTCGGCGGGCACCGTCGAGTTCGTGCTCGACGCCGACGCCGGCACGTTTCACTTCCTCGAGGTCAACACGCGCATCCAGGTCGAGCACGGCGTCACCGAGGAGGTCGCCGGCATCGATCTCATCGAGTGGATGGTGCGGCTGGCGGCCGGCGAGCTGGCGCCGCTGGACACGCTGGCGCCGCGGCTCACGGGCGCGGCGATGGAGGCGCGCCTCTACGCCGAGGACCCGCGACGGCAGTTCCAGCCCTGCGCCGGCCTGCTCACCGACGTGGTCTTCCCGGCTGAAAGCGCGCGCGCCGAAGGGATCAGGCCCGAAGGGATCAGGCCCGAAGGGATCAGGCCCGAAGGGATCAGGCCCGAAGGGATCAGGCCCGAAGGGATCAGGCCCGAAGGGATCAGGATCGAGACCTGGATCGCGCGCGGCACCGAGGTCACGCCGTTCTACGATCCGATGCTCGCCAAGATCATCGCGCGCGGCGCGACGCGCGAGGAGGCGCGGCAGCGGCTGGCGGCGGCGCTCGACGCCAGCCGCGTCGACGGCATCGAGACCAACCTCGCTTACCTGCGCCAGGTGATCGCCACGCCCGAGTTTCGCGCCGGCGCCGTGCACACGCGCTTTCTCGACGGGCTTGCCTACGCGCCGTCGACGATCGAGGTCGTCGACGGCGGCACGCAAACCACGGTGCAGGATTTCCCCGGGCGGCTCGGCCACTGGGACGTCGGCGTGCCGCCGTCGGGGCCAATGGACGATCTGTCGTTTCGCCTCGCGAACCGGCTGGTCGGCAACCCCGGCGGCGCCGCCGGGATCGAGTGCACGCTGGTCGGTCCGACCTTGCGCTTTCACCACGCGGCGGTGGTCGCGCTCTCGGGCGCCGACATGGGCGCGACCCTCGACGGCGCGCCCGCGCCGCGCTGGCAAGCGTTCAACGTCGCGGCCGGTAGCGTGCTGCGCCTGCAGGCGGTGCGCGGACCCGGCAGCCGCGTCTATCTCGCGATCCGCGGCGGCATCGACGTGCCCGACTATCTCGGCAGCCGCGCGACGTTCACGCTCGGGCAGTTCGGCGGCCACGGCGGGCGCGCGCTGCGCACCGGCGACGTGCTGCACATCGCGCCGGCCGACGATTCAGCGGCCACCAGCGACGGCTCATCGCGCGCGATGCCGCCCGCGCTGATCCCGGTGCTCAACGACCGCTGGGAGATCGCGGTGCTGCCGGGACCGCACGCCGCGCCCGACTTCTTCACGGCAAGCGACATCGAGGTGTTCTTCGCCACCGAGTGGCGCGTGCACTACAACTCGAGCCGCACCGGCGTGCGTCTCATCGGCCCCAAGCCGACCTGGGCGCGCCGCGACGGCGGCGAGGCGGGGCTGCACCCCTCGAACATTCACGACACCGCCTACGCGATCGGCACCGTCGACTACACCGGCGACATGCCGGTGATCCTGGGCCCCGACGGTCCGAGCCTGGGCGGCTTCGTATGCCCCGCGACGATCGTCGCCGCCGAGCTGTGGAAGATGGGCCAGCTCAAGGCCGGCGACCGCGTCCGCTTCCGCGCGGTGACCCTCGACGAGGCGCGCGCGTTGCTCGCCGCGCAGCAAACCGTGCTCGCGTCGCTGAGCGCCGACACGGCCGAGGCGCGCCCGCGACGCGCGACGTTCCCGGTATCGATCAAGAGCAGCGACACCGCCGGCGCGATCCTGCGCCAGGCGCCGGCCGACGGCGAACGCCCCGCGCTGACCATCCGCCAGGACGGCGACGCGAATCTCTTGGTCGAGTACGGGCCGATGGTGCTGGATCTCGAGCTGCGCTTCCGCGTGCACGCGCTGCAGGAGGCGCTCGTGCGCCAGCGCCTGTCGGGTGTGATCGATCTGACGCCGGGGATCCGCTCGCTGCAGATCCACTACGACGATGCGCGCCTGCCGCGCGAGCGGCTGTTGGAGATCCTCGCCGACGCCGAGGCGTCGCTGCCGCGCACCGGCGACATCGAGGTGCCGTCGCGCGTCGTGCACCTGCCGCTGTCGTGGAACGATCCGTCGACCCAGCTGGCCATCGCCAAGTACATGCAGTCGGTGCGCCCCGACGCGCCCTGGTGTCCGAGCAACATCGAGTTCATCCGCCGCATCAACGGCCTGCACGACATCGACGAGGTGCGCGAGATCGTCTTCGCCGCGCGCTATCTGGTGCTGGGCCTGGGCGACGTCTATCTCGGGGCGCCGGTGGCGACGCCGATCGATCCGCGCCACCGCCTGGTCACGACAAAATACAACCCGGCGCGCACCTGGACGCCGGAGAACGCCGTCGGCATCGGCGGCGCGTACCTGTGCGTGTACGGCATGGAAGGCCCCGGCGGCTACCAGTTCGTGGGACGCACGTGCCAGATGTGGAACCGCTTCTACGACACCGCGGAGTTCCCCGGCCAGACGCGCTGGTTGCTGCGCTTCTTCGATCAGATCCGGTTCTACCCGGTCGGCGAGCAAGAGCTGCTCGACCTGCGGGACGCGTTCCCGCGCGGCCAGGCGCACCTGAAGGTCGAGGACACGACCTTCCGTATGGCCGACTACCGCGCCTTCTTGCGCGAACAGGCCACGTCGATCGACGCGTTCAAGCGGCGACAGCAAGCCGCATTCGAGGCCGAGCGCGAACGCTGGGCCGCGATGCCCCCAGCGCCGGAGCCGCCCACTGACACCGAGCCTGCAGACGCGGGCACCGAGACGTTGCCGGCGGGCGCGACCGCGGTGCGCGCGGACGTGCCGGGCAGCGTGTGGCAACTGCTGGTGAAGCCCGGAGACCGCGTCCGCGCCGGCGATCGGATCATCGTGCTCGAAACCATGAAAATGGAGACGCCGGTCTCCGCCCCCGCCGACGGCACCGTGCTCGGCGTGCACTGCACGCAGGGCGGCGAGGTCATCCCTGGCCAGATCCTCGTGACGCTCGCGGCCTGACCGCTGAGCTTGGGCCGCGCGCATCACAAAAATCGAAAACTCAGCCAGATCTGCGCTCTTTCTTTCAGTTTTCGCCCCAGGTTACGATGAGGGGGCGTATGCGGACTTCATCGATGTTCCGGAGCGACCTCAGCCGGGCGGCCCTGGTGCTGACCGGCGCCGCCTTCATAGCGATCGGGTGCGCAGGATCCACGAAGGTGACCGGCACAGGCGGCACTGGCGGCGGCTCCTCCTCGGTTGGCGGCTCGAACGGCCACACGGGCGGCAGCTCCGGCAGCTCCGGCGGCCACGGCGGAACCACGACCGGCGGCTCGGGCGGCGCGACCACCGGCGGCTCGGGCGGCGCGACCGCCGGCGGCTCGGGCGGCGCGACCGCCGGCGGCTCGGGCGGCGCGAGCGCGGGCGGCCTCGGCGGCGTGGTCGGTACCTGCGCGGTCTTCACACCCGACGATGCCTGGAATGCCGACGTGTCGGGCAAGACCGTCGACACCACCAACACCACGAAGATTCAGGCGCTGCTGGGCGCGGTCAATATCCACCCCGACTTCGGCAGCGACTTCGGTATTCCCTTCAACACCGTCCCCGCGACGCAGCCCGGGCTCCCGATCACCTTCAGCGCTTACCCCGGCGAGAGCGACCCCGGCCCGTACCCGTTCCCGCCGCCAGCCACCGCGATCATCGAGGGCGGCGACGCCATGAACTGCTCCGGCGATTGCCACATGATCGCGGTCCAGCTGGGCACCTGCCAGCTCTACGAAGGGTACGGCTGCAACTACTCGAACGGCTGGACTTGCGCCAACGGCGCGCACTGGGACCTGACCAAGAAGAGCCAGGGCCAGCGACCCGACGGCTGGACCTCGGCAGACGCCGGCGGCCTGCCGATCTACGCCGGTCTCGCGCGCTACTCGGAGTACGTAGCGGGCCAGATCACCCACGCGATCCGCTTCACCCTGCCCTGCACCAGCGACACCATGGTCCCGCCGGCGACGCACGAGGCGGTGCCGGGCGGCTGCGCCAGCAACACCAACGCACCACCCATGGGCCTGCGCATCCGCCTCAAGGCCAGCTTCGACATCAGCGGCTATACGGCGACGGCGCAGCTCTTCCTGAAGGCGTTCAAGAAGTACGGCCTCATCCTCGCCGACAACGGCGGCAAATCGAGCACGCTCTATTTCCAGAGCGAACAGAACGCCAGCTGGTCCGACGACGAGATCAACGATCTCAAGCGCGTGCCGGTCACCGCCTTCGAAGCGGTCGTGCCCTAAAGGAACTTGGCCAACCGTCCCTCGAGCACCGGCTTGGGGACGGCGCCGCGGATCTGATCGACCTCGCGCCCGCCGCGGAAGAGGATCATGGTCGGGATCGCCTGCACGCCAAAGCGTGCTGACAGGCGCGGGTTCTCATCGACGTTGAGCTTCGCGATCTTGAGCTTGCCGCCGCGCTCGCGCGCCATCTCTTCCAGGACCGGACCCACGACGCGGCACGGACCGCACCAGGGCGCCCAGAAATCGACCAGCACGGGGATCGGGCTTTGCTCGACCTCGCGCTGCCAGGTGTCGTCGGTGACCGCGACCGTGTGGCGCGGAAAGATCTTCTTGTGACACCGGCCGCACTGAGGATCGTCGTTGACCCGCGTCGTCACGATCCGGTTGGTGGCGCCGCATTCACTACACGCGTAGAGGACGCCGCGCTCATGCTCTTGCCCCTGCGTTTCCACGGCGGTGACGTAAACACAGCTGGCGTCCCGTCAAGAAAACGCGAAAGCCCAGCCTTTTCGCGGCGCCTACCCGCGTCGGCCAGCCGATCGCTAGACGCCGGCCGCGCCGTGCGTATGTCACACCAAATGGAAAACAACACGCACGAAGAAGGCATCCAGCGCCTCGGCTCCGGGATCGACCTCGACATCACCGGCAAGGGTTTGATGCTGAGCGGGCGCTTCGTGGATTGGGAGTCGGGCGTCCTGATGGGGCCCGATCTGGATCAGCTTCAGGTTCGGCTGGCGATTGATGCCACCAGCGTCGCCGGGGGTTCCGACGAGGCGAACGAAGCACCGCTGTTCTCCTTCCGCGGTCGAAACGCCTCGCCCGTTGGTAAGGGTGTCTATCAGGTGCAGGGCGAGTTCACCGGCGCCGCCGGCGAGCATCCGCTGCAAGTGCAGCTCGAGACGCTCAGCGAGCACAGCGCGCTCTTCCTGATGTCGTTCCAGGCCGAGAAGGCCGACTTCGGCCCGGCGTGGATCCAGCTGCTGTCGAACGTCGTCCCCTTCGCGCCGCGCGAAGGGCAGCCGTCCAAACCGGCCCATGCTTGGCTCACGGTTCCCTCGCTCGCCGCCGCGTAAAAGACCACCGCATTTCTTGGATGTCCCAGGTCAGTGACTCTTGCGTTACGTTTGCAATTGGCGCACGCTGGTTCCGGTGGCGGGTTCTGGGGGGGACCGACACCAGCCTTCAGCAAGCAGGAGTTGGCGATGAATGACGACACTTCGGCTTTCGATACCGATCAGCGAGGATCCGCCTCTGCCAGCGCGCGCCACCTGTCCGAGCGAACCGACCTGCCCGTGGCCGGGTTTCCCAAGCTCGAGACCCGGCAACTGCCGTTCATGGAACGGCTGCGGCTGCGCTGGCTCGGACAGATCCCGCGCAGCGCCCGTCGCTGATCGCGTAGATCACATCTCACGGTAACGAGCGATCGCGTCCAGAAGCTGGGCGATCGAAAACGGCTTGGTCACGAACCCGGCGGCGCGGAGCTCCGCGACGTTGCGGGGACCATTGTCGAAGCTCGAGAAGACCAGCACCGGAATCGCCGCCAGGGCCGGATCGGCCAGCTGCGCGCGCCGAAATTCCCAGCCGTCGGTGCGCGGCATGACCAGGTCCAGCAGGATCACCACCGGCAGCGGCGACGATCGCAAGAGCCGGAGCGCCTCGGCGCCGCCGCTCGCAGCCAGCACCTCCATCCCGTCTTCGCGCAGGATTTCGCTCACCTCTCGACGGATATCGAGATCGTCGTCCACGATCAGAATCGAAGGCACGTTCAGTCTTTCCCGGACTCACTCGCCGGCGCCGACCCGTCGCGCGCTCCAGGGGAAAGCACGAACGTGAAGGTGCTCCCTTCTCGCGGCCTCGAGACCAGCTCGATGTGTCCACCGAGCGCACCAGCGATGTCGCGCACCAGCGCCAAGCCAAGTCCGATGCCCCCCTGACGCTGCCTGGGCGACCGTGAATCGAGCTGCTCGAATGGCTCGAAGATCCGCTTCTGCTGCTCCTCGGGGATGCCCGGGCCCGAGTCGGTCACGGCGACCCGATGCGCGCCGTCCGACGACCGCCCGAGCGTGACGTCGACGCGGCCGCCAGTCGTGAACTTGATCGCGTTGTCGATGAGGTTCGAGAGCACCAGCTCGACGAGGCGCCGGTCGGTGTACACCAGCGCCGGCGCGCCCGGCGCGGAGCATCGCAGCTCGAGGCCGCGCTGCTCCGCCTCGTCGCGGTGGTGATCGACGGTCGACTGCACGCTGTTGCCGAGATCGAACCGCGCCTCGTTCACCACCACGTGGCCGGCCTCGATGCGCGCGTACTCGAGCAGCGTCTCGATCATCTCGCGCAGCCGGCTGGCCGAGAAAGCGATCCGCTCCAGCGACTCCTGATGGCGATAGTCGAGATCCAAGCTATTGCGCTGCATGCGCTCGACCTGCAGGCACAGCGCCGTCAGCGGCGTGCGCAACTCGTGAGAGATCATCCCCAGGAAGCGCGTCTTGAGCTGGCTGGTGCGCTGGGCGTCGTCGCGCGCGGCGGTCGCGGCGGCCATCGCCGCCTCGGTCGCGCGTTTCCGCAGCGTCATCTCCGTCGCCAGGAAGTCGAGCTCCGTGCGATCCGTGCCCAGCTCCTGCTGCAGCAAAGCCAACGCCCGCGCGTAGACCTCGCCGCGGCCCGCGAGCTCCTGGTGGGCACGCGTCACCGGGGTGATGTCCGCGAACGTCTGAACGACAAACGCGACGCTGCCGTCGTCGGCGGCCACGGGCGCCGTCGTCGCGGTCCACTGCCGGGCCTCCGCGCTTCCCGCCGCCGCCGTGCCGAGCGCTCGGAACGGGTGTCCGATCTCGATCGAAATCACGTCAGGCGTTCGCGACGCCAGCACCCGGTCGATCGCCGCGCTCAGGCGCCCGGCCAGCTGCGACGGTCCGACCTCGTGAGCGGCGCCGAATAGCTTGGACAGCCCGCGCCCCAGGACCTCTTCTTCGGGCATCGCGTACACCCCCAGAAAGGCGGCGTTGACGGCCCGCACCGTCAGATCGGGCACGCTGAACGCCAGGCAAGGAGCCTGGATCGCTTCAAAAAGCGCCCGAAAGTCCGGAGCCACCCGATCGCCGTTCCGAAGGACCCGCAAGACACACCTTTCCTACCCGCCCCCCTCGGATAGCCGACTTACGTTTCTACAAACTCTACCTGATTGTCAAGAAATCAAACTGCTATCCATTTGTACCGCCGCCAGGCCGGCACCGCATCCGTGCCCGCCCCGATCCGGCGTGTCTCGGGGTTGTCTTGTGGCTCGTCTCGCGAGACGCGACAACAGACAGACGCGCGCGGTCTGTCGCGCATTTCCTGTCGCGCGAATACCGAGCTAGGTCGACGCTTCGGCGCGCGAGAAGTGATCGCGAACCGCGTCGCAGAACGCGTCGATGTTGAACGGCTTGCGCAGGAACGCCGCCGCCCCTTCCGGTTTGTCGCGCGCGACGGCGCTCAACACCAGGATGGGAATCTGCGACAGCCGCGGATCCTGATGCATCTGCTCCATGACCTGCCAGCCGGACACCATCGGCATCATCAGATCCAGGATCACCAGGTCCGCCTTCTGCGGCTGGTTCAGATTCAGAAAATCGAGCGCTTGCTTGCCATTGCTCGCCGGGAAAACATCGAACCCATCGGCCTCGAGGACATCCTGCAGGATGTCGCGAATCTCCAGATCATCTTCGACGAGGAGCACCGTCTTGCTGCCCATGCCTAGTACCTCTGTCCCCGGGGCCCCTGGTCGCCAGTGAGAGTCACCTTGCCATGATGGCGTGCAAATCAGCGGTTATCAAGAGGTTGTCGCGTGCTAACGTGTTTCGGGTACCTCTGGCGGCGCCCCTCGCGCATCCGGCCGTGTCCCGTCGTTAGAATGCCGTGGGAAAGCCCTATTTCCATCACGACTTCTGACGATAGTCTCTTTGACGAACGCTCCGACTCCCTGATGCCGCGACCGCGCGACCGCCATCGGAACTTCTCGGCCCCCCGTGATGAGCCCTCAATCGCGATACACGATCCTGCGCAAGATCGCTGACGGCGGAACCGCCGAGGTCTTCCTGGCCAAACAGACGGGCGCGTCCGGGTTCGAGAAGATGGTCGTGCTGAAGAGGATCTTCAACACGTTCTACTCCGACCCGCAGTTCCGGCACATGCTCGTCGACGAGGCTCACATCGCGATGAGCCTGTACCACAGCAACATCGTGCAAGTTCTGGATCTGGGCGAGGCCGACGGTCGGCACTTTCTCGCGCTCGAGCTGGTCGATGGCTGGACTCTCGACGAGGTGCTCAAGCGCCTGAAGAGCGCCAACGTTCCGTTCCCGCCGGCGCTGGCGCTGTACGTGACCGCCGAGGTCTGCCGCGCGCTCGCCTACGCCCACTCGAAGGCGCGCGACGGGCAGCCACTCGGCATCGTCCACCGCGACGTGAGCCCGCACAATGTGCTGCTGAGCGAGCAAGGCGAGGTCAAGCTCACCGACTTCGGCATCGCCAAGGCGCACAACAAACAGGAACAGAGTCTGGGAAACTTGATCAAGGGCAAGATCGCGTACATGTCGCCCGAGCAAGCGTCGGGGCACGACCTGGATGCGCGCTCGGATCTGTTCTCTCTGGGCACGATCCTCTACGTGATGATCGCGCGCCGCCCGCCCTTCGACGCAGCGACCGACTACGAGACGCTGATGCAGGTGCGCTCGGGTGACTTCGTGCCGCCGGAGACCGTGCGTCCCGGCCTGAACCCCGAGATCTACCGCGTGATGCGCAAGGCGATGGCGAAGGCTCCCGCCGACCGATATCAGCAAGCGACGGACATGCTGGTCGACGTCGAGCAGGTCATGCGCGTGGGTTTCCGCGCCGTGGGACAGACGGAGCTGGCGCGCTGGCTCTCCGATCTCAGCGCCAAAGACGGCGTGCCGCCGCTGACGCGGGCGCAGCCACCCGCGGCCTCGGACACCGTCGTGATGGATCGCCCGCCGCTGATGACGGCAGCGAAGCTCACCGCGCCACCGCCGCTGCCGGGCAAGAAGCGTGGGACGCCGCCGGCGCCGGCCGGATCCGGGACCGAGTCGGGCGTCGAGCTGGATCTCGACGGCGCCGACGCCGGGCTGGTCACCGCTCCGCCGCGCAATCCGGCGACACCGCCCCCGCCGCCCGTCGCGGCGCCGCCAGCGCCGCCCGCCGCGCAGGTGGCGATGGGCGCCGACACCGAGCACGTCACGTCCCTGCGCCCGCTTCCGTTCTGGCAACAAGCGTCGTTTCGCAAGCGAGCCGCGCGCGCCGGCGGCGTCGTGCTGTTACTGGCGATCGCGGTCGCCGCGTTGGAAGTCGCGCGCTCGCACGAACGCGTGACACGCGCATCGTCGGTGCCGGCGAGCGGCGCCGAGACGACCCCGGCGCCCGCGGCCGCGCCGGCGCCAGCCCCACCAGCGCCGGCCCCCGCGCCCGCGGCGGCAACGGCACCCGCGTTTCAACCGAACGCGGCCGTCGCGGCATCCGATGCCACCCCACCGAGCGCAGCGGCCGGACCCGACGCCGCGCGCGCGCCGAGGGAGCTCGCGGCGACGACACCGGCCAAGGCCGCGCCCGCGATGGCCGCCACCGGGGACGAAGCGAAGGAGCCAGCGAGCGAACCGGCGCGCGACGAAGACGAGCCCGACGCCGACGACGACAAAGAAGCGCGCGATGCGCCCGACAAGCCGGCGTTCAAGAAGCCCCACGTCTCGGTCGCGATCAAGAGCGATCCCGACGGCAGCCAGGTCAGCACGCGCCGCCGCACCTTCGGCGTCACGCCGATCTCCCTGAAGCTCCGCCCCGGCTCTTACGACCTGACGTTCACGAAGGCGGGGTATCTGCCCACGACGAAGACCGTGCTGGTCGCCAGCAGCACGCGTTCGGTCCACGTCTCACTGAAGCGCGCGCCCGTGCCTCGCCCGCCCCCCGCCGCCGAGGAGAGGTCACCACCCGAATCAAAGAAAAACTGGTGGCAGCGTCACTTCTCGCGCTGAGCTCGCTTTGGTCAGCTGCCGACAGAGCTCGCCCAGGAGCTCCGTCGCTGCCATCAGGCAGAGCAGCCGGCGCAGCTCCCCGGTGGAGACGAAGCAGTGCAACCCGTCGAGCGCCGCGGGCGCTCGTGCCGGCGGCTCCAGTGTGAGATCGAGAAGAACGGGATCGCTGTCGGTCGACTTCGATTTGAACATTTGGGACCTCCGCTGAGCTCTCCCGCTTTCAGTCTTCTCGGATCCGGCGCTCGACATCTCGTGGATCCAAACAGCGCCCCGGCTTTCACCCCTCCCCCGCCGCGTTCCCCCTCGACGAGGCCAGCCGCCGGGGCGCTGTCTTAACTAGGCGAGCTCTTTTTTCATCGCCCTCCCAATACCAAACGCGTGCCACTGGCCGCGACGTGCCCGTGCTCAACCGAAACGCCGACTTAGGCGGCGCTCGTTACGGAAGCGGTTCCCACCCGGTAACAGCTCAACCGGTTGAGAGCCTTTCCGTCGCATCGGGACGTAACGCGTGCTCCACCCGGTCGGCCGCGCGCGATATCGGTTGCAGTAGGGTCACGTGGTTCTCGCAACCTCGATGACGGACTCGTAACCAACGCACGTCGGTGAGTTACGTGATTCTCCGACCGGAACGCGACCGCTCCGCGCCAACACGGGGCGTTGGGCGCCGCGCGACGTGGCATGCCGCTTGATCAAGCAGGTCTCGGGACGCGGCGCGTGCGGTCGGCCCGAAGCATCGAGGCCGGCCGGGAGACGGAAAAGTGGGGGTGACGTTCGCACTCCGCTTTTCTTCCCAACGTGCCGATACATAGTTCCAGGAGGGGGTGCCTGATGGACCTCACGTCTGAAGACGTTGGATCGTGTTGCGTCGCCGAGATCATGGGAACCGAGCTCTACACGCTGACGCCGGACACGGTCGTGGCTTCCGCGAAGCGACTCGCGCGTGAAAATGGGATCGAGCACCTGCTCGTGCTCGATAACGGCACGCTGACCGGGATCGTTTGCGGCGAGGACCTCCGTTCCGCGGCGCGCGATGCTCTGGTCGGCGAGTGCATGAGCTCGCCCGTGCTGTGCGTCGGGCCCGACACGACGCTGCAGGACGCCGTCGAGATCATGGCCGAGAACGACATCGGCTGTCTCCCCGTCGTCACCGGCGCGTTCCTGGTCGGCATGATCACGATGGAGGCGCTGACCTCGGCCGGTCTGACCGAGGACGAACCGGCCGCGGCCGAGAAGTGCGTCGCCTGCGCGACGACCGCAGGGGTGCGGCGCGATCCGCGCGCCGGCTGCCTGCCGCTGTGCACCGATTGCCTCGGCCGCACGGCCGCGCTCGACCCGCTGGCCGACTAGGGCGCCGGCGCGCGATCCTCGGCGACAAAAGCCGCCCCGCTTGCCATAGTGCGGGCGGAACATGATCAAGGACATCCTGGTTTGCATCGAAGGCTCGCCCGGCACGGAGCGGGCGATCGATCTGGCGCTCGAGCTGGCGCGTGAGCACGGCGCGCGCCTGGTCGGGCTCGTCATCTCGGGCGAGGCCGACGTTCGCGGCGGCGTGGACGAGCGTCTCGCCCAGCTGGAGGCGCGCGGCCAGGCAGCCGGCGTCGTCGCCCGCACGCTGGAGCTCCGCGGACCGCCGGCGGCCAAGATCCTCGAGGAGATGACCGCGCACGACCTGACGATCCTGGCGCGCAACGCGAGCTTTCTCGTCGAGGACAGCGGCCAGGACAAGGGCGTCGAGACGCGCGACAACGTCCTGCACCACGCGCGCAAGCCGGTGATCCTGGTGCCCGAGGAGCCGGCGCGCGCCGGGCACGATGTCCTCATCGCGTACGACGGCAGCTCGGCAGCCAAGCGCGCGGTGACGTCGTTCGCCGAGAGCGGCCTCGCGCAGGGGCGCACCGTCCACGTGACCAGCATGAACGACGACGGCGAGCAGGCATGGGAGATGGCCAGCCGCGGGGTCGAGCTGCTGCGCGAGCGATCGATCGTGGCCAAGCCGCGCAGCCTGGTCTCGACCCTGCCGATCGCCGAGGCGCTGCTCGACCTGCGGCGCAAGCTGGGCGCGGGACTCCTGGTCAGCGGTGCCTACGCGCGGTCGCGGCTGTCCGAGATGATCTGGGGCTCGGTGACGCGCGCCCTGATCGAGAAGACCCCGGTGCCGCTGTTTCTTCATCATTGATCCAGCCGGATTTCAGCCGCGGCGGGCGCAAGCTCGAAGCGGCGCTCTCGCGTTTCGACCTCGACGAGCACGTGCGCGGCGCCAGCGCCGTCGACGTCGGCGCGTCGACGGGCGGCTTCACCGATGCGCTGCTCCGTCACGGCGCGCGCCACGTGGTCGCCGTCGACAGCGGGCACGGTCAGCTCGATGGGCGGCTGCGCGACGACGCGCGCGTCGAGAACCTGGAAGGCACCAACTGGACGACGCTGTCGCTGTCGAGCGCGCCGGGGCCGTTCGACTTCTTCACCGTCGACGTCAGCTTCGTCGCCGCGCGCACGATGCTGCGCGGGCTGGCCTTTCGCCTCCGCGACGGCGCGCACGGCGTGGTGCTGGTCAAGCCGCAGTTCGAGCTACCCGAGCGGCGGCTGCGCGCCGGCAAGGCCGACACCGGGGCCGTCGACGATCCGGCGCTGCGCCGCGCGGCGCTGGATCGCTTCGCCGACAAGGCGCAGCGGCTGGGATTCACCGTGCTCGAGCACGCCGATTCGCCGGTCCCGGGCGGCAGCGGCACCGTCGAGGTGCTGGCGCACCTGCGCTTCGATGGCCGCCCGGCCACGATGCCGCAACCAGGAGAGCGCCGCCCGGCTCGCGCCGGGGCTGCGCGCCGCGAGGCACCCGCCGAGCCGCAGCACTGGTTCGTGGTCACGGCGCCCGGCCTGGAAGCGGTGACCGCGCGCGAGGCGGCCGCGATCGCGGAGGCGACGGAGGTGCGGGCCGTCGACGGCGGCGTCGAGCTCGCCGGACCGCCCGAGGTCGGCTACCGCGCGAACCTGACTCTGCGAACCGCCACGCGCGTGCTGGCGCGCGTCGGTGAGGTGAGCGCGCGCGAGTTCGGCAAGTTGCGCCACGGCATCGCCGCGCTGCCGTGGGAGGGCCTGATCGCGCCCGGGCGCGCGATCAAGGTCAGCACCAGCGCGAGCCGCTGCCGGCTCTATCACACCGGCGCGATCGGCGAGACCGTCGAGCTCGGCATCGGCGACCGGCTCGCGCGCCACGGGCGCGGCGCCGCGACGACCGCGAGCGGCGACGCGTCGCAGGTGCAGGCGGTGTTGCTGCGCGGGATCGAAGATCGGTTCGTCGTCAGCATCGATTCGTCGGGCGAGCGTCTGCACCGGCGCGGCTGGCGGCAGGAGAACGCCGCGGCGCCGCTGCGCGAGACGCTGGCGGCCGGGTTGCTGGCGCTGTGCGATTGGGAACCGTCGCTGGCGCTCCTGGATCCGATGTGCGGCGCGGGGACGATCCCGATCGAGGCGGCGGCGCAGGCGCTGGCGATCGCGCCCGGGCTCGACCGGGCGTTCGCGTTCGAGGAGTGGCCGCTGCACGCCGGTGCGCACGAAGCCGCCTGGCAGCGCATGCGCGACGAGGCGCAGGCCGCGGCCGCCGCGCGCAGAGGTGTACCGCACGCGCCGCACGCTCCCATCGTGGGCGCCGACCGTAGCGCCGAAGCCGTCGAGAGCGCGCGCCGCAACGCCGAGCGCGCTGGTCTCGCCGGCGAGGTGAGCATCGAACGCCGCGAGCTGACCGACGCGCGCGCGACCGCCGAGCGTGGCCTGGTGCTGCTCAACCCGCCCTACGGCAAGCGCGTCGGCAACCCGCGCACGCTGGGCTTGCTCTATCGCGAGATTGGCTTCGTGCTGCGCGCGCACTTTCGCGGCTGGCGCGCCGGCGTGCTGGTCGCCGATCGCCGCCTCGCCGAATCGATCCGCCTGCCGATCGCCGCCGCGCTGCCGCTGTCGAACGGCGGCCTGCGCGTGACGCTCCTTCGCTTCGAGATCCCCTAGCCATCAGTGATGGGTCGCGAGCCCGAGACGCGCCGCCGTCGACTGGAACAGGCTCTTGATTGCCTCGGCGTAGATCCCTTCGCCGCGCCCGCGCACCGAGAAGCGTGGATCGTAGAGCGCGCCGCCCCGGGTCTCGCGGATGCGGTGCAAGACGCGCTCCGCCTGCAGTGGCAAATTCGCGCGCAGCCGCTCCTCGAACACCGCCTTGACCGACCCCGGCAGCCGCAGCAGCACGAAGCCCGCGTGCGTGGCACCGGCCTCGCGCGCCGCCGTCATCACACGCGGCATGTCCTGGTCGTTGAGGCCCGGAATCACGGGCGCGACGTTCACGCCCACTTCGACGCCGGCGCGCGCCAGCTTCTCGATCACGTGGATGCGCCGGATCGGCGTCGCGACGTACGGCTCGATGGCGCGCGCCTTGTCCGGATCCCAGAATGGAATGCTGACGCTGACGTGCAAGCCGGCCGTGCGCGCGAGCGCCGCCAAGAGCTCGATGTCGCGCTCGATGAGCGGCGACTTGGTGATCACGCCCGCGGGGTTTCCCGTCTCGAGGCAGACCTCGAGGCATCCGCGCGTCAGTCGGTACGACGCCTCGAGCGGCTGGTAGCAGTCGGTGACGCCGCTGAACATGACGGTCTCCTTCTTCCACGTCCGCTTCGCGAACGCTGCGCGCAGCAGCATCGGTGCGTTGGGCTTGACGACGATCTTGCGATCGAAGTCGGTGCCCGCGCCCCAGCTCAGGTACTCGTGCGACGGCCGCGCATAGCAATAGGCGCAGCCGTGAAAGCAGCCGCGATAAGGATTCACGCTCCAGGTGAAGCCGACGTCCGGGCTGTCGTTCTTCGACAGGATTTGCCGCGTATGGTCCTCGTAGACCTCGAGCCGCACCTCGGGCGCGCCCTCCAGGTACTCGACCTCGGTGGTCGCCCACGGATTGGGCGGGTTCGAAAGCGGCACCGGCTTCATCGCCGCAGAGCCTAACCTGAACTAACGTTCAGTCAAGCTAGCCGAGCAGCAGGCCGAGATCGAACCGGTCGAGTTGGCTTTGCGCCGCGTTGAGCCGCGCCCAGAGATCGCCGCGCTCGGCGACGCGCGCCGGGACGTTGTCGATGCGGAAGTCGGCGATCTCGATGCCGCTCGCAACTTCGTCCCAGGTCACCGGCGTCGACACGGGCGCGCGCGGCTTGGGCCGCACGGAATAGATCGAGGCCAGCGTGTGGCCCCACGCGTTCTGGTTGTAGTCGACGAGCACGCGCCCCGCGGGCCGCTTCGCGATGCGATACTCGGCGGTGATCAGCTTCGGATGGCGCTGCTCCAGATTCACCGCCAGCGCCTTGGCCACCGACCAGACGTCTTTTTGCGTCGGGCCGCGCACGATCGGCACGTAGATGTGGATCCCCTTCGAGCCGGTGGTCTTGGCGAGGTTGGGCATGCCCAGGCTGTCGAGCGCCTCGTGCAGCACCAGCGCCGTCTCGCGCACGCGCGCGAAGTCGGCGTCGGGCACCGGGTCGAGATCGAAGTGCAGGTAGTCGGGGCGATCGACGTCGTCCTTCTTCGCATACCACTGGTTGAGATCGATGCAGCCGAGGTTGATGACCCACAGGAGCGACGCCAGGTCCTGGATCATCGGAAAGTCGATCACCTTGCCCGAGCTGTGGTGAATCGAGCAGATCTCGATCCAGTCGGGACGCGGCTCGGGCGCGCGCTTCATGAAGAAGAAGTCGCCGGCCGCGCCGTGCGGGTAGCGCTTCATCACCATCGCGCGGTCGTGCAGGTGGGGCAGCAGCGCCGGCGCGACATTGGCGTAGTACTGGATGAGATCGCGCTTGGTGATCCCCTCGTCGGTCCAGAAGAGCTTGCCGAGGTTCGTCAGGCGCACGACGCGGTCGGGCGCGACGCGGACCTGAACGTCGTCCTCTGCGGCGGGGATTGCGATGCGCGCCTTCGTCACGAACCCCATCTAATCACATCGCTTTGGGCGTCGTTGCGCTTGGCATCCGCGTCCCGGCCGGCGTAATGTCTCGCCCCTCATGCCCCCGTCCGCCGCCGGTCCGGTCTCCGGCAAATTTGGTTCATTCGTGCGTCTGGCGTCGCTGCCGCCCTACGTGCTCGCGGCCGTCGACGAGCTGAAGTCGAAGCTGCGCGCCGAGGGCCACGACGTGTTCGACTTCGGTCTCGGCAACCCCGACGGTCCGAGCCCGAATTCGGTGATCAACCGCCTCTGCGACGAGGCGCGCCGCCCCGGCAACCAGCGCTACATGCCGTCGAAAGGGCTGCCCGAGACCCGGCGCGCCATCTGCGATTGGTATCAGCGGCGCTACGGGCAAAGCTTCGATCCCGATCGCGAAGCGGTGATCACCATCGGCGCAAAGGAAGGGCTCTCGCACCTGCTGCTGGCGCTGGTTGGCCCGGGCGACTGCGTGCTCTCGCCCGACCCCTGTTATCCGATCCACCGCTTCGGCGTGATCATCGCCGGCGGCGAGCCGGTGCCGGTCGCCGTCGGACCCGGCAAGGATCACTTCAAGGAGATCGAGGCGGCGCTCGCGCGCTCGCCGCGCAAGCCGAAGGGCCTGATCGTCAACTTCCCGCACAACCCGACGTCGGCGACGGTCGACCTGCCGTTCTACGAAAAGGTCGTGCGCCTCTGCGACCGCGAGAACATCTGGGTGATCTCCGATCTCGCCTACGCCGACCTGTTGTTCGACGGCCGGCCGGCGCCCAGCATCTTTCAAGTGAAAGGCGCGCGCGACGTCGCCGTCGAGTTCTTCACCGTGTCGAAGAGCTACTCGATGCCCGGCTGGCGCGTCGGCTTCTGCGTCGGCAACGACGCGCTGGTTGGATCGCTGGCGACGATCAAGGGCTACCTCGACTACGGCATCTTCGCGCCTACGCAACTGGCGGCGGCGACGGCGCTCGCCACCTGCGACGCCGACGTCGAGGAGAACCGCGCGCGCTACCGGCACCGCGCCGAGGTTCTGGTCAAGGGCCTCCGCGCCGCCGGCTGGCCGGTCGAGATGCCGACCGCGTCGATGTTCGTCTGGGCGCCGCTGCCGGCGGCGCACCGCCACCGCCGCGCCGTCGACTTCGCGTCTGCGCTGCTGTCGGAGGCGCGGGTCGCGGTGTCGCCCGGCGTCGGCTTCGGCCCTGGCGGCGAAGGCTTCGTGCGCTTCGCCCTGGTCGAGCCCGACGATCGCGCCTCGGCCGCCTGCGCCGCCATCGGCCGGTTCCTGGCCCAGCCGGCTGCCGTGCCCGGCTCCGCGCGCTGAAACCGCGATTTTGGGGCCGCCCGCGGGTTGACAAAGCCCGGTCACTCCAGTAAAAAGCCCCCTCCATGCCGGTCAGCGCCGTACGCAATCGTTCTACCTATCAGGCCAATTCCTCGTTCCAGCACGCGTGGTACGTCGCTGACGTTGGGGGCAAGACGCTCGGCCGCGCGGCGACGCGCATCGCGGACGTGCTGCGCGGCAAGCACCGGCCGACGTTCACCACGCACGCCGACGCTGGCGACTTCGTGGTGGTCATCAACGCCGAGAAGGTCCAGCTGAGCGGCAACAAGTGGAACACGAAGCTGTACCGCGACCACTCGCTGTTCCCGGGCGGTCTGCAGACCAAGACCGCGAAGCAGCTGATGGAGCGCCACCCGGCCGACCTCGTCAAGCGCGCCGTCTGGGGCATGCTGCCCAAGGGTCCGCTCGGCCGCCGCATTTACAAGAAGCTCAAGGTCTATGTCGGCGCCAACCATCCTCACGCCGCGCAGATGCCCAAGCCCCTGACGTTCACCTAGTCTTCCCACTCCGGAGCCAGCCGAAATGCCCGACGTTCAGAAGAGTATCTACGCCACTGGCCGCCGCAAGCACGCGGTGGCGCGGGTCTGGTTGCAGCCCGGCAGCGGGAAGATCGACATCAACCGCCGCACGCTGGAGGAGTACTTCGGCCGCGAGACGTCGCGCATGGTGTTCCGCCAGCCGCTGGAGCTGACCGAGACCTCGGGCCGCTACGACGTGTTCGTCAACGTCTCGGGCGGTGGGCTCTCCGGTCAAGCTGATGCCATCCGCCACGGCATCTCGCGCGTGCTGACCAAGATCGATCCTACCTACCGCGGCGCGCTGAAAAAGGCCGGCTACCTGACGCGCGACGCCCGCGCCAAAGAGCGCAAGAAGTACGGCCAGCGCGGCGCCCGCGCCCGCTTCCAGTTCAGCAAACGGTAAAGACGGGCGGGATCCCCCGCTCGAACGACTTGACGGCCGATTTTACGATTGGGGGCCGGATCGGCGCCAGCGCCTACGGATTTGGCCGCGGTGCGGCCTCGATCGCGCTCATCTGTGCGACGGCGCGGGCGACCGCAGGCGAGCCGGGGTCGGCCTGGCGCAGGTACGCTCGATAGAAGATCAGCGCGTCCTGGCGCGCGCCCGCCCGCAGCAGGCTCTCGGCCATGCCGAACAGCGGCTCGGCGTCGTCATCCTGCAGGTACGCCTGCTCGAACGCCGCGTACGCCTCGCGAGGCTGGCCCTGCTCCAGCAGCGCATGGCCGCGAGACAAGTCCTGGCGGGCGGCGGCCCGCACCGGCTCCGGCGCCTCGACGGGCGGCGCCAGCTCGGTTCGCCCGCGCAAGGTCGCATCGTAGACCCCGTATCGGTTGCCCAGGTTCAACGCCTCGGCCGGCGGCATGCCGTCGCCGTAGCTGTAGCGCCCGTAGGCGTGGCGGCCGACGGTTTCGCGCAACGGCCGCAGGCGGCGGCCGTAGACCGCGTCGGCGTACTCGGCCGGACGCGGCGAGCGCGCGAGCCGCTCGACGAGATCACGCGCCAGCACGCCCGCGATGCGATTCGGCGCCTCGACGATCTCGGCGGAGTCGATCTGCTCCAGCATTTGTCCGTCGGCGGCGATCACATACATCGCCGCCCGCGCGCGCGACAGGTGCCCCACCGCCTGCACGCTCACCGACAGGTGCACCGACAGGTCGTGGCCGTTGCTCGGGTCGCGATTGACCTCCAGCCCCAGCTCGCGCATGTCCTGAACGACCTGCGTGCGCAGCGCGTGGGGCAAGCCCACGGCATAGCTCCGATCCGGCTGCGCGGTGATCGCCACCGGCGTCACCAGCGTGTAAAACAGCCGGCGCTGCGAGCGCAGAACCGTCGGAACCGGCTGGCCGACCGTGCCCTGCTCGGTGTGGCTGCAGGCCACGCCACCGAGTCCGAGCAGCGCCACGAGAACCGGCAGCGACGTCACGATCGAGAGCCTCAGTTTGCCATTGCGCATGATGACGCCCCTTTCTTACCGGGCACCCGTACGGCGATCGGCATCGTCAAATATGGCGCCGAAACTGAGGCGAGCCCAGGCCCGTCCTGATTTCTGGACGTGGGTCTCCCACCTCTGGTAACCCGCGCGTCGAGAGCGCATGCCGGAGTAGACTGCGCAAACGCCATGGCCGGTCGCCCGTCTCGCAGGTTGCTGGCGAAGCTGCTGGTCGCGACGCTGCTACCAACCGTCGTTGCACTCGGTGGGCTCGGGTTCCTGGCACATCATGTGGCCCAGCGCACACTCGAGGACGAGCTGGGGCGCCGCCTTGCGACCGCGGCCGCGGCGGTCGCCATGATGGTCCTGCCCGAGCAGGTGCGCGAGCTGCAGCCAGGCGATGAGGACTCCCTCACCTATGCCAACATCCGCCGCAAGCTGGCGCTGGCGCGCGACCGCCTCGACGTCCGGCGCGTCGCCATCGTCGCCGCCGACCTGACCGGGCGCGGCGACAGCGATGGCCGGCTGGAGCTGGGCGCCGAGGCGTACGAGCTGGGCGCCGACCGCGCCGAGATCGCGCGGGCGCGCGCCGGCGCGGCGGTCGCGTCGCCGCTGTTCACCGGCCACGACGGCCTGCCGTACAAGCGCGGCTACGCCGCGATCAGCACCCGCAGCGACACCGCCGGCGCCGCCAACAATGAGAATGTCGCCGGCTACGCCGTTGTGGAGGCGAGCGCGGACTACCTGGTCGCGCTGGCAGCGTTCCGTCGCTGGCTGGTGACCGCGAGCGCGATCACCGTCGCTGCCGTGCTGGTGGTGATCATCTTCATCGCCGGCCGCATCACCGGTCCGGTCGCACGCCTCGCGCGCGCCGCGGAGCGCATCGGCGGCGGCCAGCTCGCGACAGCGGTGCCGATCGAGACGCGCGACGAGATCGGCTCGCTCGCGACCACGCTCGACGAGATGCGCGCGGCGCTGCAGGCGCGCGATGAGCGGCTGCAGATGATGCTGGCCGGTATCGCGCACGAGGTCCGCAACCCGCTGGGCGGGCTCGAGCTCTACGCCGGCCTGCTGCGCGACGCGCTTGGCGGCGAGCCCGAGCGCTTGCAGGAGGTCGCGCGCATCGAACGCGAGATCGGTTACCTCAAGGCCGTGGTCAACGAGTTCCTGGACTACGCGCGCCGCCCGCCGCTGGAGCTGGGCGACGTCGCGCTGCGCCCGCTGCTCGACGAAGTGCGCGAGCTGGTCAGCGACGGCGCGCCGGGCGCACCGGCGATCGCCGTCGATACGCCCGCGGCCGGCGTCACCGTGCGCGCCGACGCGGGCCAGCTGCGCCGCGCGCTGCTGAACCTGGCGCGCAACGCGGTGGCCGCGGCGCGCAGCGCCCCCAACGCCGCGGGCGAGCGTCCGCGGGTGATCTTGGCAGGGCGCGCGCTCGGCGATGGTAAGGTTCGCGTCCAGGTGAGTGACTCCGGACCCGGCGTTCCCCTGGCGTTGCGCGAGACGATCTTCACGCCGTTCTTCACGACGCGTGAAAAAGGGACCGGCCTGGGCCTGGCGTTCGTGCGCGAGATCGTGCGCGACCACGGCAGCGACGTGAGCGTGACCGACGCGCCGGGCGGCGGCGCCTCGTTTCAGTTCGACCTGCCGGCGGGACGCACGCCGAGCTAGTGTCCTGTCTGAGACAGGACACTGGAGCCGCGGAGGGCATCATGGCGACGTCGATCTTCACCGACCCACGCTTTCTCGAGCACGAGCCGGGCGCGGGTCACCCCGAATCGCCGGCGCGGCTGGCAGCGATCCTCGCCGAGCTCGCGGCGCGCCCGGTGGCGGGGACGGAGGCGCGCACGCCTCGCGCCGCCACCGACGCCGAGGTGGCGGCGGTGCACAGCGCGCGCTACTTGCAACAACTGCGCGCGCTCGCCGGCGCGACGGTGGCGCTGGATCCCGACACGACGATGTCGCCCGGCAGCTTCGACGCCGCCATGCTCGCCGCCGGCGCCGCCGTCGGCGCCGTCGAGGACGTCTGGAGCGGCCGCGCCGAGAACGCGTTCGCGCTGGTGCGCCCGCCTGGCCACCACGCCGAGGCGGAGGGCGCGATGGGGTTCTGCCTGCTCAACAACGCCGCCATCGCCGCCGAGGCGGCGCGGCGCCTCGGCGCCGAGCGCGTGATGGTGCTCGACTGGGACGTCCACCACGGCAACGGCACGCAGCACGTCTTCGAGCAGCGGCCCGACGTCCTCTATGTCTCGTCGCACCAGTACCCGTACTACCCGGGCACCGGCGCGTCGGAGGAAGTCGGACGCGGCGCGGGCGCCGGCTACACCGTCAACTGTCCGCTGCCGCCGGGCCAGGCCGACGCCGACTACGGCGCGGCCTTTCACGACCTGTTCTTGCCGGTGGGCGAGGCCTTCCACCCCGACATCGTCATCGTGTCGGCCGGCTTCGACGCGCACGCGCGTGACCCGCTGGCCGACATGCTGGTCACCGAGCGCGGCTTCGCGGCGATGTGCACGTCGCTGGCGGACCTGGCGCGCAGCCACTGCGGCGGCAAGCTGGTGCTGCTGCTCGAGGGTGGCTACAACCTGCAAGCGCTGGCACAGTCGGTGCGCGCCTGCCTGGAGGTCATGACCGGCGAGCGACGCGAGGACTTCCCCCGTGGCGTCGGCCACGCCGTTGTCGGTGTCGTAGCCGATACCCGCACGGCGCTGCGGCGAGCGGGTGGCCCCGGCGCGAACGTCTGAAACGCGGCCGAGAAGCGAGACCCGTGACCAGCGAGGCACCGCCCCCACCTGCCCAGAGCACGCCGGCGGCACCCACGGCGGCAATGCCACCGGCGCCACCGGCGCCACCGGCGCCACCGGCGCGCAGCCGATTCGCCGCCGGGTCGGGCGCGCGTGCCGGCGATCTCTTCGATCGGCTGCTGGCGCTGATCTTCCTCATCGCCTGGCTCTCGCTCGGCCGCCAGGTGCGCCTGCTGATCGGCGCGCGCGGCCTGATGCCGATCGGCGACTTCATCGAGGCGCTTCGCGCGCGCGGCGACATGTCGTTCATCGATTTTCCGACGGTGTTCTGGTGGATCCGCGGCGACGCCGCGCTGATCGCCGGCACGATCGCCGGCGCGCTGGTCGCGATCGCGGCGCTCGCCGGCGTGCGGCCGCGACTCTGCTTCGCGCTGTCGACGGCGCTCTACCTCAGCTACGCGACGGCGTGCCGCACGTTCCTGTCGTTCCAGTGGGACAACCTGCTGCTCGAGTGCGGCCTGCTCGCCAGCTTCATGCCACCCGGACGCGCCTCGCCGCTGACTCACTTCCTCTTTCGCGTGGTGCTGTTCAAGCTCTACTTCGAGTCGGGCATCGCCAAGTGGCAGTCGCCGATCCACGACTGGCAAGACGGCAGCGCGATGACGGCCTACTACGAGACCGCGCCCTTGCCGACCTGGCTCGGCTGGTGGGCGCACAACCTGCCGGCGGCGTGGCACCACTTCGAGAGCCGCGCGGTCCTGGCGCTGGAGCTGGTCGTCCCGTTCGCGATCTTCGCGACGCGGCGATGGCGCCTCACGGCGGCGGCGCTGCTCACCGGCTTTCAGATCTTCAACGTCGCCACCGCGAACTACGGCTTCTTCTGCTACCTCGCGCTGGCGCTCCATGTCTTCCTGCTCGACGACGGAGACATCGAGCGCGGCGCGAACGCTGTCTCGCGGCTCCTGCCCGCGGCGCTGCGGCAGGCGCTCGCCCGCCGGCGAGCGGCAGCGGCCGACGCTCCGAGCGCGGCCGCGACATCGCCGTCGCCGTCGGCGGCGACGGCGACGAAGGCCGCGCGCTTCGGAGCGGCGGTGTTCATCGTCGTGTCGCTGCTGCAGGGACTGATCGAGTTCACCGAGGTCGGCGCGAACCTCACGATGTTCGAGAGGGTGCTGGCGGTCGACCAGTCGCTCCGCCTGATCAACACTTACCATCTGTTTCAAGCCATCACGCGCGAGCGCGTCGAGCCGGAATTTCAGACCAGCACCGACAGCGGCCAGACCTGGAGCGCGCGCGACCTGCGCCACAAGGCGGGTGACCCGATGCGCGCGCCCGATTTCGTCGCGCCCCACCAGCCGCGGGTCGACTTCCAGCTCTGGTTCTACGGTCTGGCGTTCCAGCGTCGCGAGCCATCCTACGTGGCGGTGCTCGTCGAGCGGCTGTGCAACGACCCCGCGGCGGTCGGCGCGCTGTTCAGCTCACCGCTGCCCGCGCACCCCGACGCGGTCCGGATCGCCTACTGGCGCTACCACTTTACGACCGGCGCGGAGCGGCGCGCGACCGGCGCCTGGTGGCGGCGCGAATGGATGGGCGCGACCCGTCCCATTCCGTGCGATAGATAGCGTCTGCAAATGCGGACGACGATGCGCAAGGCCTCGCTCGGGACTTTGTTCCTGACGGTGTTTCTGGACCTGCTCGGCTTCGGCCTGGTGATCCCGTTCTTGCCGGGCGTGGCGCGGCACCTGGGCGCCAGCGATCTCGTGGCGACGCTGCCGGCGGTCGCCTACTCGCTGATGCAGTTCCTGTTCATCCCTGTGTGGGGCCGCCTGTCGGACCGCATCGGCCGCC
>Ga0265342_10001079_pt1 | contig 26449 bp, 24 predicted proteins | sample 4CB327metaG_FD_203125 | JGI IMG/M metagenome (GOLD analysis project Ga0265342, IMG submission 203125) | Rhizosphere microbial communities from Carex aquatilis grown in University of Washington, Seatle, WA, United States - 4-CB3-27 metaG | ecosystem: Host-associated > Plants > Roots >... | reverse complement strand
GGGACGCCCCGCGTAGCCGAGCGCCTGCATGCGGCCGTCGACGGTCCAGACCGCGGCGCTGCCGTTCGACACCGCGAGGCGCGCATGCAGCAACTGGCTCGGCGCGCCCGGACCGAGGTCGATGTCGGTGAAGCCGAACGACGTGACGTAGGCTTCACCCTGGGGCTGCGTCGGCGGGATCGGATAGCGCATCGCCGCTCCACCCGCGGCGCCGGGACCAACCGGCACGTAGAGAAAGTCGTGAGCACAGCCCGACAGCGACGACAACCCGCACAGGGCGAGCGCAGCGACGGCGGCTTTCATGGTCGGCCTCCTTCGTCGCTAGACAGCATGAGCCGCAATCGCCCGTGACGCCAGCCCCCACGGGCGGCCCTCGAAAATCCGTGGATGCTGCTGGCATTTTCGAGGCGCTGGCAGACGGCAACCCGGAGAATCGGGGGCACGGCGCGGGCACTCCTCTTGCTTGGAATGGGAGCATGATGATGTGGATCCGCATGTCGCCTCCTTCCTCATCTCCGCGTGGGCCCCGCTTCGCCGCAGCGCTTCTGGCGCCGAGCGTGATGCTGCTATGCCTGGCCGCCGGGTGTTCGTCGACGGCGATGCCCGTGCCGGACGGAGCGGCCGGCGCCACTGGCAGCGCGGGGACGACCGGGGCGGGCGGGAACGGTGCCGGCGGTGGGGGCGGCGGCGACACCTGCGCGGCGCTCGGGGTCGCGTACGACGCCGCTTATCAACGAGCGATCACCTGCAGCCCGTTCGTGAACAGCGTCCAGTGCGCGCAGCTCGCGAGCCCCTCGCTGCCCTGCCCCAGCTGCATGCTGCACGTCAATGACACGACGGAGCTCGACCAGATTCGCGCGCAGTACGACACTGCCCACTGCCCGCCGGTCCCCTGCCCCGCCATCGCCTGCATCCTGCCCGGGACCGGCACCTGCGTGGCCAACGACGGCGGCGCGACCGGGACTTGCAAGTCGCTGTACCCGCAGTGACGTCGCCTACGGCGACGCGAGCACGCGCTCGATGATGTCCGCGGCGATCGCCGCGCCCGGCCGCCGCGCGAGCTGCGCGCGCGCGGCCCACGCCGCCTGCCGATAGCTCGGTTCGACCATCACGCGGTGAATCGCACGCCGCAAGACCGCCGGTTCGAGCGCGGCGCGCGACACGACCTCGGCCACGCCGAGCCGCTCCAGGCGTGCGGCGACGCCGGGCTGATCGTTGGTCACGGGCAGCGCCACCATCGGCACGCCGTGAACCAGGGCCTCGAGCGCGGTGTTCAATCCGGCGTGCGTGATCGCGACAGCGGCACGCGCCAGCAGCTCCCGCTGCGGCGCATAGGGCACTACCAGCGGCATGCCCGGCAGCGCGCGTAACAGCGGCGGCGTGGGCGCGCCACGGCGCCCGAGCGTGATCACCAGCTGCGCGTCCAGGCCGGCGCCGGCCTCGGCGATGGTGTGAAAGACCTCGAACTGCTGGTTCTGGAGCGTGCCCATCGACGCGAAGATCAGCGGCCGCCCGTCGAGCCGGTCGAACGGAAAGTCGACCGCATCGCCGCTCGCTTCGTCGTGGAACGGGCCGGCGTGGTGAAACCACTCGGGCTGCGCGGCACGCGGATAGTCGAAGAACGCCGGCTGCTGCGCGATGGCCGCGCGGCGCATCTGCCCGGCGTGCGCCGGCAGCCCGTGCGCGGCTCGGTAGCGGTGGATCTCGCCGCGCGAAAATCGCTCGAGCCCTTCGATCACGCCCGTCGCCAGACGATTCCGCAGCCGCGCCAGGCGCCCCGGGTGGTAGCGCCAGCCGGAGATCGGAGGCGGCAGCGCGGGATCCGCGCGCAGCGCGAGCGCGTTCGAGATCGTCACGTACGGCACGTGCAGGGCCTCGGCAATCGCCTCGGCCGCGGGGCAGATCTCGTCGATGAGCAAGAGGTCGAGCCGTGCCGCGCGCAATCGCTCGGGCGCCTCGGTGAGCAGCAGGCGTCCCTGCTCGCGCAGCATGTGCAGCGTGTACCGCAAGGCGGCTGCACCCTCGAGCCGCCCCAGCTCGTCGCTGGACGCTGCGCTCGATCCCAGCGGGAACGCCGCGGCGCCCAGCGCCTCGAAGCCCAGCCCCGCGGCGCGCGCCTTGGCCTCGGCGTCGAGCCGCGCGAACAGCGTCACGCGATGGCCGCGCGCGATGAGCTCGCGGGCCAGCGTGGTGGACGGGTTCAGGTGGCCGCTCACCTCGAGGGTGATGAGACCGATGTGGGCAGCGCGGCCGTTCACGAAGCGGGCTACGTGGGTGCAGTCCAGTCACCGCCGCGCGGCCGCAGCACCAGCTCGTGCGTCCAGGCGCGCGGCTCCTGCGCGTGCAGGTAAGCGCACGCGCGCGCGATCTCGGCCTGCGGGATCGCGCGATCGCTCGACGTGGCCGTGTGGGGCGAAGGCGGCTCCGCCGCCGCAGCCCCATCGCGGGAGGTTTGGAACCCCTTGGGGGTTCCAAGTACGACGCCGCTTTCGCTCTGAATACCGCCGTCGATCGGCAAGTAGGCAACGTGCACGCCTTGCGCCCGCCACTCGCGCGCCGCGACCTGCACCAGCGCGCGCAGACCGTGTTGGATCGCGCCCAGCGCCGCGAAGCCGTCCTTGGTGCGCACGCCCGACGACGTGCCGATCTGCAGGAACGTGCCGGCCCCCTGCGCGAGCAGCTTCGGGCCGACCGCCTTCAGCAGGTTCCAGGTGCCGCGCAGGTAGCTGCCGTAGCCCCGATCGAGCTCGTCATCGGCGATCTCGACCAGCGGCCGCGCGCCAAAGCGGCCGCCCGCGGTCTGCGCGGCGACGCAGAGGTCGATGCGCTCGCACCCCGCGGCCAGCGACGCCAGCGACGCCGGGTCCGAAAGGTCGCAGACCACGCCGGTACCCTGCCCGCCCGCGGCGCCGACCTCGGCCGCCACGCGATCGACATCGGCGCGCGTCCGCGACGCCGCGACCACGCGCCAACCCTGAGCCGCGAAATGCAGGGCGATCGCACGCCCCAGCGAGCGCACACCCACCATGACCAGCGTCGGCGTCGCCGCGTCCCCTGCCTTCGTCGTCGTCGTCATCGGCCGCAGTCTACACGCCGCGGCGTGCGACGGCGGGCCGGATCAGAACTGCCCGTGAAACCCGATGGAGCCCGGCCCCAGCACCAGCCCGTTCGGGTGGGCATCGCCCGACGCGTTGAGCGTCGAGAAGAGCGTGATCACGCCGACCACGATCGCGCCCGCCGTGAGCGAATCGGCGACAATCGACAAGCTCTGCGTGCGGTTGGCCAGGTCGTTCAGCGTTCCAGCGTCGGTGGGGAAGTGGCTGCGCGCCGTCTTGAGATCCTGCGACTCATTGCGCGCGAGCACACCGAACGTGATCGCGCCGCCCGCGAGCAGGCCGGTCGTGATCCAGCCTGCGACACGCCAGCGGGGCCCGCTTTTGGAGGGGACGCGCGGCCGATCACTCAGGCTCTGCTGGGGAGGCGCCTCCGACCGGGCGGCCAGCGCCGCCTCGGGCATTTCGATCGTCAGCGGCACATCGTCCTCGGCGGCGACGTCGACGGTGCGCACCACGGGCGGCCGCCCCGGCATCGTCGCGCGCACGCTGAGCTGGCCGACGCCGACGACGATCGACTTCTCGAAGGGTGTCTGCCCGACGACCTTGTCGTCGATGCTGATCTCGGCGCCCGCCGGCACCGTCACGATGCGCAGGCGCCCGACGCGCGAGCGCAGCTCCTTGATGTTCGCCTCGGCGAGCGAGCGGTGCGAATCGCCGGCCGGCGCCTCGACCAGGTAGTGCTCGAAGGTCGCGAGCGCGGCGGCATAGTCACGCAGCTGGTACTGCGTCTCACCGACGTTGAACAGGACGATCCCGTTGGGCGCCAGCGTATAGGCGCGCTCGAACTCGACGAGCGCGCCGTGATAGTCGGCCTCGACGTAGAGAGCGACGCCGCGCTGGAAGTGGCGATCAGCCTCGCGCACGCTGCCGTCGGGCTCGGCGACGGCGACGGCAGGAAAAAACACGCCGCCGACGAAACCGACGCCGAGACAGGAAGCGAGCAACAACGGGATCGCGGGTCCGACACGAGCTGAGATTTTGTTCATGGATTCTTGTACGGGCTCCGGATCTCGATGGGGTGCAAGGGGCTGCGCCCGCCGCGCGGATCGACGACGTCGGGCGTGAGGAGACCGGGAATCGACGGCGTCGGCGGTGGCGCCGGCGACGCGCCGGGAGCGCTCGCCACGCCCGCCGGCCGCGCCGGCGACGACGGCCGCGTCTGCTGCGGGCGGTTGCCCGAGCCGAGCGGAGCCATGCGCGCCTGCGTCGCGGGCGGCGGCAGGCGCGACGCCACCGGCGGCCCATGCCCTCGTCGATCGAGGCTCAGCTCGACGACCACGTCGGTGGCCAGCGATACCTGCTGCAGCTTGGGCTCGTAGCCGGTCGCGAAGGACTGGATCTGATGAATCCCACCGGGAAACCGGCCGCGGAACGGATTGCTGGCGACGAGCGCGCCGTCGATCATGATCTGCGCCGTGACGGGCGTGACGCGCACGACGAGCTCGCTCGACGCCGGCGCGCCCGCCGCCGCGACCGCCACCGCTGGCGCGACCGTCAGCGTCGATCCCGGCGTGCGCGGTGGCGGTGTCGCGCGCAGGAAGGCCAGCACCGCGACCGCGCAGACCAGCAGGCCCGCGGTGATCACCACCGCCGACGTCTTGGGCTGCCAGGAGCCGGCCCCCTCCGGCTCGTCGAGCGGCGGGTAGTCGATCGGGACCAGCGCCGCGACCGGCACTCCGCCCGTGATGAGCGACGACGGCGTCGCCGCCGACGCGGCGATCGAAGGCGCGGGTGGCGGAGGGCTGGACGGAGTCTCCCGCGGCTGCGGCGTGGGGCTGGCGAAGCCGATCTGCGTCCACGTGCCGGACATCGCGTCGCCCGCCCCCTTGCTGGCGGTGGCGCCGTCGCGCGGCACCAGCTGGTGCATCGGCTGCTGCTCCAGCTCGCGCAGGCCGCGCGCCGGCGTGATCGCCGCGGCGCGCTCCGCGGTCGCGCCCGCGCGCCCGGGAGCGAACGGCAGGAGCGCGATCGCGAGACCCGCCGCGCTCGGGAAACGGCGCTCGCGATCCTTGGCCATGCTGCGGCCGATCGCGTCGGACAGCTCTTGCGGGACCTCCGGGCGCAGATCGCGCAGCGACGGCGGCTCCTTCTTGACGATCGACTCCGCCAGCGCCAGCAGCGGCAGCCCCGGATCGAACGGCGGCCGTCCTGCGAGCATCTCGAACAACGTCGAACCGAGCGACCAGATGTCGCTGCGCTGGTCGACCCCGGCCGCCGACTGGAACTGCTCGGGCGACATGTAACACGGCGTGCCCATCACGAGGTTCAGGTTGGTCGTGATGTTCGACGCCTGCGCCAGCGACACTTTCGAGATACCGAAGTCGAGGATCTTGATCGAGCGCCATCCCGGCGACCGTTCGGTGAGAAACAGATTCGAGGGTTTGATGTCGCGATGCACGATGCCGCGCGCGTGCGCCTCGGCCAAGCCCTCGCACGCATGGATCGCGTACTCGACCGCGGCGGAGATCGGCAACGGGCCGCGCGCGACCACTTTCTCGAGGCCCTCGCCCTCGAGGTACTCCATGACCATGTACGGCGTGCCGTCGTCGGTGACGCCGACGTCGAGCACGCGCGCCACGTACTCGCTCTTGATCTGCGCCGCGGCCTTGGCCTCGCGCATGAAGCGCAGCAGCGGCTCGCCCGAGCTGCGCAGATCGCCTCGGAAAAACTTCAGTGCGACGGTCTGCTCGAGCTGAATGTGCGTCGCGGCAACGACCAAACCCATGCCGCCTTCTGCGAGCACGCGCTCGATGCGAAACTTGTCAGCAACGATGCTCCCGATCTCGAGAGCTATGTTCGCCCCTGTGAGACTCAATCCCGACCCCCCCGACAGCAACGGAGTTTGGTTTCGTCACTCCCCCCACCGCCGCTATGTTCGCAGATACTACAGAGTTGTCACGCCGGCATTCAAGACCGATTCTCGTGTTGTCGAACGACGCCGGCGAAATAGTGGATCGGCAGCACACCCGAGGACGCTACGCGCCGTTTCCGACGCGCCGTAAATTGCGGCGGGCGTCCTCTCTGACGGTGCTTGCGCCGGGAATCGCGTTTCAAGTACATTCCGCGCTAACGGCTCGGGGGACGTCGTGGCACGGAATTTCTCCGTTTCACGCGCGAAAGGCTCAAATGAACTGGCTCAGGGGGACGACGGGGACGCTGCTGGTTGCAGCGATGGTGACGGTGGGAAGCTCGTGCACGCTGCTGCTCGATCACAGCGCCGTGCAGTGCAAGACCAACGACGACTGCGCGACGCTCGGCAATCATCCGATCTGCCAGAACTCGGTGTGCGTGCCGTCGAGGTTGCAACCCGACCCGTGCACTTTGACGGATCCGCCGATGTCGATTCCGATGGTGGAGACGGATTTTCTCAACGCCTGCAGCGTGAACGCGTTGCCGGCGGGAACGAATGATCCGGTCGGGAGCTGCCTGACGTTCTCGACGCCCTTCGACAGCGGCGCGACGCTCAAGACGCCCATGACCTCGACGATCGCGGCGAAACCCGGTCCGGCGCCGACCGCGATGTGCACGGATCTCGTGCCGAGCGGCAAGCAGATTCTCTACATCACCGGCTCGAGCAACTTCGCGCCGCTCCTCGGGGAGCTGTCGCAAGTCATCGTCAATAGCGTCTCGATCGTGCCGGTCTTCCGCACCACGACGTCTTGTACGGGCGTCAAATCGATGAATATGAACAGCCCCACCTACCTCGCCGACCACTTCATAAAAGATCCGACCACGACCACCGATACCTACGCGCAGATCTACCTCGGCAACAGCGTCAACGGCACGCCCTGTCTGCTCGGCTCCGCCGGCGTGCCCGTCGACCTCGGAGAGTCGGAGATCGCGCAGGACACCTGCGGCCCGCCCGTCAACCCGACGGATATGGTGGGCGAGACCCCGGGCCCCATCCTCCCTATCATCTTCGCGGTGCCAAAGCTCTCGACCCAGAAAGTCATATCGTCCGCGGCCGCTCAGCAGGTCTTCGGCGGCGGAGGCGGCGTAGCGCCCTGGGAGGACTACCACTACCTGTACATCCGTGGTCAAGGAACCGCGACGCTGCGGCTCGTCGGAAAAGAGATCGGCCTCCTGCCGACGCAGTTCTGGGGAATCGACCAGGGCAGCGCCGCGACCATGGCCTCCAACTTGGCGGGACTCATCAACCCGGACGAAGCGAACCTCGGGCTGGGGATCATCGGCACCGACTACTACGATCAGCCGGAGAACCGCGGCGGCCTCAAGGCGCTGGGCTTCCAGGCTACCGGCCAGTCGTGCGCCTACTTGCCGGACTCCAGCCTGACCAGTCGTGACAAGATCAACGTGCGCGACGGCCACTACCCGCTCTGGGGACGGATTCATTTCTTCGCCGCACGCGTGGGCACGATCCCGGTCTCGCAGACCGCGACGACATTCTTGAACCTGTTCGCGAATCCAACGCTGGATACCCCCATCCTCAACGCGCTCATCAAAGCCGGCTTCGTTCCCCCTTGCGCGATGATGGTGACCCGCACCGAAGAGCTCGGCGACTTCACCTACTCGAATCCGCCGCCAGTCTCCTGCGGATGCGCGTTTGATGCGCAGGTCGGCGTGACACCCATGCGACCAGAGTGTACGACCTGCAACTCTACCAGTGACTGCCCAACGAGTCGGCCCGCCTGCACTAACGGCTACTGCGAGCAAGGATCGACGTAAGTCGGCAAGCCGCCCCCGTCGGAGCTCAGTTCTGGCCCGTGAACTCGGGCAAGCCGAGCGCCCGCGCGACCTGGTTCAACGTGTCGACCGCCGACCCCGAACGCGACGGATCGGCTTCATCCGTCACCGTCGCGTAGAGCATCCCGAAGGGACTGACCGCGTCCCCGGGCGACGGCGGATTCGACCAGGTCGCTGGCGGATCGGGAATCGCGTCGCCCTGCACCGCTTGATAACTCTGGTCGAGGCGATTGAACGCGGTCATGGCGCTCATGTCCAATGTCGTTCCATACGTCTTGGTCGCCAGCCAGGGTTCAAAAAGATCATAGACCGCGCGCGTGCCGGCCAGGTTCGAGCGTAGGTCGGCCATCGTCGTCTGCGAATAGCGCGACTCCTGCTGCTGGTTCATCGCCGCGAGCCCGACCTTTTCCGCCTGCGAGCCGATCAACCCAATCAGGCCCGTGAACACCGCGCTGAGATCGATCGCTTTCGTCTTCCACTGCCCGAGCAACGACTGCGTATCGGTGACCAGCCGCTGGCAGAGCCCGGTCTTGAACTCAGCGGCCTGCGCGTCCGACGTGGGCCAGGCGGCCGGCAAGGAACCGGGCAGGGACCTCTCGTAGTCGGCCACCGTCTGCGGCCCGGGCGCGTAGAGGATCCGCTCGATCGCGTGCATGCCGACCACCCCGTCTCCATCGAATGGATCGGGGTCACCGTCCGGCAACATCTTGAGCATGTCGTCGTAGCGAGAGTCGATCGCGGCATCGAGATCGGAGAACATCGGCGCCACCGGCCCTTCGGCGCGCTCCCAGTGAAGCCGCGTGCGCGACCAGGCCTCTTTCATCGCGTCGATGGCCGCGCCGCTGTCCTGGGACGGATCCCACCCCGGCGAAAACGCCGAGGGCGCGGCCGCCTGCAGATCCACCGCAGCCTGATAGAGCCCCTGCAGCTCCGTCAGCATCAAGTCGTGCATGCTGCTGACGATGTCGGCCTTGAGCTCGCCTTCGGTCTTACCCGCCTTCCCGCACGCCGCGGGAGCCACCACCAGAAGAGCGAGCGCTACGAAGGAAATGCGGTGTGAAAGGATCATCTCCTCGCCTTTGTGCCCGGCCGAGGTGCGAACCCTCCACCTCGCGCCACCAGTACCGGTTCGTGCCACCCTTCGCGGCCATAGTGCCCGAGTTCGCAACCACATTCCAGAACCACGCGCACAACCGTGCGCGAACTTTTTGTGTGCCGGCGCTCGGGGGCGACATTCACAGCTCGATCTGCGCGCCGATCTCCACCACGCGATTGGGTGGAATCTCGAAGAAGTCGGTCGCCGACCGGGCATTGCGAGAAAGAAAGCGAAACAGGACCTTGCGCCACTCGGCCATGCCGCTGCCTTTCATGGACAGCAGTGTTTCGCGACCGAGGTAGAAGCTGATGTCGGACTCGTTGACCCGCAGGTCCTGCAGCTTGCAACGGCGCAGAACGTCCAACACCTTCGGCGACTCCATGAATCCGTAGTGCGCGGTCACCGCCCAGAACCCTTGACCGAAGCTCTTGAGCCGCACCTTGTCGCGATCCGCGACCTCGGGCACGGCGTCGGTGGCGATCGACAGGATGATCACCTGCTGATGCAGCACCTTGTTGTGCTTGAAGTGATGCAGCAGCACGTTGGGCGTCCCGCGCCGCGTCGAGGTCAGGAACACCGCCGTCCCCGCCACGCGGTGGGGCTTGCTGACCTCGACGTCGGCGACGAAGGCATCGAGCGGCAGCACCTCGGATGAGATGCGCGCGTCGAGCAGCGCGCGACCGCGCTTCCACGTGATCATCACCGCGAAGACGCCGACCGCCACCAGCAACGGAAACCATCCGCCGTGCGCGATCTTCGCGGAGCACGCGGCGAAGAACGACAGATCGATCGTCAGGAACATCGCCACCAGCGCGCCCGCGTGCAGGCGGCCCCAATGCCAGCGATCGCGCGCCACGAAGTAGAACAGCACCGAGGTGATCGCCATGGTGCCGGTGACCGCGATGCCGTACGCGTCAGCGAGATCGCCCGACGAGCGGAAGCCCAGCACCAGCGCGATGCAGGCGAGCATGAGCAGCCAGTTGACCTCGGGGATGTAGATCTGTCCCTCGGTCTTGCCCGAGGTGTGGATGATCGTGACGCGCGGGAGATAGCCGAGCTGCACGCCCTGGCGCGTGACCGAGAACGCGCCGGAGATCAGCGCCTGCGAAGCAACGACCGTCGCCAGCGTCGCGAGCAACACCATGGGCAGCAGCCAGGCGCTGGGCACCATGGCGTAGAACGGGTTGGCGGAGGCCGCCGGACGCTCGAGCAGCAGCGCGCCCTGGCCGAAGTAGTTGACGAGCAGCGCGGGGAACACGCACAGGTACCAGGCCGTGCGGATCGCGCGCGTGCCGAAGTGCCCCATGTCGGCGTAGAGCGCCTCGCCGCCGGTGACACAGAGAACGACCGAGCCCAGCACGAGGAATCCGTGCCGGCCGTGCGCCGCGAAGAAGCGCACGCCGTAGATCGGATTGGCGGCGCGCAAGATCTCCGGGTGGCGCACGATCCAGGGCAGGCCGATCGCGGTGATGGCGACGAACCAGCACAGCGTCAGCGGCCCGAACACCGTGCCGATGCCGCCGGTGCCGCGCTTTTGCACCCCGAACAGCAGCAGCAAGATCACGCAGGTGATCGGAACGACGAACGGCGCGAAGGCGGTCGTCTCGACCTCGAGCCCCTCGACCGCCGACAGCACCGAGATCGCCGGCGTGATCACGCCGTCGCCGTAGAGCAGCGCCGCGCCGAACAGACCGAGCACGATCAGGATCATCCGGCTGCGGTAGACGTTGGTCCAGGTGACGCGGCGCCAGTTGTGACCGGACGAGCTCGCCGCGCTGGCGACCGGCTTGGGCGGCGACGCCATGCGCGCGACCAGCGCCATCAGCGCGAGCACCCCGCCCTCGCCGTCGTTGTCGGCGCGCATGACATAGAACAGGTACTTCACCGATACGACCAGCGTGATCGACCAGAACACCAGCGACAGCACGCCGAAGATGTTGGCGGTGACGGGCGCGACCCCGTGGGGCAGCGTCACGCACTCCTTGATCGCGTACAGCGGCGACGTGCCGATGTCGCCGTAGACGACACCGATCGCGCCCAGGGCCAGCTTCAGACCATCGATGCCATGCGCCGCCGGTCGGTGGTGAGCGGCGTGCTGGCTCGCGTCAGCCGGTGCGGCGGCGTGGGTGCCGCCCGGGCTGGGCGCGTGGGGGCTCGCGGACATGTTCGACTTGCACCGGCTCGACACTGCGAGCCGCCCGCATAATGCACTAACTGACGTTTCCGGTAAGTGTCGATCAGGTTAGCGCCCGGAAACCACCGGCTGAGCCTCACTCGGCTTCGGTCGCGAAGAACGAGATCTTGAAGGTCGCGATCCGCACCGGCACGGGCTTTCCGTCCTTCTCGCCGGGGTCGAAGTGGCAGGCCTTGGCCGCCGCGATCGCCGCCTCGGTCAAACCGTGCGGCAGCCCACTCACCACGTGAATGTCGCGCGTGCGCCCCTTCTCGTCGACGATCAGCTCGAGCACGACGGTGCCCTCGGTGCCGGCCTGTCGCGCCTCCTCGTTGTAGTCGCCGTTGCAGCGCCCCCGGGGCATCGGCATCTTCGTGACCTCGTACGCTTGCACGGGCGCCATCGGCACGGGCGCTGCGTGGCTGTCGATGCCGTTGCCGCCGCCGGATTGCGCGGGCGCGCCCCGGCCCGAGTTGCCGATCGGCAGCGACGGTCCACCGCCGCCGGGCGACGTGGACTCCATGTTGACGCCGAAGACCGGCGCGGCCGACGGGTCGGCGGTGGGGCGCGGGACGTCGGGCGGCGGCGGGCTGTCGGCAACCGGCTGCGGCGCGCGCGTGGGCGTGGGGCGCGCGCGCACGTGCTCGTGCACCACCGGCTGCGGCTTCGGCGCCTCGGGGGGCGGCGTCTCCTCGGGCGGCGCGGGCGGCGGCGGCGACACCACGCGGATCGAGACCACGCGCTTGCTGGTATCGGCCGCACGCGCAGGCAGCCGCTGCAGCTCGTGCGCGAGCGCGATGTGCGCCGCCACCGAGAGCACGGCGCAAGCGACGAGTCGTCCGTTTCGGATCACGGCCCTCCGGGCGCCATCATGGCCGAAGGATCGATCTGGATCGCGAACGACGACACGCCCAGCGACTTCACGACGTCCAGCACCCAGACGACGCGGCCGTGCGACACCGACTTGTCGCCCGAGATCACGGCCTGCGTCTTCGGATCCTTGGCGACGGCCTCGCGGACGGCGTCGCGCAGCGCCTGCGCTGTCGTCGGCTTGCCGTTGAGGTAGATCGCCCCTTCGCGCGTCAGCGTCACCGCCAGCGTGGTCGGATTCACCGACGTGCTCTGGCTGGCCTTGGGCAGCTCGACCTCGATCGCCTGGCGCGCGATCAGGTTTGCGGTGAGCATGAAGATGATCAGCAGCACCAGCATGATGTCGACCAGCGGCGTGACGTTGATGTCGGTGATGATGCCGCGTCGGCGCGTGCTCGAACCCGCCATCACGCCTCCTCGCGCGCGCCGTCGCCGATGCGCGCCGCTTCCAGCGCGACGCCGGGTCGGCCCTTGAGCAGCGCGAGGATCTCGTGAGCCAGCACCTCCGACCGCGAGGCCGCGCTCTCGACATGGCGCATGAACAGGTTGTACGTCGCGACCGCCGGCAGCGCGACGACCAGGCCGATACCGGTGGCGACCAGCGCCTCTGCGATCCCCGACATCACCGCCTGCGTCCCCTGCAGCGCGCTACCCGCCAGGTCGTGGAACGCGCGGATGATGCCCAGCACCGTGCCGAAGAGGCCGATGAACGGCGCGTTGTTGCCCAGCGTGCCGAGGAACGCCAGTCGCCGCTCGTAGCGCGCGCGCTCGCGCTCGACCGCGGCCGCCTTGCGCTCCTCGGCCGCCGCGACGCCGTCGGCGGCGCTGGTCAAGCAGGCGCGCGCGACCGCCGCCTCCATCGAGCGCGCGCCCGACAGCTTGCCGAGCGCGCTGACCGCGCCGCGATCCCGCAGCGCCGCCAGCGCCGCGTCGATGGCCCCGGCTGGGCGCCGCTCGCTCCAGAAGAACCAGAGCCGCTCCAGCATCACCGCGACGGCTGCCACGCTGAGCCCCAGTAACAAGTACAGCACCCAGGCCGACCCCGCGCGCAGCATGAGATCCAGAACCTGAGAGTCGATCGCTTTCCCGTTGTTCATTGATGTCTCCTGATCAAAGCCTGCCTCGCAGGCCCACGGTCGGCAGCACGTAGCGGATCACGGTTCCCGGTTGTACCTCTTCGGGCAACAGGGCGATGTTGGTGATGTCGACGTAGAAGTCGAGCAGCCACTTTCGATACACCGCGCGCTTGTCGACGCGCAGATCGAAGCGCATGTACCCGTCCTTCCGCGCGGCGTTGTAGCCGCTGGTCACCGGCACCGGCGCGCCGCTCTGGTATTGCCAGCGCACGCCGAGGTCCCAGTTGCGGCGTAGCGGCAAGCCCGCGACCACGTTGATGAGGTGCGTGCGGTCGAAATCGTACGGCACCCAGGCCGTCGTCGTTTGGCCGTTCGACGTCTGGCTGCGCAAGCGCTCCGAGCGCGACAGCGTGTACGACAACCAGCCGAAGACGCCGGTCTTCGATTCGCGGCGGATCAGCACCTCGCCGCCGTAGGCACGGCCGGTCTCGGGCTGCGTGAGCCGGTCGATGAACATCTGCCCGTTGTTCGGCGGCATCACGATCGACGTCGGCCCGACCGTCGCGTTGGGCGCGGTGATCACCGATGTGTCGTTGATCTGCAGATCGAAGATCGTCGGGTCCATGTAGTTGAAGAACCCTTCGACGTTGAATTGAAAGCGTTGCTCCAGCGGGATCTCCACGCCCAGGCTGGTCTGGTACGACCGCAGGAGGCCGTACTTGAGCGGCATCATGTCCAGGCCGGGCAGCGGCAGCACGAAGCGCGGCGGCTGGTGATAGATGCCCGCGCTGCCCTTGAGCCAGATCGCGCTGTCGTCGCTGCCCGGCTTCGCGTCGGGCAGGTCGCGATCGGCGAGCTTGTATCGCACGGTCAGGCGCGGATCGACGTCGTACTTGCTCGTGGTGCCGTCGGCGTTGCTGTCGGCGCGAACGCCGGGCCGGATCAGGATCCGCGGCGTCGGGCGCCACAGCGCCTCGACATAGGGCGACACACCGTAGAACTTGTCGAGCTGTGACGTGAGCGCCGAGAAGGCGTTCTGCCCCGCGGCCGCGCCCGCTCCCTGTTCGACCTTGTGGAAGAACGCCTGCACACCGAGGTCGAACGTGATCTTCGGCGTCGGGGCCCAGCGCGCGGTCGCGGTCGGCTCGACGCTCCAGACGTTGAAGTCGGTGCCCGCGCTGAAGGTATGGTCGTAGCCCGCGACCAGCCTCGCTGTCTCCTCGAACGGGCCGTCGGCGTGGCGGTAGCGAAAGTCGCCGCGGTGAAAGCCGAGCACCAGCGTCGGCGTCAGCGGGGGGTTGGGCATGTTCGGGTCGGCGGTCGCCGCCACGGTGTCGAGCTCGTCGTTCGCGCCGAAGAAGAACACCGTCCACCCGTTGCGCGGCGTCCCGCCGTCGAGCCGCAGCTGGTAGTCCCAGTACGAGAGCGTCAGGCGGTCGGTCGCCAGGCCCAGCAGGAACCCCGGGTAGCCGTAGCGCGCCGCCGCGGTGATCGTCGCGCCGATCGGTTTGATCGGCTCGCGCACGAGCCCGCCGACCTGCAAGAAGTTCGCGTCGAAGTCCAGCAGGTGCTGGTCGGGCCGCGCGCGCACCGTGCGCCCGTCGATGATGCCGCCGGTGTAGCCGCCATAGGAGGCCGGCGCGCCGCCCGGATAGAACTGAATCTCGTCGATCATCTCGGGGTGGATCACGCTCGTCCCGAGGAGCAAGTGGTAGAGCAGCGGCACGCGCGTCCCGTCGAGCAGGAAGCCGGTCGAGCTGGGGCTGGCGCCGCGCACGACCGGGTACGGCAGCAGCGACACGACCGAAGCCACGCCCGGCAGCGTCTGGATCACGCGAAATGGATCGCCGAACGTGCCCGGGATCTGCTTGATCTCGGCGCCGCGCAGCGTGATGCGCGAGACCTCGTCGCGACGCTTCTCAGCGACCACGATGATCTCGTAGGGGTCGTAGCGGTCGCGCTCGACGAGGTACTTGACCACCAGCTCCTGCTTGGGCGCCAGCGTCTCGTCCTGCACGAACGGATTGTGGCTGGGCGCGTAGACCGACACCCTGGCGTTGCCGGGCGGCAGCGGCAGCCGGAACTTTCCGTGCGCGTCAGCGTCGACGCTGTAGTGGCGATCGCCGACCACCGCGGTGACCGTGGCGCCGGCGATGGGCGCGCGCGTGCCGAGCTCGATCAGGCGGCCGCGCAGGACCGACGCGCGTGCGGGGCCTTCGTCCTTGATGGCCGCCTCGGGGACCGGCGGCGGCGGCGGCGGCAAGAACGTGTTCGTGAAGTTGATCTGAACCGGCACCGGCGCGCCGGCGTAGCGGGCCGGCTGGAACCGAAACGCCTTCGCCGCCGCAACGACCGCGGCGTCGAACGGTGGCTGCGGCAGCGTCGTGAGCTCCACCTTTTGCACGGCGCCGGTGACATCGACCAGCAACTTCACCGTCACCACGACCTTCGTCGTGAATGGTGGCGCGTTGGGCGGCGGCGGGACGATCCGATCCGACAGCAGTTTCGGCGGCTCGAAGCTGGCGGCGGCACCGGCGTCGGCGGACGGAGGCGCCTCGGCGGCAGGCGCGCTCGCCCCCGATCGGGGTGGAGCGGCGGCGTCGGCCACCGCGCCCGCGTCGACCGCGGCGGCCGGGTCGCCGGTCGCCTGCGCGTCCGGCGACGGCGCCCCGGCGTCGGGATTCGCCTCGGCGCGAGCGACGAGCGGCGCCAGCAGAACGGCGGCCAGCGCCGCCGCGCGGATCATCGCCAAGTCATCCCCCACCCGACCGTCGCACCGGCGTGCGGCCACCACTGGCGGCGCACGATCGCCTGCCCGGTGTCGACCTCGACGTTGCCGGTGTCGGCGACGCAACCGGTCCACTGGCCGACGGCCTCGACGGTGAAGCTGGTGGCGGCGCGTGGCCCGAGGACGATCATCCACTCGGCGCGCGCGAGGCCGGCCGCGCCGACGCCGCTGCAACTCGGCAGCGCCGGGCTCGCGCCCGGGAACGTGTACGACGTGTTGATCGTGCTCGGCAGCGGCATCACGTCGGGCCGCCCGGTGCTCCCCTCGACGATGCCGCCGAAACCGAAGCCGACCGCCAGCGACAGGTGCCGTGTCACGTGCCAGGTGGGATCGATCGTGCCCGCGAAGCGCAGGCCGTCGAGGCCGCCCGACGACCGCGCCAGCGCGTACTGGAACGACGCGAGCACCGACCAGTCGGCGTCGAGGCGCAGGCCGAGCCGCACCGTCGCTCCAATCAGCCGTCCGCTGGGCGCGCCTTCGAGTCCGCTGAACTGTCCGTACACGATCCCGAGGCCCATGCGGAACCCGCTGTGCAACCATGCGTCGCGGTCGGCCTCGGTCGGCAGGCTCAGGCGCGGCTCGCCTTCGTCGTCATCGTCTTTGTCTTTCGTCGGCGCCCCGGTCGGGGCGCCCGGGGCGGGCGCGCCCGCGGTCAGTGGGGGTGGCGGCAAGCCGCTGCCGCCCGGCGCCCCCGCGATCGACGAGCCGCCCGCGCTGGCGCCGGGAGCCGCGGCGATCGCATCGCGCGCCGCCGCCGGCGCAATGAGCGCGACGGCAAAAACAACGATCGACGGGCGCGCGCACCCGCCGCGCACGAACGGGCGGCGCTTCACTGCCGGCACTGCGAGGGCCACCAGGGCGGCGGGTTCGCGGTGTAGTCCCATTGCGGAACGTCGCAGGTCACATCGTTGCGGCAACCCCGGAGCGTGTAGTGCGTCAGCCCCTTGCAACGATCGGTGTCCCGGCCCGAGATCACGAGCTGCATCAGATTGGGTTGATCGCCCTGCTCGAACGACGGCAGGTGGACGCACGCAGTCGCGAAGGGGGTCAGATCCGGACCGTTGTCGAATGGCGGCTGGCGATAGCGTGTGCTGCTGTCGTCGGTGCGTTCCATGCAGCCGGCCTCCTCGACGGTCGCCGGCGGCTGCACGGCGATGGTGATGGTCGTATCGGCCGGCAGACCATGCGTGCAGGTCGCGGGATCCTCGGGAGGCAAGTTCCCCGACTCGATCTGGGCGAGGGTCGGGCTGGGAAAACCGCCCGCCGACAAGACCAGGAACCCGGGGAGCGGCTGGTCGCTGCAGCCCGGGCGTGGGTAAAACCCGCTCGGTGTGAAGCTGCCCTCCAGATAGGAGATCCGCTGATCAGGCGGGATCGTGGACGGCGAATCGGGCGCGAGCATCGTCAGGAAGCTCGCGCCGTAGATGATGTCGCCCGAATCAGGCGTGTCGACCTGCGGCGGTCCGGGCCCGGCGCTCGGCAAACGATGCGGCAGCGCGAGATCCAGCGTGCCGTCACCCATCCCACCGTCGGTTGCGCGGTCGTCGTAAAGCACCAAGCTGGCGTAGGCGACGCGCGAAGTGATGTCGCCGACCATCAGATCCGCCGACGGAAGATCCCGCAGCGAGATCGTCGTGGGAACCCCCACTGTCACTGGCACGTCGGCGCCGACGCGCGCCGGGACGAACCCGAAGGCATCGCGGCAACCCCTGCCGATCACGGTCGCGGCGTCCGAATTCTCGGGCGGCAGGATGCAGAACGGCTCGGTCAACCACTGTTCCCCCCAGACCAGCGCGACCTGCAGCGCGCGCTCCGAGTCGACGCCCGCGGGACGCACCGGCGCGATGTCGCCGGTCACGACGAAGTTGAACGTCACCAGCGGCGCCGCGTTGTCGGTCAGGCCCTGCAATTTCCCGCAACCAAACCAGGAGCCAGCGGTGACCAACCCGCCAACGACGGCGAGCGCGCGGACAATCGCCGCGCATCGATCCAGCGCTCTCATGGCTGCCACCCCGTTCCCACCAGCGCGCTCCATCCCGCCTTGAAGTCGCCGCTGACCCACGACGCGCTCGGCCCCCCGCTGACCATCAGCAGCCACGGCCCGGCGATGTGCACGCCGACGACGGCGTCGAGATCGACCGACGGCAGCAGCGAGAACGCCGTGTTCTCGAGATCGGCGCCGGTCAATCCGGCGCGAGCGCCCTGATTGCGGACGCGCGTCTCGTGCACGATGGTGGGCCCGACCCCGAGCCGCAGCCCAAAGGCGCCGCGCCCCGCCACATGCTGGAAGTCCGCGGCTGCGCGCAACCGGAGCTCGGTGTGGGTGACCGCCCAGTCGATCGATGACTCACTCGCCGTGGAGCCCGAGACACGCATCCCGACGCGAAAGCGGTGCCCGACCATCGCGCCCAGGCCGACGCCCGTCGACAACCCGGTCCCCAGCGCCGCGGGAAGCGCCAGCAGGACGCCGCCGTCGAGGGTCAGCCGCCCGCCCGAACGCACCGGCCATCGATCGTCGAGCACCACCGGCCCTTCCGCGCGCGCCGTCGTAGAGTGGAGGGCGTGCGCGACCGCGAGCACAAAAAGCCCGACGACGATTCGGCGCATGGTGCCCTTTGTGGCCGGCCACCGCCCGAACCTTCGCTCGACTCATGATCCTCCGCGGGTTCCGAACCTTCGCCCGCGTGCTCACCCGGGCGAAGGAACGCCCGCCGGCCGGCCACTCACGGTCGAGGATGCGCGCGTTCTCGTCGATCGAGATCACGCTGGGCGTGGGGATCACGCTGGGCGTGATCTGTGCTGCGCGCCACGCGTCGGCCGCCGCTTGCCGCCCGGGCGTGCGCCTCGACGGCGATGCCGCGCTGGTCGGCGTCGTCGGCGCCGCGCTGGGTGAGCGTGGTATCGCGACCGCTGCCGCCGACGATGATCCGGCGCGCGCCGCCGCGTGCACACCGGCACGCGTGACGCTGCAGCGCCGCGACGACCGCATCGCGGTCTCGATCGCCGGGCGCGAGCCCGCGGTCGCGCGCGAGGTCACCGACGCGCGCACCGCGACCACGGTGATCGAATCCTGGGTGCGCGTCGACGTCGAGGAGCCGCTGCTGGCCTCACGCACCGTCGCGATGGCGGCGCCCCGCCCGCCCGCGGTTTCGGCCCCGCCCGCGCCAGCGCCGCCGGCGACGACGACGACGATCACGGCGCCGCCGCCGACCGGCGGCCGCGGCGTCCAGCTGTTCGCGCTCGCCGAGCGCTCGATCGCCAGCGATGGGACCGCGTGGTTGGGCCTGCAGCTGGGCGCGTGCGTCGCGCTCGGCCCCTTCTGCCTGGGCGGACGCGCGCGGTTCGCGGTCGCCGACGGGCCGCAGCTGCAACAGGACGATCTGGAACGGCACGGATTCGAGTTGCTCTTCGACGGCGATCTGCCGGTTCACTTCGGGCGCGCGACGCTGTCGCCCGGTCTCGGCATCGGCATCGGATCCGTGCACACGCATCAAAAGGGAACCGGCCAGTCGGAGAGCACCGGCGGCCCGCACGCGGAGGCGCACGTGTCGCTGCTCTACGGGCTGCGGCCGCACCTGGCGCTAGAATTCGCTATGTCGTTCGACGTCACGGAGACCACTCACGTCGAGTCATCGTCGGCGGTGATGCTGCCCGACGAGCCGGAGTTCTTTGCCCGCTTCGGCGCGGGCGTGCGATTCGGAGGCCTATGACGAGCGCGGTGCCATGTTGAAAAACGGCAAGATGGTTCCCCTGCGCCGCGCCGGCGGCGCCGTGCTGGCGGCGATGTCCGACGAGGCGCTGCTCGCCGCGTGCGGCACCGGCGATCTCCCGGCGCTCGACGCGCTCTTCGAGCGCTTCCACCTGCCGCTCTACCGTTTTCTCGCGCGCTTGCCGACCACCGACGATCTCACGCGCGACGATCTCGTGCAGGCCACGTTTCTCGAGGTGCGGCGCATCGCCAAGCGCTTTCGCGGGACGTCGTCGGTCAAGACCTGGATCCTGGGCGTGGCGGCGAACCTGGCGCGCCATCAGCTGCGCGGCGAGCGGCGGCGGCGAGCGCATCACGCGTCCTATGCCGAGCGGCTGACCGCGGTGCCCGAGCGGCCCGATGAGCAGGCCGAGCGGCGTGAGCTGCTCGCGCGCGTCGCCGAGGCGCTGGCCGGGTTGCCCCACGACCAGCAGGTCGCGTTCGTTCTGTGCGATCTCGAGCAAGTGCCCGGCGTCGAGGTGGCGCGCGCGCTGGGCATCCCCGAGGGGACGATCTGGCGGCGGCTGCACGTCGCGCGCAAGGCGGTACGCGCCGCCGTCGAGGGCAACGGGTGATGCGCGAGCCGCCCTGCCCGCGCGAGGCCGAGGTGTCGCGCGCGCTTCAGCTCGGCGCCGACGCCGCGCTCGAGGCGCACCTGGCGACGTGCGCGACCTGCCGCACGAGCTGGCACGGATTCCAGGCGGCGATCGGCCTGGCCCGCGATCTGGCGGTCGACGTGCCCTCGCCCGCGCGCCGTGAGGAGGTGCGCGCGTCGCTGCTGGCCGCCGCGGAGTCGGGCCAGGCGGGCCCCATCTGTACGCGGACGCGGCATCTGCTCTGGCCGGCGCTGGGCGCGGCGGTGGTCGCGGCCGCGATCGGGATCGTCCACGGACACCTGCGCGACGCGCGGCCGCGCAGCCACGCGGTGGTGCACGCGAGCGCCGGCGCAGCGTTCGAGATCGCCTCGCCGCCCCCCGACGAGACGCTGCGTCTGCGCGCCGGCACCGTCGCGATCCAGGTCGACCCTCTCGCTCCGGGCCAGCGGTTTCGCGTGGTCGTCGGCGACGGCGAGGTCGAGGTGCGCGGAACGGCCTTCACCGTCTCGGCCACCGAGGACCGCCTGGCGGATGTGTCGGTGGCGCATGGCCGCGTCGAAGTCCGGCCGCGCGCGGGCGAACCCGCGGTGGTGAGCTCCGGGCAAAACTGGCGCGCGGGCGAGATCACCGCGCGGGCGATCGCGCCGCCGGCGGAGCCGATCCCGCCACCGCCGGTCGCGCCCGCGCGGGCGATCGCGCCGCCGCCACCGCAACGCCGCCTGGAGCGGCCGCGCGATCGAAAGGTCGCTGTCGCCGAGGCGGCGCTCGGCCACGATCGCGGCCGGCCGGCGGACGCGACGCCGCAGGAGTCGCTCTACGACGACGCCTGGGACGCGATGCGCGCCGGCGAGTTCGCGAAAGCGGCCGCGCGTTTCGCCGGCGTGGTCAACGCCGCGCCCAGAGGGCCGCTCGCCGACGAGGGCGCCTTCTGGCGCGCCGTGGCCACGGCGCGCGCCGGGCGCTCGGCGCTGGCGATCGATCTGTTCCGCGAGATGCTCGACGACTTTCCCGCGTCCTCGCGCCGCGGCGAGGCAGCGGCCATGGTCGGCTGGCTGCTGATCGACGCCGGCCACGCGGACGAGGCGCGCGCGCACTTTCGCGCCGCCGATTCCGACCCGAGCGAGCGGGTGCGCGCCAGCGCGCGACAAGGATTGGAGGTGATCGACCGATGACGGCGACAGCGATGGTGACGACGATCTTCGGGGCGACGCTCTTCGCAACCGGCGCGACGCCTGCTCCGGCGCCAGCGGGATCGATTGCGCTGCCCGGCGGCCCGCCGGTCGGAATGGACTATCTCGCGTACGACGCGGCGACCGGACGCGTCTGGGTGCCCGCCGGCAACACCGGCAACGTCGATGTCGTCGACGTTGCCACCGGCAAGCTGACGCCGCTCGGCGGCTTCGCGACGAAAATGTCGGCGCGCCCGGGGCGGCCGGCGCGCCAGCTGGGTCCGAGCTCGGTCACCGTCGGCGACGCCGCGGTATGGATCGGCAACCGCGGTGACGACAGCCTGTGCACGTTCGATCGCCGATCGCTCGCCAAGGGGCCGTGCGCGAGGCTGGCGTCGATGCCCGACGGCATCGCTTACGTCGCCGACACGCGCGAGATCTGGGTGACCACGCCGCGGGACGAATCGATCACGATCGTCGCTGTCGGCGGTAAAGAACCAGGCGCCCCCGCAGTCATCAAGCTCGAAGGCGAGCCCGAAGGCTACGCCGTCGAGGCCGGACGCGGCCTCTTCTACACCAACCTCGAAAACCGCGACCGCACGCTGGCGATCGACGTCAAGACGCGCAAGGTGGTCGCGAGCTGGGCCACCGGCTGCGGCGGCGACGGCCCGCGCGGACTGGCGCTGGATGCGAAGCGCCGGCTGCTCTTCTCCGCGTGCACCGACGGCGCGGTCAGCTTCGATCTCGCCAAGAGCGGCAAGGCGGTCGGCCGCATCAAGACCGGGGGCGGTGTCGACAACCTGGACTACCACGCCGGCAAGCGCCTGCTCTACGTGGCCTCGGCGCGCGACGGCCAGCTCACGATCGCGCGCGTCGCCGACGGCGGCGCGCTGACCGCGGCGGCCACCGCGCCAACCGCGAGCGGCGCGCGCAATCCGGTGGTCGACGCGAACGGTACCGCGTACGTCGCCGATTCGGCCGGCGCGCGGCTGATCGTCATCGCCCCGCGCGTGCCCTGAACGGTGCGCGCCATCGCGGCTGCGGCGGCGTGTCGAAATCCAGATTGCGTCCCACGATGGCTCGCCACCGGATTTTCGCGCCGATGACGACACGGAAGTCGCGGTTCGCGAGGCGCATGATGGGGCGACGGCTCACAAGCCGGCGCGCGGGGCCGGCCCGCGGGGCGGCACGCGGCGTGCTGTAAGCTCGGCCGTGACCAACCTCGTGCGGCGTCGCGGATTCCCGGCGGTTCAACTCCTGTTGTCGTTGATCGTCGCGGCGTGCTCGTCCGCAACGAGCCTGGCACCGAGCGATGCCGGCGATACCGACACGGTCGTGGCAACGGACGCCTCGCCCGATACGGGCTGCGATCCTTCGATCACCTACGCGAGCTTCGGCATGAGCTTCCTCGACACCTATTGCAACCGCTGCCATGCCTGGACCCAGGAGGCGGCTCAACTCGGAGGCTCGGCGATCTCGAACGCCGCCGGCCCCGGCGGCTTCATGCCACCTGGCGTGCCAATTCCTACAGCCGCCGAACGCCAGGAGCTGGTCCAGTGGATCGATTGTGGCGCCCCCTGAGCGGTGCGTCCAACGCGTTGCTCGTTGATCCGGCGCACGCCGCCAGGCTCCTTGACGCCGAGCCCCGTAGACACACACCGTTCGGGTGGTATGTTGAAGTTCCGGTGAATGATCGGCCTCGACCGATCGTCCATCAGGGCAGGAGAGCTCGTCATGAAAACCATCTCGACGGTTTGTGTCACGGTTCTGATGCTTGGGTCTGCCTACGCGCGGGCGCAGAGCGCCGAGGATCAGCCTTACGAGGATGCCAACACGCAGGCAGCGCAGCCGCCTTCGGCCGCGCCCAACGAGGTTCCGCCCGCACCTCCGCAGCAGCTCCCACCGCCGCCCCAAACCGCGGCTCCCGCGTACGGGGACGCTCAGTCGGCTCAGGCGGCGCCACCGGTTCAGGCGCAGGCGAGTGGACAGTGGGTCTACACCGGCCAGTACGGCTGGGTCTGGATGCCGTACGGGAATCAGTACACGTACGCGCCGACGACAACCGGCGTTTACCCATCTGAGTACGTCTACTATCCGACGTACGGCTGGACGTGGGTGACGGCGCCGTGGGTGTTTGGCTGGGGCGTGCAACCGTTCTTCGGCGTTTACGGGCCTGGGCACTTTGGCTGGTACAACCGGATCTACGCTGCGGGTGGCTGGCGAGGCTACGGTTACGGCCGCGTCTATGGGGCGGGCTATCGCGGTGGGTACGCTGGTTATCGCGGCGGCTACGGGGGCTACGCCGCGGCTCGGGGCGGGTATGGCTACGGCGCCGGCGCGCATGTCTACCGCGGCGCCCCGGCCTACGGCGGCGGGTTCCACGGCGGTGGCGGCGGCTTCCATGGCGTCAGCGGCGGCGGCTTTCACGGTGGATCCAGCGGCGGCCACTTCGGCGGCGGCGGCGGCTTCCACGGCGGTGGCGGCGGCTTCCACGGCGGCGGCCACGGCCGTCACTAACAACCGCTCGTCCTGACCGTTTCTCGACGGCGCTCGGTCTCTCGATCGAGCGCCGTTTTTCATTGTCGTCGCGTCGCCGCGTCGCGGACGACCGTTTCGGTGCGCAAAAGGAAATGCCGCCGGGCGCGAAAGCCCGGCGGCGTTCCTACGCCTCTAGCGAACGGTCGAGCGGATCAGAATTCGAGCTCGCTCGCGGCCAGCAGCACGGCGCCGAAGCCCTGCGGCACGTTGTCGCGCACGTAGGTGTACCTGCAGTCGAGCGTCGGCGTGGCGCCCGGCGCGATCTGCGCCGCCGTCTTGCACGTCGACGGCGCAGGCGGCGTCCCCGTGGTGAGATCCGTGCGGAAATCGGCGTTGGTATAGGCGTTATATGTTCCGCCCACGCTCATGCCGACCACGGTGCCGCGGATGTTGACCGAGCCGTCAGTGCCGACGTCGATGCGCGACTTCACGCCCGCCCAGCCCTTCTTGGCGACGGCGAGGTAGTCGCTGGAGATGTAGCCGAGCCGCACCGCCTTCGCGAGCGCGTACGAGAAGATCCCGCTCGACGACGTCTCGAGCCAGTTCGGCTGGCCCGGCTTGTCGGTCTCACCGGCGTAGCCGCCGTTGGCCGGTGGCGGCGCGTCCATCTGATTGACGACCTGGTACCAGAGGCCCGTCGCGGGATCCTGGTAGGTCTTCAGGCCCTGGGCGATGTTGCTGACGACGTCGAGCAGCGCCTGCCGATCCGGATGACTGGCAGGCAGGTATTCGAGCACGTCGACGGTACCGGCGAGGAACCAGGCGATCGAACGAGCCCACAGGATGGGCGAGACCACGATGCCGGTCCGCACCGGGGTCTTCGACGGCAGGCCGAGGCCCAGCCAGACACCGTCGGCGGCGCCGTTCCACGCGTGGAAGTAGAGCTTGGTCTGCGGATCGAACGTGTGGCTGGCGAGAATCTTGATCTGCGTGGTCGCGGTGCTGAAGCAGTCGGCCGAGTCGCCCGCCAGCTGCGAGTCGGCGTACAGCGCGCCGAAGCGGGTGATGAACGGCTCGGACATGTAGATCCCGTCGAGCCACTGCTGATTGGGATAGGCCGGCTTGTGCCAGAACGCGCCGCCCGGGTTCTTCATGATGTTGTGGAAGTCTGGCGCGTGCTGCTCATTGCCTTCAGGTAGCGCGCGTCGTTGGTCGCCGCGTACATGCCGAAGAGCAGGTTCGACGGCTGGATCACGTCCTGGACGGTCGGATCGTTGGGCGCCAGGCTGACGAAGACCAGCCGGCGGACGAACCCGCCTGGACGTGGGCGTTGACGGATAGTTGGCTCGATCTCGGGCATGCGGTCCTCCTTGGGCGACGTCGCCTCCAACCGGGGCCGGGGGGCCCCGAGGTAGACGACAATGCGAGTGGACCATCATCGTAAATTAATGTATGTTAGCTTAATGTTTTAAACGACATACAAATCGAAAACGGGAATGCACACCGCGGCGGAGTGCGCCGAGGCGTCGCGTCGAAGTGCGCCGACGGCCGAGGAATCTGCTCTAGTTCGCCCCATGGGGACTGGTGGCGTGGAACATCGATCAAACGGGCGCCGAGGGCCGACGCGCGTTCTGTCATCTGGCAGGTTATCGCGCGTAGTCGTCGCGCTCGCAGCCAGCACCGCAGCGGCGACGTGCTCGAGCGTGCAGCCGTCCGATACCGGCGACGCTGGCACGCCGAGCGTGGTCGCGCCGACCGTGGTCGTATCCGACCTCATCGGTCCCGTGGCTCCGTGCGGCGCGGGGTTTGCGCACCCAAACGTCTGCTGTCGCGATGGCGCGTGCCTGACAGGCGGCGGCGATCCCTTCGCCGCTTGTAGCGCGGATGCGTTGACCTTCCCCGACCGCCATCGCTGCTGCCCGCTCGATGGCGGCAGCTGCGTCGACGCTCCGACGGGTGCGGGCGGTGGCGACGCCGCGGTGGTCGGTGGTTGTAGCTTGCCGTGCGGGCCCGAGGGAAAACCTTCAACCGATTCGGGGATTCCTCCTTGCGGGAATGGCGCGACGTCGAACGGCACCTGCGCTTACTGCTGCATGGGACCCAATTGCCCGACCAACCTTTGCACGTGCGCGCAAGTGACGCCCGGCGGTAGCGCCTGCTGCCGCCTCCCCCAGTGCCACGCCTGCCCGTCGGCATGGGGCGCCGCGGGCGTACAGGCGGATCTGTGTTGCGCATCTCCGAGCCGCTGCTTCTCCCAGTCGACGGAGGTTCTCGCGCCCGAGGGCGGCGGGAGTCTCGGGGGTCCCGGCGGCTGTGAGTCGGTCGAGTACGGGAACGGCCATCTCCACGCCATCACCTGCGACGCGAATACTGCATCGTGCCTCTGCTCGATCGACGGCACCACGATCGAACAGATCGAAAACAGCATCGTCAACGGCAACGGCAACTGCGACGTCCAGACTTGCGCGTTCCCGCCGCTTTGAGCCGACCCACGGTAGGGCTCGGCGACCGCGACCTGATGATCGCATTCAGTGAGCGGGAGAAGGGGTTCGAACCCTCGACGTCCACCTTGGCAAGGTGGCACTCTACCACTGAGTTACTCCCGCGAAATGCCGGCGTAACCTATGCAATTCTC
>Ga0265342_10001078_pt1 | contig 26464 bp, 22 predicted proteins | sample 4CB327metaG_FD_203125 | JGI IMG/M metagenome (GOLD analysis project Ga0265342, IMG submission 203125) | Rhizosphere microbial communities from Carex aquatilis grown in University of Washington, Seatle, WA, United States - 4-CB3-27 metaG | ecosystem: Host-associated > Plants > Roots >... | reverse complement strand
TCGCGCGCGGCCGCGTCGAGACCGACGGCGCGCCGGCGCTCGACGGCGTCTACCGCTTGGGCGCCTGACGGCGCTGCGGCGCGGCCTTGGGCTGCGGCGGCTCGTCCGTGCGCGCCGAGTCCGGCACGTTGCCGGCTTCGTCGTCGATATCGGCGAGCAGAGCGGTGACGCGCCGCGCATTGGCGCCGAAGTCGTGCGACCCGTAGCGCGAGGCCGAGCGCACGTCGACGCGCGAGGTGCCGTCGCGCAAGGCCGTCACCCGCACTACGACGTCGTCGCGGAAGCCCATGATGGTCGTGCGCGCCACCGCCTCGATGACGCCGTCGCGTCGCGCGCCGGCCGGCGGCCGCGCATCCACCACCAGCCATTTGCGTTTGTTGATGACCTTGAGCGCAGTGTCATAGGCGGTGCGGAGCGGCAACTCGACCTGCAGCGGCGCGACGTCGGGATAGCCCTTGCGCTGAAGTTCGGCGAAGCGCGCCGGATAGTCGATCTTGCCGGGGGGCCGCAGGCGCGACAGCACGTCGAAGCGCGGTGGGCTGGCGAAGTCGGTGGTGACGTCGTTGATTTCCGGCAGCTTGTAGGCGCGCAGGCCGAGAAAGGCGGGATAGGCGAGCAGGGCGGTGCCGAGCAGCAGCGCGCCGAGTGCGCGGCCGAGGCCCGGCGAGCCATTGCGCCAGATGGCGATGAAGCTCGCCAGCGCCAGCAGGATCGCTCCGGCCGCGAAGGCGAGCGCGGCGCCGAACGTGGCGATGGCCGGGCCGATCTCCAGCAAGCCGGAGCGGACGATAATGACCGACAGCGCCGCCACCGCCAGGGCGAACCAGGCGAGCCGCGCCGACCAGATCGCCAGCGGCGACATCGGCTCATCGACAAAGGGTCGGCGCAACATGCGTCTCTTCTATCCTTAAACCGCTATCCCTTGCAGATGCCGCGCAGCGCTGTCCACTCCGCCGGCGAGAGCATAGCCGGTCCGCCGCTCCCTGGCGCGAGGCGCTCGATCGTGGCGACGCGCGCCCTGGTGTCCGGATGGTCGCGCAGGATCTTCATGCCCGGCTCGGTGGCGCCGCCGATACGCGCCAGGATGGCGGCGAGCGCCCGGGCGTTGCCGCCGGCCTTCTGCATCAGGCCGACGCCGTAGACGTCGGCGGCGGCCTCGACCTCGCGCGAATAGGAGGACTGAAGCACCGTCTTTGCGGCGATGACCACGGCGCCGCCGCCGACGAAGTCGCCGAGCACCATGCCGAACAGGAAGGAGAGCCCGGCGCCCTGAAGCACCGCGCGGGTGCCGTCGCGATGCGCAACATGGCCGAGCTCGTGCGCCAGCACGCCGGCGAGCTCGTCGGCGTCGTGCGCGGCGTCGATGAGACCTTCGAAGACGTAGACCTGCCCGCCGGGGATGGCGAAGGCATTGGACTCAGGGCGGTGCACGATCGTGAAGCGGAGAGGTTGCGGCAAGGCCGCCGCCGCTTCGAGCCGCTGCGTCACCTTCGCGAATGCGGCGCGCGCATCGGCCTTGCCGGCGTCGTTGCCGCATTCGAAGGCGGCGCCGGCGTGCTTGGTGTCGAGCGCGCTGCGGATCTGCACGTCGACCGCGGCTCCCAGTTTGCGCTCGACCGCAACCGGCAGGAGCGGCGCGACGCGGGCGGCGACGGCCGGCACGCCGAACCATGCGACCATGAGCAGCGTCGCAACCGCGACGAAGCTGAGGCCGACGACTGCGAGCCGCTGGCGATGCTGCAAGCCGCCCGAACGGTCGACATTGGCCGCGCGGGCGTCGATCGTGGCGGCAAGGGCGGGATCGGTGATGGTCAGCCGCTCGAGACGCACCTGGCCATGGCGCCCGAGGCGCAGCACGCCGTCCGGCCCCGGCAGCCCCTCGATCTCCTCGTACGGCCACTCAGCGAGCAGGCGGCCCTCGGCGTCGTCGATCGTCAGCGTGCGCGCCCCCAGCGTAACGCGCGCGTCGCGGCGCGTGCTGATGCGACCGTCGAAGAAAACGCCGGCGCCGGTCGTCGCTGGGACGGTTACGTCGCTCATCAGTAGCCGCCTACGTTCAATGCGTCGGCCAAACCTTCGCCGAGCGGCGAGCTTGCCTCGCCGCGGGCTTCGACGCGGTCCAGCCGTTCGACCCGGGACAGGTGCAGCGCTTCGGCGCCGAGCTGCCACAGCGAGAGCTGGACGGTGGCGCGATAGATGGTCGAATAGCCGAGTGCGGCGATGACGTAGCCGCCGAGCCCGATCACGCTCGCGGCGATGTCGCCGGCGCCGGTCTCCGGCATCTTGCCGGCGAGAATGCCGATGAAGATCAGGAGCGGCACGGCGAGGATGCCGAGCACGATCGTGAAAAGTAAGCCCCACCACAGGAAGCGCATGTAGGCGCCATAGACATGGCGGATGCGCAGGCTCGACGTCGCCTCGATCTCGCCGAAGCGCAGGCCCGACGTCCACCAGCGCAGCACCACAGCCTGGAACACCGGATAGAAAAGCACCGCGAGCAGGACGGACAGCCCGATCATCAGCATGGCGAAGACGATGGTCTCGCCGAGCGCGGGATTGCCGCCCTCGACGCGCGCCATCACGTCGTCGCCGCCTTGGCCGACTGCGTCGGCGAGCGCGCCCCAATCGACCGCTTCGACGAAGGCGGCGGCGGTCAGCGCGAGCGGCGCCATCACCAGGAGCCACATCGGCACGCCGCGCAGGAGCAGCTTCCAGCCGGCCCCGGCAAAACGGCCGGGCAGGGTGCCGTAAAAGGTGTGGCGCATCTTGTAGCGCTCGAGGCTGGCCAACTGGAACGGATAGGCGAGCCCGAACGTGAGCGCGGTCGCGAGCCACCAGCCGGCGGCGCGGAAGGCGTAGACCCAGGCCGACCCGTCCTGCGTGAAGCGCAGGCCGCGGAAGATGGTGCGCGTCAGCCGGTAGCGGCGCGCGCGGTAGATGGCGTATTGCCCGAGCACGCCAAGGCCGAGGAAGGCGAGGCCGCCGGCCATCTCGCCGAAGACGCCGAGATCGAGCGCGGCGACGAAGAAGCCGGCATAGACCGGAACAAGGATGGCGACGGCGACGAGGAAGCCGAGCACGAGCTCGATCGGCGTGCCGGCATATTCCAGCGTCTCCCCGTCGATCTCCGTGCTCGCCCAGAGGAAGCGGCGCACATCGGTCATCAGCCAGAAGCGATAGAGGCCAAGCGAGACCAAGAGCAGCGCCGCGCCGCGCGCGAGCAAGCGCGCATAGGTGCGCCGCCGGCCAAGGAACCGCACGCTGCTGGCCTTACCCCCGCTGGCCTCGAGGCTCGTCATTACCGATAGGGATAGAGCCGAAGCCGGGCGCGGGCAATGACCGCGTAAGCTGCCGTAATTATTAAAGAACCTTTCCTCACGAAATGATCACAGTCGCGCGTTTGTGGCGAAACTTGCAGCGCCTCAGGGCGTTGAGTGTCGTGCATCGCGCATGACGCGCGGGTTTGAGCAATTTTTGTGCAAGAAGGAGCCCGCCCGTGCGGTCGACGATTCGAATTGTGGCGCTGACGAGCTGCGCCGTGCTGTCGGGCCTCTCCGTAGCGCAAGCGCAGGAGCAGTCGCCGACGCAGTTCTGGCATCAGGAGTGGGCGCGCCAGCGCAACGCCTCCACCCAGCAGGGGCAGGGCTATCCCTATTATCAGTCTCAAGGGTATCAGAAGCGCGGCTGGATCGGCGGCGACAGCATCGACAGTTACGACCCCGAGCCGGATCCGGCGCGCGGATCGCGCGGGCCGATGCCGCAAGCGCACGTCGATAACCCGACCTTCTACGACTACAAGCCGGATACGCTGAAGACCATTTCGCTCTCGGCGATCTGCAAGCCGCAACTCTTGCCGGCGGCGCAGGCCGCGCAGGCGACGCTCAAGCCGCAGAAGGTGTCGGAGACGACCGGCGCCGCGCCGACAGAGACGCCTGCCGTTGTGACCGAGCCGCCGCCGCCGACGCCCTTTGCCCAAGCCTGTGCGGCCGACGCCTCGCAGAGCGTTCGTGTCCTGCCCGAGGTCGGCAAGGCGCTGACCGCCTGGTACGGCGCGCATCCGCAGTTCGTATGGAGCGACGGCAGCAAGGTGAGCGCCAAGGCTCTGGCGGCGATGGCGACGCTCAATGCCAGCGACAAGGTCGGCCTCGTGCCGGCCGATTACCGCGTCGATCCGCCGGCGCTCGACGGCCTCGACGATGCCGCGCGGCAGGCCGCGCTGGCGCGGTTCGACATCCTGCTGTCGGCCAGAACGATGACTTACGTGCTCGACGCCACCCGCGGCCGCATCGATCCCAACCGCATTTCCGGTTATCACGATCTGCCCCGCAAGAGCGTCGATCTTGCCGCCGCGATGGACACGCTGTCGCAGCAGGACGATGTCTCGACTTATTTACAGGCGCAGAATCCCGACAACGCCCAGTTCAAGGCGCTCGTCGCCGAGTTGGCGCGCCTGCGCGAGCGCACGCCGAATCAGCAGGCGCGGCTCAACGACGACATCCGCATTGTGCCCGGCGAGAGCAATCTGAAGTTGGGGGCCGTCCTCACAGCCATTGGCGAGGCCGCGCCGGACCTGAAACAGAAATTTGCGGATGTCTTCTCGAACGCACCCGTCACGTATGACCGCGGCGCGGTCGCGTTGGTCAAGGCGTTCCAGCGCGAGAAGGGTCTGGGTGCCGACGGCATCATCGGCGGCAACACCATCCGCGCGCTGACGAAGCGCGACGATAATGCCGGCAAGATCGCGAAGGTGGAGATAGCGCTCGAACAGCTGCGCTGGCTGCCGCGCAAGTTCGGCGACCGCTACGTCTTCCTCAATCAGCCCGCCTACGAGGTCTCTTATTTCGATGGCAACAGCAAGCCGCTCACCATGCGTGCCGTCGTCGGCCGTCCTGATGCGCAGACTTATTTCTTCGTCGACCACATCAAGGACGTGCAGTTCAATCCGTACTGGAACCTGCCGCGCTCGATCGTGGTCAACGAGATGCTGCCCAAGCTCTATCGCAACGGCTCCTACCTCGACGATCACGGCTATGAGGTGCTGAACCAGCGTGGTCGACAGATCGCCTCGAATTCGGTCGACTGGGCGCGTTACGCCAAGAACGCGGTCGGCGTCGAGGTGCGGCAGCCGCCGGGCCGGCGCAACGCGCTCGGCCTCCTCAAGATCGAGTTTCCGAACAAGCATGCGATCTACATGCACGACACGCCGCAGAAGTCGTTCTTCGCCCGCGACACGCGTGCGCTCAGTCACGGCTGCGTGCGGTTGCAGAATCCGCAGGCCATGGCGGCGGCGGTGCTCGGCAAGAGCATCGACTACGTCAACAAGCAGATCGCCCGTGGCGAAAACGCCAGCGAGCGTGTCAGCGACGTTCCGGTTTATCTCGCCTATTTTACGGCCTGGCCGGACCAGAGCGGCACCGTTCACTACTACGGCGACGTCTATGACCGCGACGCGCACATGAAGACCGCCTTCGAGAAGACGGAAAGCGCGCGCAAGGGCGGCTAGGCCTTCAGCCGGGACACCGCGAGACGATAGAGGAACCAGTCGAGCCGCACGGCATCGGGAGCGATGCCGGCGGCTCCGACGATTGGAGGCCATTCAGTGCGCCTGAGCGCGCGCGTCACCGAGATGCTGCCGTCCTTGATCACCATCGGATGCACGCCCATCATCCGCCCGACGATGCCGATGACGGAGTAGGGGACCGGATGGCGCTCAAGGTCGGCGATCATCCAGCCGCGCCGCGCCGTCGTCTCCATCCAGCGCAGCAGGGCGACGATCCGCTCGTCGTCGAGATGATGCGCGACAAGGCTCGAGACGACGAGATCGACGCGCAGTGTGGGCCGCAGAGTGAAGACGTCGGCGGCGAGGTAATCGACACGGTCGCCGGCGTTGGTGGCCTCGCGCGCAAGGGCGATCGTGTCCGGCTCGATGTCGACGCCGATCAGCCGCAGCGGCAGGCCGCGGCGGCGCGCCCAGCGGCGGATCGCGCGCAAGAGATCGCCATAGCCGCAGCCGACATCGAGCAGCGTCAGCGGTTCGCCCCGCGCAGGCTCGCGTATGGCCTCGGCGAGCCAGTTGAGCACCGGCCGGTGCCCGAGCATCGCGCCGTTGAGCCGGGCGAGGCTCTTGAAATAGGCCGCGCGCTCCTCGGGCGTGGGCGACCCTGTGTCCAGCCATTCCAGTGCCCGGCTCCGGCAGGTGAAGTCCGGCACGTCAGGCGCCCCGGAAGGACATGATCTCCGCCGACAGTCCGGGGCCGAACGACATGGCGCAGCCGCGGCCGTCATGGACGCCGCTGCGCATCAGCTGGTCCAGCACGAACATCACCGTCGCCGACGACATGTTGCCGTAGCGACGCAGCACGTCGCGGGAGGCGGCGAGCGCTTCTCCGTCAAGGTCGAGCGCGTGCTCGACCGCGTCGAGCACGGTGCGTCCGCCGGGATGGACGGCCCACAGATCGATGTCGCTTGCGGCTACGCCGCCGACGATGTCGCCGGCCTGCGCGTGCAAGCCGGCCTGGATGGCCTTCGGCACGCGGCCCGACAGCACCATATCGAAGCCGGAAGCGCGGATGTTCCAGGTGATATGGTCGCGAGTCTCGGGCATCAGAACCGTTCGGAAGCCGTCGAGCGCTAGCCCGTCCTCGTCGGCGGAAACGAGCGCCGCCGCGCAGCCGTCGGCGAAGATCAGGAACGACAGCATCTGCTCGAGGTCTGTCGTCTCCTGCAGGTGCAGCGTGCACAGTTCGATGCACAGCACGAGCACGCGCGCGTCAGGCTCCGAGCGCACGATGTGACGCGCGAGCCTGAGCGCATTGATCGCCGCGTAGCAGCCCATGAAGCCGATCATCGTCCGCTCCACGCCGGGCAGCAGGCCGCATTGCGCGATGACGTCGTGATCGACCCCGGGCGCGGAAAAGCCGGTGCAGCAGGCGGTCAGGATATGGGTGATGCGCCGGCGCTCATTGTTGCCGAGCAGCGTGTCGGCGGCCTGGCAGGCGAGCGCCGGCGCGTGCCTCTCGAAAGCGAGCATCCGCGCGGCGGTGTCGGGGAAATCACCGGGCGCGTAGAAGCCGCCAGCTGAGAGGTTTTCGGGTGCGAGAAAAGAATAGCGGTGCTCGATGCCGGAGCGCTCGGCCATGCGTGAGAACAGTCGCGCCTTGCGCGGCTCGGCCTCGAGCGCGTTCAAGGCGTGCTGCGCGAACAGCACATGCACGTCGTGCCGCGGCACGGCGGTGGCGATGCGGTTGAGATAGGCTGTGGTCAAATGCTTGGTGTCCGTCGAGGCCGCCCTTGGCAGGAAAACCCCGCCCGGCTGCGCATCGTCCGGCCACCGCCGCTTCCAGGCATCAATTGGGCGTGATCCCGGCCGCCTTATTCGTAGCGCAGCGCCTCGATCGGATCGAGCCGCGCTGCCTTTCGCGCCGGGTAGTAACCGAAGAAGATGCCGACCGCGGCAGAGAACACGAACCCGCCGGCCACGGCGGTGAGCGAAATCGGCGCCGACCAGCCCGAGATCGCTTGGATCGCCAGCGAAAAGCCGATGCCCATCACGATGCCGGCAATGCCGCCGGTGACGCTGAGCAGGACCGCTTCCGCGAGGAATTGCAGCAGCACGTGCAGGCGCCGCGCGCCGATCGCCATGCGCAGGCCGATCTCTCGGGTGCGCTCGGTCACCGAGACGAGCAGGATGTTCATGATGCCGATGCCGCCGACGACGAGCGAGATCGAGGCGACGGCGGCGAGCAGCAAGGCCATGATCCGGCTCGAGCTTTCCGCCGTTTCGGCGATCTGGCTCAAATTGCGCACCGAGAAATCGTCGTCCGCGCCCGGCTTGATGCGGTGGCGGATCTTCAGGATGCCGGTGACCTGCCCGATCGCCGCCTGCACGTCCTCGGCGCTGCCGGCCTGCACGAAGATCTGGTTGACGTAGCCGGCAAGGTGCGGCGTCAGGCCGTACGGGTTCGGCGGCGCCGGATAGATCCAGTTGAGTTGCGCCTGTGCCTGCGTCGGCGCGGCGACGCCGAGCACCTTCCGCTCGGCGGTGGTGAAGGGGATCATGACGAGATCGTCCTGATCCTGGCCGAACGGCGTCTGGCCCTTGGAAGCGAGCACGCCGATCACGCGCATCGGTGTGCTCTTCACCTGGATCAGCGCGCCGACCGGGCTGACCGATTCTCCGAACAACTGCTTCGCCACGGTCGCCCCGATGACCACGACGAGCGCCGCGGCGTCCTCGTCCTCGTCGGCGATTTCGCGGCCCTCGCCGATGCGCCAGTTGGTCATCGGCGGGTAGTTCGGGCTGACGCCCTGGATGGAGGTTGCCCAGTTCTGGTTGCCGTACTGGATCTGCCCGGACTGACGGATCAGGAAGCCGACCTCGGTCGCCGCGGAGGCCTCACGGCGGATCGCCTGCGCATCGGTGGTCGTGAGCGTCGAGGCGGAGCCGAACCCGCCGCGCATGCCGCCGGCGGTGCGCGCGCCGGGCAACACGACGACGAGATTGGTGCCGAGGCTCTCGATCTGCTTGCGCACGGCGTCGTTGGCGCCCTGGCCGACGGCGACCATGGCGATGAGCGCGGCGACGCCGATGAAGACGCCGAGCGTGGTCAGCGCCGAGCGCATCATGTTGCGTCGGATCGCCTGCACCGCGGCGGCGATGATCATGCGCGCGAAGGCGAGCGCCGCCCCCTGTCGTTGCGAGGCGGCGGTACGCGCCGGCGCCATGGCGGCGGCCGCGCGCGGCTCGGCTTCCCTGGGCTTGCGCACGTCGGCGACGATCTCGCCGTCGCGCATGGTCAGCACGCGATCGGCATAGGCGGCGATATCGGCCTCGTGCGTGACGACGATGATCGTGACGCCCTGCTTGCGGTTGAGCGTCGTCAGCGTCGCCATGATCTCGTGCGAGGTCTTGGTGTCGAGATTGCCGGTCGGCTCGTCGGCGAGCAGCAGCCCCGGCTCGTTGATCAGCGCACGCGCGATCGCGACGCGCTGCTGCTGGCCGCCGGAGAGTTGCCCCGGCGTGTTGCGCTCGCGTTCGCCTAAACCGAGCAGCGACAGCGCGGCGCGCGCCCTTACCATGCGCGAGCCGGCGCTGGCCGGTCCCGACGCGGCGTAGAACAGCGGCAGCGCCACGTTTTCGAGCGCGCTGGTGCGCGCGAGCAGGTTGAAACTCTGGAACACGAAGCCGAGCCGCTCGCTCCGCAGCCGCGCGCGCTCGGGCTCGCTCAGCGCGGCGACGTCGAGGCCTTCGAAGAAATAGTGACCGCCCGAAGGCCGGTCGAGGCAGCCGATCACGTTCATCAAGGTCGACTTGCCGGAGCCGGACGCGCCCATGATGGCGACGAATTCGCCGGCCTCGATCGTCAGGCTGACATCGCGCAGCGCATGCACGTCGACATCGCCGACATGGTAGGTGCGCGAGACATGCTCGAGGCGGATGATCGGCTCGGCCATCATCGCCACCGGATCAGAGCCGCGGACGCGGCAGGGCGTTCTTGGGTGCCCCGCGCTGCTCGGCGGTGATGACGAGATCGTCGGCCTTCAGGTCACCCGAGACGATCTCGGTGAAGCTGTCGTCGTCGAGCCCGGTGGTGACCGGCACGGCGACCGGCTCGCCGTCGCGCAAGACGAAGACGCGACCTTGCACATCGGCGCTGCGCGTGCGGCGGGCGCCGCCGGCCGGCCCTTGCCCGGGTGGCGAATAGCGCAGCGCCTGGCTCGGCACGCGCAGCACGTCGCGGCGCTGGTCCACCACGATCCGCGTCGCTGCCGTCATGCCGGGCTTGAGCGCAAGGTCCTTGTTGTCGACACTGGTGACGACGTCGTAGGTGACGACGTTCTGCACCGTCTGCGGCGACTGGCGCACCTGCGAGACGGAGCCGCGAAAGGTGCGCCGCGGGAACGCATCGACGGTGAAGGTCGCGCGGTTGCCGGTCTTGATGCCGCCGATGTCGCTCTCGCTGACATTAGTGTCGACCTGCATCTGCGTGAGGTCGGTGGCGATCAGGAACAGCGTCGGAGTCTGGAAGCTCGCCGCCACCGTCTGACCGACGGTGACGTTGCGCGAGACGACGGTTCCGTTCACGGGCGATACGATGTCGGTATAGCCGAGATTGACCTCGGCCGCCTCGAGTTGCGCCTGACGCTGCTGGATGGTCGCTTCATCGACGCCGATCTGCGCCCGCGCCTGGTCGAGCGCGTTCCTGGCAATATCGAGCGTGTCCTTGGCGATGGCATTGGTTTGTGCAAGCCGCGCGTTGCGGTCGTAGTTGATCTGCGCGTAATCGAAATTGGCCCGGTCTTTGACCAGTTGTGCGTTTGCCACCGCGAGGATGGCGCGGTTCTGATCGACAACGCTCTGATACGGACGCGGATCAATCTTGGCGCACACCTGGCCCGTTTTGACCTCGGTGTTGTAATCGCAGTGGAGTTCCTGGATGACGCCGGAGATGTAGCTGCCGACGATGATGGTCAGCACCGGATTGACGGTGCCGGTCGCCGTCACCGTTTTGGTGATGTCGCCGCGCGCGACGACGGCGGTGGTGTAGCGCATCGGTTCGACACCCGACGCAAACCAGTACCAGGCGAGCGCAGCGAGTGCCGCGATGGCCGCGACAGCGGCAAGGACGGCGCGGGCGCTGAGGCGGCGCGGCGGCGGCGTGAGCTTCGGCGCGTTCGGCAGACTGACGGGTTGCTGCTCGCCGGGGAGGGCGTCGCTCTTCATCGGCTGGTTCATGTCGCGCCGTCGCTCGATCGCTGCGCTGCCCCGTTGCAACAAGGGCAGACTGCGATTCGTCAGCCGAATAGGCCTCCGGACCGCAGCCCGTCACCCCCGCTGGTGAAGCCCGCGTCGTCGTTGCTTTATTGGCTCACGACGCCTTTGCGGGCATTGACATAACGCAAGTGCAAAACGGCAACGGGCGCCCGAAGAGCGCCCGCGCGGTGTCGCTGTGATCTTGAAATGCTACTCGCGCTTCTTCCGTCCCGCCTTCTTCTTCGCGGTCTTCTTGCGGGCGGTCTTCCTGGCGGCCGGACGCGCCTTGACGGCCTTCTTTTTCGCCCGCCGTGCCGCCGGCCGCGCCGCCTTCTTTTTCGCCGTCTTCCTGCGCGCTGCCGTTCGCGTGCCGAGCGCACGGTCGACCCGCTTCGCCTGTTTCCGGACCGCCCCTTCGACGGCCGGCAGCGCGTCCTTCGCCCGTTCCTCGAGCCGTGCCGCCGTGCCGGCGACGGTTTCGGCGATCACGCGCCGCGCCTCGTCCGCCGCGGCGTCGAGCGCAGCGCCGGCGACATTGCGCATCGCATTCATCGCCACGTCGGCGATTCTCTTCTTGGCCATCGTGCCCGCCCTCCTGGTTCCGGTTCCATAAAGACGAAACCGGAGCCGGTCCGGTTCCATGAAAGACCAAGTTTTTATTGAGAGGGTCCGCGCGCCGGGAACAGGTTAGACGTCGAACGCGTACCGATGCGTTGCTGTCGCAGCCAGAAACCGGCAAAATCAGCTGCGTCCGCCATCCCCGTTAGGGCCGGTTGTCACCCGGCGCGCGGTGTGCCGGGAGAACGCGTTGCCCGGCGCTGCGTTCCAGACGGCTCAGCCCGATTTCTGCACCGGCCACAGCCAGGCGGCGCCGCGCACGCCGCTGGAATCGCCATGCTGCGCGCGGACAGTGCGCGTCTCGAGTAGGTCGGAGAACGCGTAGCGCGCGACCTGCGCGAGAAGGCCATCGTAAAGCGCATCGATGTTGGAGAGGCCACCGCCGAGCACGACCGCGTCGGGATCGACGATGTTGATAACGGACGCGAGTCCGCGCGCCAGCCGATCCTGGTAGGCGGCGCGTGCGGCGCTTGCCACGGCGTCGCCGCGCGCGGCGGCTTCGGCGATGTCGTGCGCGGCCAGCTTTTGCCCCGTGCGCGCATGGTAGTCGCTCGAAAGCCCGGCGCCCGAGAGGAAGGTTTCGATGCAGCCGGACTTGCCGCAATAGCAGGCCCGGCCCGGCCGTTCGTCGTCGCGCGGCCAGGGCAGGGGATTGTGCCCCCATTCGCCGGCAATGCGGTTGCGGCCCGTGACCACCTTCTGGTCGATGACGAGGCCGCCGCCGACGCCGGTGCCGAGGATGACGCCGAACACAACCCGCTCGCCGGCCGCCGCGCCGTCGACAGCCTCGGACAAGGCGAGGCAGTTGGCGTCGTTCTCCATGCGGACCGGGCGGCCGAGCGCGGCCTCGAGGTCGCGCTTGAGAGGCTTGCCGTTGAGCACGGTGCTGTTCGAGTTCTTCAGAACATCGGCCTTGGTCGACAACGCGCCCGGCGTCGCGATGCCGACTGTGCCGCTCCGGCCGAGCCGCGCCTCGACGCCGGTGGCGAGACCGCAGATCGCGCGGATCGTGCCGGCGTAATCGCCTGCCGGCGTCGGCACGCGCTCGCGCACGAGCACTGTGCCGTCGTCGTCGAGCGCGACGATCTCGATCTTCGTCCCGCCGAGGTCGATCCCCAGGCGCATCGCGTCACACGCTTACTTCACCGCCAGCAATTCGACGTCGAACATCAGCGTGGCATTCGGCGGGATGACGCCGCCGGCGCCGGAGGCGCCGTAGCCGAGCGCGGGCGGAATGATCAGCGTCCGCTTGCCGCCGACCTTCATCGTCGCGACACCCTCGTCCCAGCCCTTGATGACACGGCCGCGGCCGACCGGGAATTCGAACGGCTCGTTGCGGTCGTGCGATGAATCGAATTTCTTGCCCTTGGCGCCGTTGACGTAGAGCCAGCCGGTGTAGTGCACGACCGCGGTCTGCCCCGGCTTCGGCTGCGCGCCGGTGCCGACGGTCTCATCGGTGTATTGCAGGCCTGAGGCTGTGGTCATGGTCTTCTTTCCGGCGGTTTGAGCGGTAGCGGGGTTGGTGACTGCAACGGCAGCGCCGCAGCAGGCGGCGAGTGCCATCAAGGCGAAAGCGCGGGCAATAGCGCGCATGGGGTTCTCCGTGCGAGGTCGGCGGACGCGGCCCGCGTCATACACTGTCGCGGTGCCGCTTGTCTCGGCCGTGGTTTGGCCTCAGACCGCCTGTAGACCTTACCGGCTTGGCCTCTTAGCTGCGGCCCGGCGCTCTCGGGCGGCTGTTCGTAACCCCGATTTCTGCCACGCTCCGGGCCGGTACGCCTATAATGGTCCATGGCAGGCTTTTCGATTCGGGAACTCGCCTGCATCCCAGCTACGGACGGTCATCGTCCATGCCGGCCGCATTCGCCGTGCGAGCGGTGATCCACCATCGCGCGGCGGGAGCATAATGCGACGGATTGTCATCACCGGCTGCGGCATCGTTTCTCCACTCGGTTGTGGCACGAGCGTGGTCTGGCAACGGCTCCTCGCCGGCCAATCCGGCATTCGGCGGCTCTCGGAAAATCTCGTCCATGACGTCCCTGCGAAGATTGCGGGCGTCGTGCCGACGATCGATGAGGATGCCGAAGGCGGCTTCGATCTCGACCGCGTCGTCAGCCACAAGGACAACAAGCGGATGGACCGCTTCATCCAGTTCGCGCTGGGTGCCGCGGACGAGGCCATCGCGCAGGCGGCCTGGGCGCCGGCCGGCGATACCGGGGGCGATCGCACCGCCACGATCATCGGCTCGGGCATCGGCGGCTTCGCGACCATGAAGCAGGCCGTGCACACCACCGATCAGCGCGGGCCGCGCAAGCTGTCGCCGTTCACGGTGCCCTCCTTTCTGGTCAACCTCGCCGCCGGGCAGGTCTCGATCCGGCACGGCTTTCGCGGTGCGATCGGCGCGCCGGTCACGGCCTGCGCCGCCGGCCTGCAGGCGATCGGCGACGGCGCGCGCATGATTCGCGCCGGCGAGGTCGACGTCGCGGTCTGCGGCGGCGCCGAAAGCTGCATCGAACGTGTCAGTCTCGGCAGCTTTGCCGCGGCGCGCGCGCTGTCGACGCATTTCAACGATACGCCGGAGTGCGCTTCGCGGCCGTTCGACATCTCGCGCGACGGCTTCGTCATGAGCGAGGGCGCGGCGGTGGTCGTCATCGAAGCTCTCGACCACGCGCTGGCGCGTGGCGCGACGCCGATCGCCGAACTGGTTGGCTACGGCACCACGTCCGACGCCTATCACATGGTGGCGGCTCCGCCGGAGGGCGACGGTCTCAAACGTTGCATGAGGCTCGCCGTCGACGCGGCCGGCATCGAGCCCGACGAGGTCGGCTACATCAATGCACATGCAACGTCGACGCCGCTCGGAGACGCCGCCGAACTGAAGGCGATCCGCGGCGTGTTCAACGGCGCGCGCGTTCCTGTGTCCTCGACGAAGTCCTCGACCGGGCATCTGCTCGGCGCAGCGGGGGGCCTCGGCGCGATCTTCGCGATCGAGGCATTGCGCTCCGGCGTCCTGCCGCCGACGATCAATCTGAATCAGGCCGACGAAGAGTTCGACGATCTCGATCTGATCGGCCCCGAGCCGCGCACGAGCGCGATCGACTACGCCATGGCCAACGGTTTCGGCTTCGGCGGCGTGAACGCGTCGGTGCTGCTGAAGCGCTGGACGACGTAGCTCGGCCGCATCACTCCGCCGCCTGCACGCTCGGCAGCTTGTAGCCCTCGAACTGCTGGCGCAGGCGCGTCTTCTCGACATCTGCTGCTTAATCGAAGCGTGTAGCGGCAGTAGCCGAAGTCGAATAGGCAAGACTACTGACCCGCACTTCCTTTTGATCTTGGAAGAAACCTACCAGCAGCCTCGATCAGTTGGTCTAACCAAGGGTGAGAATGGTACGCAAGCTCCATGTGTTCACATTTCGTGAACTTGCTTATCAACTTCGGCCGCTGGCTTCGAAAAAACAGACGCTTACACGAATACACTTGTACAATGTCGTTGAGAAAGCGGACTTCATTTGGACGTAATAACATCGTGATGAGCTCAGGCTGTGGTCTATAAGAAATCGGCCTTGCGTATAGAATAGCGACAGAAGGAAGGATTGGAATAATACAGCGAGGAGAGATAGAGCGATCAGTGCCTATCGGAAAGTTATGAAGAAATCCGTCTCCGCAAATTAACTCGTCTCTATCGGAAATGAGCACGACAAACTTTCCTCCGCCAGAAATCGTCTTCGATACGACGCCTTGGCTCGAATGCATATTCGCCGCGATAAGTGTCTTGTCGACCGAGTAACCGCTGGTTCGATCTACTGCCAGATAAGATTCGATAGTGATCTTAATATTATTACGAGACCGTGGGCTCCTCACGATCAAAGACGCCAAGCATTCGGCCAATTCTAGACGTCGTTCTTGCGAGAGTGGTTTGGCTTCAAATCGATCGTCAAATGTGTCTCTGCCGGCGCGTTTCGCGTTGAGCCTGAGGAGCCATTCTGTAAGACTAGGGAAGGTATTATCCGCCTTATCAAAAACAGGCTCAAAGGTTGCATTCCAAGGACTATCGTTGCCGCGAGTCAGGTGATGTGCGTTCCTTATCGCCCCAAAATTCGAAGGATTCGAACGAACCTCGGAGCCGTCCCAAGATAACTGGGACACGCCACCGTCACTGCCCGCCCATTGTTTGGAAAGACTTCTAGGCCACCAATGGTGATTGGCGGGCTTCGGCGGCTTACCTGACGGAATGGTACGCATTCGATGCGTATGAGCTGTCCGTCGCCGTCACTCCGCCGCCTGCACGCTCGGCAGCTTGTAGCCCTCGAACTGTTGGCGCAGGCGCGTCTTCTGGATCTTCCCGGTCGCGGTGTGCGGAATCTCGTCGACGAAGGCGACGTCGTCCGGCATCCACCACTTGGCGATCTTGCCCTGCATGAAGCCGAGCAGTTCCTCCTTCGTCGCCGTCTCGCCCTTCTTGAGCACGACCACGAGGAGCGGCCGCTCGTCCCATTTCGGATGCGCGACGCCGATCACCGCGGCCTCGGCCACCTTCGGATGGCCGACCGCGAGGTTTTCCAGATCGATCGACGAGATCCATTCGCCGCCGGACTTGATCACGTCCTTGGAGCGGTCGGTGATTTGCATGTAGCCGTATTGGTCCATCGTCGCGACGTCGCCGGTGTCGAACCAGCCGTCGGCGCCGAAGACTTCCGCGCCTTCGCCCTTGTAGTAGCTCTTCGCCACGGCGGGCCCGCGCACCTTGAGCCGGCCGAAGGTCTTGCCGTCCCACGGCAGGTCGCGGCCGGCGTCGTCGGTGATCTTCATCTCGACGCCGAAGGGCGGATGGCCCTGCTTCATCTGCACGTCGAGCAGCGCATCGCCCTTGAGCTCGGCATATTCGGGCTTGAGCGTGCACAGCGAGCCGAGCGGGCTCATCTCGGTCATGCCCCAGGCGTGGATGACCTCGACGCCGTATTCTTCCTGGAAGGTCTTGGTCATGGCGCGCGGGCAGGCGGAGCCGCCGATCACGACGCGGTTGAGATAAGGCAGCTTGCCGCCGGTCTTCTCCAGATCCTGGAGCAACATCAGCCACACGGTCGGCACCGCGGCTGTGAAGCTCACCTTGTACGTGTTCAGGAGCTCGTAGATCGATGCGCCGTCCATCTTCGGGCCGGGCAGAACCATCGTGGCGCCGGCCATCGGGCAGGAGAAGGCGAGCGACCAGCCATTGGCGTGGAACAGCGGCACCACCGGCATGACGACGTCGCGCGAGGCCACGCCCTTGCAGTCCGGCATCACCGCGATCATGGCATGCAGCACGTTGGAGCGGTGTGAATAGAGCACGCCCTTCGGGTTACCGGTGGTGCCGGAGGTGTAGCACATGCCGGCGGCGGTGTTCTCGTCGAACTGCTTCCATTCGAAGTCGCCGTCGACTTCCGCGATCCAGCTCTCGTAAGCGACCGCGTTCTTCAAATTCGTCTGCGGCATGTGCGCGGCGTCGGTGAGGATGACGTAGCGCTCGATGGTCGGCAGCCGGTCGGCAATCTTTTCCAGGATCGGCACGAAGGTCAGGTCGACGAACATCATGCGATCTTCCGCATGGTTGACGATCCAGACGATCTGGTCGGGGAACAGGCGCGGATTGACGGTGTGATAGATCGCGCCGACGCCGAGGATGCCGTACCAGGTTTCAAGATGCCGCCAGGTATTCCACGCCATCGTAGCCACGCGGTCGGACAGCTTGATGCCGTCCTTCTCCAGCCGCTGCGCCACCTTGAGCGCGCGGGCGCGGACCTCGCGGTAATTGGTCTCGACGATCGGCCCCTCGACCGAGCGGGTGATGACCTTGCGGTCGCCATGGAAAATGGCGGCGTGGTCGATGATGCGATGAAGCAGCAGCGGCCAGTCCTGCATCAGCCCGAGCATTTTTAGCGTTCCCTCTCGCATTAACCATTCAGCGGCCCGGATTCATGACCGCCGGGCATGTTTTGGGCCGGCCCCTCGCCAGCCGCCATCAGGTTAGCCGGGCATGCGCTGAGTGCAACGGTCTTGGTTCCTCGGGCGTTGTCCCTCGGAAGACGGCCGGTCTCATCGGCCGGTGAGGGGCATATGGTGTTTCTGACGGCGGCTCTGGTAGCGGCTTCACTCGGCGTCCCGACCGAAGGCGTGCCCTTGCCACAGCCGCGGCCGTCGATAACCCAGACGGCCGACGCGCCGACCCTGCCGGCGGTGGCGGTGGAAACCGAGCACGGCCCGCCGACCGACTGTGACAAGCGGCTCGCCGCCATGGCCGTGTTCACCCCGAAGCCGACATTGGCCGGACCCGGCGCCTGCGGCGGCGAGGACCTGATCGAGCTCGACGCCGTGCTGCTCGCCGACGGCAGCCGGGTGGCGATCGCGCCGAAGCCGACACTGCGCTGCGACATGGCGGAATCCTTCGCCGCCTGGCTGCGCGACGAGGCCGTGCCGCGTTTGAAGCCGCTCAATTCGCCACTGCGCACGGTGGTCAACGAGGACTCCTACGAGTGCCGCGGCCGCAACCGTGTTGCCGGCGCCAAGGTCAGCGAGCATGGCAAGGGCAACGCCATCGACGTGCGCGGCTTCATCCTCGCCGACCGGCGCAAGATCGTGCTGACCGACGTGACCGAGTCGAAGGACCTGCGCGAGGGCCTGCGCGATTCGGCCTGCCGCCGCTTCACCACCGTTCTCGGGCCGGGCTCGGACGCCTATCACGAGCAGCACATCCATCTCGACGTGCTGGAAAGGCGGGCGGGCTATCGAATCTGCCAATGGGCCGTTCGCGAGCCGACACCGCCGGCCATGGTCGCCTCAGGCGAGGCGGTGCCGCTGCCGCCGCCGCGGCCGCCAGTTCCCGAAACCCAGAAATTGTGACAGGACGTCCACCGTCCATTCACCGTTCCCGGTTAGCACTTGCGGCATGACGCTCCGCGAACCCCTGAGCTTCGTCGGCCTGGCTGCCCGGCCGGGCCTGACCCGGCGTGGGGTGCTGCGCGCCGGGATCGGCCTGGCCGGGGCCGGCGGGCTGATCGGGGCGGGGACCTGCGCCTATGCCGCCTCTGAGGCGGCCGACGACCTCGTGGTCACCGATTATCGCCTGACGCCGCCGGGCTGGCCGATAGGGCACCGGCTGACCGTGACCGTGGTTGCCGATCTGCATGCCGGCGGCCCGAACATGGGCCTGACGCGCGTCAAGCAAGTCGTCGATGCCGCCCAGGCCGCGGGCGGCGACCTCGTCGTCATCATGGGCGACTACTTCGCCACCCACCGTTTCATCACCGAGCATGTGCCGCACGCCGCCTGGGCCGCAGAGCTGGCGCGACTGACGGCACCGCTCGGCATCTACGCGATCCTCGGCAATCACGACTGGTGGTACGACGTCGCCGGCGTGCGGCGTGCGCTCGCCGCCGAGCGCATCCCGTTGCTTGAGAACGACGTCGTGCAACTCGGACCGCCCGGCCGCCGCTTCTGGCTTGCCGGCCTTGGCGATCAGCTCGCACATTACATCTCGCCGGGCCACTTCCGCGGCGTGGACGATCTGCCTGGCACCCTCAGGCAGGTGCGCACCTCCGACCCGGTGATCCTGCTCGTGCACGAGCCCGACATCTTCGTCGACGTGCCGGATCACGTGTCGCTGACCATCGCGGGCCACACCCATGGCGGCCAGGTCAGGCTGCCCTTCGTGCCGCCGGTGTGGACGCCGTCGCTGTACGGCGCGCGCTTCGCCTATGGCCACATCGTAGAGAGCGGCCGCCACCTGATCGTCTCCGGCGGGCTTGGCTGTTCGAAAGTGCCGGTGCGGCTCGGCGTGCCGCCGGAGATCGTGCGCATCACGCTGGGCTAGCGGCGGTCACGCTTCGATCGGCGCCATCTGCTGCGGGTCGAATTTCAGCCACAGGGTGTCGCCCACGTCGAAGACCTGGGACGGCGTGGCGGCGACCTTCAAACGGACGTCGCTGCCGAGCGGCGAGACCACATAATCCCAATATTCGCCAAGATAGGCGCGCTGGACGAGCCGCGCCTGCACGGCAATGTGCTGATCCGATGCGCCGGCCTCGCGATGCAGCGAGATGCAGTGCGGCCGGACGGAAAACACGACCGCGCCGCTCTTGCCGAGCTCTTCCGCCTGGAACACGCCGCGCGGCAGATCGAAATGATCGAAAGCGATGCGGTCACCCGCGATCCGCCCTTCGAGGAAATTGGTGCGGCCAATGAAGCCGGCGACGAACCGGGTTTTCGGCCGGGTATAGAGCGCGTGCGGCGCGTCGATCTGCTCGAGCCGGCCGAGATTCATGACGGCAATGCGGTCGGAGGTGACCATGGCCTCGCCCTGGTCGTGCGTCACATAGACCGTGGTGAAGTGGAAGGCGTCGTGCAGCCGCCTGATCTCGAAGCGCATCTCCTCGCGCAGATTGGCGTCGAGATTGGACAGCGGCTCGTCGAGGAGTAGCACCCGCGGTTCGATCACCATGGCGCGGGCGAGCGCGACGCGCTGCTGCTGGCCGCCCGACAATTCGGCCGGATAACGGTCGGCCAGCGCCCCGAGACGGACCGTGTCGAGCATCGCCTGGACCTTGGTGCGTATCGATGCACGCTCGATGCGGCGCAGCTTCAGACCAAAAGCGACGTTTTCCGCGACCGTCATGTTCGGCCAGATCGCGTAGCTCTGGAAAATCATCGACATCTGCCGCTTCTCGGGCGGCAGCGAGCCATCGGTGGAGGAAATCGTCTCGCCGTCCATGGCGATCGTGCCGCCGGTCGGCCGCACGAAGCCCGCGATCATGCGCAAGGTCGTCGTCTTGCCGCAGCCCGAGGGGCCGAGCAGCGAGATGAATTCGCTCGGCGAGATATCCATGCTCAGCTTGTCGACGGCGGCGACCTTGCCGTAGACGCAGCTCAGCCCGCTCAGGGACAGGCGCGAATGCTTCCCAGTTTCGCGCTCGCTCATGACCGCCTCAACATGAAATCGCGTCCTATGATCTTGTAGCCGAGCAGCACGATCAGGATCGTCGCTCCCAGCAGGAAGAAGCCGAGCGCGGCGAGAATCTCGAAGCTGCCGTTCTCGCTCAGGTCGAGCATCATCACCGAGATGACGCGCGTCTGGGCGCCGACGAGGAAGATCGCCGTGCTCAATTCGCGCGTCGCCGGAATGAAGACCAGCAGCCACGTGCCGAGCAGGCTCTTCTTGAGCATCGGCACGATCACACGGGCGATCGCGCGCAGCCGGGTTCCGCCGAGGATGCGGACCGCTTCTTCCATTTCGGGATTGAGCGAGCGCAGGCTCGCCGCGCAGTTGACGTAGGCGATCGGCAGGAAGCGCGTGCTGTATCCGAGGATCAGGATCGCCGCCGTGCCGTAGAGGGCGACTGGCGGAGACGCGAACGCCGCGTAGAAACCAATGCCGAGCACGATTCCGGGAATGACCAGCGGCGCCATGCACAGCATGGTGAGCAGGTTGGCGCCGGGCATCAGCTTGCGATTGACGACATAGGCCGCGAGCAGAGCCAGTGCGACGGCGACGCAGCCAGCGGCGGCCGAATAGGTGAAGCTGTGGACGATGGTCCGCCGCGCACCCTCCTCGGCGAGCAGGCTGTAGAAATTGTCGAGCGTCACGTTGGCGAGGGTGAAACCGAGACCCCAGGCCTTGCTGAAAGCCGCCTTGCCCAATGCGGCGTAAGGCAGGATCACCGCGAGCGAGACGACGAACAGGGAGTAGCCGAGAATGACCCAGCGCCACGGCCCGAGCGGCGTCAGCGTGCGGCTTCCGCCCTTGCCCGTCAGCGCCACGTAGCTCCTGCGACCGAGGATCGCGCGCTGTACCCAGAACAGGGCGAGCGTGATGATGATGAGCGGAATGGCATAGGCGGCGGCGACCTCGGCCCGCACCGGGAACTCGAAGTACTGCCAGAGCTGCAACGTCATGATCCTGATGCGGGCCGGCAGCGCGATGATCGCCGGCGTGCCGAACAGGGCCACGGTATCGAGGAACACGACGATCGCGCCGCCGAGGATCGCCGGCGTCACCAGCGGCAGCGTGATGCGGAAGACGGTATAGAAGTTGCCTGCGCCGAGGATGTTCGCCGCCTCCTCCATTTCCGAGGAGACGCGGTCGAGCGCGTCCGACGTGAACACGAAAATGTAGGGAAACGCGTAGAGCGCCGTGACGAGCGACAGCACCGTGAAGCTGTAGACGTCGATGAAGCCGCTGTGGCTGCCGGTGATCGTCATCCAGGCGCGGTTGAGCCAGCCCGCGTTCGGGCCGGCGAGCAGGATCCAACCGATCGCGCCGAGATAGGGCGGGGTGATGAACGCGCCGAGGATCAGGGCACGGATCAGGCTCTTGGCCGGCATGTCGGTGCGCGACACGCCCCAGGCGATGGGCACCGCCATCAAGGCCGACATCAGGGTCACTTCGAGCGCATAAAGCAGCGAGTTGCCCAGCGCCTCGAGATTGCGCAACTGGCCATAGGCGCTGATGTAATTATCGATCGTCAGCGTGCCGGTGTCGGTCGTCTGCAGGCTGGAGATCACGAGCCGCACCATCGGCGTCGCAACCAGGAACAGCAGCGCCGCTACCGCGAGCACCCAAATGAGGCTTGCCGGCTCGAACCGCCGAAGCCGCCCGAGCCGGCCGCGGTGCAGAGGTTCGCCCTGCACCGGCCGTACTTGTTCGAGACTCATGAGTCGCTTTCTGGCGCGGCGCTCAGTTGCCGAAGGTGTCGCGCCATTTCTCCTTGATCTTCGGCAGGTCCTTCTCGATGTCCGCCAGCTTGGGCGACAGGACCTTCACGTCGGAGAGCGACTTGGCTCCCGGAGGCGGCGGCACGTCGTCGCGTAGCGGCTGCTCGGAGTTCTTGGCCAGGATCTCGGAATAATCCTTGCTGGTCAGGAACTCCATGAACAGCTTTGCGGCGTTGGGATGGTGCGCGCCCTTGAGGATGGCGGACGGAGACGGATCCATCAGCGTGCCGGAGGTCGGATAGTTCACCGCCAGCGGGTTGCCGCGCTTGGCGCTGCGGAAGGCGGACGCCGGATTGCCCGGAGCGACCGACCGTTCGCCCGAATTCAGCACGGTGATCGGATCGTCGACCGAACGCCCGATCAGCGGATTGAGCTTGTTGAGCTTCTCGTAATAGGCCCAGCCATAGGCCTGCTGCATCGCGACGGTCCACACGCCGATCAGGCCGCTGTAGTTCGGGCTGCCGAAGCCGATCTGATTCTTCCATTTCTCGTTGGTCAGGTCCGGCCAGTCCTTCGGCGCGTCCGCTTCGCTGACCTTGTTCTTGTTGTAGACGATCGTCACGAGGCCGACCCAGCTCACGTGATAGAAGCCGTCCGGATCGAGGTCGCGCAACACCTTGGACATGCCCTTTGCGTTCTCGGGCACGTACTTCGTCAGAAGGTTCTTGCCCTTGAGATAGGCCACGTGGCTCTCGTCGGTCGTGGTGAACACGTCCGAGAGGGTGTCGCCGGCTTTCAGGTCCTGCAGGAGCCGCTGGAACGCAACCTGCGACGTCGTCTTGATCGCGTGGACGCTGACGCCCGGATATTTCTTGCTGAAGGCCTGACCGACTTCGTCGCAAATCTGCTGGTTGAGGATGCCGGAATACCAGGTGAGCTGGCCTTCCTTCTTGGCGGCCTCGTAGAGTTGCTTTTCGCCGTTGCTCTGCGCCATTGCCGCCGGGGCGAGCGCGACAATGCCGGCCGCGGTGAGAAGCGGCACGGCCAAGCGTAAAATTGCCCTCATCGGATCCTCCCAAATATGATTGTTGTTTTGCGTTTGTCTTGCATCGCAGCGAAGTGCAGCTCGCGCATCGGGCGACGCCGTAAAAGTCGCGCGCTCGATGTGGTATGTCAACCACCGCGCCGGATTACCGGACGCGGCTAAAGCAGGCCCGGCCGGAACCATTTCGCAGGTTCGAAGGAGCGGAACGGAATTGTGTCGCCGAGCTTGCTTTTCGGCAGTGCGATACCGTGTGCGTCGCATTGACCGCGCCAAATAAAAACGGCGCCCTGCGGGGCGCCGTTTTCAACTCGGGAATTCGTTCGAGGCTAATCGAACAGGCTGCCGTTCACCGCGACGCGCGGATTGAATGGCGAGTCGCCCTGCTTCGGCGCCAGCACGACGACGACCGTGCCCGGCTTTACCCGGTTGTACAGGTCGATGACGTCCTCGTTGGTCATGCGGATGCAGCCCGAGGAGATCGCCTGGCCGATATATTCCGGCTGGTTGGTGCCGTGGATGCGATAGAGCGTGTCGCGGTTGCCTTCGAAGAGATAGAGAGCGCGCGCGCCCATCGGGTTCTGCGGGCCGGGGCTGACGAAGGCCGGCACGTCCATGCGCTCGCGCTCGCCCGGGGTCGGCGTCCAGGAAGGCCATTCGGTCTTGCGTTCGACCTTGGCGACGCCGGACCAGGCCATGGCTTCTTCGCCCACGGTCACGCCGTAGCGGATCGCCTTGCCGCCGGGCAGCACGTAATAGAGGTAGCGCGCATCGGAATCGACCAGGATCGTGCCCGGCGCTTCCTTGCGGTGATAGTCGACGATGTGACGCTTATAGGGTTCCGGAATGGTCGCCTGCGCGTAGGGCGCGGCCGCCAGGAGTTTCTTGTCGCGGGCCGTGAAATTGGCTTCCGACGCCGGCTCGACGGTCGACTGCATGCATCCGCCGAGTAAAAGACCCAGACCGAGCAGCGCGACCAACCCCCTCATCGACATTTTCGTCCTCATTGCGTTTACTTGACGGCCACTGCCGCGATTCCGGGCCGTTAATGAAATCTTCCAGCCGGAATTAACCGGAATCGCCGCGCGACTGCCACGTTTTCCGGCCCTTCCGGAAAAGTGGTTGTGAATGTGTGGCAGGAAAGCCGCAGTTGTTTATGCGGTGTTTCCCTGTGAAAGGCGGCGCGCCTTTCAGGAACCCATTCTGGGCTCGATAAATTAAGAGAAGGTTTACCCTAACTATCGGTAAATGATGGAAAATCGCCCGCCTTGCCGGAGGTCACGATAGAACACGATTTGCCGCGCAATTTGGCCCAACTCGACGCCCAGATTCTGGGCAGAGGGAACAACCAAGGACGTTGGGAGACGACGATGGAGAGGACCCCCGACAAGGCTGCGGCCATGCCGCGCAAGGAAGCCCGTGTCGCGAACAAGAGGGACGATCGCGCCGAGCGTGCGAGTCTCGACGCCTGCTACGGGCGCATCGGCATCCCGGCGGTCGCCGCCGCGCTGACGCCGCGCCACGACGAGCGGCGTCCGGCGGGCGAGCGGGGCGTCATGCCCTGGGACCGCGACTGACGGCCTGCCTCCGCCGGCGGCGCCCACAAGAAAGCCGGCCGATCGTCACCGAGAATTCGACAACCGCGCGCGGGGCTGCCCCAAGGCGGCTGCGCGCATTTGATTTCCTGCTTGCGCGAGCCGTCATGGCCGGGCCAAGAGGAAGGAGGCGCGTTATCCGCGCGTCATCCCAGCGCCTCATGGTGACGGCATGCTTTCGGTCTACGTGCCCCAGGACGGAATGCTCGGTCGCGTCCCGATCGAGCCTGGCGAACGCCCGCCCGAGAACGCGGTCTGGATCGATCTCGTCTCGCCGACGGTGCAGGAAGACAAGCTGGTCGAGCAACTTCTCGGCGTTGCGGTGCCGACGCGCGAGGAGATGCAGGAGATCGAGGTGTCGAGCCGGCTCTATGTCGAGCACGGCGCGCGCTACATGACCGCCACGCTGATGTGTCAGTCGGACACGGCGACGCCGAAGACGACGGCGGTCACCTTCATCCTGGCAAGCCACCGCCTCGTCACCGTGCGCTACGACGAGCCGCGGCCCTTCGCCATCGTTGAGCACAAGCTCGGCCGCGCCTGCTCGCCCAAGATCGCCGGCGACACGGTGCTGATGGACCTCCTGGACGCGGTGATCGACCGTTCCGCCGACATCCTCGAGCGCATCGGCGCCGAGATCGACCAGATCTCGCATACGATCTTCGAGCCGGAGGCGGACGAGGTGCCGTCCTACAACGACGTCTTGAAGGCGCTCGGGCGCAAGGGCGACCTGACCTCGAAAGTGCGCGAGAGCCTCGTCTCGATCGGCCGCGTCCTGTTGTTCCTCGCCAACGAGGCGGAAACGATGAAGTGGGCGAAGGACATGCGCACGCAAGTTCAGTCGATGCAGCGCGACGTGATCTCGCTCACCGACCACGCGAGCTACATCTCCAACAAGGTGACGTTTCTGCTCGACGCCATGCTCGGCGTCGTCAACATCCAGCAGAACGCGATCATCAAGATTTTCTCGGTCGCCGCGGTGGTCTTGATGCCGCCGACGCTGGTCGCTTCGATCTACGGCATGAACTTCAAGCACATGCCTGAACTGGACTTCGAATTCGGCTATCCGCTGGCGATCGTCGTGATGGTTCTCGCCGCCGTGCTTCCGTACATGTGGTTCAAGTGGAAGAAGTGGTTGTAGCTCTCGTCCGGGGGGACATCCGATGAAAGCGGCCGCCTCGAAGAACATCGGCTTCGTGGCGCACTCCGACCTCGGCGGCCGGTCCGACGGCGTCCAGGTCATGGTGCAGCGCGGATATGCCTATATCGGTCACGGGGTTTCGAACGTGATCAGCACGCTCGACGTGCGTGACCCGAAAAACCCCAAAGTGGTCGACGTCATCGATTGTCCGCTCGGCACGCGCGCGTTTCATCTTCAGGCCCACGACGATCTGCTGATCACCGTAAATGCGCCGAGCGTCTGGAACATGAAGGAGTTCGCCGACGGGACGGCCTACTTCAATATGCCGCCGAACGAGAAGCTGAAGTCGCAGCTCAGCCGTTTCACGTCGGGCATCCGGGTGTACGATATTTCGACGCCGCAAAAGCCGGTCGAGATCGGCTTCATGCCGGTCGAAGGTCTCGGGCCGCAGCGGCTGTGGTACACGGGCGGCCGTTATGCCTATGCGGCAATCCACTTTTCCGATTTTGTCGATCATATCTTCACTGTCATCGACATGATCGATCCCCGCAAACCGCAGGTTGTCGGCCGCGCGTGGATTCCCGGGATGTGGACCGGCGGCGGCGAGACGCCGACCTGGCCGAAGGGCAGTC